>SAMEA3663246__coassemble_32_pt1 | contig 107420 bp, 116 predicted proteins | sample SAMEA3663246__metabat2_low_PE_033 | metagenome-assembled genome bin SAMEA3663246 (sample SAMEA3663246) | pig gut metagenome | biome: pig gut; feature: pig-associated habitat; material: faeces | place: China | collected 2013
TAAGGGGTCCTTTTTTGAGCAGGGGGATAGGCGCTTGCATTTTTTAATGCTTTGGTGCAAAATGGCATATAATGACTACGCGATAGGATATGCGCATCTATTAAGAGGTGATTACATGAACGGTTCGCAGGGAGAAGCAACGAAAGAATCCGCTTTCGGGCGCAGAATAGACGCTTTCAAGGTAAGGCACGAGGCACTGTGGCAGTTTATAATGTTCAATCTGCTGTCGCTCTGTGCTACGGTGACGGACCTCGGCGTATATACGCTTTTAAACAGCCGGCTGTTGGTGGGACTTAAAGACATAAGCGTGACGTGGTGGCTTCTCGACTACAGTTCCGAGGCAGGAGGCTTGGCGGCGCTCATTTCGACAGCTGCGGCGTATGTGTTGGCGCAGGCGGTGAACTTCTTCGTTCAGCGCAAGGGTACTTTCAACGCTGACAATAACGTTGCGGCAAGCGGCGTGATGTACATCGTTATGATAGTCGGCATTTGGTTTTTCCAGATTTGGTTCTCCGCGATACTGTTGGGGTGGCTTTTGCCGGTGCTTGGAGAATTCTGGGGAGGCTTGGCGATGCGAGCGATAAACGGAATGGTGGCACTGCTCATACAATTCCCGCTCAATAAATTCGTTATAATGAGAAAGAGCAGGTAACGCTTTGTACTTTACTAAAACCTGTATGAAGCGCCTATAGGTGCAAGTGCAATATAAAAAATAATCGGGTGTAAGTATACGCACGAAAAAAACGGGCTTTTGCCCGTTTTTAGTTGAGTTATTACTTTGAGCTTATTTCAGCTTGGTGCGTTTCATTATGGCACAGTCCCAGCCGACGAGCTTACCCTCGAATTGCTTGGCGAGGCGTATTACTCTCGTGGTGATTTCGTCGACATCGGGCTTGTTGAGCGTGCTGACGACGTGCAGACAGACGCCGTAGGGATGATCGGAATGGTCGTCAAACTCCGCTTCACCTATGGCAAAACCCGAAAGTCTCGCTTGCTCTTCAAACATGAGCCTGAGGGGCTCTGTCTTCGTAAATACGTGGAGGCTGAGCTTACGCGAGGGATATATAAGATCCTTGTACCTGTGCATCAGCTCTATTTGCTCGCCATTCTTTACGGTCTGGTATTTGGCGGCATCGGGATAGAGCAACTTCATGTATGTCTGCCAACGGGGTTCGGGCTGTGCGCCTACGCGCGTGATTATGCCGTGAGACTGGCGTATGCAGTCTTCAATATCCGTAAGGGCATGAATGTCCGTGCCATAGGTGTAAAACTGGAGCATCTCGGCATTGCTGATTATACCCGCAAGCTGCTGATTGCTTACTTTGAGACACTTCCGAATCACCGACTCACACTTTGCGCGCATCGCTCTGCTCGTCATGTCGGCGGTTAACGAGGTAGATATGCAATTGACGAAGAACAGCACATCGTGAGATGCACTGGGCGCGGAATCATAGAGGTCGAGGTCGACCTCAAACACGGCGGGTATGCCGTCGATATTCCAGTCATATGTCAACCAACCCTTTGGGTATTTCATGCTACCTCCGACGGGGGAAATTTACCCCTCAATGACAGCTTTTATTCTTCTTACACCTGCGCTGGATGCTTCTTCCTTTTTGATGGTGAAGTGAACGAGCTCTCCCGTCCTGTTTGCGTGCGGACCACCGCAGATTTCTTTGCTTGCAGTACCCATGGTGTAAACCTTTACGCGCTCGCCGTACCTGTCCCCGAAGAGACCTATTGCGCCCTGCGCTCTGGCTTCGTCTACGGTCATTTCCTCGCAGGTTATCTCGTAGTCGGCCCTTATGTATTCGTTTACCAAATCCTCGACCTGCTTAAGCTCCTCGGGGGTCAGCTTTCTCGGGAACGAGAAGTCAAAGCGGAGCCTTTCTACGGTGATGTTGGAGCCCTTCTGAGCGACCTCGTCACCGAGGACCTTTCTCAGCGCCGCCTGCAGAAGGTGTGTGGCAGTGTGCAGACGGGTGGTCTTTTCGCTGTTGTCTGCGAGTCCGCCCTTGAAGCGACCCTCTGCTCCCTCCTGGGATTTCTTCTGATGCGCTTCAAACGCCTTGTGGAAGCCCTCTACGTCTACTGGTATGCCTCTCTCGGCCGCCATCTCGACAGTAAACTCGATCGGGAAGCCGAAAGTGTCGTAAAGTCTGAATGCGGACTTGCCGTCGATTATCTTCTCGCAGTCGACATAGTCGAATTTGCGCATGAGCTTGTCAAATTCCCTTATGCCCTGCCTGATGGTGCGCTGGAACCTCTCCTCCTCGAGCGAAATCTGTTCGAGTATGAAACTGCGCTTTGCATCGAGTTCCCTGTAGAAGCCGCAGAATGTGTCTATAACGACGGAAGCGACCTGCGACAGCGAGCCGTCCGGTACGCCTATGCGCATGGCCCAACGTATGGCTCTGCGGATAAGCCTTCTGAGTATATAGCCCTGGTCGACGTTTGAGGGGAGTATTCCGCGCTCGTCGCCAATCATAAATGTGGCAGTCCTTATGTGGTCTGCGAGTATTCTGAAGCCCCTGACGGACTCTTCGTCTGTGTTGTAATAATCCTTGCCACACAATTCGCCTATGCGCTTGATAATCGGTGCGAAGGAGTCTATTTCGTAGACGCTCTTTACGCCTTGAAGTACACCGACGGTGCGCTCGAGACCCATGCCAGTATCGACATTGCACTGTACGAGAGGCTCGTACTTGCCTTCGGCGGTCTTATTGTACTGCATGAAGACGTTGTTCCAGATTTCGAGATACTTTCCGCATGAGCAGGAGGGATTACACTCGGGACAGCACTTGGGCTTGCCTGAATCGTAGAACATTTCGGTATCGGGCCCGCAGGGGCCTGTGACGCCGGCGGGACCCCACCAGTTGTGCTTCTTGTCGAGGAAGAATATGTGGTCCTCTTCTACTCCGACCGAGCGCCAAAGCTCGTACGCCTCTGTGTCGCGGGGAGCGTCTTCGTCTCCGGCAAATACCGTAAAGAACAGCTTCTCCTTGGGTATGCCGAGCCACTTTTCGTCTGTCAAGAACTCAAACGACCACGTAATCGCTTCCTTCTTGAAATAGTCGCCGAGCGACCAGTTGCCGAGCATCTCAAAGAATGTGAGGTGGCTGGGGTCGCCTACCTCGTCTATATCGCCTGTGCGGACGCACTTTTGAACGTTTGTAAGTCTCGTGCCCTCAGGGTGCTTCTGACCCAAAAGATAAGGTACCAACGGATGCATACCTGCCGTTGTAAAGAGCACAGTGGGGTCATTTTCGGGTATCAAAGAGGCTGAAGATATCACCGTGTGTCCTTTCTCGGTGAAAAAGCGGAGATACATCTCCTTTAAGCCTTCGGTTGTTATATTTTTCATTATGTTACCTCATAAAACAGTTTCAGACGGATTATACCAACTGGGGCTCGGGTTGTCAATGAAAGGCAATACTGCTATAATAAAACCAAATATTCAGTCAGCGAGGAAACAGGTGAAAAGAAGACGCATACCCTTTTTCTTTCAGGGCGAGAGGGGCAAGAGGAATAAAAAAATCATACTGGGCGTGGCGGTAGTCATTGCTGTGATAGTGCTTGTACTCGCGTTAAGACCGGAGCAAACGCTTTTTGATACACCTGAGATTGCGCGCATACAGTCGAGTGGCACGCTTGTAGTCGCGGTTCGCAACGACATGGGGGGCTTCTGCATGGACGGCACGGGGCTTGAAGCGGAACTTGCGACTATACTTGCAAACCGCATACTCCCGGAGCTTGAGGGCGATTCTCCCGTAAAGCTCGTAGAGGTCAGTTCAAAGGGCGCGGCGACCGTACTTACGGGCGGCGATGTCGATGCGGCTATAGCTCTCATGGTTGAGGGGGGGAACTCCGCGTTCCTGTACACACAGCCGTATTATACCGATGATGTAGTGTTTGCAACTGTGGGTTCACATGAGCTCGATGTCACGGATATGCTCGTGGGAGGCATAATCAATTCGACGTCGTACTCTAAGGCAGAGAGACTAAAACAGGACGAAAAGGGAAACACCCTTATGAACATGAAGGGCTACTCATCGTATCCGGATATGCTCGAGGCGCTCGTCAGGGGAGATATAGAGACCTGCGTCATGCCTGGCGCTTATTTTGACAGATACTGTGAGCAGTACAGGCTGACAGAATACAAAACGCTTGAGGACGAATTGCCCTACAGCATAGCCTTCAATTCGGAGGACGAGGCGGTAAGGGCGATAGCGGACATAATGCTCTCGGAGCTTATACAAGACGGAGAGCTCGCAAGAATGATTCAAAAATATGGACTTAAGAGATAAAAAAACACATTTGGAACTGCTCTCGCCTGCGGGAAGCAGGGAGAGTCTTATTGCCGCTGTACAAAACGGTGCGGATGCCGTATACATGGGCGGAGGAAATTTCAACGCAAGACGCAATGCCAAAAACTTCTCCGAGGATGAGCTGTTTGAGGCGATAGATTACTGCCATATCAACAAGAGAAAATGCTATATAACCGTCAACACGCTGTATTTCGACAGGGAGCTTAAAAGTGTGCTTGATTTCGCGCGCAAGCTCTACGAGCAGGGCGCGGATGCGCTCATAGTGCAGGACCTGGGGCTCGTATACGAGCTTAGGCGGCTCATGCCGGGACTTGAACTCCACGCGAGCACGCAGTTTGCTGTCCATAACGAGTATGGGCTTGAGACGATAAAAAAGCTCGGGCTTACCCGGGCGGTGCTCTCGAGGGAGACGAGCATATCCGAGCTTAGGCGCCTCAGCGGGCTCAATACGGGCGTCGAGCTGGAGGTTTTCGGCCATGGCGCACTGTGCATGAGCTTTTCGGGAGAGTGTTTGTACTCATCTATGGCGGGTGAGAGAAGCGGAAACAGGGGGCTTTGTGCACAGCCATGCAGGAAAAAGGCGAGGCTTATTTCGGGCGGAGGCGAGAGGGTACTCAGCCCCACTGACATATGCATGATAGACCATTTAGCCGAGCTTGCGGAGGCAGGCGCGTGCTGTATAAAGCTCGAAGGCAGGATGAAGCGCGCCGAATACGTTGCGGCGGTGACGCGCGCCTACAGGGATGCTATAGATACGGGGAAAGTCGACAAGGGCCTGGTGCGAGACATGGTGGACATATTCTCGCGCGGATTTACGACGGGATTCGGCTTCGGGGACGACGTAAGGACGGATGCGGTAAGTCCCGATGCGCCCGGAGAAGAATTGACAAAGAGACTTGCGTTGACGTATGCGGATACTAAAACTACTAAAATACCTGCGAAGCTGACGCTGACGGTCGAAACCGATGAACCGAGCGAGCTCGTTATGAGTGCCCAGGGCAAATCGGTGACGGTCTGTGGCGCAATGGGACTTCATGCACAGAGACCGCAAAATGAGGAGACGTACATAAGGCAGTTAAATAAGCTCGGCGGCACTCTGTTTGAGGCGTGCGAGACGAGCGTGAAACTCGTGGGCGACGCATATCTTTCGGCAGCGGACATAAACGCCCTAAGGCGGCAGGCGTGCGAAGGGTTAAAATCAATACTGCTCCGCAAGAGGACATTTGACGGTGCGATAGATAGATGCGCTTCCGTTAAAACCAAGTGCACAGCGACGGAGCTTATCACAGTCGTGAGAAACGCTGAGCAGGCGGAGGCGGCAAAGCGCGCCGGTGCAGACACGATAGCGCTCGACCCGATATCATACGACGACATAAAGTGCAGTGAGGAAGAGTTAGGCGACAACGCATTGCTGTGGCTGCCCGTGGAGCTTTTCGGCAACAGGGAAGCCGACACCGTTAAGGGACTGCTGAAATCCGGCGTATTTGCAGGAGTTATCGCAAACAACATAGGTCACATGAGTCTCGCCTCGGGCTTGAGGATAATTGCGGGGCCGCACATGAATTGCACCAACGATGCGTGTGCAAGTGCGCTTATAGAGCTGGGAGCGGAGAATATAGTGCTTTCACCCGAGCTTACGAGGCCGCAAGTCAGAGACATATGCCGCGACTGCGGATGCGGCGTGAGCGTGTATTGCAGGCAGCCGCTCATGCACTTGACCCATTGTCCGATAAAGGAGCGTAAAGGGTGTCAGGGCTGTGACGGGCTCGCGGACTACATAGAGGACGAGGAGGGCAGACGCTTTCCGTTTATAAATACGATAATCGGCGGCAGGTGTTACCAGAGGATGCTCAATATGACGCCGACATACATAATAGACAAGGCGAAAGAGCTCGGCGCATCGGTCTGGCTGATGCAGTTTAGCATTGAATCGCCGAATACGGTAGGTGAAACGATAGAAAGCGCCGTGCGCGCACTAAGAGGGCAGACTGTGAACAACCTGCCGCATGACTATACCAGAGGTCATTACAACAGACAGGTAGATTAGAGGGCAATAATAATATGGAAAAGAGATTGTTGGAAACGCTCGAATATGACAAGATAACGGCAATGCTCGCAAAGTTTGCGAAGTGCTGTGTTTCGAGGGAACTGATTGAAGAGCTTATTCCCGAGAATGAGCTTAATGCTGTAAACGCCAGGTTAAACCTTACCGCCGAGGCGGAAGCCATACTGAACAGACTGGGAAGCTCGCCTATAGACGACTTTCCCGACATGAGGGAACAGCTCTCAAGACTGCGTGACGGGAGCGTACTGAGCTTGAAAGAGCTTTTGAGCGTGTGCTCCTGTTTAAGAGCCATGAGACTCGCAAAAACCGCACTTGCAAAGGAGACTGCGCAGGCGAGAATAAGCGAGATGGGAACGCTTTTGCCGTCCTACAGGTTCATAGAGGACGAGCTTAACAGATGCATACTGAACGAGGACGAGCTCTTTGACGGCGCATCGCCCGAGCTATCACGCATAAGGCGCGCTCTCAAGGTGGCAAACGAAAAGGCGAGGGAAAAGCTTAACAGCATGCTTCACTCCTCGACATATCAGAAGTATCTGCAGGAGCCTATCATAACAATGAGGAACGGGCGCTTTGTGCTGCCCGTGCGTCAGGAATACAGAAAACAGATACCCGGGCTTATACACGACCAGTCGGGAAGCGGACAGACGCTATTTATAGAGCCTGCGGCTGTGGTGGAGCTTGGCAACCAGTGCAAAAAGCTAGCCGCAGAGGAGAGAGACGAGGTCAACAGGATACTCATGGAGCTGACGGCAATGCTCGTGCCCTATACCAGAGAGATACTCTCCGGGCTTGCACTCATGGGACAGATAGATGTGCCGTTTGCGATGGCGAGACTTGCTCAGGAGATGAGGGCACTTCAGCCCGAGATGAACACAAACGGCGTTATACGCATAGTCAGAGGACGCCATCCGCTTATAGATAAAGAAAAAGTTGTCCCCATAGACATGTGGCTCGGCAAGGACTTCAGGACGCTCATCATAACAGGACCGAATACGGGCGGCAAGACCGTTACATTAAAGACCGTCGGCCTATTCACGCTTATGGCGCAGTCGGGTATGTTTGTACCTGCCGGGAGCGGCACTATACTCTCTGTATTTGAAAGCGTATACGCCGACATAGGCGACGAGCAGAGCATAGAGCAGTCGCTTTCGACGTTCTCTTCCCACATGACGAGGATAGTCGATATACTCGGCAAGGCGGATAACAAGGCGCTCGTATTGCTCGACGAGCTTGGAGCGGGCACGGACCCGATAGAGGGCGCGGCACTTGCAATGAGCATACTCGAGGAGCTTCACGGCAGGAATACTGTCACGCTTGCAACAACCCACTACAGTGAGATAAAGGCGTTTGCACTCTCGCGCGAGGGCATGGAAAACGCATCCATGGAGTTCGACATAGAGAAGCTTGCCCCCACCTACAGGCTGTTTATAGGCATACCGGGCAAGTCAAATGCCTTTGAGATATCAAGGCGGCTTGGACTGAGCGAACACACGATAGACAGGGCGAGGGAGTTTTTGAAGCAGGATGACATTCGCTTTGAGGACATCATATCCGGGGCGGAGTCGCAGAGGCGCATAGCCGAGGAGGAGAGGGCGCTTGCGGAGCAGGCCAGAGCAGAGCTTGACAAACTGCGCGATGAGGCAGAGCGCGAGCGTAAGAAGCTCGCCGAGACAAAGCGTACATACCAGGCAAAGGCACGCGAGGAAGCGAGAAAGCTCGTCGAGGATACAAAGCGCGAGATGGACAGGCTCGTTGCCCAGATACGGAGCATAAAGACGATAGACAGAAGTCAGGCGGACAGGACCATACAGCAGGCGAGGGACGAGCTTAGACACATAGAGAAGGAATTGCCTCAGGAGGAGCTCGTCGTCGCGCAGGACATGAGCCTTGCGCCGAAGAGCGTAAAGAAGGGCGACGAAGTAAGGGTACTCAGCCTCGATAAACACGGCACTGTGTTGTTTTACGACGGCAAGGACGAGGCGCTCGTGCAGGTGGGCATAATGAGGATAACAGCAAAGCTGAGCGACCTAAGGCTCGAAAAGACAGAGGAGAAAAATGTGGATGCGAGCAGCGTTTCACTCAAAGATAACTCGATAGGGCTGTCGCTCGATGTGCGCGGAAAGACTGTCGACGAGGCTGTGGTCGACATAGACAGGTATCTCGAAGCGGCGGCAATGAAGGGGCTGCTCGAAGTGACGATAATTCACGGCAAGGGCACGGGAGCGCTCAGGACGGGAGTTCAAGCGTATCTGAAGAATCACAGGCTCGTAAAAAGCTTCAGGATAGGAGCATACGGCGAGGGCGATGCGGGCGTTACAAATGTGACGCTGAAAGAATTTCCGAAAAAGTCTAGATAATGCGCGGTTTTATGGGCGCCGCCCGCGTTGACACGGTATGGTGCCCGTGCTATACTTATCCGTTATAAGACCATTGTTTGGAGAGGTTATACATGGACATGAGGCTAACAATCGCTCAGGCGCTTTCACCGCTTTGCGGCGTGGATTGCGCGGAGCTGTCGGAGTGGATAGAGGTGCCGAAGAACACCGAGCTGGGAGATTACGCATTTCCATGCTTTAGGCTTGCGCGCACGCTCAAGAAAGCACCGCCCGTAATTGCAAACGAGCTCAAAGAACAGCTCGTGTTTCCCGAGGGCATAAGCCGGGTTGAGACTGTGGGAGGCTATCTTAATTTCTTTGCGGACAAGTCTCTGTTTGCGAATTCGGTGATAGGGCGCGTGCTGAATGAGGGCGAAAACTACGGCAAGAGCGATGAGGGCAGGGGCAAGTGCGTTGTCGTCGAATACTCATCGATAAATATTGCAAAGCCCATGCACATAGGGCACTTGAGTTCTACGGTTATAGGCAATTCGCTGAAGCGCATATACGACAGGCTGGGATATGACACCGTAAGCATAAATCATCTGGGAGACTGGGGTACACAGTTTGGCAAGATGATCGTGGCGTTTAAGAAGTGGGGAAGCGATGAGCTCCTGGAGAAGGGCAGTGTCAGAGACCTCGTTGCCCTCTACGTCAAATTCCATGAGCAGGCGGAGACTCACCCCGAGCTCGAAGATGAGGCGAGGGCATGGTTCAAAAAAATAGAACAGCACGACCCGGAGGCGTGGGAGCTGTTTACAAAGTTCAAGGATGTCACGATGAAAGAGGTCTCCAGGGTATACGACCTGCTCGGCGTGACATTTGACAGCTATGCCGGCGAGAGCTTCTATGAGGACAAGATGCCCGCAGTTGTAGAAGAGATAAAGAGCAAGGGCATAGGCAAGTTCGACAAGGGTGCGCTTATAGTTGACCTTTCCGAGTACGATATGCCCCCGTGCATAATATTAAAGAGCGACGGAAGCACCATTTACGCTACCCGTGACATAGCCGCCGCGAAGTACAGGAAGGCGACTTACGATTTCTATAAGCTCCTGTATGTTGTGGCGTATCAGCAGAATCTGCATTTCAAGCAGTTCTTCAAGGTGCTTGAAATGCTGGGCGACACTTGGGTAAAGGATTGCGAGCACGTCAATTTCGGTATGGTGAGCATCGAGGACGGTTCTCTCTCCACGAGAAAGGGCAACATAGTCTATCTCGAGGACGTGCTCAACGCCGCAATCGAAAAGACGCGTGCGATAATCGAAGAAAAGAGCCCGGACCTGGACAACAAGGACGAAGTTGCAAAGGCGGTCGGTGTGGGCGCGGTAGTTTGGGGAACGCTCTACAATTCGAGAATAAAGGACATCACTTTCAGCTACGCAAAGGCACTCAACTTTGACGGCGAGACAGGCCCCTATGTACAGTATACGCACGCAAGGTGCTGTTCGGTGCTCAGAAGGGCGGAGGGCTATTCGCTCGACAAGGCGGACATATCCGTACTTAGTGACGAGTATTCGACTGCGCTTATAAAGGCGATAGCCGACTTGCCCGGAGTAATCGAGGATGCCGCACGGAAGAACGAGCCCTATCTCATCTGCAGAGCGGTAATAGCGATATGTTCGAGCTTTAACCGCTTCTATTACGAGAACAGGATAATGGATGACAACGAAGGTACGAGAAGCGCAAGGCTTGCCCTCACAGATGCGGCAAGATGTGCAATAAAATCAGGACTTTATCTGGTGGGACTGCAGGCCCCCGAAAGGATGTAATATGATAGACATCAAGTTGCTCAGAAGCGACCCAGAGTTGGTTCGTGAAAACATCAGAAAGAAATTTCAGGACGCAAAACTTCCCCTCGTGGACGAAGTTTTGGAGCTCGACCGCGAGTATCGCGCCGCAAATATGCGCTGTGATGAGCTTAGAAATCAGCGCAATGTCATATCAAAGCAGATAGGCATGTTCATGGCAAAGGGTCAGCGCGATGAGGCTGAGGAAGCAAAGCAGAAAGTGTCGCAGATGGCCGGCGAGATGGCGGAACTTGAGGCGAGGGAAAGCGTACTTTCCGAAGAAATCAGAAAGCGCATGCTCGTTATACCTAACATAATCGACGAGAGCGTACCCATCGGCCGTGACGACAGCGAAAACGTCGAGATAGAGCGTTTCGGTGAGCCGGTAGTTCCCGATTTTGAGATACCCTATCACGTAGACATAATGGAAAAGCTCAACGGCATAGATCTCGATTCGGCAAGAAAGACGAGCGGCAACGGCTTCTATTACCTCTGCGGCGACATAGCACTGCTTCAGTCGGCACTGCTCTCTTACGCGAGGGACTTTATGGTAGACAGGGGATTCACCTACTACATTCCCCCTGTAATGATTCGCTCCGGCGTAGTCACGGGAGTTATGAGTTTTGCCGAGATGGAGAATATGATGTACAAGATAGAGGGCGAAGACCTTTACCTTGTAGGCACAAGCGAACACTCCATGATAGGCAAATTTATAGATACATTTACGAACGAGCACGAGCTTCCCAAGCGCATGACGAGCTATTCCGCCTGCTTCCGCAAGGAGGTCGGCGCACACGGCATCGAGGAGAGGGGCGTCTACAGGGTACATCAGTTTGAGAAACAGGAGATGGTAGTCGTCTGCAAGCCCGAGGACAGCAAGCAGATATTCTTTGAGATGCTAAGAAATACCGTAGACTTCTTCCGCACGCTGGACATACCCGTAAGGACACTCGAATGCTGCTCCGGCGACCTTGCCGACTTGAAGGTCAAGAGCGTCGACGTCGAGGCTTGGTCACCCCGTCAGAAGAAGTATTTTGAGGTGGGAAGCTGTTCCAATCTCGGAGATGCTCAGGCGAGACGACTCGGCATAAGAATAAAGGGAAAGTCAAAGGGCAGCTATCTTGCGCATACACTTAACAATACAGTGGTTGCACCTCCCAGAATGCTTATCGCATTTTTGGAGAACAACCTCAATGAGGACGGCAGCATAAGGATACCCGAAGCACTCGTGCCCTATATGCGGCGCACGCGCATTGGATAAAAGCATCGGAGGAGCAAATGAAATCTGTTGGAATAATCGGTCTGGGTTTGTACGGACGAGCGGTGCTGGAGACACTTATTGAAAACGGCGGCTTCAGCGTGTCGGCGTATGACAATAACATGGATAAGCTCACGAGCATAGCCCACCTGTGCACCGATACAAAGTGCGTCGATGCATCTACAGAGGAGGGCATGGACAGCATTCCCGTAGAGATGTTCGACTGCATAGTAATCGGCATAGGCACGGACATAAAGGCATCGCTCTTTGCTACTATGATGTGTCGCGAGAGGGGTGCAAAGAGGATAGTATCGAAGGCGACCGACAGAAAGCACGCGAGACTGCTTAGCCTTTCGGGGGCTGACCTCGTCATAAGTCCCGAGGTCGAGAGCGGAAAGTTGCTTGCAAAGGCTATACAGTGCAACAGCAATGATGTCGTCGAGCTGTTTACTTCCGGCGGAAACGTAGAAATAGCCGCCATAAACGTACCGAGGGAATGGATAGGCAAGACCATAATCCAGGTCGACGTCAGAAAGCGTTTCGACGTGAACTTTATCGCAATGCGCGACAGGGGCGGGCTTTTGAGTTTAGTTGATACACAGGCGCCGCTCAAGGAGGGCGAGACACTCGTGGCCATAGCGCAGCGGTCGGAGATGGAACGTTTCCTTAAAAAGATTGCGATGAAATAACAGCAACGCACGGGGCATATGCCCCGTGTTTTTGCGTATTTATGTGCTCAAGGCGTGTAAAATTCGAGCGGAATAATTTTAGTAAAAAAACCCGTTGACAAACTATGCGGCTTTATGTACAATAATGTTCGCATGCTCCGTGCTCCGTTCGTCTAGTGGCCGAGGACGTCGCCCTCTCACGGCGAAAACAGGGGTTCGACTCCCCTACGGGGTGCCATGCGAAAAACCACTCTTGTCGGAAGACAAAAGTGGTTTTTTCAATGATATCCGCTCCCTGCGGTCGCGGGTGATATACCTGACGGCATGATACATGCTTCGCAGGTGATATACGCTTCGGGTATGAAGGAACGGATAGCATATCACACAAACTTCAATTTTTTACGATGCAGACGGTAAAAGAGTAGGTCTTTTACTCATAGCAAAAACCGGAACAGAAAGCTGCTCCGGCCAACAGACGTCCACAAGTGTCATGTAGCACCATGGAAAGTGCCAACAAAGAGCCGGGGGAGAGTTAATATAGCTGTATTCACTTCAAAAGCACCTGTCAAGATCCTTTCATGCTTCATGCTGAAGGAGTAGGTAAGAATCAATGAATATGACACAACTGCAGTGAGTTTCCCATTGCTTCCAATCTCCCCGCATGTACCGCTTTTGTCTGCCGGCAGGAGCGGTTTTTTTTTGAATGCACATTCGGGTAAAGAATTTGTATTTGGCGGTAAAGAAGCGGTAAAACATCTTTACATGTGTCGACTTACGTATATAATACTCGCAAAGGGGTGCGGATGACCAAGATAAGCATATATTATACGAGCATATACGACTGCGACGGGCTTATACTAGAGCCTATTTTGAGCGAGCAGAGACATAAGAGAAATGCGCAGCTTACGCACGAAAAACAGATAATGCACAGTAATGCCGCGGAGGTATGTCTTTGTGCGGCGCTGTTTGACAGGGGTGTAAAATTGCCTCCCGATTACAAATACAACGCGCTCGGACTTCCCGTGCTTAACGGCAACGAGTATTTCGTTAGTCTGAGCCACTCAGACGAATACTGCGCCTGTGCCGTAAGCGACGAGCCCGTTGGCTTGGATGTCGAGAGGTCGAGGATTGTGCATTGGAAGCTCTACGACCGCATACGCATGATGGATGAGCCTACACCCAAAGACAATGAAGAGGTGATAGAGCTTTGGACGCAGAAGGAAGCGGTACTCAAGCTTACCGGGTGTGCAATAACCGGGAGCATGAGAAGTTTCGGCGTATTTTATCCCGAGGTAAGGATGGGCGACGAGGCGCCTTTTGCCTATGTCAGCAGTCAGAAGAACGATTCGTACTGGATTTCTGTGGCGGCATATCACTCGATTGAGCATGAACTTATAAAGGTGACACGCGAGAAGGCGCTCGAAATGCTCACTGCAACAAAAAAGCAATAGCATCGCACTCACGGCGCACACAAATGTGTATACACTACAAATCATGGAGAAACGGACAAACGACGCAGGGGTCGTTTTTTTATTGTCCGAAAAGGGGATTCTCCGCAGAAAAAAATCACAGGAGGTAACATGAAACAAATTGAAATGTCGGAAGAAGCGGCTTTCACAAAACCCGATGAAGCCGCACTGGTCGCACAGCTATGCGAAATCTATGGGGCAGACGAAAACAGTGCGCGCCGTATGCTCAGGGGAGAAAACGCAGTATACGAGGCGGCCCTGCTTGCTATCTGTGAGCTTATGCGTATGGCGGCGGAAAGCGGCGAGGAGTTTGATATCAAGGGCTATATAGAGGACGAACGCTTCTGTGAACTGCTTACGCAGATGCCCTGCCGCGAGGCTGTTGAGAGAATCGAGCTTGCGCGCCGCGAAAACGAGGTGCTTGCCGGCATGCGCAGTATATCCGAAAACGCTTCACTGCCGTCTCAGATCGCGGCAAGACTGCCCGCAAGGGGAGAAAGAAACTACATGAGTATGAGCAGCGCCGACTTTCGCAGATTAAGCGAGCAGCTAAGAGCCGCTCACGGAAGAGGTAGAAGAATAACACTTTAGGAGGAAACATGACTAACACAACCATAAACACCGCGTCGGTAACGGCGCTTAATAAGACATTTTATGACAGACAGCTTTTGGAAAGCGCTACATCGAGGTTCGTACACACAAAGTTCGGACAGAAGCGACCCATTCCCAAGCACAACGGCAAGAGGGTAGAGTTCCGTCGTTGGAATCTGTTTGACCCGAGCATAGAGGGCAACAAGCTTAGCGAGGGCGTGACACCCGAAGGACAGTCACTCGCACAGACGACGCTCGAGGCGACGATCGAACAGTACGGCGCATATGTCGAGGTCACAGACCTGCTCGACATGACCGCATACGACAGCGTTATAGCGGACTCCGCAGAGCTTTTGGGCGAACAGCTCGGGACCTGCATAGAATGGGTGACGAGGGATGCACTGAGCTCGGGAAGCAATGTACAGTACGCAGGAGGCAAGCTCAATAGGCTGAGTCTCACGGGTGAGGACAAGCTTACGGTGGACGAGGTGCGCCGCGCCGTGCGTTCACTCAAGCGTGCAAAGGCGAGACCATTCTCGGAGGACGGCAGAAAGCCGCACTTTGTGTGCATATGCTCACCTGAGGCTACCTACGATTTGCAGAGTGATACACTTTGGCAGGACGTGTCAAAATACTCAAATGCCGAGGCCATATACTCAGGCGAGATAGGCAGGCTGTTCGGAGTGGTATTCGTTGAAAGCACAGAAGCAAAGGTATTCTCGCAGAGCGTACTCAACACAGTAAAGGCATCGACGACATCGTCTACTTCGTTTGCGCTTAAGAATGTGCCCACGGAGGCGGAGAAGCGTTATCTCTCAAAGGGCGGCAATAAAATCAAAATTGGCACAACGGAGTACACGCTTGCGGCGACAGGCTCGTTCAACGAGAATACAAACACAGTCAAGCTCACAACTGCGGCAACTCTCACAGCGGATGCGGTCGTATACTCGGAAGATGCGGGCGCCATCGACCCGAGTACACACAAGGGACTCGATATTCATTCGACGATAGTATTTGGCAGGGATGCTTATGGCATTATCGATCTCGAAGGCGAGGGCACTATGCAGACCATAATCAAGCCTCATGGCTCGGCAGGCGCTACCGACCCCCTCAATCAGCGTGCGACGGTCGCGGCAAAGGTAGCAGGCTTTACCGTTAAGCTCCTAAATGAACTGTGGCTCGTGAGAATTGAGCATGCGGTAAGCGAGTGAGTGGGTGAGGCGCATGGGAATTTTTAAGATAGCGGCAGGCAAAAAGCCCAAAAAAGGCGCAAATGCTGATATAAACGCGAGCACGGCGCAGACTGCGGCGGTGACCGAAACAACAGAGAATACTGCAACATGCAACGAAACTTTGGCGTTTAACGCGATGTACGGCGGCATACTCAATGCGCTCAAGGCGGAGGGAAATGGTTTTGTCGGCATGACAGATGACGAGATATACGACATGCTCTCGGGAATGCTCAGACCTGCGTTTGACAGGGCGGTTCAGGACCGGATGCGCGAGGGCGGCAGACTTATCGGTCAGATAGCCTCCGATGCGAACGAAAGGGGCGTAGGAAGCTCCTCATATGTACAGGGCGAGCTCGAGGAGGCGCGCGAGGATACAGCAAGCGACATTGCACTTTTAGAGCAAACGTATGCGCAGGAGCTTGCAAACGGCATGTACGAGGCGCTTCGCCGCAGAAACAGCGCAGGGAGAAACGGCGGCATATCGCGGCAAAATCAGAGCACTTCAATTCAAGGAAATACACTTGCCGAGATGACTGCGTATTTTGACGGTCTGCCTGCAAAGACGAGGCGCGCGGTGCTGTTTTCTACGGACCCGTATTGGGAGGAAGTAAGGGCAAAGCTGCGCTCTGCACTGGGCAAAAACGAGTTTGAAAGATTGCTCGCCCACTACAGGGGGAGCAGGTCAAGCGGTGCTCCTTACAGAACCGAAAGTACGGTGAACTGATATGAAACAGATACTTACCGTGCTTAAGGGCGTTCTCGCCGCGACAGGCGGGGTGTTTGGCTTCCTGTTTGGCCCCATGGACATCATGCTCACTGCACTATGCGTGCTCGTGGCGACGGACTATATAACGGGCGTTGCAGGAGCGGCGATAAGGGGCGAATTGAGCAGCAAAACAGGCTTCAAAGGTCTGTTTAAGAAGCTTATGATATTTGCGCTCGTGGCGGTCGCCAACATTGCGGACATGATAATACCAGAGGCAAATGCGGCATTTAGGAGCATGACCATAATGTTCTATGCGACAAACGAGGCGTTGAGCGTTATCGAGAATGCGATAGGTATGGGGCTCGATGTTCCGCAGAAGCTTAAGGAGCTGTTCTCTCACAGGGATGAGTAGAGAGCTTTGCGGCGAATGAACGTCGGCAGAGGATAAAAGCATAAAAAGACAGGTCCGTGTCGCGTGCGCCTCACGGATCTGTTTTTTATTCGTAAAGTTTAGTTTGAATCGATACTGCGGAGCTTTTTGCCCTCCGATACGGTGGAGCTTACTACGAGCAGCGCCGCGCCTAAAACGAGCGCATAGCCTATTCCCTTTTGCAGTGAGAACGTCTCACCGAGAACAACTATGCCGCATACGGACGCCATAACGGGTTCGAACGTGTTGAGCATGGACGCAGTACCCGAGCCGAGAGTGCGTATGCCGAAGAGCAGAAGCCTCAGGCCCACGAGATAACCCGTTATTCCGCCCATTGCGAGCAGAGCGACTATGAACCAATTTGCAGGGAGGCTGAATTCGCCTGTGATAAACGCCATTATAAAGCTGACGAACGATGCTGTGCCCGTCACATATACGGTCGATACGGAGGAATCGACATTCGTATATGCGCTGTAGCGACCGGCGAGTATGTACACCGAATAGGTCAACGCCGAAAGGAGCGCAAACACTGGTCCCCAAACGTTCGAAGCGCCCCCGAAACTCGACACGAGGCATACACCTGCGAGCGCAGGCACTATTGCGATGAGCTTTCTCGCGGTCAACTTCTCGCTGAAGAAGAGCGTTGCGGCAATGCACGACACAGCAGGGTAAGAGAAGTGCAGAACTATCGCTGAGCCCTTATCCATGCGCTGATATGCGTATGTCAGAAGCAGACAGGTAGCAAAGAACGCCACGCCGCCGTAAAGGCTCATAGACATAAGCTCGCGGGGTTTTACTTTGAGCGCGGAGAGCTTGCGCTTAGAGGCGAGCACGATTAGCGAGATAATGCACCCGAAGCCCATAGAGAACGCCACGACGGACGAGTTTGAGAGTGCGTTTTCGGGACTTTCCAACATGTAAGCGGGTATGGATTCGCCGAAAAGCTTTCCCAAAAACTCCACAGGAAAACCGCCCGAGAGACATGCGTTTGAGAATATGGGCATCACCCCGTAGCAAATCGAGGCGAGTATTACGGCAATTATGCCGAGCAGTTTTTTGTTTTTCATTGCGCTACCAATCCAAAGCTATGAATTAACAACCATTATACATTAAAAGCGAAGTTTCGACACTAATTAAGCGAATATCAGGAGGAAAAATGGAAGTCAACACTATGCACAATGCGTGCGACGATATGAGCGCGGCAAAAGCGCTTTCAAAGCAAAACAGGGTAACTATTATAATTGAACTTGCGGAAAACGGAGAGCCCATGTGGGAGGGCGCGATAAACGGCTGTATATTCAGGATAAGGCGGGGTGAGCCCGTAGAAGTGCCGGAGAGCCTTGCGAAACTGATAGCTTATAACGCCCATGCGAGAGAGGCCGCAAAAGCCGCCGCAGAAGCGTATGTCAAGTACAACGGCAAGCGGCTGTAGGGGTGAAACAATGACAGTAAACCAGATAATTAGGCTCTCATTAGAGCAGCTAAACAGGGCTTGCGGGGATACAGACATCGCACTTTGCAAGGACAGATTTATAAGCTACATTAACGACGGTATATCCGACCTGACGCTCTCTGTAAAGCCCACAACTACCGAGATGCTCACGGCTATTGACGGAAGGCTCGATATATCGGAGCTTTCATATTACTGCACAAAGATACTTTCGGTGGAAAAGGACGGCGTACCCGTGAGCTTTTTGCGCACAGGGGCAAGCATGTCCGTGACAGTTGCGGAGGACGGAGAGTATGCGATAACCTACTGCCTTATGCCGAGGGCAGTCACCGAGATCACCGACATACCGAACCTGCCTGCATACGTTCAACAGCTTTTGGTGCTTTACTGCGTTGCGAGGGAGAGGATGGCGACGGACACATCGACACAGGGCGGCAGCGAGGCATATCTGCGGCTATACGAGCTGGGCAAGCGTTCAATTCGCCCGGGTGTGGGCGAGACGGACAGATACACAATTAAAAACAGGTGGTAAGCATGGCACAGAAGCTTTACAGAATACAGAACTTTTTGGGACTTAATCAGGCGATAGACGAGGGCAGTCTCGATGCGGCGTATTCGCCCGACTGCGCAAACATCGACACTTCGTGCGGTAGACTTGAAACGGCAAAGGGACACACAAAGGCGATCGCAGCGCTCATACCGGGGAGAGATAACTTTCTTTCGCTGTACGTGGGCGAGATAGGCACGGCTATGTGTTATATAGCAATCACAAGAAAATACATATACTCGTATGACATGACGAACATATCATGGTCGACATTGTACACGTTTACTGCACCTCTCGTGCAAAACAGGGTGGATTACATAAACGCGACGTGCGACGGTGAGGATTGCCTGCTGATAGCTACGGGTGAGACGCAATTGCTCAAATGCACGGGCACAGCCTGCACAGCGTTTGGCTCGGAAGAGCTCGGCTCAAACCACCTGTGCAACTATGTGGCGATGTATCAAAACAGGCTCTTCTCGGGCGGTGAGAGCACTGCTCCTACGAGACTCTGTTACTCGCAGCCCTGTACTTTGGCAGGGGGCATAGAGAATTGGAGCGAGTCGACTGAGTCGAGTGAGCTTTCGGGCGGTTATATAGACATAGGCCCTACCGAATCAGACCCGATTTGCGGCATAAAGGCGCTTAGAAATCAACTGCTCATATTTAAGGAAAAGAGCCTCTACAGGCTCATAGGCGACAGGCCCTCTAACTTTACCGTTGAGAGGCTATGCGACCTCAACAGCCGAGTAGCCCACACCGCATTTGTCGCAAGGGGAGACGGAGGTTTCTTCATGGCGAGGGACGGGCTGTACGTCTATAACGGCGTCAACGCCTACAGATCAAACGACGCAGACCACATCAAAAAGATCTTGGGTACGGTGAACACGGCAGATTGCCGCGCGGCGTGCACCTCAAACAAGCTCGTATTCAAGCTTGACGGGCCCTTGCTCCGGGACTATTGCGTGGAATACGACATAAACAGGGGCTGCTATATGCTGAGGACGGGCTTTATGGCAGACGCTTTCTGCGAATACAAGGGAGAGGTGTACATGATTAACTCAAACAGATACATTTACCTCTACGATAACAGCGATACATATGACGGAGTGCCTATAGAGGCGTACTGGAAAACGCCCTGCACCGACTTGGGCGACAAGGGCGAGATAAAGGGACTTGTCGAGCTATATATAAGGGGCGAAAGCAACACGGGCTCGTCGATTTGCGTAGAGACCTATTCTGACGGCAAGCAGGAGCTTTATACGGTAGACGGGCTCGACTCACCGCAGGTCGTCAAAGACGTCAGGTTGAATGGCGAGGGCAGGACTTTCGCTGTCAGGGTGAGCAATCTAAACGGAGGACATTTCTCCATATGCGCAGGGCTTGAGCTCTTGCTCTCATGCAGAAGGAGGGTAAACTGATGAAGGCCATGTATTACGTATCGCTCGACAGCCGAAGCAAGGGGGCAAACGAGCTTACACGCGAGCTGACGCGAAAGGCGAATGAGGATATGCTCAATCAGAACTTTAAGCTTCTCGCACTCGCCGTTACAAGGCTCGAAGAAAGGCTTGAAAAACTCGAAAACGCAAGGCGAGGTTAGCTATTGCACATGGGCCGCATTGCGCTTATACTAAATGGATATGGATGGTTTATATGCAAACGTGGGCATAGCGAAATGCCCCGAATATACCGTGGAATGTGCGCGCGGTGCGCTTACCGAGGCAATTGATGCCGCAGGCGGGCTCGATTGGGTAAAGGTAGGCATGAAGATAGCCATAAAGCCCAATCTCGTGACTTTTAAGCATCCCGAAGCCGCGGCTACGACCCACCCACTGCTCGTGGGAGAGCTGTGCCGTATGCTCGCAGACAGGGGCGCAAAGGTAATCATAGGGGACAGTCCTGGCGGAGTTTATTCCAACGCTATACTGTCGGCGGTATACTCCGCATCGGGTATGAACACGCTCGAGAATGAGAGCGTTACGCTCAATCGGAATACCGACACGCTCGACGCTGATTTCCCCGACGCAAAATGCGCAAAGAGCTTTCCGTACACGGCGTATCTCGATGAGGCGGACGCAATAATCAACTTCTCGAAGCTGAAAACTCACGGAATGATGGGCTTCAGCGGAGCGGTGAAGAATATGTTCGGCACTGTGCCCGGCACGAGAAAGCCCGAATTCCACTACCGTTACCCCAACGTATGCGATTTTGCGAATGTGCTTGTCGACCTCAACGAATTCTTTAAGCCGACGCTGTGCATAATGGATGCGGTGTGGGGAATGGAGGGCAACGGCCCGACGGCGGGTGAGCCTCGCCACATAGGCTGTGTGTTGGCATCGAAATCGCCATACTGTCTCGACATTGCGGCGGCATCGATTATAGGACTGACGACAGACGACATTATGACACTGTCGGTCGCAAACGAGAGAGGGCTTGCCCCAAAAAGCGCAGATGAACTTGACATAATAGGAAGCGGCGCAGACATTCGCGTGGCCGAGTACAGGACCATACCGCCTCAAAAGCTTGACTTTTCAGACAAATTCTTGGCATTAAACGGCTTTGTAAGGAGCTGTCTTACTCCAAATCCGGTGCTCACAAAGGCGGAGTGCGTAGGCTGTGGGGAATGCGCTAAGATGTGTCCGGCACACGCTATTAAGCTAAAAGACAAAAAGCCTAAGATAGACAGGTCGCAGTGCATACATTGTTTCTGCTGTCAGGAGTTTTGCCCAAAGGGTGCGCTCAAGGTAAAGAGACCGTTGATATCAAGACTGCTCACAAAATAAGGAGAACAGAATGCTCGAACTTATTGTAATAATCGCCGTTTTGCTCGTCGACCAAATCACAAAGATAGTAGCGGCGGACATACTTCCAACGCTCGGCGGAAGCGTAAGCGTAATCGAGGGCGTGTTCAATTTCACTTATGTGAAGAACACGGGTGCGGCGTTTGGAATGCTCAAAGACAATACCGTGATACTGGCCGGTGTAAGCGTTATCGCTACCGCGCTTATCGCATATTTGCTGATTACACAGAGAAAGCGCAAGCCCGTGCCAATGCCTGTGCTGATGAGAATTGCCGTGAGCCTTTTGCTCGCGGGAGCTGTGGGAAACCTGATGGACAGGGTGGTGCTGGGCTATGTGCGCGATATGCTCGACTTTGTGCTGATAGGCTTTGCCGTATTCAACGTAGCGGACAGTGCCGTATGTGTAGGCGCGGCATTGTTGGCTGTGGCAGGTGTATTCACAAAAGGCGGCAAGAGCTATATCGCATCGCTCGAAGAGGCAGAGAAGGAATCGGCAAAGCGCAAAAAGAAGGCAAAGCAGGGCGAGTGCGCCTGTGGCCGCTGCGCCCGCCATGACGAGGAAACAAGGGACGACTGCGAGGAAGATTGATGAATATTTTACCCGATGAGCTTATAGAGAGCACGGAGCTTACCGCCGATAAGGACGGGGAAAGGCTCGACGTGTTTTTGGCGAGAACGTGCGTCAACACGCGTTCGTTTATGCAGAAGCTCATAGAATCGGGCGATGTTACGGTAAACGGCAAGTCGACAAAGACAGGCTTTAAGCTCAGTGCCGGAGACTGCGTATCGGTATGTTACCCTCCTGTGGAGGACACGGAGCTCGTGCCGCAGGACATACCTCTCGAAATAGTGTACGAGGACCCGGATATAGCGGTCATTAATAAGCCAATAGGCATGGTGGTGCACCCCGCCCCCGGAAATCCCGACGGCACGCTCGTAAATGCTATAATGTACCACATAAAGGACCTATCGGGCATAGGCGGACAGTTGCGCCCGGGCATTGTACACAGGATAGACAAGCTTACATCGGGGCTCATTGTCATAGCAAAAAACGACGCATCGCACGTATCTCTCTGCGAGCAATTCAGAGAGCACAGCGCCTACAGGAGCTATATTGCCATAGTAAACGGCAATATAAAAGAGGACATGGGGACTGTGGACGCGCCTATAGCGAGGCACAGGACGGACAGAAAGCGCATGACGGTCGCAGACGGCGGCAGAGAAGCCGTTACACATTGGCGGACGTTGTTGAGGTTTGGCGAATACACTCTGCTGCTCCTCAAGCTTGAGACGGGAAGAACGCATCAGATAAGAGTACATATGGCGCACATAAAGCACCCCGTAGTGGGTGACACGGTTTACTCGAGCGGCAGAAATGCATTCGGGCTCGAAGGGCAGGCGCTACATGCGGTCGCACTTGAATTGACTCACCCGACAAGCGGCGAGCGTATGCGTTTCTTTGCACCAGTACCGAACCATATAGTTGTCGCACTTAGGCGTCTCGGCGTACAGGATACGGACGCTTTGTACGAGCAAATCAAAGAGGTTGTCAAAAGCAACACAATTTGATGTGATTTTCCATATATGCTTGTAATAGCCAACAAGATATTGTATAATCATTCTGTAAAGCTGTACGTATATGGCATTTAGGGGTAAATTATGGATAAGATGAGAATCACAATAAAGCTTGGGACAGCTGAATACAGACTGCTGGTTACAGAGGACGAGCAGTACATGCAGAAGTTGGCGAGCGATGTGAACGAGCATATCGACAGGATAAAGGCCGTGTATGCGACATTGAGCGATTACGACTGCGCCATGCTTGCTATGCTCAATATGGCACAGGAATTGAGTGATCTTAAGACGCGCTACAATGAGCTTGAGTCGAGGATTGAGACGCTCCGTGAATTGCCGCCCGCTATGCCCACGAGACGTCCGCTTGAGAAAAAGCGTACAACGGCAAAGAGCAAGGCTGCCGCAACAGAGGAAGAACCCGTCACTGTCAGCTAATGACCGCTTTGTATTGGCGGGAATCAACCGGCGTTGAGTGACGGCGTGTTTGCGGACGCCGCTTTACAGAACAAGACGAAAGAGTCATTCGGCAGAGGACACAACCTCTGCTGTTTTATTTGTTTTGGCAAATTCTGAAAACGACGACAGTGAGATGACTTTCCCTGCTGCCTTATGACGCCCCGATAGACTGGGACGATTTTTACTCCACAGAGAATACATTGACAAGCGCGGTACTGCAGAGAATACTAATAAGCTTAGGAAGGAAATCACACGAATATATCATTATTTTCTCAGAACTTGTAGTTTAGACTGGTAATTTGTATTTGTGTGACATCAATACTGTGGTAAAATAAGCTACTTAGCAAAGGGGGATTTCCGTAATGCTTATGAATTCAAAGGCGATTATGCGCCGAATGGAAGACGAGCTGAGGACAGATTATCATATTGAATTATATGAGGCGACGCCTCAGCAGCTTCACAGGGCCTTGTCGGATGCGGTTATGTACGCGATTTCGGACGATTGGCGCCGTAGTCGCAGAGACCATGAACACGTTCGCAGGGCATACTATTTCTCGGCGGAGTACCTCACGGGCCGTATGGTGTTCAACAATCTGTACTGCCTTGGCTTGCTGGATGAGGTTCAGAAGCATCTGAGCATGAAGGGCGCGGATTTGCGCTTGCTTGAGGACATTGAGGACCCTGCATTGGGCAACGGCGGCCTGGGAAGGCTTGCGGCGTGTTTCCTCGATTCTGCGGCGACCCACGACATACCACTCGATGGCTACGGACTGCGCTATAAGTTTGGTCTGTTTAGGCAAAGCTTTACAAACGGCTTCCAGATGGAGAAGGCGGACGACTGGCAGCGTTGGGGTGACCCGTGGAGCAAGAGGCGCGACGACAAAACCGTCACGGTGACTTTTGCCGACCAGAGTGTACTCGCCGTGCCATACGATATGCCTGTACTGGGCTACAAAACGGCTAATGTCGGAACGCTCAGACTGTGGCAGGCGGAACCTGTTGAGGAATTCGACTTCACGCTCTTTAACAACCAGCAATACGATATGTCGGTAAAGCAAAAGAACGAGGTCGAGGACATAACGAGGGTGCTCTACCCCAACGACAGCACGTACGCGGGCAAACAGCTAAGACTCAAACAGCAGTATTTCCTCTCAAGCGCATCGCTTCAGGATATAGTGAGGAGGTATAAGCGCGTCCGCGGAGACGACTTCACGTGCTTTGCGGCACACGCTGCTATACAGCTAAACGACACGCATCCCGCAGTTTCCGTACCCGAGCTCATAAGGATACTTATGGAAAACGGCATGGATTTCGTTTCGGCGCTTGAAACAGCCAAAGCTACATTCTCATATACAAACCACACGGTAATGAGCGAGGCGCTCGAAAAGTGGGATACAAAGCTTTTCAGCGGAGTAATTCCCGAGATATACGACATAATCGTGAGAATCGACGAGAGACTCGACGAAGAGCTTCGCGCAAGGGGGGTATCCGACGAACAGCGCGGAAGGATGCGCATAATAACAAACGACTGCATCAATATGGTGCGGCTCGTGACATATGTCTCCACATACGTCAACGGCGTTGCAAAGATACACACGGAGATACTTAAAAACGACATGCTCCGCGACTGGTACACTGTATTCCCCGAGAAATTTACAAATAAGACGAATGGCATAACGCAAAGGCGTTGGCTCGGTCTGTGCAATCCCGAGCTGTCGTCGCTCATTGCATCGAAAATAGGCAACGGTTTCATCCGCGACCTCGACGACTTGGAAAAGCTCGAACCGATGGTGGACGACGATATGCTTAAGGCTTTTAGAGAGGTAAAATACAAGAAAAAGCAGCAGCTTTGCAGAGTGATAGCGGACAAAGAAGGTATAGCTCTGAATCCGAGCTTTCTTTTCGACATACAGGTAAAACGTATGCACGAGTACAAGCGTCAGCTTATGAACGCACTGAGCATACTCTATATCTATTTCAAACTGAAAAACGGCGAACTGCTCGACTTCACGCCTACGGCATTCATATTCGGCGCAAAGGCCGCTCCCGGCTACTACCGCGCAAAGGGCGTTATTAAGTTCATAAACGAGATAGCCAAGCGGATAAACTCCGACGAGGCCATGAGAGATAAGCTTCAGGTCGTGTTCGTTCAGAACTACAACTGCTCATATGCCGAGCATATTATTCCGGCGGCGGACGTGAGCGAGCAGATTTCACCCGCAGGGACGGAGGCCTCCGGCACGGGCAATATGAAGTTCATGCTCAACGGCGCTGTGACACTCGGAACGTATGACGGGGCAAATATAGAGATAGTCGATGCCGCGGGAGAGGAGAACAACTACATATTCGGCGCTCGAGTGGAGGAGCTTGCAAACATCGAGTACAATCCCATGGATATTTACAACTCCAACCCCGACATAAAGCGCGTGCTCGATACGCTCGTGGACGGCACGTTCTCCGACAATGGTACGGGCGTGTTCCGGGAGCTCTACAACTCGATACTGTACGGTGCAAGCTGGCATAAGCCCGACCACTACTATGTGCTTTTGGACTTCATGCCCTATATCGAGGCAAAACTGCGCGCAAACAGGGAATACAAGGACTCGGTGGAGTTCTCGAGAAAGTGCATGATGAATGTATGCAGTGCGGGGCGGTTCTCTTCCGACAGGACTGTCAGGGAATACGCCGACGAAATATGGAAGGTGTATCCGGTCCGCGAGATGTGATGTAAAAGGGGTGCGATGCACCCCTTCTTTTGCTCTCATAACCGCACCTGTTACCGTACCACCCTCGGATTATGCTCTGCCGAGAGGTCTTTGGCCAATATTACGGTCCAAGTGTGTAATCGGTATAAAACTCGACCCTAACTACCTGAATATGCGTGGAATACTGCGTATGAGCAACAAAGTACAGCGCTCCAGTTTCAGGATTGAAGAAAGAGTTATAAACGGGATCACTGAAGGAAGTCGGCCCAATCTCCGTAGCGAAACGGCTGAAATCAGGGAGATATAGGAATCCTTTGGGCTTGCCTTCCGAATCGAACTTAAACACGGTAGTGTCGTTGTACATAAGATAGAGATTATCCTCTGTGTCGGCAATTGCAATACCGGGACCCGCGTTGTGAGGAATTAAGAAATCCTTTAAATGCCATGTCCTACCGTTATTATAATCGTGAACAGTGTATTCATCGAATATACGCACATCGCTGGAACCAACATATAAGCTGTGCGGGTAGATAAGATTCTTTCCGTCCGTGGACAGCGTTTCATGGGATAATGACAAATTTGATTTGTATTTTTCCTTGCCTTTGAGCAGCTCATCCTGTACGGTCTTCCAATTCTCATCATTGTACTCGACTACGCGTTCAAGCTCTCCGTCTTTGAATATCATGAAATTCTGCTTCCAACTGCTATTTTTCAGAATAATCTCGCTCTCGTCGGGGCTTACATACATAATCTCGCAGGGAAGGTGGCCGTAGTCTACCATATCGAGGGGATCTTTATACACTATGCCAGTCTCGAATGTTGTCAGAATAGTATACTGGATTTTTTGGAGATCGGGAATGTCCTTAAAGGCAACCCCGGTGTACCCATGCTCGGACGTCGACACCGAAACTTGCTCCGTGGGCGCAGGCGTCGTATCGCCGGTGTCGATGGGTGGCGTTGTATCGGCAGGCTGAACCGTCTGCGCACAGCCCGATATAACTGATATGAGCAGTGCGAAGAGCAATGTCAATGCTGTGATTTTGAGTGATTTGTTTTTCATATAGATTACCTCCATGGGTTTCTTGTATAGTTTCGAAGTCTGATGCCGGTCGGGTATGAGTATCTGCTTGGTGTGCGATTCTCCGGCAGTTGCGGACTAAATTACCGCTAGTGATATCAGAGCACTGGGTTAAAAACAATCGGATTCATTACATTCAGACATTGGCACGCACTAAATCGATTCCGATCGACAAACACATGGCGGTGCGTTATCTTTTTGGTGAGTGTAAAATCATATTAGCATCCTCCTTTCCGAAATAAACTAATCACAGGTTAAAACTATAACCAAAAACAAAACCGTAATACTTTTGTCAATACATCAAGGGGGTAAGAACGACGAGAAATTCAGTAAACAACAAAGAATTTCATAATAAAATTATACACTAAGTACAGATTAAGTCAATGCAAACGATGTTAATAATTTGTTAACAATGCAATGACTGCCATTTAAAATATGACGAATGAGAGTATAAGTGCTCCCTGTTTTTGCGAGCAGTGGGTGTTTATAACGAAAAGAGACGGAGGCTTTTTGCGCGGACAAATGTTATCCGTGCGAACCGGCATGGCGTGAAAAAGCCCCTCGGCAGAGGGGCGTCGATAATCGTTTGCATTTGGTGGAATACCGTTCCATGTCAATTTGTTTACAGCGTTCTCTCTTTAAGCTCTGAGTGCGCAGCCTCGGCAAGCGCCTCGGCGGCATCCATGGAGTCGCCCCTAACGCCGACATAGAACTTTATCTTCGGCTCTGTTCCTGACGGCCTTACGCAGACCCACATGTTTTCCTCACAAATGAGCCTGAGCATATTCATCTTCTCAAACGCTATGTCAAACTCGCCGCAGTCGTTTTTTCCGCGCAGTGTCGTGTAATCCTCTACGGAAGTGACGCGCCTTTCCGCAATGCAGTGCGGAGGATTCTCGAGAAAGCCCTTCATGATGGACGCTATTTTCTCCATACCCTCCTTTCCCTCAAACGAGTACGCCACAGTGCGCTCCATATAATAGCCGTATTCCTTATAGATATCCTGCAGATAGTCGTAGAGCGTAATGCCCTTGTCGAGACAGCATACGCAGACTTCGCATATGAGCAGTGACGCGAGCACGGCATCCTTGTCACGTGCAAAGCCGCCGCTCAGGAAGCCGCAGCTCTCCTCGAAGCCGAAGAGAAATTCATTGCCGTTTGCCTGTGAACACTGCTCGATTATCTGAGAGATGAATCTGAAGCCAGTGGGCACGCTTACGCACTCGACGCCGTATTTTGCACAGATGGCGTCTGCGAGCCATGTGCTGACTATGCTCTTTACGACTATTCCGTCGTTTGGCAGTGTGCCCATAGATTCCCTTGTGCTGAGTATGTGCTTAATGAGTATCGCGCCTATCTGGTTGCCTGTAAGCAGCATGAATTCACCGTCGGGTTTTCTTACTGCCACTCCGAGCCTGTCCGAATCGGGGTCTGTTGCGAGTATGCAATCCGAATCGGTCTTTTTTGCAAGCTCGATAGCAAGCCTGTATGCGCCGGGGTCCTCGGGGTTTGGCACCTTAACCGTCGGGAAGTTGCCGTCTGGAACAATCTGCTCCTTTACGACATGCAGGTTTGTTATGCCTGCCCTGCACAAGAGAGTAGTGACGGGGATGTAGCCTGCGCCATGAAGCGGCGTGTAGACTATCGAGAACTCGCTTCCATTGCTTCTTATGAGGTCTTTATATGTAAGCAGACTCGATGTCGCCTCGTAATAGGGCTCGTCGTCCGCCTCTGTGAGCGTAGTGATAATTTCATTTCGCCGCATGGCACTTTCGCCGAAGTATGGATGCGCCTCTATGCATTTCATTATTCGTGCGGCAAGCTCGGGGCCTATCTGTCCGCCGTCCTCCCAGTATACCTTGTAGCCGTTATACGCCGCAGGGTTGTGACTTGCGGTTATCATTATTCCGGCGACACAGCCGAGATTTCTCAGCGTAAATGAGAGCTGCGGAACGCTTCTTAGCGAATTGAATATAAATACCTTTATGCCTCTTGACGAGAGCACATCGGCGGCACATTGCGCGAATTCCGCAGACATATTGCGCGAGTCGTAGCCGATGCATACGCCCCTTTGCTGAGCATTGTCTTGAATAATGCAGTCGCTTAGTCCCTGTGTAGCGCGCGCAACAACGGGCAGGTTCATTCTGTTTGTGCCTGCGCCGAGTATGCCGCGCAGACCCGCCGTGCCGAATTCAAGCTCCCTGTAAAATGCGTCTTCTAGCTCGTTCTCGCTTGCCTTCTCAAGGAGCGATCTCAGCTCGCCGGCTTGCAGTGAATTTATCCAAATTTCGTATTCTCTTTTTGCAAACGGAGTCATATTAAAATCTCCCAAATCCTGAACTTTTTACGAATACGATTATAGCATAAATAAAAAGACTCCACAACGCTTACGGCGTTGCGGAGTCTGTGTGTTTTCCGCTTATTATCGCGCATTTTGAACTATCGCCGATAAACTGATAATCAGACTGTCGGGGGTTACTTTACGAGCTGTTCGCGCAGTCCCTTTGTGAAGGGCAATGCGGCTGCAATGACGCACAGTACGCCCTCTATGCCTATCGTGGTGGCGTTGTAGCAGAAAGAGTATGCCCATGCGTTGGAGAAGCCGTAATCAGCGGCATATTCGCCGAAGAATACCGCACCTGATATTGTCGACACCAGCATTCTCGCAAAGCAGGCGATGGCTACGCCGAGTGCGACCTTCTTGGGGAAGAACGACGCGACGCCGAGCACTGTGAATGCCAGCAGATAGTCGAGCACAAACTGCACGGGATGCACAATCCAAACGCCCTGTATCATCTGGAGCAGACTGTAGGCAAACGCGGCGATGAAACCGTATGCGGGACCGTACCATGCCGCAAAGAGCGTTATCGGCAGCATCGAGAGTATCGTGACAGAGCCGCCGAAGGGCATTGAAAATACCTTAAAATAGCTGAGCACGAATGCAATCGACACGAACATTGCCGCTGTGACGAGATTGCGGGTCTTATTTTGGGGACGGCCCGAAAGTTCGGACTTATTCGCACTGTTTTTTACATACACTGCGACGGCGACAATCAGCACGATTGCCAACACAGCGGCGATTATGAGCGATATGAGCTCAATACCGTCGAGCTCTGCGAGCTCACTGAGCAATGAGAAGCTTATGCCCTCGGAGCAAATAACAGGAAAAAACATAAATTGCCTCCTTTAAGAAGAAAATCAGCCCCCTGTCCGCAGTGGACGAGAGGCTTCATGTTTCCTTCTCATCCGCATTTCCTACGCAGGTCTTAACCTTCAGGTTCTAAGGGATCGCACTCTAAACTCGTGCATCTCAGCGTTTCCACGCACCCCCAGCGGTATATGAGGCTTACGGACGTATACTAACACACAGCGGTGGCCTTGGCAATAGTCAGTTTGATATCGATGTGCGCACGATTGTCGGTACAACATAGCCTGATATGGAGTCGGACATCTCTCACCGCGCGCACAATTGCGCCCACCTTTTCATTTTGTGTACTTTGTGATATACTCTAAGAAAAATTCGCGGAGGTGCGTGGTGCCCCAACAAAAGAAATCGGGCCTGTTTAGGCGGGATAAATACACCGTAGCAAAACGCTCTGTGTGGTATGTGCTCCGCACCGCGTTTTTGGTGACGCTTATCGGCTCGCTCATAGTGGGCGTGACGCTCGCAAGCGCTCATATAGGCAGTATTTATATAATTGCGAACGAGGGCATGACGCTCAGGGCAAAGTGCATAATAAACAACGAGCCCACAGACGATCTTGAGGAGTATTTCACGCTCGACTGTCTCAACAATGACGGACTCTTAAACGCACGCCCATATAAGAACCACACGGTAACCTATTTTGACTACAGGCTCAGCGTCGAGGGCATATTCGTGCTACCTTGGTCGAATACCGCGACTATCGATATGCTCGAGCGAGTACCCGTATTGAACGGCACGGCGGAGGGTACGACTGTCACGGCAGAACTTCCCGATTGGACGGACGAGCTTTACAGACTGCATATGAAAAAGGATAGCGGACGCTGGTACATTGCGTATATAGAAGTATTGGAAGAGAATCCCCCCGAGACGCCGTACGCAACGCCCGATATGAGTTTACTTCCGGATGAATAAACCTACAAAAACTATATTCGGCTCCGGTTTTCCGATACTCTTAGCACCCATGGCGGGTATTACCGATATGCCGTTTAGGGAGCTGTGCAGGGACTTCGGAGCGCACATGACGTATACCGAGATGATAAGCGCAAAGGGGCTGAGCTACAACAGCAAGAACTCTTTTGCGCTTTTAGAGCTGTCCCCTAAGGAGATTCCTTGCGGCGTACAGCTGTTTGGCTCCGAGCCTTCGATAATGGCGGACATGACGAGACGGCTTTGCGATGAGCTTTGCGGGCGCATCCGGCTGATTGACATAAACATGGGTTGCCCTGCGCCGAAAATCACGGGCAACGGAGAGGGCAGCGCGCTCATGCTCAACATACCGCTTGCACAAAGGATAGTGAGTGCTGTGAAGAATGCGTCGACAGTACCTGTTACCGTCAAGCACAGGCTGGGCTTTGACGACGCACACAGAAACGCCGTTGAGTTTGCCGTCGCTATGGAGAGTGCGGGCGCAGATGCGCTTACCGTGCACGGCAGGACGAGGGCGCAAATGTATTCGGGAAAGGCCGATTACGATGCTATAGCAGAGGTAGTGAACGCCGTCGATATTCCGGTTATAGGCAACGGAGACGTATTCTGCGGCGAGGATGCGTTAAGGCTAAAAGCGGCGACGGGCTGTGACGGGATTATGGTCGCACGAGGCGCACAGGGGAATCCTCTTATATTTAAGGAGATTAATTGCGCTTTGAGAGGCGAGCCCTATACGGTACCCGATTGGGAGCAGAGGAGGGCGGTCGCAATACGCCACGCAAAGAGGCACATAGAGGTCAAGGGCGAGAGGAGCTTTATTGAGCTTCGCAAGCACATGGCGTGGTATACAAAGGGTATTGTCGGAAGTGCTCAGGTGCGGGTCGCCATCAATACCGCGCCCACTGCGGAGGCCTTGCTGGATATACTTGAGAAAATATAGAAAAACACTCATTAATCTCGCTAAAACAGCTTATAATTGATGTTGACAAAAGCCTGTGCCTGCATTAAAATGGATAAGCCGTAATTTGGGTGCATGTGGTGAAAACCGCCCCGTGTAACGCGGGTGTAGCTCAATGGCAGAGCTCCGGCTTCCCAAGCCGGCCACGTGGGTTCGATTCCCATCACCCGCTCCAGAAGACCCGGTCATGCGGGCTAACGGTATAATTACAATATCATCAAAAGGAGACAACCAAGAATGGCAAAACAGACATTCGTAAGAACCAAGCCGCATGTAAACATCGGCACAATTGGCCACGTTGACCATGGTAAGACAACATTAACAGCAGCTATCACAATGGCTCTGTCACAGAGCGGTCAGGCTGCAGCAATGCGCTATGACGAAATCGACAAGGCACCTGAAGAGAAGGCTCGTGGAATAACCATCAACACAGCTCACGTTGAGTACGAGACAGCAACACGCCACTATGCACACGTTGACTGCCCCGGTCACGCCGACTATGTTAAGAACATGATCACAGGTGCTGCTCAGATGGACGGTGCTATCCTCGTAGTATCAGCCGCTGACGGTCCCATGCCCCAGACACGTGAGCACATCCTGCTTGCTCGTCAGGTTGGCGTTCCCTACATCGTAGTATTCATGAACAAGACTGACCAGGTTGACGATCCCGAACTCCTCGAGCTCGTTGAGATGGAAGTTCGTGAGTTGCTCTCAAGCTACGATTTCCCGGGTGACGACATCCCGATCGTAAAGGGTTCAGCACTCAGAGCTCTCGAAGCACTCCAGAGCGGCGCAGTCGCAAAGGACAGCCCCGAGTGCCAGTGCCTGTTCGAGCTGATGGACGCTGTAGACTCCTACATCCCCACACCCGAGCGTGCTTCCGATAAGCCCTTCCTTATGCCTGTTGAGGACGTATTCTCCATCACAGGTCGTGGTACCGTTGCTACAGGTCGTGTAGAGCGCGGTGCTGTTAAGGTCCAGGATTCAGTAGAAATCGTTGGTCTGACCGACGAGACACGTACAGTCGTAGTTACCGGCGTTGAGATGTTCCGTAAGCTGCTCGAACAGGCTATCGCAGGCGATAACGTAGGTCTGCTCCTCCGCGGCGTACAGCGTAACGAGATCGAGCGCGGCCAGGTTCTCGCAAAGCCCGGCACGATTCATCCTCATACACACTTCAAGAGCCAGGTTTACGTACTGAAGAAGGAAGAAGGCGGCCGTCATACTCCGTTCTTCCCCGGCTATCGTCCTCAGTTCTACTTCAGAACAACAGACGTTACCGGCGTCATCACACTGCCTGAAGGCGTTGAGATGGTTATGCCCGGCGATAACATCGACATGGAAATCAAGCTGATCACCCCCATCGCTATCGAAGAGGGACTCCGTTTCGCTATCCGTGAAGGTGGACGTACCGTTGGTGCAGGCGTTGTTGCAAGCATCATCGAGTAATTGAGTCAATAGACAACCTCGCTTCGGCGAGGTTTTTTGTTATCCGTGAAATGATATCGCCTGTGTTGGGTCCTGTTGTCAAATCGGTATACACTGCGATGGGTTTGTGGTATATTTATCTGGTGATACATGGAGGTAATATGGTAACTTTTGAGCAACTGAAGCAAAACGATGCAATAAGAACATACATAACAAAGGCGGACGAATCGCTCATAGCGCTCGGGTATACGGAGCATAGCTTCGCACATGTCACGAGGGTAGCGGAGATAGGGGGCTATATACTCGAAACGCTCGGCTATAGCAAGCATGACGTGGAGCTTGTGAAGATTGCAGGCTACTTGCACGATATAGGCAATCTCGTAAACAGGATCGATCATTCGCAAAGCGGAGCGGTAATGGCGTTTAGAATACTTACCGAGCTTGGTATGCCGCCCGAGGACGTCGCGACGGTGGTAACGGCGATAGGCAATCACGATGAGGGTACAGGTGTACCCGTGAATCCCGTGGCGGCGGCACTCATAATCGCTGACAAGACGGACGTGCGAAGGTCGAGAGTGAGAAATCGCGACATAGCATCGTTTGACATTCACGACAGGGTAAATTATTCCGTGGAGAAGTCGCTCGTCAGGATAAATCAGGAGCATACGCTCCTAAAGCTCAAGCTCTCGGTCGATACGCATTACGGCTCTGTCATGGACTATTTCGAGATATTTATGAACCGTATGCTTATGTGTAGAAGGGCCACTGAAAAGCTTGGCATGGAGTTTAAGCTCATAATCAACGAACAGCAATTGATCTGAATCTACTCTTAGGGGGATTATTATGAAAAATAATAAAACGCGCAATATCTTTATCGCCTGCGTTATAGGCGCAATAGTCATAGCCGCCGTGTGCGTTATTTGCTTTATACCGGGCGGACCTGTGCAGCTTTCTTCGGCTGAGAAGGCTATACTGGGTTATGCCGATGACCACTTCGCATCGCAGGGATTTGAGTATTCCAATGCGACGTATGAGCCAAAGACGGATACATACACCGTCCGTGCAAGCTCCAAAACGAGCGCGGACACCTACTTTGACATATTCCGCAGAGGGTCTGACGGAGTTATAGGAGACGATTACGAAATCTCTGTGAACCAAAGGGCGAATACGATTTCGAGGCTTCAGCTGGAGATAGAGAAAAATGTCGGTGAATTGCTGAAAGACTTTATTATGGAGCAGGTCTGCGTATTTGCGGCGCTCGAAACAGATGAATCGACCGTTGCGGACGTGTTGCCCATGGATATGAAGCTCGACATGTCATCCATTCCCGTACCGCTGACGCTTACGGTGTGGTTTGATTCGCCCGGCACGGATGTTTCCACGCTTGCAAAGGCACTCATAGAGCTAAAGGCGCTCATGGAGGATAATGACGTTGATGTCGATAGCTACTCGGTGTCGCTGCTCATGTATTCAGATAAGACATTGGATGATACGCGTAAACTTTCAAGTAAACTTGAGGTCACAGATGTAGCATCGCAGAAAATATTGGACAATTCGGAGTTTATTACTTATCTCGAGGAGTATATTAATGAGTTAAAACTAAAAACATATAAATAAAACGAGGTAAGCGATGCGAAGAAGCGGAATATTGCTGCCTGTTTCATCACTGCCGTCGCGGTGGGGAATAGGTGCTTTTGACAAAAGTGCGTACGAGTTCATAGACAGACTGGCGAGAGCAAACCAGAGCGTGTGGCAGATACTGCCATTGGGACAGACGGGTTACGGAGACTCGCCTTACCAGTCGTTTTCAGCGTATGCGGGTAATCCGTATTTTGTGTCGCTCGATGCGCTCATCGATGAGGGACTGCTTTGTGAGGATGAGCTTCAAGAGTTCGACTGGGGAAGCGATCCGGAGCGCGTGGATTATGGCCTCTTGTATCACAACAGATATATCGTGTTAAGGCGCGCGTTTGAAAGGGCGTCGCAGGAACTTTTGAGTGCAACAAGCAAATTTGCGCTCAAGCACGCGGATTGGTTACCCGACTATGCGCTGTACATGGCGCTTAAAAATAACTTCGGACTTCGCTCGTGGAACGAATGGCCCGACGAGGGCATAAAGCTAAGAAAACCCGATTCCGTTCGGCACTACAGAGCCGAACTCGAACAGGAAATCCACTTCAACTACTTTATTCAGTATTTGTTCTTTACGCAGTGGAGCGAGTTGAAAAGTTATGCCAATTCAAAGGGCATAAGAATATTCGGGGACATTCCTATTTATGTCTCGCTCGATTCCGCCGATGTGTGGGCGCATAGAGAGCTGTTTTTGCTTGACGAGGACGGAATTCCCACATGCGTTGCGGGCGTACCGCCGGACGCATTTACACAGGATGGACAGCTTTGGGGCAACCCCATATACGACTACGACAGGATGGAGCGCGACGGCTTCTCTTGGTGGATAAGCAGATTGCGCGCCGCAAAGGGTCTTTACGATATTGCGCGCATAGACCATTTCAGAGGTCTTGATTCGTACTGGTCAGTGCCCTACGGAGAGACGACCGCCCAAAACGGGAGTTGGGCCATAGGTCCGGGGAAACGATTCGTAGCCGCTATAAAAGTTGCCGTTCCGGACATGGACATAGTTGCAGAGGATCTCGGTTATCTCACAGACTCCGTGCGCGAGCTTTTGCGCTTCTCGGAATACCCCGGCATGAAGATATTGCAGTTTGCATTCGGTCCCGAGGGTGACAGTGAGTATCTGCCGCATTGTTATACGCAGAACTGTGTGTGCTATACGGGTACGCACGACAACGAACCCGTTGCGGCATGGCTTGAGCTTGCAAACGACGCAACCGTGAGTTTTGCTATGCGCTATCTCGATTGCTCGAAAGAGGAGATACCTCACAGGATGCTGCGCGCGGGCATGGCGTCGGTGGCGGACTTGTTCGTGGCGCAGATGCAGGATTATCTCGACTTGGGCGCTGAGGCGCGAACGAACACGCCCTCTACGTCAGAGGGAAACTGGGCGTGGCGAATGAAAGTGGATGCCTTCAGCGACGAGCTGATCTGTCATATCGCGGAGCTTACAAGAACATACGGGAGATGACGGCGCAGTTTCAATAATAACTTGGTTTTCGGTTATAGCGGCAGGAAACGCCGCTTTTTTTACGGACTATTATAAACACTCCTAGGGCACTTCAACCGTCATTCAACAAAACCTACACGTATTTATTATTCGTATTAAGCATATGGAGAAAGCGGAGATAAAAGCATCCTATATAAGAATTGACCAAAAAACCAAAACTCAATATCAAACTGCTGTGACTTCGGTTGAAAGATACATGGCTTTGTGATAAGGTGTATACATAGGAGAACCGCACAATTGTGCGCGGGTGTTTGAAGATGAATATTATAAAGAGGTTTTTTGAGCCTCGGTATATGGTTAAAGAGAACCTTATCTGTGGTGAGCTTCCCACAGCCTGCGAGGCATACGGGACGGCACTGCAACTTGCATGGCCATCTGCGCTGGAATCGGTACTTATTGCACTCATAGCCTCCATCGACACCATGATGGTCGGGGGCTTGGGTTCAGCCGCCATTTCCGCCGTTGGCATTACCACACAGCCTAAATTCATACTGCTTGCGCTGGTAATAACACTCAATATAGGTGTTACGGCTATAGTCGCGAGACGTAGGGGGGAGGGCGACATAGAGGGTGCAAATCGCTGTCTCAAGCAGGCGCTCTTGATCTCTGCAGGTTTAGGCGTAATAATGACCGTCATCTCCCAGCTTTTTGCGAGGGATCTTGTTTTGTTTGCCGGCGCAAAGCCCGATTACGTCGACGATGCCACCGCTTACTTTAAGATAATGATGTCGACGACTGCGTTTAATACGTGCGCAATGACAATGAACGCGGCGCAGAGGGGCTACGGCAACACGAGGATATCGATGGTAACGAATGTCACGGCAAACCTCGCAAACGTACTTTTTAATTGGCTTCTCATAAACGGAATGTGGATATTCCCGAGAATGGAAGTGCGGGGTGCGGCACTCGCTACGGCAATATCATCAGTTGTAGCATTTTGCATAGCGCTTTCGTCGGTTATAAAGCCTGCGCAAAACAAGCTTTCGCTCACGGCTCAACGCACGTGGAGCTTCGACAAGCGTACGGTGTCTGGCATGGTAAAGGTCGCAAGCTCTGCGTTGGTAGAGCAGGTATTCTTAAGAGTAGGCTTCTTCATCTACTCGAGGTTGGCAGCCAATCTCGGCACGGTCGAATTTGCAACGCACCAGGTCTGTATGAGTCTTATACACATATCGTTTGCCTTCGGAGACGGCTTCGGGGTGGCTTCGACGTCGCTTGTAGGCAGGGGACTTGGCGAAGGGCGCCCGGATAAGTCCATGATATACGGCAGAGTCGGACAGAGGCTCGCGCTTATCATGGGCATATTGCTCGCCGCTGTTTTTGTCGCATTCAGATATCAGCTTATAGAGCTGTACTCGAATGAAGCGCCCGTAATCGAAATGGGCGGACAAATCGTCTACATAATCGCTTTGACTTGCCTTGTGCAGACGTCGCAGGTGGTAATATCGGGTTGTCTGAGAGGCGCGGGCGACTCCAAGTTCGTAGCTGTTTCTTCCTTTATCAGTGTGGGTATAGTCAGAACTGTTGTATCGTGGTTTCTGTGCTATCCATGCGGGCTCGGACTCATAGGTATGTGGCTCGGATTATTCTTAGACCAGTTCATGAGACTTGTACTTAACTTTATAAGGTTCAGAGGAGCAAAGTGGACTCTCGTTAAGCTGTGAGTTCCATAATATATTTAAAAAAATGCGGATTTACCGCAAAAAAAGCTTGCATAAGGAACACATTTCGTGTATCCTAATTAGGCTGTGTGCAGTTTGGACACAAATTTGTTATGTGTTCACACGCAATACAGGCTCGATGAGAGGTTACCGGTCAGGCCATACGGATAGTTCACATCGGGTAAAAGCCCAAGTAAATCGGGCGACGGGCGTAAAGCCTGCCTAAAAATTTCCTAAGGAAACGCAAGGCGGCGTGTATGCCCCAATCTACAAGGAGGAAATAAAATGGCAAGCCAAAAAATCAGAATCAAGCTGAAGGCGTACGAGCACAATCTTATCGATCAGAGCGCCGAGAAGATAGTGGAAACCGCCAAGAGAACAGGTGCCAGAGTATCAGGCCCAATCCCGCTCCCCACAGAGAAGGAAATCGTAACGATCCTTCGCTCGCCGCATAAGCACAAGGATTCGAGAGAGCAGTTCGAAATGCGCACACACAAGAGGCTTATCGACATTCTCCAGCCCTCCGCAAAGACGGTGGATGCGCTGATGAAGCTCGACCTCCCGGCAGGTGTTGACATTGAGCTCAAGCTGCTTAAATAGGAGGTAGAACATGAAGAAGGCTATTTTGGGTAAGAAATTGGGCATGTCCCAGATGTTCGCGGCTGACGGAACACTGTTGCCCGTAACGGTAATACAGGCCGGTCCGTGCCCCGTTGTTCAGAAAAAGACGGTCGAGCATGACGGTTACAACGCCGTTCAGGTAGGTTTCGCACCGATTAGAGAAAAGCTTACGACCAAGCCCATGATCGGTCATTTCAAGAAGGCCGGAGTTGCGGCACATCGCTATTGCCGTGAGTTCAAGCTCGACGATGCAGCATCGATGGAAGTTGGTCAGGTAATCACAGCTGATATATTCGCCGTAGGCGACAAGGTTGACGTCTGCGCAATCAGCAAGGGCAAGGGCTTCCAGGGCGCAATCAAGCGTCACAATCAGTCAAGAGGCCGCATGACCCACGGTTCACGTTATCATCGCAGAGTCGGTTCAATGAGTGCCTGCTCCTACCCCGGTGAAGTATTCAAACATAAGAAGCTCCCCGGACACATGGGTAGTGTAAGAGTCACCATCCAGAACCTTGAGATAGTAAGAGTAGACGCAGAACGCAACCTGCTTCTCGTCAAGGGTGCAATCCCCGGTGCCAAGGGCAGCCTTTGCACGGTGAAGAGCACCGTAAAGTAAGGAGGAAGCTAAAATGCTGAAAGTCGAACTTAAGAACATCGCCGGTCAGGTTATCGGCGAGGTAGAGCTCAACGAGAGCATATTCGGAATAGAGCCCAACATGACAGCGGTTCACAGCTATGTAAAGGCATACCTTGCAAACCAGCGCCAGGGCACCCAGAGCGCACTAACAAGGGCGCAGGTCAGCGGCGGCGGCATCAAGCCGTGGCGTCAGAAGGGCACAGGTAATGCCCGTCAGGGTTCAACACGTTCGCCCCAGTGGAGACACGGCGGTATCGTATTCGCACCCAAGCCCAGGGATTACCGCATGGACCTCAACAAGAAGGTCAAGCGCCTCGCACTCAAGAGCGTTCTCTCCGATAAGGCCGCAACAGGCAGCATCGTAGTATTGGACGCAATAGAGCTCGAAGCTGCAAAGACAAAGGAAATGGTAAAAGTAATGAAGAATCTCAACCTCACAAATGCCCTCGTGGTGCTTGATGAGAAGAACGAGACCGTACAGCGTGCGACGGCAAACCTGCCCAAGATCGCAACGACGCTGGTAGGCACACTCAATCCCTATGAGATTCTCAAGCATACGACGCTCGTCCTCACAAAGGCAGCGCTCGAAAAGGTCGAGGAGGTATATCAGGGATGAACGCATACGACATCATTATTAAGCCCGTACTGACCGAAAAGTCCTTCGATCACGTTCCCGAGAAGAGATACACCTTCATCGTAGCCAAGAACGCGACAAAGACAGAGGTCAAGGAAGCCGTAGAAAAGATATTCGGCGTCACAGTTGACAGAGTCAACATCGTCAACACCCTCGGAAAGATCAAGAGGATGGGCGCACACCAGGGTCGCCGTCCCAATCTCAAGAAGGCCTATGTAACACTGAAAGAGGACTCAAAGGGTATCGAGTTCTTCGACAGCATGGGACAGTAAGGAGGACAAAAATGGCTATTAGAAAGATAAAGCCCACCACACCGGGTCAGCGTTTTATGACAGTATCCCAGCATGAGGAAATTACCTGCACGACTCCTGAAAAATCGCTGCTCGAAGACCTCAGAAAGCAGGGTGGACGTAATAATTCAGGCCGCATCACCGTTCGTCATCGTGGCGGCGGAGCAAGGCGCAAGTATCGTATAATCGACTTCAAGCGCAACAAGGACGGTATTCCCGCAACAGTTGCAACGATCGAATACGATCCCAACCGTTCAGCTAATATCGCTCTTCTGCACTACGCAGACGGCGAAAAGCGCTACATCATCGCTCCCCTTGGTCTCAAGGTCGGCGATAAGGTAGTAAGCGGCGAAGGCGCAGATATCAAGGTCGGTAACGCACTTGAAATCAGAAACATCCCTGTAGGCAGCATGATCCACTGTATCGAGCTCAAGCCCGGCAAGGGTGCTCAGCTCGTAAGAAGCGCAGGTAACGCCGCTCAGCTCATGGCTAAGGAAGGCAAGTATGCGCAGGTAAGACTGCCCAGCGGCGAAGTGAGATACATCCCAATGAACGCCAAGGCAACAATCGGCCAGGTCGGCAACGCAGACCACGAGCTCGTTATGTACGGCAAGGCCGGTAGAATCCGCCACAAGGGCTTCCGTCCGACAGTCCGCGGTTCAGTTATGAACCCCTGTGACCATCCGCACGGCGGTGGTGAGGGCAAGAGCCCGATAGGACGTCCGGGTCCTGTAACTCCGTGGGGCAAACCCGCACTTGGTCATAAGACGAGAAAGACCAAGAACATCAATGATAAGTTCATAGTTCGCCGCAGGAACGGCAAGTGATAACGAAAGGAGATTTGTCTAAATGAGTAGGTCAGTTAAGAAGGGCCCGTTTGTGGAAGAGCGCCTCATGAAGCGCATCGAAGACATGAATGCAAGCGGCAAGAAAGCAGTCGTCAAGACCTGGTCGCGTGCATCCACCATCTTCCCGGATTTCGTTGGTCACACAATCGCCGTCCATGACGGAAAAAAGCATGTTCCGGTATACATTACCGAGGAAATGGTCGGTCACAAGCTCGGTGAGTTCGCACCGACACGTACTTTCCGTGGTCACAGAGGTTCTGAAAAGTCCTCTGGCGGCAGATAAGGAGGAAGTAAAATGGCAACCAGAATGAAAGAAAAGGCGGCTATTCGCCAGAAAAACGCAGATAGAAGGCCTCGTGCAATCGCCCGCTACGTCAGGATTTCCTCCCGTAAGGTAAAGATTGTCATCGATCTCATCAGGGGAAAGAACTACAAGGAAGCTGAAGCGATCCTCATGTACACCCCCAAGGCTGCAAGCGAGCCCGTTCTGAACCTCTTGCGCTCCGCAGGTGCAAACGCGGAAAACAACCTCGGTCTGAACGTTGAAGACCTCTACGTCGCCGAAGTATTTGCAAACCAGGGCCCGACACTCAAGAGATTCATGCCCCGCGCCAGAGGCCGTGCGACAAGAATTCGCAAGCGTACCAGCCACATTACATTGATACTCGACCAGAAGGTCGCCGCAAACGACTAAGGAGGAACACTATGGGACAGAAAGTTAATCCGAATGGCTTCCGCGTAGGCGTTATCAAGGATTGGAACACCCGTTGGTATGCCTCCAAGAAGGATTTCGCAGATTATCTGATCGAAGATAAGGCGATCAGAGATTACCTTAAGAAGACCTATTACGCATCCGGTGTTGCAGCCATTACGATCGAGCGTACAGTAGGCAAGATCATCGTCAGCATCCACACAGCTCGTCCCGGTATGCTTATCGGCAAGGGCGGCGTAGGAATCGACGAGATCAAGAAGGGCGTATCAAAGCTCACAGGCAAGCCCGTAAGCGTTAACATCATCGAGGTCAAGAATGCGGACGCAAACGCACAGTTGGCAGCTGAGAACATCGCAGCACAGCTTGAAAAGCGCGTTTCACACCGTCGAGCGATGAAGCAGCAGATGACACGCGCCATGAAGGCCGGTGCAAAGGGAATTAAGATTCTTTGCTCGGGTCGTTTGGGCGGAAGAGAAATCGCGGGCAGCGAAGGCTACCATGACGGTTCAATACCGCTTCAGACAATGCGTGCCAACATCGAGTATGGCTTCGCTGAGGCACATACGACATACGGCCGTATCGGTGTAAAGGTTTGGATCTACAAGGGCGAAGTCCTTGGCGGTCGCAAGTAAAGGAGGACGAACATCATGTTGATGCCTAAGAGAGTAAAGCGCAGGAGAGTACATCGCGGTCGCATGAAGGGTACCGCTCAGAGAGGCAACCGCATTGCTTACGGTGATATCGGCCTCGTAGCAACAGAACCTGCATGGGTCACCAGTAATCAGATAGAAGCTGCTCGTATTGCAATGACACGTTACATCAAACGTGGTGGTCAGGTCTGGATAAACATATTCCCTGATAAGCCCGTAACCGAAAAGCCCGCTGAGACCCGAATGGGTTCCGGTAAGGGTTCACCCGAATACTGGGTGGCGGTCGTAAAGCCCGGTCGTGTAATGTTTGAGATTGGCGGCGTAGACGAGGCAATCGGCCGCGAGGCAATGAGGCTTGCAATGCATAAGCTTCCCCTCAAGTGCAAGATAGTCACAAAGGAAACCGAAAAGGGTGGTGAAAACTAATGAAGGCTGAAGAACTTAAGAAGCTTAAGGAGATGTCCATGGAGGACCTCGCAAAGAAAGAGCAGGAGCTCAAGGAAGAGCTGTTCAACCTTCGTTTCCAGCAGGCAACAGGTCAGCTGAGAAACCCGCTTCGCATCAGGGAATGCAAGAGGGATATCGCCCGAGTAAAGACCGTCGTATGCGAGCGCAGGCTTGACGCATAGTAGAAGGAGGATATGATTATGGAAAACAGAGGTCTTCGCAAGACACGTACCGGCGTCGTTGTTAGCGATAAGATGGATAAGACCGTTACAATCGCCATCCAGACAAAGGTTCGCCATCCTCTCTACGGAAAGATGGTTAACCGCACCCACAAGTTCAAGGCTCACGATGAAGAGAACCAGTGCGGCATCGGCGATACAGTAAGGATTATGGAGACACGCCCCCTTTCAAAGGATAAGCGTTGGCGCGTCGTCGAAATAATAGAAAAAGCTAAATAAGCCGAAAAGGAGGAACGACAATGATACAGCCTCAGACCAGGTTAAAGGTTGCGGACAACAGCGGTGCAAAGGAAATCATGTGCATCCGCGTACTCGGTGGTTCGCGTGTCAAGAGCGCAAACGTCGGCGACGTTATAGTTGCAGCGGTAAAGTCCGCTTCCCCCGACGGCGCGGTTAAGAAGAAGGACGTTGTTAAGGCAGTTGTAGTACGCACGGTATCCGGTGTGCATCGCGCTGACGGCAGCTACATCAGGTTCGATGACAACGCAGCAGTTATAATTAACGACCAGAAGCAGCCCCGCGGCACTCGTATATTTGGGCCGGTGGCTAGGGAGCTCCGTGAGAAGGATTACATTAAGATCGTATCCCTCGCTCCCGAAGTGCTCTAAGGAGGGTAAGCATGAACAATCTGAAAGTTAAAACCGGCGATACAGTAATCGTCATAGCCGGCGACAAAGAAGACGTCGGCAAGAAGGGCAAGATCATGTCCGTTGACCGTGACAACAGCCGTGTATTGGTTCAGGGCAGGAACATGATTACCCGCCATACTCGCCCTCGCAAGCAGGGCGATGCCGGTGGACGTATCGAGAAGGAAGGCACGATCCATGTGTCAAACGTAATGCTCGTATGCCCCAAGTGCAACATGCCCACTCGCGTAGGTTATACCTTCACAGAGGGCAAGGACAAGAAGTTAGTCAAGGTTCGCACATGCAAGAAGTGTGGCAAGGCAATAGACTGAGGCAAGGAGGAAACTAAACGTGGCAAAGAAGAATGAAGCTCCTCAGGCAACTACAGCCAAGAAGAAGAATCAGGAACAGGCTAAGGCGTTCAGCGCCCCCGCCCGCCTCAGGATAAAATACAAAGAGGAAGTAGTACCCGCTCTCCTGGAGCAGTTTAAGTACGAGAACATCATGCAGGTTCCGAAGCTTGTGAAGATAGTCATCAACATGGGTCTCGGTGCCGAAAAAGATAACCCCAAGGGCATGGACAGCGCTGCCGAAGAGCTTGGCATCATCTCCGGCCAGAAGGTCGTCATCACAAAGGCAAAGAAGTCCGTTGCGAACTTCAAGGTCCGTCAGGGCATGAACATCGGTGCAAAGGTCACCCTCCGCGGCGACAGAATGTACTATTTCGCAGATAAGCTGATGAACATCGTTCTCCCCCGTGTTCGTGACTTCCGTGGCGTACCGGGTTCCAGCTTTGATGGACGCGGCAACTACGCAATGGGTCTGCGCGAGCAGCTTATATTCCCCGAAATCAACTATGACGACGTGGATAAGGTTCGCGGTATGGACATTGCATTCGTAACGACAGCTCAGACAGACGAAGAAGCAAAGGCGCTTCTTAAGCTCCTGGGTATGCCCTTCGCAGAATAAGGAGGAACACATGGCAAAGACAAGTTTGAAGATTAAGCAGAGCCGCCCCGCAAAGTTCAGCACTCGTGCTTATACACGCTGCCGTATCTGCGGTCGTCCGCACTCTGTCTTGAGGAAGTATGGCATCTGCCGTGTTTGCTTCCGCGAAGAAGCATATAAGGGAAACATCCCCGGAATGCGCAAGGCAAGCTGGTAAGCGAAAGGAGAAAGAAAAATGCTGATCACAGATACAATCGCTGATATGCTGACAAGAATCCGCAATGCGCTCACCGCAAAGCATGCTACAGTAAGCATTCCCTGCTCCACTGTCAAACTCGAGATCGCCCGTATACTCAGGGAAGAGGGCTACATCAAGGGTTATGAGATCGTGGAAAACGGTGTTGAGAAGAACATTGTAATCGACCTGAAGTACGGTCCTAACCGTGAAAGAGTCATTACAGGTCTCAAGCGCATCAGCCGTCCCGGCCTGAGAATCTACGCTCGCAAGGACAACCTGCCCCGTGTACTCAACGGCATGGGTATCGCCATAATCTCGACATCACGCGGCATCGTAACAGATCGCGAGTGCAGGAAGCTTGGCATTGGCGGCGAAGTACTTGCATACGTTTGGTAAGCTTTAGCTTATGGATGGAGATCCGAGAGTTCTCTGTCCGTAATCTATATAAAAGAATTTTTTGGAGGTGTACACAATGTCACGAATCGGAAAACTTCCGATCACAATTCCTGCCGGAGTGACAATCACGGTCGCTGACGATAACACCGTTGTCGTAAAAGGCCCCAAGGGCGAACTGCGCGAGAAGATTTCACCCAAGATGGGATTGCAAATCGAGGATGGCGTACTTCATGTAACCCGTCCTAACGATCTTAAGGAGAACAGAGCGCTTCACGGCCTTTCACGTTCACTTATTCACAACATGGTAGTCGGCGTGACCACCGGTTATCAGAAGACCCTTGAAATAGTCGGTACAGGCTACAGAGCATCGAAGAGCGGCAAGACCCTCGTGCTCAACGTTGGTTACTCACATCCCGTCGAGTTCGTAGAGCCCGCAGGTATTGAGTACGAAGTACCTGCACCCACAAAGGTTATAGTAAAGGGTATAAGCAAGCAGCAGGTCGGTCAGCTTGCAGCAGACATCCGCGCGACACGTGAGCCTGAACCCTATAAGGGCAAGGGTATCAAGTATGACTATGAAGTCATCCGTCGTAAGGAAGGCAAGACCGGTAAGTAAGCCTAAGAGAGGAGTAGCATTATGATTTCAAAGATAGATAAGAACTCCGTGCGCAAGGCTCGCCATTATCGTACCCGTAGATACATAATCGGTACGGAAGCAAGGCCCAGGCTTAATGTCTACCGCAGCTTGCAGCACATCTATGCACAGATTATCGACGATAAAAACGGAGTTACTCTCTGTGCGTCAAGCACTCTCGACGCCGAAGTAAAGGCACAGCTCGAGGGTAAAACCAAAAAGGAAGCCGCAATGATAGTCGGCGAAGTAATCGGTCGTCGCGCTAAGGAAAAGGGCGTAAACCAGGTCGTATTCGATCGTGGCGGCTATCTCTACACCGGTCGTGTAGCAGCTCTCGCGGAGGGCGCTCGCAAGTCCGGTCTGGACTTCTAAGGGAGGTAAATGATGCAGAGACGTTTCGAACAGGCAGAACCTGAATTCAAGGAAAGACTGGTTAGCATCAATCGTGTATCCAAGACCGTTAAGGGCGGCCGTAACATGAGGTTCTCGGCTCTCGTCGTAGTCGGCGATGAGAAGGGCCGCGTAGGTATCGGCGTAGGTAAGGCGGTTGAGGTTCCCGAGGCAGTCCGCAAGGCAGCCGTTGATGCTAAGCGTCATATCGTAACAATCCCGATCGTTGGAACAACAATCCCACATGCTGTTGAGGGCAAGTTCTCAAAGGGTCACGTAAGAATGCTCCCCGCTCCCGAGGGTACAGGCGTTATCGCCGGCGGTCCCGTCCGCGCAATCCTCGAGATGGCAGGCATTAAGGACATTCGTACAAAGAGCTACGGCTCCAGCAACCCCGCAAACTGCGTTAAGGCGGCTTTGGACGGGCTGCTCCAGCTCCGCACGGTTGAGCAGATAGCTAAGTTGCGCGGTAAGTCCGTAGAAGAAATTCTCGGTTAATGGAGGGCAAACAGATGGCAAACCTGAAAATAACGCTCGTAAAGAGCACCATTGGCGCCCTTAAAGACCAGCAGGCAACAGTTGCGGCTCTCGGCCTCCGTAAGATCCATCAGACGGTAGTCAAACCCGACAACGCGTGTGTCCGCGGCATGATCTTCAAGGTAAAGCACCTTGTCAAGGTCGAAGAAGAGTAATGGAGGTGCAGGATGAAACTGAACGAACTGAGACCCGCTGAGGGTTCCATATTCGCAGAAAAGCGCGTTGGACGCGGCACCGGTTCCGGCCTCGGCAAGACTTCGGGCAAGGGACATAAGGGTCAGAAAGCTCGCAGCGGAAGCAAGAAGAACGGCTTTGAGGGCGGTCAGATGCCTCTCGCTCGCCGTATTCCTAAGCGCGGCTTCACCAACGCAAGATTTGCGAAGGTATTTACGGTAATCAATGTTTCCGATCTCGAAACACTCGAGAACGGCACGGTAGTAACCGCTGAATTGCTCAAGGCCATGGGCATCATCAGCAAAATCGAGAAGGACGGACTCAAGGTTTTGGGTCGCGGCGAGCTTACAAAGCGTTTGGATGTAAAGGCTGCAAAGTTTTCAGAGACAGCCCAGAAAGCCATTGAGGCCGCGGGCGGAACTGTTGAGGTGCTCTAATGTTTAAGACGATAGTAAACGCTTGGAAGATAAAGGACATTCGTACAAAGATACTGTACACACTGCTCCTTATCTTGCTCTACAGAGTTGGATGCTACATCCCGATTCCCGGCGTAAATGTCGAAGGCGTGGCATCGTCATTAGAACAGTATGTAGCAATCGGTGGCTTCATGAACATGTTCACAGGTGGAGCGTTCTCCAACTATGCACTGTTTGCAATGGGTATAAGCCCCTACATCACCGGTTCGATTATCATGCAGCTTCTTGCTATCGCAATCCCCGCGCTTGAGAGGCTTTCCAAGCAGGAGGACGGCAAGCAGAAGATCGAGAAGATTACTCGTTATGTCGGTGTTGGTCTGGCAGCAGTTCAGAGCGTCAGCATCATACTGGCACTGGGTAGTTCCGCAGTTTACAACACAAGCTGGCTCACATACGTCACGATCGGCGTAACGGCAACCGCAGGCGTAGCTCTCCTCATGTGGATGGGCGAGAAGATTACGGAAAAGGGCATCGGCAACGGAATTTCGTTCATCATTTTCGCATCGATAGCCGCTAACGTAATTCCTGCTATTGCAAACATCGCTAACACCGTTTCCACAGGCAGTATTTCCTGGGTAGCTGTGCCGATCATCATCTTCGTAGTTATACTGCTCCTTGTTGGCATCGTTTATGTCGATAAGGCCGAGCGCAGAATACCCGTAAACTACGCAAAGCGCGTAAAGGGTCGCAAGCAGTATGGCGGAGCAAGCACTCATATTCCGCTCAAGGCGAATGCAAACGGCGTTATGCCCTTGATTTTCGCAATGACGATATTGAATGTACCCACGATGATAATCGAGCTTGCCGGCGAAGGCTGGTTCGCAACATTCTGGAACAAAACATTTGCGACTGGAAGACCCGGTTACTATATTCTCTATGCACTCCTCATCATAGGATTCGCATACTTCTACTCGACAATCTCATTCAACCCTGTTGAGATTTCGAAGAACATAAAAGAGAACGGCGGAACCATACTGGGCATTCGTCCGGGTTGGGACACTGCAAACTATCTTAAGAAGATAGTAAGCCGTCTCACGTTGTTCGGTGCAATATTCCTCGCACTGGTAGCCATCCTGCCCTCATTGGTCTTCTCGTTCTTTGACATCGGAGACCTGCAGGCTATCTCCATGTTCGGGCCCACAAGCATACTGATTCTCATCAGCGTTGCTATGGAGACGAATACACAGTTGGAGACTCAGATGATGGCTCGCCATTACAAGGCTCTGCTGTAAGGGAACGGACATGAGAAAACTGGTGCTTTTGGGCCCTCCCGGCTCAGGAAAGGGCACCCAGGCTGTTAAAATATGTGAGGAATTCGGTATTCCTCACATATCTACCGGCCAGATGCTCCGCGAGGGACACCTCGCTGATCCCGAGCTCGACAGGGAAATGAAGTCAATCATGGCAAGAGGCGAACTCATACCTGACTATCTTATGAACGAGATGGTCAAGGAGAGGCTCCGGAAAAGCGATTGCATAAACGGCTTTGTACTTGACGGCTTCCCAAGGACGATCGACCAGGCAAAGTTCCTGGAAGAGAATGTGGGCGTCGATTACGCAATATTGCTCGATACTCCTGAGGAGCTTATCGAAGAGAGAATATGCGGACGTCGCGTTTGCACAGTGTGCGGCGGAAGTTATCATGTATCGATTCTTACGACCAATGTTTGCCCCAAATGCGGAGGCGAGTTGGGAACGAGAGCGGATGACACTCCCGAAACGATACGAAAAAGGTTCGACATTTATCAATGTCTGACCTTCCCGCTTATCGAATACTACACGAAGCTTTCAAAGCTCGTGGACATAGACGGCAGCGGTTCGTTCGAAGAGGTGACCAAAAGAGTGATCAACGTCATGAGGTCGTTAAAATGAGCCACATTGTAATAAAGACGCCTTCCCAGATAGAGCATATGAGGGTGGCCGGAAGGCTCACCTATCAGACGCTTGAGTTGTTGCGTGAGCACGCTAGACCCGGAATCACGACAAAGAAGCTTGACAAACTGGCGAGGGAGTTTATGAGGGACAATGGCGCAACGCCTTCGTTCCTTGGATACATGGGCTATCCGGCGAGCATCTGCGCATCCGTAAACGATACCATTATCCACGGTATTCCGAGTGGTTACGCTCTTAAAGACGGCGATATATTGAGTGTGGACGTCGGAGCTTGCATCGAGGGATATCACGGGGATGCCGCAAGGACATTCCTCATAGGAGAGGTGGACGAGGAGACAAAGCACCTCGTTGAGATTACGGAGAGATGCTTCACCGAGGGAATTAAAAAGGCTGTCGCGGGAAACTTTGTTGCAGATATTTCCCGGGAAATTCAGCGTATAGCATCCGAAGCGGGCTACGGAATCGTCCGTGAGTTCGTGGGTCACGGCGTTGGGAAGCAGATGCACGAGGCACCCGAGGTGCCGAACTTCTTTGCTCCGCGAATGCCGGTAGTGCGTTTACGTGCAGGTATGACCATAGCTGTAGAGCCTATGATAAACCTTGGAACCGCCGGTATTCGTATACTAAAGGATGGTTGGACTGTAAAAACTGCCGATGGCAAACCGAGCGCACATTATGAGAACACGATAGCGATAACGGACGGCCAGCCGTTGATTCTCACAGACGCTTAAGGAGGCAGCATGGACGAGTATATCGGACAGATAGTTGTCTCGAAGGCGGGCAGAGATACCGGAAGAGCATTCGTGATTGTAGGTGTTGCAGATGATGCGCATGTGCTCATTGCAGACGGTCAGCTAAGGGGTCTAAGTCGCCCCAAGAAGAAAAAACTCAAACACATACGTCCCACGGGGGTATATGTGGAGGGTTTCCCGAATAGCTTAAATAGCGGCGGGCTTCTGGATGCGGACGTTGCAAAGGCAATCGGAAACAGCGGATTCGGCAAAACCCATGCACAAGGAGAATTTGATGTCGAAACAAGATGTAATTGAAGTTGAAGGTGTAGTTACCGACTCATTTCCGAACGCAACGTTCGAGGTTGAGCTCGCAAACGGACACAAGATACTTGCTCATATTTCCGGAAAGCTGCGCATGAACAATATCCGCATACTTACCGGTGATAAGGTGAAGCTTGAGATGTCGCCGTACGACTTGACGCGCGGCCGCATAACCTGGCGCACAAAGAGCTGACGGACTTACAGCTCGTATACCATAGAAGGAGGATATAACGATGAAAGTCAGACCTTCGGTCAAACCCATTTGCGAAAAGTGCAAGATCATCAGACGTAAGGGTCGTGTGATGGTTATCTGTGAAAATCCGAGGCATAAGCAGAAGCAGGGCTAATTGCCTCAGCCAAGTATTATTGCAGGCGAGAGCTCGCGCAATATAACCGAAAGAAAGGTCGAAAGACCTTTTCTTTTTATCTGAATGCTTGACTGCGAGACCGGTGCTTGCGGTTATTTGCATATTTGTTTGATTAAGGCTGTAATTACTGATATAATGCGGTTATAAGCTTTTTTTAAGAGGTGCTTATGAAGAAGAGGGCTTCCATAGCATTGATTCCGTCCGCGCTTGTGATAATTGCGGGCGCCGTATTGCTGTTTCTTGCGGACGAAAAGCTCGCCTCGTACATACTGCTGGGCGTGGGCACACTTGCGGCAGTGCTCGCCTTCGTCACCGTAGAGAAGTATAAGCGCAAAGCCGAAGAGGAGCTCGACAACCTATTCATGCAGAATTCCACGGCGGTGAATTCGATTATTACCGGGCTCAGTGTACCATGCGTGATATTCAATACACACGGGAAGATACTTTGGAGAAACAATGCGTTTAAGCGCATCTATTCCGGCAGAAATATAAAGGAGCTCGACGGTATGCCGGACCCGAGCGCACCGCCCAGAAGCACACTCTACTCTATGAATGGAATGGATTTCCAGATATACACTCAGCCTGTGAAGCGCGAGGGCAGGGAGAACAACCTCGTTCAATTCCAATACTGGATAGACAGGACCGAAGCCATACATTACAAGCGCATATTCGAGGAGCGCGTGCCGTGCGTGGCATTGATTTACGTAGATAACTACGAGGAGCTTGCGCAGGACAAGTACTTTGCGAAGGCGTCCGTTATGTCGCAGGTCGAAAAATACGTCGCGGAATTCGCCGAGGCCGCAAAGGGCATATATGTCCGCTACGAGAATACGAGATTCTTGGTGGTATTCGAAAGAAGCGCTCTCGAAGCCATGGAGCAGGCAAAATTCGACATACTAGAACGAATTCGAGATATCAACACGGGAACTCCGCTTGCAGTTACGCTCTCTATATCGGTAGGCGTCGGCGACAGGCTGGTAAGCTCAAACGAGATGAGCAGACAGGCGATGGAGCTTGCATTGGGGCGCGGCGGCGACCAAGCGGTAGTAAAAGCAGGCGCGAAATACTCGTTCTTCGGCGGAAAGCGCCAAACTTCGTCAAAGACGGCAATGGTAAAGACTAGGCTTTTTTCACGTGCACTCCGTCAGATGATAGAAAACTCCGGTACCATATACATAATGGGCCACAAGAGACCGGATATGGATGCCATGGGCGCATCGCTGGGACTGCTCAGGTGCTGTACATTCTGCTCGAAAAAGGCGTACATACTGCTCGATGAGGTGAACTCCACGATCGAGAACTGTGTATCGAACATGAAGAAGATCAAGGAGTACGATGGCTGCATACTCACGCCGGAGCAGCTCGTAAGCGATCCGATACGCAAGAACTCGATGCTTATCGTAGTAGACGTTCAGCGCGAGGGCTCTCTGCTTGCACCGGGGCTGTTTGCTAAGTTTGAAAAGACCGTCATAATCGACCATCACAGGCGTGCCGTTGACGTTATAAACGACGCAACGCTAAATTATATGGAAGCCGGTGCCTCATCTACCTGCGAGATGGTTACAGAGATTGTGCAGTACTTCGACGAGAACTTAAGACCCACGCCGTTTGAATGCAGTGCGATGCTCGCGGGAATAATCGTCGACACAAAGAGTTTCTCTATGAATTCGGGGACGAGGACGTTTGAGGCGGCGAGTTATCTCAGGCGAAAGGGTGCGGATATGCACGCCGTAAAGCTGATGTTCCAGGACGACCTTGAGACTTACAAGAACAGAACAATGGTCGTCAATACGGCGGATATAATAGACGGCTGCGTTGCTATCGCGATTTGTCCTCAGGGCATTGAAAACAGCACGCTCATATGCGCACAGGCGGCGGATGAACTCATATCGATCAAGGGTATAAAGGCGGCTTTCGTACTTGTTCAAGACGGCAGTGTCGTTAACATAAGCGGAAGAAGCTTGGGTGATATAAATGTACAGCTTATACTTGAAAGGCTCGGAGGAGGAGGTCATCTGAACGTTGCGGGCGCACAGGTAAAGGGTAGCAGCGAGCAGGAAGTGTTGAAGGCTCTAAAGGACGCAGTCAGCGAGTATTTGGCTGAAAACCCACAAAAATAAGAGGGAGGCAGACCTATGAAGGTATTATTGAAGAAGGATGTTGCCGGACAGGGCAAGGCAGGCACAGTAATAGAGGTAAGCGACGGTTACGGCAGAAACTTCCTCATCCCCAGGGGACTTGCGGTACCTGCTGATGCAGAGAGCATAAACGCGGCACGTATCAGAAAGGACGCACAGTCCCACAAGCTCAAGATGCAGCGTGAGCGCGCGAAGGAACTCGCGAGCGAAGTCAGCAAGCTTACAGTAAAGGTTTACGCGAAGGCCGGTGAGAACGGGCGACTGTTCGGCTCTGTGACGAATCAGGAGATTGCGGACGCACTTAAGGCGCAGTACGACATAGAGATCGACAAGAAAAAGATAAGGATTGAGGAACCGATAAGGCAGGTTGGCATAGTAACCGTCACTGCTCACATGTTTGAAAACGAAAGCGCAAAATTCAAGGTAGAGGTACTTGCGAAGTAAGCTCGGGAGGACAGCATGGACAGGTCCAAAATCAAGACTGCTGACGAAGCAGTACCATACAGCATAGACGCGGAGCGTTCGGTTCTGGGAAGTATGATAATCTCCAAAAACGCCGTAGAGGTGGCAATGGAGCTTTTAAAGACCGAGGACTTCTATATCGCCGCGCACCAGACGATTTTTGCGTCGATGCACGACCTTTATACCAGAAGCAGCGCAGTGGACTTGGTCACGGTTGTAAACGATCTCGAAAAGCATGGTAAGCTTGAGGCAATAGGCGGAGTCGAGTACGTGGCTATGCTCGGTGACTACACACCGAGTTCGGGCAATATAGCCTACTACGCGAGGATAGTGCAGGAGCGCAGCACCCAGAGAAAGCTGATTGATGCAAGCTCGCATATAGCGAAAAACGCCCGCGATGGCGCAATGGAAATCCCCGATGTCATAGATGATGCCGAGCGCAGGATATACAACATATCCATAAGGAACAACACGAACACTATGGTGCCGGCAAAGGACGTAGTGTTTGAGACATACGACATGATAGGCGAGATTGCAGGCGCAAGGGGAAGCCTCACGGGAGTTCCCACGGGCTTTATAGACTTGGACAAGCTTACATCGGGACTTCAGAAGAGCGATCTTATAATTGTAGCGGGACGTCCTTCGATGGGTAAGACTGCGCTCGCGTTGAATATGGCGTCCTATGCGGCATTCGACGCTGGAAAGAACGTAGCTATATTCAGCCTCGAAATGTCTACTCAACAGCTCATAATGAGAATGATGTGCACTCGTGCGCAGGTCAGCATGACTAAGGTAAAGCAGGGCGTAGCGACAGACGACGACATGATCAGATTGTCTGACGCAACGTCTGCAATGTATTCCGACAGGCTCGTAATAGACGATACCGCAAACATATCCGTCGCGGAAATCAGGTCGAAATGCCGCAGAATGAAGACAAAGCAGGGGCTCGACCTCGTTATAATCGACTATCTTCAGCTTATGAAAACCAGCGGCAAGACCGAAAACCGAGTGCTTGAGATAGGCGAGATAACAAGGGCGCTCAAGATACTCGCAAAGGAACTCGACGTACCCATAATACTTCTTTCACAGCTTTCGCGTGCGGCTGATAAGGTCAGACCGACAATGGCGCATCTGAGAGAATCGGGCGCAATCGAGCAGGATGCCGACATAGTCATAATGATTTACAGGGAAGGCGCGCATAATCCCGAGGCGGACAATACCGCGGAGATAATCGTCGCAAAGCATAGAAACGGACCTACGGACACGGTATACCTCGTATGGATAGATGAGTACACCAAGTTCAACAATAAGAGCATGAGAGAGTAAATAATCCAAATTGGAGGAACAATATGGAAAAGTTTAAGGATCTGGCGTACAAACGCCCGGACAAGACCGCTGTAACAGCACAGCTTACAGCACTTGTCGACAAGCTGGAGGCCGCACAGAGCTATGACGAGTTCAAAGCTGTCTATATGGAGATAGAAGAGCTCACGAGCAAGGTGTGGACGATGTGCACTATAGCTTCCGTCAGAAACACGCTCAACACACAGGATGAGTTCTATGAGACGGAATCCATGGGGCTCGACCGTATGCTTGCGGAGCTCATGCCCCTCACAAAGAGGATGAACGAGATTGTACTGAATTCGCCCTATTGCAAGGAATTCGGTGAGGAGTACGGCACGATACTTATCGATTCCATACAGGCAGAGTTGAGAACGCAGGATAAGAGCATAATCCCCCTCAAGATAGAGGAGTCGGAGCTGTGCCAGGCATATTCAAAGTCGGCCGCCGCATGCAAGACGGAGTTTATGGGCGAGGAGTGCAATTTCTACGGCCTCTTAAAGCATATGCAGAACCCCGACAGGTCGATAAGAAAAAAGGCATTTGAAGCTTGGTCAAAGCTCTACGAGGGTGCAAGTGCAGACCTCGACGCTCAGTATGATAAGCTTATTGACTTGAGAATAAAGATGGCAGAAAAGCTCGGCATGAAGAACTTCACGGAGCTTGCATACCTCGGCAAAGGTCGCTTTGACTATGGTCCCACCGATGTTGCGAAGTTCAGAAAGCAGGTACTCGAAGTTATCACGCCTGCAGTCGCAGAGCTTAGGAAAAAGCAGGCGGAGAGAATCGGCGTAGATAAGCTGAAGTTCTACGATGAGACATTCATGTTCTCTGACGGCAACGCCGATCCCATAGGCGGTAAGGACGTGCTCGTGCCCATAGCGTCTAAGATGTATCACGAGATGAGCCCCGAGACGGGCGAGTTCTTCGACTTTATGACAACTTATGAGCTATTTGACCTCGAAACGCGCCCCGGCAAGCACCTCGGCGGTTATTGTACATGGCTTCCCGAATACAAGGCACCATTCATTTTCTCGAATTTCAACGGCACATCGGGCGACGTAGACGTGCTTACGCACGAAGCGGGTCACGCTTTCCAGGCGTATACGGCACTCAGATGTCAGCCTCTCACAGCGCTTTGCGGTTCTACGAGTGAGATAAACGAGATTCACTCGATGGCGATGGAGCATTTCGCTTATCCTTGGATGAAAGACTTCTACGGCGAGGAGAACGTCAAAAAGGCGAAGTATGCACACCTTGCCGACGCACTTTCATCGATGCCCTACATCGTATGCGTTGACGAGTTCCAGCACAGGATTTACGAGAATCCCAATATGTCAGCTATGGAACGCAGGACAGTGTGGCGCGAGATAGAACAGCGCTATATGCCTTGGCGCGACTATGATGGAGACGAGTTCTGCGAGAACGGTGGTTTCTGGATGCAGAAGCAGCACATATTCCTCTATCCGTTCTACTACATTGACTACTCATTGGCACAGACATGCGCATTCGAGCTCTATGGCAGGATGAAGAACGATCCCGAAGCTGCATGGCAGGATTATCTCAGGCTCTGCAAGGCGGGAGGAAGCCTCGGTTACTTCGACCTATTGAAGGTTGCAAGGCTCTCGAATCCGTTCGTTGAGGGCAATGTCGAGAAGGCAGTAAGGCACGTTATTGACGAGCTAAACAGCTACGAATTCTGATATTGTGGATTGATTTGACAGCAAAAAGCAGGTTTGGCGTTTGCCGGGCCTGTTTTTTCTCTGCTGTTGACGCATGTCCTACTTAATTCAGACAGAAGCATTTATCGCCTTACGTCAGATTTCCCCGCTAGCACAGATATTCGTCGAAAGTCAAAAAAAGCAAATATTTATGGCGTTACGCGGCTTTTTTTTACAGAGTAAACGGACGGAATAAAAAATGCATACAAGTGTATTATTTTTTGAAATAAAAACAGAATTACAGGATAATTATCGTCGAATATGCGCAAGCTACAGAATATATATAATTACACGGAAATAGTTCAAAGCAATATAACAATTAAACTACATAATATGCCTGAATTCGATAATGGTGCAAAAAAGCTTCTAATAATGCGGAAAAAAATACTCGTCAGCTCAAAACCAAGATGATACATTCAAAAGCGTTACCCTTAATGAGAGAGCTACATGACTCGCAAATTCTTGGGCTTAGAGCTTTAGCTTGTATATGAAATACAGTATATCAGTATATAGATAAGAGCACGAAAATGTATAAATATGCGTTTACGATGCATTGTCACATAACAGAAAACACCCAAGCAGAAAAATGTTTTATAAATGGAAACTGAAACACATTTATAAAATAACCATAAAGTAGAAAATAATAGCGCAATAGCTGTGCAAATTACACAAATTTACAAATGAGAAACCGGAAAATGTTTTTGGTAGAGCGAAACGCAATTTGTTAAATGCATATTGACGTGAATATATAAACATTGTATACTATGCGCGTTGACATGGATGGAAAAGGAAGATTTGTCAACACAGGAAGGATGGTAGATTTTGAAGAGGTTTATTTCGTTTTTGCTCTGCATCGCAGTAGTAATGTCTCTTGTCAGCTTCGGCTGCAACAATGCGCCGGAAGTTGTCGATGAGACACCTAACCCCGTTGTCACACAGGAACCCGATAAGACAGAGGAACCTGTCGTGACTACAGAACCCACTGTTGAGCCGGTTATAACGGCTACTCCTGACACAACAGAACCGACTGATGACCCTGTTGAGACTGTTGCGCCTGTAGAGACACAGCAGCCCACGAATACAACTGTACCGACGACGGCACCGACAACTGTACCGACGACGGCACCGACAACTGTACCGACGACGGCACCGACGACGGCACCGACGACGGCACCGACAACTGCACCGACGACGGCACCCACAACGGCACCGACACCGGTCCCCACACCGAGACCCACACCGACACCGGTTCCCACACCCACACCGGCGTCCGGCCCGTATGTCAACTTCTCATCGGAGGATATTCTCACCGGAGCAACGGTAACAGGCGCTATAATCGGCCGTTATGATCTGACCATGATTAATATCTGGGCTACATGGTGCGGTCCGTGCGTATCTGAGCTGCCCGCGCTTCAGTCGCTCTATACACAGCTTCCGTCAAACGTCAACATGATGACATGGTGCAACGACAGCGGCAGCGCTCTGGCGAGAGCAAAGCAACTGCTCAATAACGTAGGTTCAACATTCTACTCGCTCAAGTGGAATTCAAGGCTTAACAGCATCACATCTTGGCTGCAGTTCCTGCCCTCCACCGTGTTCGTGGATAGATACGGCAATCAGGTAGGTGGAGTCGTTACAGGCGCACATTCAGCATCCGGTTATATGAACCTCATCAGGGACAGACTGGCAATGCTTGGCTTGGACGGCGGCAATTGCGACGAAGTCGAGAACGTTGGCGGATTGGCAGTCGTATGCGAAAAGTAAGTACGATTTGGACCCTGAGAGCTGTGTTCTTTGTGTTGGCCGGTGCATTTATAGTGTACGGCGTATTGAGCAACGAGCACTATGAGGTTCTTATGAAGGCCATTATGATTTGCCTTGAGTGTATTGGTATAGGCTGATGGAAAAGAACGTAAAGACTAAGAAAAAACGCAGCTTCAGACTGCTCATTCAGGTTCTCGCGACGGCATTGACAAACGGCTATGTCATTGGCTTTGCGCAGGGTAAGATTTACCAGGGATCACTTAAGCAGGTTTGCGTACCCGGCCTCAACTGCTACTCATGCCCCGGCGCTGTAGGCTCATGTCCCATAGGCGCTATGCAGGCGGTATTCGGAAACCCCAGCCGTAACTTCTCGTTTTATGTAATCGGAACGATAATGATGTTCGGCGTGCTCTTGGGAAGGCTCATATGCGGCTTCCTGTGCCCGTTCGGACTTGTACAGGATTTGCTCCATAAGATCCCTACTCCCAAGCTCAAGATACCAAAGAAAGTAGACAAGCCTTTGCGTTGGCTTAAATACGTCATCGCGGCGCTCGCTATGCTTCTCCCGGTATTCTTGGTGGACGAGTTTGGCCTGTCAGCACCGTATTTCTGCAAGTTCCTGTGTCCTGCGGGAACGCTCGGCGGAGGACTACCCCTCTTGCTCTTCGGAGAGGGGAAGGAGTTTCTCACACAGATGCTGGGACCGATATTCACGTGGAAAGCCGTTGTGCTTGCGGTCGTGGTAATTGGCTCTGTGTTAATATACAGACCGTTCTGCAAGTACCTGTGTCCCCTGGGCGCATTCTACTCGCTGTTCAATAAGTTCAGCTTCTATCAGCTTAATGTAGATAAAGACAAGTGTACGGGCTGTAAGGCTTGCGAGAGAGCCTGCAAGATGAACGTAGAAGTGCTCAAGAACATAAACAGCCTCGAGTGCATACGCTGTGGAGACTGTAAGCGTGCCTGTCCTACGGGCGCTATAACCGGCTCATATTTAAAGCTCAAAAAGCCGGCAACTAAGTCAAACGAGACTGTTTGCACGAGCTGTGACCGGTGTAGCGGATGCAAATAAGCGTCAGGGATCAATAAATCAGAATAGGGGGTGCGGTTTGCTGCACCCCTTTGCTGTGTTTTGTGAAAAACGACGTCGATATATCCGTACAAGGACCGACGGATGAGGTATAATAACGCTGACACGTATGAAAGCTGCTTTTTAATGAAAATAGAGCAGAAAAAACAGTAAAACCTCATTGACAGACGCAACACGATATGATAAAGTAAGCAAGCACCCCTTTAGGGGGTTATTTTGAGTATGCAATTATGTTGCGTGAGAGCGCAACGTATGGGAGGGCAAAATGCGAGTAAAGATTACATTGGCCTGCAGTGAATGCAAGCAGAGGAACTACAACACCTATAAAAACAAGAAGAACGATCCTGACAGGCTGGAGTTCAGCAAGTATTGCCGCTTCTGCCGTAAGCACACCGTTCATAAGGAAGCAAAGTAATAGCAGGAGGCAGCAATGGATAATAACAGCACTCAGCTTCAGAAGAAAAAGGCAACTGCCAAGAAGCCCGGTTTCTTTGGCGCTATCGGCAATTTCTTCAAGCGCATCGGACTGTACTTCAAGGGTGTGTTCGCCGAGGTCAAAAAGCTTAGCTGGATGAGCGGTAAAGAGCTTGTTACGGCTTGTCTCTCCGTTCTGGCTTTCGTTGCTTTCTTTGCAATTATAATAGGTCTGCTCGACATGGCGTTCGATGCAGGTATGCTCGGGCTCAACAACCTGGGTAAGTAAATCAAACAGGTGTAACGAATGGAAAAAAGACCAGACGAAGCTAATGGAATAGTTGCAAGATGGTATGTTATACATACCTATTCGGGCTACGAGCAAAAGGTAACCGACAGCATACTTAAGGCTGTTGAAAACCGTGGCTGGCAGGACAGAATACTTGAGGTCAAGTTTCCAACCGAGGAAGTCACAGAGGTTCGTGACGGAAAGACTCGCAAGTATCAGCGCAAAATATTCCCCGGCTATGTAATGGTTAAGATGATTATGGACGACAACACATGGTATGTCGTGCGTAACACCAGAGGCGTAACCGGATTTGTCGGTCAGCCTTCGAGACTTGTTCAGACAGGCGCAAAGGACGACAACTATGACCACCGTCGCCCGATACCTCTCACGGACGAAGAGGTGACCGCAATGGGTGTTGAACGTATTGCGCTGAATGTAAAGTACGACGTTGGCGACAACGTTACTATCGTAGCCGGCCCGCTTAAGGGCTTCACTGGAACTGTAAAGACCATCGATCATGAGGCGCAGAAGGTGAAGCTGATAGTCAGCATGTTCGGTAAGGATACGATGGCAGAGCTGGATTTCGTAGAGGTTCAGCAGATCGATTAGTTATGTCACCCACAAGGGTTTCATAGTGGGAGGTACGGTGCATTATGCATCATTCCGCTCGCACCACATTTTATTTAGGAGGAAAATCAAATGGCGAAGAAGATCACCGGCTTTGTAAAGCTGCAGATCCCTGCCGGTAAGGCAACGCCCCAGCCGCCTGTAGGTCCCGCTCTGGGCCAGCATGGCGTTAACATCATGGGCTTTTGTAAGGAGTTTAACGAGAGAACAGCCAAGCAGGCAGGTCTCATAATCCCCGTAGTCATCACAGTCTACCAGGATCGTTCATTCACCTTTATCACAAAGACTCCTCCCGCCGCCGTTCTTATCAAGAAGGCTTGCGGTTTGGAGCGCGCATCCGGCCGTCCTAACAAGGAGAAGGTTGCGACAATAACCAAAGCTCAGGTTCGTGAGATTGCCGAGACGAAGATGCCCGACCTCAATGCAGCAAGCATAGAGACAGCTATGAGCATGGTAGCAGGTACCGCTCGCAGCATGGGCATAACCGTAGTAGACTAAAGGGACAAGTGGGAGACATTAGTCGCTATTACCACAGGGAGGAAAGAAATTATGAAGCATGGTAAGAAATATATTGAAAGCCTCAAGGCTATCGACCGTTCCAAGCTGTATGATCCCGCTGAGGGGCTGAACGTCGTCGTTGCGTCCGGCAAGGCTAAGTTCGACGAGACAGTCGAAGCTCACATCCGTCTGGGTGTTGACCCCCGTCACGCTGACCAGCAGGTTCGTGGTGCGGTAGTTCTGCCTAACGGTACAGGTAAGGTCGTTCGCGTTCTCGTATTCGCAAAGGGCGATAAGGCGAGAGAGGCTCAGGAAGCGGGCGCTGATTTCGTTGGCGATGACGACCTCGTTAAGAAGATCCAGACCGAGAACTGGTTTGGCTTCGATGTTTGCGTGGCAACACCTGATATGATGGGTACTGTCGGCCGTATCGCTCGTATACTGGGACCGAAGGGCCTCATGCCCAACCCCAAGAGCGGAACAGTTACAATGGACATCACAAAGGCCATCAACGATATCAAAGCCGGTAAGGTTGAGTATCGTGTAGATAAGACCAGTATCGTGCATGTTCCGATCGGAAAGGTTTCATTCGGCACAGAGAAGCTCCTTGAGAACCTGAACACTCTCATGGACGCCGTTATAAAGGCGAAGCCTACAGCCGCAAAGGGAACATACATCAAGAGTCTCGTTGTTGCAACGACAATGGGCCCCGGTGTCAAGTTCAACGGTCAGAAGTTCAACTGATAAAGTATTAACATCAAATAAGCCGCTCCACATGGGGCGGCTTTGGTTTTGCAGTAAAGCTCTGCAATCAGCATGTATACGATTATGTTCTTTAGGAATTCAAGGCAAACAAAAACAGCCCTTTATGTACTGTTTTTTGTTCACTGTTCGTAATTGACTACCCTATCCAAGACCTCGGCTCTAAGTGCCGCATCTATCGCAAGATCGCATCTGCCAACTTTTCCGGGCCTGTGTGCATCGCTGTTTATTATAAAGCTCGCGCCCAGTTCCTTTGCGCGAATCAAATCCTCATTCGACATTGTCACGCGCGAGCCGTTTATCTCGAGTGGTACTCCGTACTCTGCAGAAGCTATTGCGAGCGGCTCTATGCTCATCGGTATGTAGAGCGAGGGGTGAGATATGAAAGTTATCTTATGTTTTTTGATGCACTCGACTATCGCCTCCGCGTTGAGCTTCGGGTTTTTGCCTATGCCTAATAGCTGTAGCGAGGCCTTTACGCCGTAGCTGTCCTTTGGGATAAAGCCCTTGTGGAAACCCAATGCCACAACGTCGCAGAAGCCTTGCTCGGGTATGTCGCTTTCGCCAAAACCAAGAAGGTCGCACTCGAGCCCGAAAAGCACCTCGATTTGAAAAGCATACTTTTGTTTGAGCTGTTCTACCTCGTCTTTGAGTCTTAGCAGTTTCTCTCCGCGGACACCGTAAAAAACATGGCCGGGTGCGTGCTCACATATTGCAACGCGCTTGAGACCGACATTTATAGCGGCAAGGACGTTCTCCTCGGGAGTGCCCTTGCCGTGACTGTATACTGTATGCGTATGTATGTCGCTTATCAGCATATTTGCTTTATCTGTATTTCTTGTTGCTCGTCTTCTTCTCGATGAGGTAAACGAGCACTTTCATGAGTGCGTACTGGGCCGTGTTTGTCTCGCGTCCCGAGAGCGCCTTAATGTCGTCGACACGGGCGGCGCAGAAGTGGTAGTCGCAAAGCATCGATACGGGTGATGTGACGTTGTTGCAGATGAGTGCACAGGTTGCACCGTTTGCGTGAGCGGCCTTTATGGTGTCGTTTACGTCCTTAGTCGTCCCCGAGCGTGAGAATGCGAGAACTACGTCTTCATCCGTAAGGTGAGAGGCGTATGCAAGGCTCAGTCCGCGCTCCGTAGCGGAGTTGGCGTCTATGCCCCTAAGCGTGAGATGCCTTGCAAACAGGTCTGCAAGCACACCGGATTCGTCTTTGCCTATTACCAGCACGCGCTTTGCGTTGAGTATAGCGTCGCAGAAATTTGAAAGTTTCTTTGCGTCGAGCACCTTTGCGGTATCTTCGATGCACTTGCTTACGAGCAACAGAAGCTTCTCGGCGGCGACATCGTCTGGATCGTTTGCTCGTATAGGCTCAACATCAAGGGGAGAGGGATTCGAGATTCCCGAGGCAAGGGCAACGCGGAAGCTCATAAATCCGTCGTAGCCGAGCTTCTTTGAAAGCCTTGTCACAGATGGAACGCTAACTTCGGCGGCCGCCGCTATCTCGTTTATGACCATCAGAGAAGCCCTCTGAGGGTCTTCAAGTATAAAGTCAGCTACCTTTCTCTCAGCCGTGGGCAGACTGGCATAAGCAGATTTTATCTTCATTAGTGCAGGCATTGTACACTCCTTAGCTGATGTAAAAAATACACCTGTTTTTTTCTTAATTATAAAACATTGTTCATATGATTTCAATAAAGTATTTGAACAAAACAGCTACTAAATGAAACAGAAATGTAAAATATTCCCAACTCGAGGAAGAATACGACCAAATCGGGCCATTTAGAGCTTATATTTGCTCAAAATGAATACATATATAAATGAATTAAGCAACTCTTAAAACAGCAACTATGTTATAATTAAACGTCCAAAAATGTATGTATGCGAGGTATGTGAAAATGAAGGAACAAAAAAATGCTCCGGGGCTGTTCGTGATAGTGTTCGCAGTCTGTTTTGCAATAGCTTGGGTCGTCATGGGAGTGAGCATGGCAGGCAGCGGAATGAAGCTTGCGCTCGTCATGTTGCCTTTTGGCATACTCGTACCTGCGTTTATCATTTCCGCAGTGGTGAAGTCCGCTAGGAAGGGAAATTCGGGTGATGCACCTGTGAATGCGGACGAGGTCAACCGGGTGCTCGAAAGTTCGGCGCAGACACTGACGGGAGAAAGCACGGAGCAAAAACAAAGGAGCTATGTTAAGTGTGCCTACTGCGGAATGCAGATTGAGGAAGCTGCGGCATTCTGCACGTATTGCGGAGCGGCAAAGGTACGATAAGGGAGATACGATGGAGAGGATAGACGACCTGCAATATAAAAACCTGCGTCTTATTCAAGATCCGGAGAAATTCTGTTTTACCACGGACTCGGTATTGCTCTCTGCGTTTGCTTCGGCAAAGCGTACAGACAGAGTAGTCGACATAGGGAGCGGTACGGGAGTGCTTTCGTTCTTGCTCAATGCGCGCACGAGTGCAAGTGTTACGGGCATAGAGCTGAGACAGGACGTGCTCGACATGGCAAACCGTAGTAAGGAGCTAAACAATTCCGTGGGAATAAGCTTTTATAACATGGACTTGCGCGATGCTCCGGCGGCTTTCGGGGACGGTGCGTTTGATGTTGCGATATGCAATCCGCCGTACTTCGATGGCTCAAATCGCCCAAAAGAGGAAAACAAGGTCGTCAGCAGACACATGACGGAATGCAGTATTGAGGACGTGTGCGTTTGTGCAAAGCGACTCCTCCACGAGGGTGGAAAGCTATATATGGTGTTCCCGACATCGAGACTGTTTGAGCTCGCAAAGTCAATGACAGACAATAGGCTCAATATAAAACGCATTAGGACGGTTCAGCACAGCGAGGCGCAGAGTCCGCACATAGCGCTTATTGAGGCAAAGCGCGGCGCCGCGTTTTCGTGTATTTGGGAGAAGCCCCTCATACTGTGCAACGAGCACGGCGAGTACACGGAGGAAACCGCAAGAATTTATCATATTATTTGATTTTGGTGTATGCTTTATTGACAAAAATGGGACAATAAGAGTATACTACGAAAAAATATTCTGCTATGAAGGAAAGAGTAAGCAGGGCATACTATCAAAGAGAGTCGGCGGGCGAAAGCCAATGCTGAAAGCCGATATAGGTGTTTTGCCGAACATGGCTCCGGAGCGGCCTCGCCGAAGTAATTTAAGTGAGGAGGGTGCGCCCTATAAAGCGCAGTCTTATGAGTCCCGGTTTAATTATAGGGAGAAGTAGGGTGGTACCGCGATTGAATCAGTCGCCCCTATGCAAAAATGCAGGGGCGCTTTTTTTGCCCCAAACAGGAGGAAAAATATGGATAACGAAAAAAAGTTTTACATTACAACGCCACTGTATTACCCAAGTGACAAGCTTCACATCGGTCATGCGTATACGACGGTTGCGGCGGATGCACTTGCGCGGTATAAGCGCGCGATGGGTTACGACGTATATTTTCTGACGGGCTCTGACGAGCATGGCCAGAAGATAGAGCGCAAGGCGAAGGCAAAGGGGCAGACGCCCAAGCAGTATGTAGACGATATAGTCGATACGTTTAAGGCACTTTGGAAGCTCCTAAACATATCAAATGACGGCTTTGTGAGGACAACGGACGACTCTCACGTCAAGTGTGTGCAGAGCATATTCAAGCGCCTCTACGACCAGGGCGACATCTATAAGGCAAGCTATAAGGGTCACTACTGCACACCCTGCGAGGCATTCTGGCTAGAGCGTCAGCTAACAGACGGCAATTGTTGTCCCGATTGCGGCGGAAAGACAGAGGTCGTTGAGGAGGAGAGCTACTTCCTTAAGGTCAGCAAGTATGCGCCCGCACTCATAGAGCACATAAAGACGCATCCCGAGTTCATACAGCCCGTATCTCGAGCAAATGAGATGCTCAACAACTTCCTGCTTCCGGGACTTGAGGATCTCTGCATATCAAGGACTACGTTTAAGTGGGGGATACCCGTAACATTCGACGATAAGCATGTCGTCTACGTCTGGATTGACGCGCTTTCCGGCTATATTTCACACCTCGGCTACGCGGGCGATGATACGTTGAAGTTCGACAGATACTGGCCTGCGGATGTGCATCTTGTAGGCAAGGAGATTGTGCGCTTCCACACAATTATTTGGCCGATTATACTCATGGCGCTGGGTCTGCCGCTTCCCAAGCAGGTTTTCGGACACGGCTGGCTGGTGCTTAACGGCGGCAAGATGTCAAAATCCAAGGGTAACGTTGTAGACCCGACTAAGCTCGTAGAGCGTTACGGCGTAGATGCGATACGCTACTTCCTGCTGAGAGAAGTTCCCTTCGGCTCGGACGGCGTGTTCACGAATGAGGCGCTTATTGCGAGGATAAATACAGACCTAGCAAACGACTTCGGTAACCTGCTCTCAAGGACTACGACGATGATAGAGAAGTATTGCGGCGGTAAGATTCCCACGCACGATGAGGCGGCTCCCGAGGACGAAGTGCTTATTGCGCTTGCAAGCAGGCTACCTAAGGCCGTTGAGGACAGGATGAACGAGCTTAAACTGCCTGAAGCTCTGCAGGAGATTTGGAAGCTGATAGGCGCTTGCAACAAGTACATAGACGTGACCTGCCCGTGGATACTCGCCAAGAACGAGGACTCCAAGGAGAGGCTCAACACCGTGCTCTACAACCTCGCAGAATGCCTCAGAATAAGCTGCACGCTGCTCAAGGCATTCTTGCCCGAGACGGCCGCAAAAGCGCTTGAGAGGCTCGGTGAGAATGCAGAAGAGGCACATATCGACGGCTTGTGCTTCTACGGCCTGCCCGTAGGAAACACCGTACAATCGGGCGCACCGCTCTTCCCGAGGATTGATATGAAGAAGGAGCTCGAGGAGCTTGAGAAGCTCAATCCCGCAGGTTCACAGGGCGAAGAGGAGCCCAGGGCGGAGAAGCCCGAGGAGAAAAAGCCTGAAGAGAATAAGCCCATAATAGACTACGAGGACTTTGCGAAGCTTGATTTGAGACTTGCCAAGGTTATCGCCTGCGAGCCTGTTAAGAAGTCGTCACATCTGCTTAATCTCACGCTTCAGGTGGGCGAGGAGACGAGGACCGTTCTAAGCGGTATAAAGGATTACTACACGCCCGATGAGCTCATAGGCAAGACGGTAGTCATAGTTGCAAACCTCAAGCCGAGAAAAATGTGCGGCATTGAGAGCAACGGAATGATACTCTGTGCTTCGGACGAGGGTGACGCGCATCTGACAGCACTCACGACTATGACAGAATTTGAAAGCGGAGCTAAAGTGAGATAGAGATATGATCTACAGCAGAGAGTATGCGCTCAAGGACGGCTCAACACTGCTCATAAGGGAAGCACGTCCCGAGGATGCGGATAAATGTTTAGCCCATTTGTCTGCAGTCGCAGAAGAGAGCCCGTATTTGCTTATCACGAGGGAAGCGGTGCAAAGAATAACCCTCGATATGGAGGAAGAGCTTTTGCGTAAACGCTGCGAGAGCGAGAGTTCGGTGATGCTCTTAGGAGTGATAGGCGATGAAATCGTATGCATTGCCAACTTCGACATAATGGCAAATCCGCGGCTCAAGCACAATGCGTCGGTGGGTATCAGTGTCAGGTCGCACCATTGGGGCAAGGGCATAGGTACATGCTTCTTCACTACATTTAGGGAGATTGCTGAGAATAACGGCGTGAAGAATATTTTCCTAGGCGTGTATAGCAATAACGAGCGAGGCATTGCCCTCTACGCAAAGATGGGCTTTAAAGAAACCGGCATACTGAAGAACAGGATACTATCCGGGGAAGAATACAACGACGAGATAGTAATGCAATTGGAGATCTAATGGGAATATTCGACACACATGCACATCTGACGGACGAACGCTTTGACGGGGACAGGGATTCGCTTATAGAGTCCCTGCCCTCATTAGGAGTTGATCTTGTAATGGATGTCGCCTGCGATGTGAGAGAGGTACAGGCTACACTCGAACTTGCAAATCGCTACCCATTCGTATATGCGGCGGTCGGTATGCATCCGCATATTGCGGCGGAGACGAAGCAGGAGCATCTCGACGCCATAAGGCGCATCGTGCGCGAGCCTAAGGTTATGGCGATAGGCGAGATAGGGCTCGATTACTACTACGACTTTGCGCCGAGAGATGTTCAAAAGAAGTGGTTTATCGCTCAGCTTGAGCTTGCGCGTGAACTTGATATGCCTGTCATACTGCACATAAGGGAAGCTTTCGGCGACTGCATGGATATTCTCCGCGCCCATAAGGGCATAAGGGGCGTTATGCACTGCTATTCGGGAAGCGTGGAGACGGCGGCGGAGTGCCTAGATTTGGGTTATTACATAGCGCTTGGTGGGTCGGTGACATTTAAGAATGCAAACAAGCTTTTGGATGTCGCGCGCTTTATACCCGATGACAGACTTCTGCTTGAAACAGATTGCCCATATATGACGCCAGTTCCGTACAGGGGCGAGCGCAATGACCCGACATACACGAGGTTTACGGCGAGACGTATTGCAGAGCTTCGGGAAAAGGACACAGACGAGCTGTGCGATATAACGAACAAAAACGGCAGGGAGCTTTTTGGGATAAGCTTGTAGGGACGTACATATGAAACATATGGTATTACTCGATTCGGGCAGACAGGCTTGTCTGCCTTTGTTGCGTGTGTGAGAGGCGCATGGCAAGCTACATAATCGGCAGCCTCTTCCCTCACAAAAACGCACCATCGTCTTTTCCGATGATGCGTTTATAAGCTGACTACAGCATTTCTGCCTGAATCAGACAGGTTGGGGACTGTCTTTTATTTCGCCTGGCTAACCGCAACCGCAACAGCTACAGTCGCGCCTACCATCGGGTTGTTGCCCATTCCGATAAGTCCCATCATCTCGACGTGAGCCGGGACGGAGGAGGAGCCTAAGCAAGAAAACCGCTATTTTATGGAATTTTTTCAATGGTAAGTCCCATCATTTTTTAATTTACAGCACACATTTACTGTGCTTTTCTTAGTTTAATCTTACCTCCGTTTTACGAGTAAAGCAATATCTTTTTTGTTAATTGTATTCTGCCAAATTTTAATACTTCTATATAAAAAAATATTAAGTTTTGGCAACTTTTCATTAACCCCCTACATCTTTTCACAACTTTTAAGAACTCTCCTACATCTTTTGAGAACTTTCTACCACTTCGTAAGCCTTTTTCACATCTTCCAGCAACTTTTTCATGCGTTCCGCCGCCGATTGAGGGGAAACAATTCTTGCGCCAATCCCCAAACCAAAGAGCCAACCGAAAAACTGTTTGCTTATGATTACTTCAACAGATATCTGAAAATGTTCTTCGTCTGTTTTTCGGATAGGTATATCTTTACCAAATCTGTCTATGACAACGCCAATGAGAGAGTTGGAAAATTCAAGTGTGAGCCGTTCCGCCTCTCCGCCGAACATTGAAAATGTTTGGGTTGTATAGCGTGCCATATCTATTTGTTTGAATTGCTCTACGCCCTCTCTGTCATTAGCAGATACTTGAATGTTCTTCATTCTATCTACTCTGTAATGCTTGAATATTTGAGTTTTGCTGTCAAAGGCAAGAAGATAGTAATTTTCTTCGGCATAGATTAACGCAAAGGGCGAAACCTCATAGCGTTTTCCCCCTCTGCGGAACGCTTCTTCTTTGGTAATGGTGTATGTGAGATATTGGAAGGAAATTTGCTTGCCCTCTGTAATGGCTTTGTGAATATCACCAGTGTTGTAGTAAATACTCTGGTTCATACTCTTAATACGATTGGTGAGATATACTTGCCCTTGAATGGATTGTGCTTCGTATTTGCTACACAGTTTTTCTAATTTTTTGATAAGGGAATAGGTTTTCTTTTCGGTGATAAATTTGGAAGCTTGAACGCTGTCTACCAAAAGTTTTAGTTCTGACAGTTCAAACTCTCTGCTTTGGAGGTGATAGCGAGTTGTGGTTGTCTTTCTTGCTTCAATATCTATATCAAAATCATTTTGAAGAATTTCTATATCGTCGTAAATACTGCGCCGTTCTGCTAAAATTCCTCTGTTTTCTAATTTTGAGAGGATTTCCGTCATTGTTAAGCCGTTGTTATCGTCTGTATATTCATAAAGAATTTGATAAAGGGCGAAAAGTTTTTTCTTTTGGGAAGTGGTGCGAGGCATTGCGAGTGCTCCTTCTGTTTAATCTCTAAAATCAAAAAGTTGCTTTGGTGTAATATCTAAGACCTCACACATTTTGAAAAGCACATCAAAAGACACGCCAATATTCCCTAACTCAATAGCGCTTATATGACTTCTGGATATATCTATACACTCCGCTAATTGTAATTGAGTTAGCCTTTTTCGTTTGCGATAATACACAACATTAAGACCGAACTTTTCATAATACTGTTTATATTCATTTTTCACTGGCGATTACCTCCTATAATAATTCTATTGAAGGCAACGAATAGCATAAACCATGTTAAACTGTCGTTATGACATTGACACTTGTCATTTGGTGATTTATAATAATAAAAAGGATGGTATTAGTGGCATGGAAGATATTAAATTGAACAAAGATGAGAATTTTTTTATGGGAACAAAAGAAGCCTCAAATTTATGGGGTGTTCCTCAAAGCACTATTACAAGATGGTGCAGGGAAAGAAAGATTAAGGGAGTAGAACAAGACGATGTTGGCAGTCCTTGGAGAATACCAAGAAATGCGATTCCTCCAAAAAGAAAATAAAAGGAGTAACGAGAAATGAAAAAAGTATTTATTGGAATTATAGCTATCATAATGGTTTTGGGGCTTGTGGGGTGTTCTTCAACACCAGTAGAAGAAACGAATACCGCAGAGCCGACAGAAACAACAGAGTCGACGGAAATAGCACAAACAACTGAAGATAATAAAGAGCCTGAAAAAATATATTATATTGGAGATACGGTGGAAACAGATATTCTTAAATTTACATTAGACAGAGCTGAATTAGCTATTTGCTTACATGATGGTACAGCAGGAGATTTTGATGAGATATATTTACCCAAAGAATACGATGCGAGCACAGAAGATTTTTGCATTGCCGCAAAAGGTCACACATTAGTTGCTTATACATATATTGTTGAAAACCTTGACAGAGGAGCACTGGAATTTGATTTTGATAATACTACTTCTGAACCTTTTATCTCTGTCCAGTATGGCGGCGAAACCTATGATTGTGTTGCAGAAATCAAAGCGTACAGTTATGATGGGTTTGAATGGAACTCTCTTATGAGCACTTGTACAAGACTGGAACCAACAGAAAAAATGCAAATTAGAACCTTTGTAGATATTCCGGTAGAGGCTTCATCTTTAGAAGATGACTTCGCTTTAATATTTAAATTACCTTCATCAAGTGGTAATGCACAAGTATTTAGTTTTGCTATTAAAAAAGAAGATATAGATGCTAGAAATAATCAGGAAATATCCCTTGATGATGCAATAAATAACTTTACTAAGGAAATAGGATATACTTATTTCATTAATCACATGGATGAATATTCGGTGCTTTCTGGTGAAGAAATAGCGAATACATTAATTGGTGAAATGAATATGGAACTTCAAGGAGAAATGTTTTCTTTTAGTAATATTGTAGAATTTAATGATAATGGTGTTTATACATATACATATAAAACTACTGAAGTAGAAATTCCATGGAAAATATCAGGAGATATTCTTGTGATTGAAATGAGCAGTGGAATTTATGAATGTGAAGTCAGAGCAATCAATGATTCGGCGTATTTGTTAGTATGCAATGAGAAACCATTTGGTGTATTACATTAAAAAATGTATACATATGATTCCCGCCTCCCTCTTTCGGGAGGCTTTTTCATTTCCGCCACTAATAAAATTTTTGCCCTTATCAAAATCGGCAAATCTCCCAAAATTCAAGTATAATATAATTAGAAAAAGAAAGAGAATTAAGTGAGGAACGCTCTCACAAGTTCTCTTTCTTTTTGTTAAAACTTAAATCTTGTGTATATGTTACAATTGTATTGGCTTATCCCCATCACTGTGATGTGTATAAACAAAAAATTAGACACATCATCTGTATTTTCGCACAAATGATGTGTCTAACTGTAAATCTAAAATGAATTGGCTTTTATATGCCTAAAAACCGCATTGTTTTGCGATTATTTCATCGCTTCTTCCACCGCAACGGCAACTGCAACGCTTGCGCCTACCATGGGGTTGTTGCCCATTCCGATAAGTCCCATCATTTCTACGTGAGCCGGGACGGAGGAGGAGCCTGCGAACTGTGCATCGGAATGCATCCTGCCCATGGTGTCCGTCATACCGTAGGAAGCGGGGCCTGCAGCAACATTGTCGGGATGCAGAGTTCTACCCGTGCCGCCGCCGGAAGCGACCGAGAAATACTTCTTGCCGTTCTCAACGCACCACTTCTTGTATGTGCCTGCAACGGGATGCTGGAACCTCGTGGGGTTAGTCGAGTTGCCCGTTATAGATACGTCAACGCTCTCGTGGCGCATTATCGCAACGCCCTCATTGACATCATCTGCACCGTAACAGCGGACAGCCGCGCGCTCACCGTTTGAGAACGCTCTCGTGTATGTGATGTTCAGCTCGCTGGTGTACTGATTGTACTCGGTCTCACAATATGTGAAGCCGTTGATTCTGCTTATGATATATGCCGCATCCTTGCCAAGACCGTTAAGTATGACCTGAAGCGGTACCTTGCGCACCTTGTTTGCGGTGCGAGCGATGCCTATTGCGCCCTCTGCGGCGGCAAAGCTCTCGTGACCCGCGAGGAATGCAAAGCACTTTGTGTTGTCATCCAAGAGCATGGCGGCGAGATTGCCGTGACCGATACCGACCTTACGCTGATCGGCTACAGAGCCCTTTATGCAGAACGCTTGCAGACCAAGACCGATATTCTCTGCGGCCTGTGATGCGGAGGCAGAGCCTTTTTTAATTGCGATTGCTGCGCCGAGCGTGTACGCCCAAACTGCGTTCTCAAACGCGATGGGCTGTATACCCAAAACTATCGAGCGGACATCAATGCCCTTTTCCTCGCAAATCTTCTGCGCTTCTTCAAGATTTTCAATGCCGTACTGTTTCATCTCGGCGTTGAGCTTGTCAATTCTTCTTTCGTAGCCTTCAAAGGTAATCATGTGACCCTCCTCACTCATGACGCGGGTCAATAACCTTGACCGCTTCGTTAAAGCGTCCGTACACGCCTATGTTCTTTTCGTATGCCTCATTGGGGCTCATGCCTTTCTTGATGGCATCCATCATCTTGCCGATGCTGAGGAAACGATAGCCGATTATCTCGTTGCTTTCGTCGAGACCTACGTTAAGTACATAGCCCTCAGTCATTTCGAGATAACGCGCGCCTTTTGCCTTTGTAGAGAACATAGTGCCGACCTGTGAACGAAGTCCCTTGCCCAAATCTTCAAGACCTGCGCCTACGGGAAGTCCGTTTTCAGAGAATGCGCTCTGTGTCCTGCCGTAAACTATCTGCAGGAAGATCTCTCTCATGGCGACGTTTATCGCATCACATACAAGGTCTGTGTTCAACGCTTCGAGTATCGTTTTTCCTACGAGCACCTCAGATGCCATTGCTGCGGAATGTGTCATGCCCGAGCAACCTATCGTTTCAACGAGAGCTTCCTCGATTATGCCGTTCTTGACGTTGAGGGTGAGCTTGCATGCACCTTGCTGGGGAGCACATCCGCCTACGCCGTGTGTAAGTCCGCTTATCTGCGAAATCTCTTTAGCCTTGACCCATGAACCCTCTTCGGGTATGGGAGCAGGGCCGTGAACTGCGCCCTTAGTGACGCAGCACATATTTTGTACCTCGTGGGTATACTCCATAGTTATATCCTCCATAATTAAATCATCAGAAGTATATCATATCTTGTGCCGAAATCAAGAAAAACACCCAAACATTCGACGGTTTTTACGTGCTTTTCACATTCCGATTACATGATGGGAATTATATCCTTAAACAGTATGTCATTCCAATCTTCATACGCTTCTTCAAGGCAGATATTGTTGTTGTGCATGTAGGTGGCAAGCGCTGTACCGACGTATCTGTAATGCCACGGCTCGAACTTTACGCCCGTTATGTCCTCCTTGCCGACCTGATATCTCAGTACAAACCGAATTCGTAAGCGTTTGCAAGTAGCCACTGCGCTTCGGGGGATTCGTGGTCGTAGATTATGCCTACGCCGACTATGCCGATGTCGAATGCAAGTCCCGTCCTGTGTTCACTGGCTTCGGGCGGTACTGCGCCCATGTATTCGGAGTCGGATTCATCCTGCTTGGAAATAGACCTTTGATACAGATAGAGCTGTGACGAAAGCGGCCTGTAGGCGCTCTGTATGTACAGTTTACCATGGCCCTGACCTGAGCACACATTGCATTTGCCATATCCGAAATCGCCATTGCCGCATCGCGCGAAGCCCTTATGTGCCTGGATTTTAGCGTCACGGCGTTGGGGTTGATAATTCTCGTGAGGTAAACGAGGTCACTCGGTACATACTCGTCTTCGAGCGTATTCTCGGTGTTCACAAGCATCGTACTGTTGTATTGGGATAACGCCTCCATGCGCGCGATCATTCTGCTTCTGTTGGGCAGCAAGTTACTGTCGGCGTTTGTCTGCGCACACAAAAAAGAAGAGGCGTATATTGCTAACAATACGCCTACTGCAATTATTTTTGCCGTTAGCCTCGGTAGTTTAATGTCGAAATTCTACCATGTTTTGTTTAAACAGTCAAAGAAATCAGCGTTTCATAGAGCTTTTTATACTCCTGTGCCGACGCCTCCCAGCCGAACTTTTCCGCCATAGCGCGCCTTACGAGTTTGCTGTACGCCTTCTTGTCGCGATAGCATTCATCGGCCCGTTCAAGCGCTCCAAATAGGTCGCTCACGGTGAAGTTTGTGAATGTAAAGCCTGTACCCTCGCTTGTAAACTTGTTGTAGGGGGCAACGCTGTCGTAGAGCCCACCCGTCTCATGTACTATAGGTGGAGTGCCATAGCGCATGGCTATGAGCTGTGATATTCCGCACGGTTCGGATTCGGACGGCATAAGGAAGAAGTCCGCACCGGCGTATATGCGCCTTGCGATGGGGTCGCTGTACTTGTCCACAAATGCAAAGCGCGTGGGATGCTCGTTTGAAAGCCGATGGAAGTAATCCTCTATTGCGCTGTCACCCGTGCCGAGCACGGCGAGCTGAAAATCTGTGTCGAGAAGCTGATTTGTGCCCTGCATAAGCAGACTAAAGCCCTTCTGATATGTCAGTCTGCTGACAACGCCCAAAAGAGGAGCGTCTGTATCGTCGTCGAGACCAAGCTCGCGTCTGAGTGCGGATTTGCATACCGCCTTGTTTGCACGGCTTCTGATATCGTAATTTGCGGTGAGCGCGCGATCGGTAGAGGGGTTGAAATCGCGTCTGTCTATGCCGTTGAGTATTCCGACAAGTGTGTTTCGTCTGCATTGCAGAAGCCCGTCGAGGCCCTCGCCCTTTTCGGGGTAGAGTATCTCTTTTGCGTAGGTCGGGGAGACGGTCGACACGAAGTCGCTGTAGATTATGCCTGCCTTCATGAAACTCGCGCCGCCGTAGTATTCTATGCCCTCGTATGTGAGGTACTTGGGGTCGAGCTCAAATATGTCCCGCACGAAATCCATGTCGAAAACGCCCTGATAGCGCAGGTTGTGTATTGAGAAAACAGTCTTGAGACGGTCATATTCGGGTGCGCCCGCGTACTTTATCCTCAAGAGCATGGGTATCATGCCCGTATGCCAGTCGTTGCAGTGCAGTATGTCGGGGACAAAGCCCATATGAGGCAGTGCGTCGAGCGCCGCCCTGCAGAAAAACGAGAAACGCTCTGCATCCTCGTATGCATTGCCGTAGACATACGGTCTGAAGAAGTAGAATTGGCTGTCCAAAAAGTACACGTCTACGCCGTTGTGCCTCAGCTTGCGGAGCACGCAGTCCTGGCGCCTCCAGTTAAGTTTGACGGTAAAGCGCGATATCTCCTTCGCCTTGTTTCTGTATTCCTCGGGTATTTGTGAGTACATGGGAAGCATGAGCGCACACTCTACACCTCGCTTGATAAGCGCCTTGGGCAGCGTACCCATTACGTCAGCCAACCCTCCGAGCTTTACAAACGGCGAAGCCTCGCTTGCTATGAAAAGCACCTTCATTATACGATCATTCCCTTTCTGAGAACTACCGGGAAACTGTTGTGACCCGAGAGCGTCCTGCCGCTCTTTACTGTTACGCCCTTATCCATTATTACGTAGTCGATGCCGGTGTCACTGCCTATTTCGCACGCCTGCATTATTATTGAATTCCGTACGACGGCGTTTTTTGCCACCTTTACACCTCTGAACAATATGCTGTTTTCGACCGTGCCGTCGATTATACAGCCGTCCGCTATAAACGAGTTGGTCACATTTGCGTTGGCGTTATAGCGTGCAGGCACCTCGTCCTTGACTTTTGTGTAAATCGGGTGGTCGGGGTTGAATATGTCCTCGCGCACTATGGGGTCGAGCAGAGCCATGCTCTGGTTGAAGTACATACTCATCGAGTTGAGCCTTGCGACAAATCCGTCGTAGCGATAGCCGTATATCTTGAGGGAGTTGACCTTGCGTATGAGTATATCCCTTATAAAGTCGTGCTCTGCGTGTGTCGCCGCCTCCTCGACGAGATATTCGAGAAGTGACTTTTCCATTACGAAGCAGTCACAGGACTGGAATGTACTTTTGGGCCTGTAGGGGTCTATCTCCATATCTATGACCCTGTAGTTATCGTCGACACAGAGCCTCAAATCGTCGAACTGGTCGTCAGGGGAGAAGGATTTTTCGTCGTTATAGAGTACTGTTATGTCGGCATCCTTTTCCTCGTGGAATCTGAGCATGTCGTTGAATGTCGTGTTGTAAATCGTATGGCTTCCCGTGAGGACGCAGTATTTTTGTGAGCTGCGCCTGACATAGCCCATTACAGAGCGCAACGCATCAGCCGTCCCCTTGTATACTCCCGTGGAATCCTTTGTAACGTAGGGGGGAAGTATGAACAGACCGTCGCGCTTGCGATTGAGGTCCCATTCCTTTCCTGCGCCCAAATGGTCCATAAGCGAGTGGTAATTCTTCTGTGCTATTATGCCCACATTTGTTATGCCCGAATTCACCATGCAGGACAAAACGAAGTCTATACAGCGATATCTGCCGCCGTAAGGTACTGCGGCGATGGACCGCGATGTCGTAAGGTCTCTTAGCTGAAGATTGGATTCGCCCGTATAAATCAGTCCGAAAGCATTGCCCTTCATATTGCGTCACCTCCGCCTATATCAGAAATAGTGTCTACACTCGTCTTTGAAACGACCATGCCTGCCGGAACGCGCTTGCCTGCGGGCAGGTCAATAGAGTCGGCGATGAGCGTTATGTCACCGGTGAGCGAATTATCGTATGCGGGGTCGCCGTTTACTGGGTCACAGCCGATATATGTGTGGCTGCCTACCGTCGCGTTTTCACCCACTATAGCCTTGTTTATAGTAACTCCGTCCTGTATTACGGCACCCGGCATAATTACCGAGTCTCTAATTACTGAGCCCTTGCCTATCGTACAGCCCGAAAACACTACGCTGTGATATACGGAGCCGTATACGTTTGAGCCCTCTGTGACGAGCGAATTCTCGACGTGTGCGCCTGCCGCCACAAAGTGAGGGGGAAGCACGGGGTTTCTGCTGTAAATGCGCCATTCCTTGTCGTATAGGTCGAGTTTCGGGGGATCGGATATGAGGTCCATATTCGCTTCCCAAAGGCTCGAGATAGTACCTACGTCCTTCCAGTAGCCGCTGAAGGGATATGCGTAAAGATTCAAACCGTCTCGGAGCATATTCGGGATTATGTTCTTTCCGAAGTCATTGTGCGAGTTGGGGTCGCCCGAATCTATTATGAGATATTTTTTGAGCACTTTCCAAGAGAATATGTATATGCCCATCGAAGCCTTGTCGCTCTTTGGCGCACGGGGCTTTTCCTCGAATTCGACTATTTTATTATCGGTATCCGTGTTCATTATGCCGAAGCGGCTCGCCTCTTCCATAGGGACTCGCAGTACGGCAATTGTCGCATCCGCATTCCTTCTCCTATGCTCGTTGTACATGAGGTGATAATCCATCTTGTATATGTGGTCGCCAGAGAGTATGAGCACGTCATCGGGGTCGAACTGGTTGATAAACGCCATATTTTGGAATATCGCATTTGCCGTTCCCGAATACCATTGCCCCTTGTCACTCGTGACATAGGGAGGCAATACATACACGCCGCCGTTGAGTCTGTCGAGGTCCCATGCCTGACCTGTTCCGAGGTAGGAATTCAACTCAAGCGGTTCGTACTGGGTGAGCACACCTACAGTATCGATTTGGGAATTGACGCAGTTTGAAAGCGGAAAGTCTATAATTCTGTATTTACCGCCAAAAGGAACAGCCGGCTTTGCCATGCGATTTGTAAGCACACCGAGACGTGTCCCCTGACCGCCGGCTAATAGCATGGCAATGAGTTTCTTTTTTCTCATTGTAATACCTCCGCAATTTAACCATCTATTTCAAATATAACACCCTCGTACGGGTCAATGTCTATATATGCGATTCCGTTTTCATCGCAGACTATCTCGCTCCTTTGAGCTGTACCGCCATACTGATTTTCCTGTGTTGATATGACGGGTACAAGTCTCGCGTTTTTTTCGAGCTCAACCTTATAGCCTATGTGACGTGCAGGCACAAAATTCACAATCATAAGCAGGTCTTTGTGCGCTCTGCTGCGGCGTATGTATGCCAATACGCTTCTGTCGGAGTCATCTACGCTGACCCACTTGAAACAGTGCCATCCGTCCTCGCTGTGATAGAGGCACGGATAATCCTTGTATATGCCGTTGAGCCGTTTCACAAAGCGATTTGTTTCGTCGTGTCTTGGGTACTGCAACAAATCCCATTCTATCCGAGACTTGAAATTCCACTCGTCAAACTGACCTATCTCGTCACCCATGAACATGAGCTTCTTTCCCGGCATTGTGAACTGATAGAGGAACAGAAGCCTAAGCTGAGCGAACTTGTCGTCATATGCGCCGGGCATTTTGTTGATGAGGGAGCCCTTGCCATATACGACCTCATCGTGTGAGAAAGGGAGTATGTAGTGCTCGCTGAATGCGTAAATCATCTGGAATGTGAGCTTTTCGTGGTGATATCTTCTGTATACGCTGTCTAGCTCCATGTAGGAGAGCGTATCGTTCATAAAGCCCATGTTCCACTTGTAGTCAAATCCAAGCCCATATGGAGGCGCCATAGTGACGCCGGGGAAAGTCGTGCTTTCCTCCGCTATCATAATACAGCCCGGTACGCGCGTATGCACCATAGTATTGAGGTCGCGCAGGAAATCTATCGCTTCGAGATTGTCCCTTCCGCCATAGCGGTTCATAAGGCAATTCTTCGGGTCCTTGCAGTAGTCGTGATAGAGCATGAAGCTTACGGCATCTACCCTTAGTCCGTCTGCGTGGAACTCGTCGAGCCAGAACATCGCGCTCGACATCATAAAGCTCCTCACCTGCGGTGTAGCATAGTCAAACAATAGAGTACCCCACTGTTGCTGCTCGCTGCGTCTGGGGTCGGGATGCTCGAACAAAGGCGTGCCGTCAAACAGCCTCAAACCAAAATCGTCCTTGGGGAAATGAGCAGGTACCCAGTCAAGTATTACGCTTATTCCAGCCCTGTGACAGCCGTCTATGAAGTGCTTGAGGTCATGCGGAGTGCCGTAGCGGGATGTCGTGGAGAAAAAGCCCGTGACCTGATAGCCCCAACTATCATCGAGGGGATGCTCCATTATTGGCATGAGCTCAATATGCGTATATCCCATTTCCACGACATAGGGTATGAGAGTCTCTGCGAGGTCATTGTACGTCGTAGACTCGTTGAACGACCCGAGATGCACCTCGTATATGCTCATGGGGAGGCTGTAGTGGTCTGCGGATGCCCTCCACTTCAAGTGTTCTTCATCTGTCCATTTGAACGTGTCGAGCTCTGCCACTATCGAGTCGTTTTCGGGCCTCTTGGTAGTGTAGAAGGCAAACGGGTCAGCCTTAAAACGCACATTGCCGTTTTGGTCGACTATGCGGAATTTATATCTGTCGCCGGGTTTGGCGTTGTCTACCTTGCAATGCCATACGCCCGTTGTGCCTATGGGTGTCATTTGATGCGAAAGGTCGAAATTGCAGAAGGTGCCTACTACGTTGACGTAACGCGCATTCGGTGCCCAAACAGCAAAGCTGAATCCGTCTCCGTCCCTATGACAGCCTAAATCACGGTATGCGTATGCATTCCTACCCGTGTTGAATAAGTAAAGGGATGTTGCGTCTAATGGCATAATGTCCTCCTGCCGTTATATTATATACATACCTAATATGATACAACACCCTTACTTCTGTTGCAAGTGCAGTACCGTTTGCCAAATTGCAAGAAAGCCCACAGTTTTTCCTGTGGGCGGCAGTTTTATTCGTCTGAGTCACTCAGTCTGTGATTGTACAGTTTTCTGCTTTCAAGCGACCACACTCTGTCGCTCATGGTCTTTTTGTCCATAGCGTCGAGCACGTCGTACATCTCATAAAGCTTGGCGTCGAGGCTGTCCACTGTACTTACTATCTCCGCCTCGGGAAACATCGGCGGCTTGGGACTCCCGAATTCGGGCTTTTCGTGATGCGAGAGCAGTATGTGCTGTAGGAGCATTGTTATCTCGGAATCGAGATCTATCTCGCGCGCAGTCTCGGCAAGCATATTACAGCCCATTGTGATATGCCCCAAGAGCTCACCCTCTGCTGTGTATCCGGTCGCTATTCCCAAATCATTTACATCGAGCTCGTTTATTTTCGCTATGTCATGGAGTATTATGCCCGCATATACAAGGTCGCAATTCAACTCGGGATAAAGCTTTCTGTAGGTCGTACATATACCCTTTGCCGTTTCAAGCATCGTGAGCATGTGGAAGAGCAGCCCACCCCTTACCGCGTGATGCAGTTTGAGCGCCGCGGGGAAGAAGCTTAGGCTGTGGCTGTAGCGGTCGAGCAGGAAACTCGTAACCCTCTTGAGCTCAGGGTTTGTCATGCGTTCGGAGTACAGTTTGACGGATTGAAACATATCTTCCGAGGCAACGGGGGCAGAGGGCACCAAAAGCATCATATCTACAGCGTCTGCGGCGGTCGCCTTGCGTATCTTGTCTATCTTGAGCTGCTCCTGGTCGCGATACATCGATACCGTGCCGCGCACCTTTATAACGTCCTGAGGGGCATAACTGCCAAATACGTCGGGACTGTAGTCCCAAAGCTTGGCATTTACCTCACCGTCTGCATCAAAGAGAATCATATCGAGATAGTCCGCACCCTTTACGTTGCTCTTTTGCTGAACGCTTTTTATGATGCAGAAGCCCTCGACTTGATTGGAGAGTTCACTTATGTAGTTGAACAGCAGACGCATCCTCATGGCTTAGTTTTCCTCGCTTTTTGCCTGTTCTATCGCCCTTGCAAGCTGGTCGCCGCACGATGTCGTGTTTGGACCGCAGCAAATGCCCTTAAGCCTCTTTACAGCTTCGTCGGTGGTCATGCCCTCGACGAGTCTGCCGACTGCCTGCAGATTGCCGTTACAGCCGTTTGTGTACTTTACGTTGTGAATAGTGTTGTTCTCAATATCAAAATCAATCCTAGTGGAACAAACTCCCTTGGGAAAATAAACGTGGTGCATTTTTCTACCTCCGATCAGACATTAAACATTGAATCTAAAGAGAACTATATCTCCGTCTTGCATTACATACTCTTTGCCCTCGGAGCGTATCAGACCCTTTTCCTTGCATTCCTGCATGGTCCCATGCTCCATGAGCGTATCATAGCTGACTACTTCCGCGCGAATAAAGCCGCGCTCAAAGTCAGTATGTATCTTTCCTGCCGCTTGAGGTGCCTTTGTGCCCCGCTCTATAGTCCATGCCCTGACTTCCTTCGGCCCTGCGGTGAGGTAGCTTATGAGTCCGAGCAATCTGTAACATGCCTTAATAAGCTTATCCAGACCACTCTGTTTGATACCCATAGCTTCGAGGAATTGGAGCTTCTCTTCGGGGTCGAGCTGAGAAATCTCCTCTTCTATTCTCGCACATATGGTAAGCGCCTCTGCACCCTCCGCCTTCGCTGCAGTGTATACGGTCTTTACCATGTCGTTGTCGCCGGATAATCCGTCCTCGTCTACATTGCAGACGTAAATCACGGGCTTTGTCGTGAGCAAAAACAGCGTGTCTGCCGATGCCTTCTCTTCCGGGGTCAGTTCCATGCTCCTGACGGGCTTCCCGGCCTCCAGATGCGCGAGTATGCGTTTGTAGAATGCGGCCTCTTCGAGCAGCTTTTTATCGCCGCTCTTTGAGTTTTTCATGGCTCTTTCTATCCTACGCTCCATAGTATCCATGTCTGCGAATATGAGTTCGAGATTTATCGTCTCCATATCGCGCACAGGATCCACCGAGCCATCAACGTGAACGATGTTATCGTCGGCGAAACAGCGCACCACGTGAACTATGGCGTCTACTTCCCTTATGTGGGACAAAAACTTGTTTCCGAGGCCTTCACCTTTGTATGCGCCTCTGACCAATCCCGCGATATCCACGAATTCTATTGACGTGGGAGTGATTTTTTCGGGGTGGTGCATCTTTGCCAATACGTCGAGTCTTTCATCGGGTACTGCGACAACGCCCACATTGGGCTCTATAGTGCAGAAAGGATAGTTTGCCGATTGTGCGCCTGCCTGCGTTATAGCGTTAAAAAGTGTGCTTTTTCCAACATTTGGAAGTCCGACGACACCAAGCTTCATTTGTAGATCTCCTGTCTTGTTTTCCAATTTAAATTATATGCCCTGCGTGTTTTTGTGTCAACGCCTCGGGGGTGCTGCGGTGCTTTTATGTACCCACTAAAACTACGTCCGCGCATGGCAACAGTTCGATGCTTTTTACGCGATAGCACAGCCTCATCTCTACAAAAAAGGCTTCAAAGGATGATAGAATATTGTGAACATATTATTAACTGTTTATCGGATGTATTGAGTTTTCCAACGGATAGCAATTATTATGTATATAGTTACCAATTGCTTATTTGGGGTGAGGCAGAAACGGCGCGCGTGCATACCAAAGCAGGGCTGTGAGGCCATATGCCACACGGGCGGACGAAAACATCCGGATGGTCTGAGGAGCTTTTGGAAACGGCGTAAGAGTTAAGACCACGGACGAGTACTTACGTTAAACGGAAGAGATGTTACAAGGCAGTAGATGGTAGGCGCATATGAGGCGCCGAACATGGCAAAAAAAGAAGCGGCTCAATATTGCCGCAATAACTGATAAAGTATAAAACCCGCCATGCGGAGGCGGAATTGTCTATGACAGAAGCTTTTTGGGAAAGCTAATCGGGGAAGACAGCGTTACGGCGGCGCTGTCTGTGCTAAACGGGACACCCTGCATATCTGCCGAACGCTATGGAAGGTTGACAAAATGGAAGATAATAACGGACTCGTACTTATAATCGATGACGACATAAACGTCCTTCAGATAATGAAGATGTATCTTGTCAGGGACAGCTTTGATGTAGCCACCTGCGAGAGAGGCGATACCGCTCTCAGTGTTTTCAATAAGCTTAAGCCGAAAATAGTGCTTTTGGACATAATGCTTCCTGGCAAAAACGGCTATGAGGTGCTTAAGGACATCAGAAAGGCGAGCTCTGTGCCCGTTATAATGCTCACTGCAAAGGGCGAGATAGACGACAGGGTAGAGGGGCTTGACCTTGGCGCGGACGATTATGTATCTAAGCCGTTTGATGCAAACGAGTTGGTAGCAAGGGTAAAAGCGGTGATCAGGCGCGCATACAGCGATCACGAAGAAAAGGTCGACAACACAAAGGCAGTAGGAAACCTGACCGTGTCGCTCGAAAAGTACGAGGTGACGCTCGACGGCGAATTGATAAAGATGCCTCCCAAAGAGCTTGAACTTCTCTTTTTCCTCGCAAGCAACGGGGGTAAGGTATACACGCGTGAACAGCTTCTCAAATCCGTGTGGGGTTTTGACTTCTTCGGGGATACCCGCACTGTGGACGTGCATATAAAGCGCATAAGGGAAAAGCTTACAAACAGGCAGGGCTGGGACATTGTAACGTGCCATACTGTCGGGTATATGTTTACCGAAAAAAAGGATTGATGTGTCGCCTGATATTGTGAATGTGATATAATTTGAGCATGTCTGGTATTCATTTCAAAAGAGGTGCGGGAACACTATTTCGACGCATGCTCATATCATATCTGTCTATAATTCTGTGTGTGCTTCTACTGCTAGGATTGGCATTGGGCGCGCTTTTTAAGAATCTCTATACCGCAGAAAAAGAAATGGAGCTCAAGCGCGAGTGCGAGGACCTTGCACAATCGGTTTCGGAGCTATACGGAAACCCCGCATGGCGCGCAGTTGCCGATGAACGTCTCGTAAACTCCGCAAGGCGCTTTGATGCGCTTATACAGCTCCGCTTTGTTGACACCTCAATGCCGAAGGCGTCTTTTTTTGACGAGGCTTCGAGGCAGAAGTGGGAGCTTTGCGATGAAGTCGACCTAAGCGGGGATATGGAAAACGTACTGAAGCTCGAAGGCGTGTTTAAGGTGGAGAACATATTCAAGGACATAGTGGAATACCCCACGCTGACGCTCAGAAAGGCGTTCATACTCGATGAGTCGACGCCCGACGGCGTGCTCTACATACATTTTGATCTGAGCGACGTATATACTACGCTTAACGACGTGTATCTCGAGATGATACTTGCGATGCTCGTTGCCGTACTTATCTGCGCATTTGCGGTGCTGTACTTTACGGGCACTATGACAAAGCCCATATCGCTGATGAATCAGACGGTAATGCGCTACACAAAGGGCGAATTCAGCGCGAGGGTAAGCGTCAGTGGCGAGGACGAGGTCGCACAGCTCGGCAGAAGCTTTAATATAATGGCGGATGAACTGAATGAGCTTGAGCAGGCAAGGAGAAATTTCGTGGCGAACGTATCGCACGAATTGAGGTCTCCGCTCACGGCTATGAGGGGCTTTCTGCAGGCGATGCTTGACGGCGTCATCGAAAAGGAGGAATACGAGAAGTATATCAAAGTAGTCCTGGATGAAAACATCAGAATGACGAATATGGTAAACGACCTGCTCGACCTTGCGAAAATAGAGTCCGGCAAGGAGCCGCTGAACATAACGATATTTGACATAAACGAGCTCATATCGAGGACGGTGCTCACGTTTGAGGCGGTACTCGACAAGAAAAAGATTGAAATAGATGTGGAATTTGAGCCAAGGCTGTACGTAAAGGCGGACGAACAGAAGATAACACAGGTGTTGCACAACCTGATGCACAACGCCATTAAATTCACCTCCGAGGGCGGTAAGATAACACTTACTACGAGGTCTGATGAGAGACTCGTATTCGTAACGGTCTCCGATACGGGCTGTGGAATGGATGCCGAGGATGCGCGCAGGATATTCGACAGGTTTTACAAGGCAGAAAAGGCACATACGCCGTCAAACACATCGGGTACGGGCTTGGGGCTTTCTATTGCAAAACGCATAGTAGACGCTCACGGGCAGAGTATAAGTGTCGAATCGGAGAAGGGCAAGGGGTCTGCTTTTACAGTAACGCTTACCAAGGCGCGCCGTCCGAGACAGACAAATATGAGGCTTTCACAGTAATTTTACAATCAATACAATAAGAGTGTTTGGAGAAAACCGATATATGCTGTATAATTCTTTCAGGAGGATATGAGAAAATGGAAAACTCCACAAACGAAACAGACAACAACGAATATTACACACAGGGAGAAGGCCCCTTTGGCGCAGATGACGCACAGGGAGGGTATCAGCAGTCCTGCTCACAGGCAAATAGCGGCTATACTCCATACACAGGGTTTGATTCGGACAGTTTCAATACAACCGAGCCTACGCAAGAGCCGCCGAGGCGCAGAAGGGGTTCCGGTGTCGGCACTGCGATAGCGATAATTATAATTGCGGCGATAATGCTGGTATTGCTTGCTTCTGCTATATTTATAAGTAAGCGTCCGGCATTGCCAAGCTATCCCACGATGACGTTACAGCCGACAATAACCATGACGCCCGACGCGGATGCCACACCCACGCCTGCACCGACGTCGAGGCCGTATCCGCTGTTTGACGGTGTAGCTCCGCAAATTGGCGACAGCGGCTTAGAGGCGCTGCCCGACATCGTTGCGGCGGTTTCCCCCGGTGTCATCAGCGTACTCAATTACGGTCCCATGACGACGGTAGGTCAGTACACGCGTGAAAACCTGCAGGGCACGGGCTCCGGCTTTATAGTCTCATCGGAGGGCTATGTATTGACGAATGCCCACGTTATAGATGGTGCGAGCTATGTCAAGGTACAGCTCTATAACTCTATCGAATACGAAGCAGAGGTTATCGGCTCGGATATTTCCATGGACGTGGCGGTACTGAGAATTGAGGCAGAGGGCCTTACCGTGCTCAAACTCGGCTCATCGAGCGAGGCACGCGTAGGCGAATTCGTTCTGGCGATAGGTGATCCGACGGGTACGGCACTTGCCGGTACTCCAACATTCGGCATAATAGGTGCGCTCAACAGGTCCGTCAACATCGACGGCAGGACAAACAACTACATACAGACTGATGCGGCGATAAACCCCGGAAACAGCGGTGGACCTCTCATCAACATGAGGGGAGAGGTTATTGGCGTGACATCGGCAAAGACCGTTACAGCGAGCTATGACGAGAATGGCAACGCAATATCCGCGGAGGGCTTGGGATTTGCACTCCCCATAGACGATGTGCTTTCTGTCGTTGTTCAGCTCGTCACAGAGGGAAAAGTACAGCGTCCGGGTATAGGTCTTACTTCGATATACCTTGACGAAGCAACAGCCCAGCAATACCAGAGGCCAAGTGGCATACTCATTGTGTCAGTGCTTGCGGATGCGCCGGCGTGTAACGCAGGTATTCGCGCAGACGACATACTGGTAGAGTGCAACGGAATAAAGTTGACGGGCAACGATATGTTCGGTGAAATAGTGCGCTCGTTCAAAATAGGAGACTCGATGCCGGTCAAGTATTGGCGAAACGGCGAATATCTGACCACGAACATAATAATCGGCGACCTAAATCAGATGGGAGATACCATCTACAACAACGAGACAGGCGGAGATTGGCTCGAGTAATTTGGGCGGATTTACGGCAACATATTGTGAATAAGAAGCGTCGACCCCAGGGTTGGCGCTTTTACAGGGAGGTTAACATGGATTATTCAGGCTTGCAGAACGGTTCCGATGTAAGGGGGATCGCAGTGGATACCGAGTCATCGCGCGCAAATCTGACGGTAGAGGCGGCTACGAGGATTGGCTATGCGTTTGCGGAATACCTAATGCGCCAAAAAGGCAAGGAGCAGATTCGCGTGGCACTGGGACGTGACCCGAGAATAAGCGGCGAGAAGCTTTTAGATGCAATCGCATCGGGACTTATACAGGCGGGTGCAGAGGTAAACGACATTATGCTTGCAAGTACCCCCGCAATGTTTATGTCAACGGTGCTCGAAGGTTTCGAGTTTGACGGCTCTGTTATGGTGACGGCGAGTCATCTGCCCTTCGACAGAAACGGCTTCAAGTTTTTTACCTGCGACGGAGGCTATGAGAAGAAGGACATAGCGGAGATACTTAAGCGTGCGGGCGAATTGGAATCCGTCACATACAAGCATTTTGAATTAAAAAAGCTGGAATTTATGCCCGTGTATGCGGAATACATCTGCAATAAGGTAAGGCAGGGAGCGAATGCCGAAAGCTACATGAAACCGCTCGACGGCTATAAGATCGTGGTCGATGCGGCAAACGGCGGCGGAGGTTTCTTTGCAAACAGTGTACTTGTACCTCTTGGTGCGGACGTATCGGGGAGCATATATCTCGAACCCGATGGCCATTTCCCCAACCATTCACCCAACCCCGAGCAAGAGGAGGCTATGGAGCAGCTCGCAAAGGCGACTCTCGCTGCGAAAGCCGACCTCGGCATAATATTCGACCCGGATGTTGACAGGGCGGCTGTGGTTTTAAGCGACGGCAGAGAGATAAACAGAAACAAGCTTATCGCGATGATGGCGGACATAGTGCTGAGGGATGTGCCGGGGAGCATTATCGTAACGGACTCTATAACATCTACGGGACTTGCCAAGTTTATTGCTGAGAGGGGCGGAGTACACAGGCGCTTCAGGCGCGGTTACAGAAACGTAATAAACGAAGCCATAAGACTTAATAACGAGGGGTACGAGTGTCTGCTCGCAATGGAAACGTCCGGTCACGGGGCTCTGCGCGAGAATTACTTCCTCGACGACGGTGCTTACATAGTCGCAAAGCTGCTGATCGAGCTTGCACGCGTGAAGTCGCAGGGCAAGACGCTCGAATCGCTCATCGACGGCTTGAACGAGCCCGCAGAGGCGACTGAAGTGAGATTTAAACTTCCTGTCGATGATTTCAAGGCGGTCGGCAAGAACGTGCTCGATATTTTCACCGAGAGATGCATAAGATCGGATAAAATAGTTCCCGAAAAGGAGAATTACGAAGGCATAAGAGCAAACGTCCCCGAATTTGACGGGTGGTTCTTATTGAGAATGTCCCTGCATGACCCAGTAATGCCCCTAAACATAGAGAGCGATTTGGTGGGCGGTGTGAGACAGATAGCAAAGCTCATCTACGGACTTCTGGACGGGATCGAAGGTATCGATACCGAAAGCCTTAAGAAACTGCTATGACGGAGTTTATGCCGGCTGTTGCCTCAGATATGCCGAGGCTTATGACGATTGTTGCAGAGGCGCAGGCGTACTTAAAGCGCAGCGGAGTCGACCAGTGGCAGGACGGTTATCCCGAGAGCGGCAAGCTGTTATCGGATATAGAGAGCGGCAGGCTGTATAAGGCGGTCTGCGATGGGGAGTCCGTGGGTTTCTGTGCATTGTTTTTTGGGGACGCCGAGCCGACATATGAGAATATCTATGATGGTGCATGGAGGAGCGAGGAAAGCTACTGCACCATTCACAGAATGGCTGTAAGTGCACGCTTCCGAGGCACGGGTGCGGCAAGGTTCATGTTCTCGCAGGCAGAGAAGCTCTGTTGCGAAAGAGCGCTTTCCTATATCCGCGTGGATACTCATCAGGACAATATCGCCATGCAGACGCTCCTTATGAGCATGGGTTACGAGAAATGTGGCATAATTTTTATAGAATCAGGCGCAAAAAGGATAGCGTTCGATAAATTACTGTAGGCTCTCGCATTGCGCTCGCCGCATATATGGAATATAATCAAATACAGATGGAATCTGATTAAGAATTGGGGGTGTGCGTATGTCAAAGGCAAACGGTGAATACGATACCGTAAAGTCTGCAATACTTGCGCACTCTGTTCGTCTTTTCTGCGAAAAGGGCGTTCACGAGACAAGCATAGGCGATATAGCCGAAGCGACAAATCTAAGCAAGGGTACTCTGTATTATCACTATAAGGCGAAGAGCGACTTGGTGAATGACGTTGCGGACATGCACCTCATCTGGGTGAGCGATGTAATGTTTACATGGGTAAACGGTCTGGAAAGGAACTGCACGGACGAGGTCGTACTGACGCTTTTCGATATGCTGACGACAAACGAGACGGAGAGCAGACTGCACTGTGTTTTGCTCACATATGCCGTGTCAGACGAAACGCTCATAGAGAAGCTTAGGGCGCGCTACAAAGAGTGGCGCATAATGCTTGAAGTCGGCTCGCTTAAAATGGCATCGCCGTATTCGGAGCGCACAAGAGCGTTGTCCGAGCTGTTCTTTACGATAGTTGACGGCTGTATGCTTGAGACGAATGCCGGCATAACCGGAAGCTACAGAGACCAGCTAAAGCTCCTGCTTAAGCAGTGATATGTTAGAATAATTACAAACAACAGCAATAGAAAAGGCGTCCGGAGGACGCCTCGTTCTTTACATAAACTACTGAATTATACCACTTGTGAACTCGGGAACAGTGTCCGTCATGTCCTCTGTTAAGCAGAAGCTTACATCAGCAGAGAAACCGAGCTCAACGAGTCTGCGCCAATGCTTTGTACGGGACAGGTCAGTGCGCTTTGAAAAGTGATCCTTATACAATTCCCTTGCAATGAACGTCATGTCGTTCTGCTGATATTCAATATTGCCGCAATTGTCGTATATCGCCTGAGCTATAGCCCCCGCGGCGCATATATCGTCGGCTGAAACCTCGCCGTCTGTACCTGCGCACAGCAGTATAACGTCGCTGCCAAGCTCTATAGCCTTCTTTGCAACTGCGGTCTTGTTTATCATGCCGCCTATGAGCACACAGGGGGCACTTGATGCCGAGCATATAGCACCCGTACCGTTTGTTGTGCTGACTATTACCGTCTTGCCCTTAACCGTGGATGCGGTGAAATCCATAGGCGAATTGCCTATGTCGAATCCCGTTATTTTAACGCCACCGCGCTCTCCGGCCAAAACGGAGTCTCCGCCAATAACCATGTGCATCGATGCGGCGTCTCCCGGGTCGACAGCAGGGATAACCTTTGTCGCTCCGTTGCGCAATGCCCATATAATGCAGGTGCTTGAGCGAAGCACATCGATTACGATGACAGTGCATCCGCTGAGCCTTACATCGCTGATTTTGCCGGAGTAATTTACTGTACTAACCTTCATATTACCGTCCAAACAATAAGCTTAGTATTCCACAAGAATACACAACGTTCATTATACAAGAGTTTTTTGTATATTCAACCCTTATCATTTACTTGCAAAATATGGCATTTAGAAAAGGACGATTTCCAATTGCTCTTTTTTGCGTTTGCAAGTATTATTCGCTGTACACCTCGGGCTTAAGTACACCCACATACTTGAGATTACGGTAGAAGCCGGCAAGGTCAAGGCCATAGCCCACGACAAACTCGTTGGGTATTGTGAAGCCGCAGTAGTCGGGCGTTATGTCACATTCCCTGCGCTCGGGCTTGTCCAACAGGCAGACAGTCTTGATAGAGGCAGGTGAACGCGACTCCAGGAGTTTCTTCATGTGAGAGAGAGTGAGTCCGGAGTCCATAATGTCCTCAACTATCAGTATGTGACGATTTGTGATGCTCGTGTCGATGTCCTTTGCAATTCGTACAACGCCTGAGGTCTTTGTACCTCCGCCATAGCTCGATATCGCCATAAACTCCATCTCAAGCTGGCAATCCATGTTGCGCACGAGGTCTGTGAAGAATACGCAGGCACCCTTGAGCACACAGATTACGATGACATCCTTGCCTCGATAGTCATTTGCAAGCTGCTCGCCCAATTCCTTAACGCGCGCAGAAATCTCCTCCTCACTTATCAGAACCTTAAGTATGTCCTTCTGCATGTCCTGTCCTATATTCATACAAACCTCCGATGATTTTTTAGTAATTATACCTCATACTAATTATATCTCAAATTACACTCTTTGTCGAATGAGACTTTTAACATCCGAGTAGTATTTTTACTTATTTTGACATCGTCAGACACACACAGCCCGTAACAATATACTATTTTTCCGCTTGCATCGCAGATTATTGGCATATTGCGTTCATGCCGCGGGATCTTTTTATCGATCAGTATGTCCTTGAGCTTTTTCGTGCCTGCCGAGCCTATCGGCCAAAAACGGTCGCCGTCCTGTCTGCATCTTATCGTGAGCGGAAGTGTTAACTTATCTAAATCCATACAGGCGATGTGCGGGGAGAATACGGCTGTATTCGGGTCACTTTCACGAGCGATTATACTAAAGCCGGATACGGTCGTGGGAGTGTCGATACAGAGCGGCACGCAGTACTCCTCGCGCTCAAATATGGGAGAAAACAGCACTGCATCATAGCTTATGTACGCACTTATGTGGGGTATGTCCAGGCGTGAGCCCGTCCTTGCGCCCAAAAACTCGCAAAGAGCCGCAATATGCTTTCGTTCTATGTCGACGCAGACGCCCGCATCAGCGATTGCGAGTCTCAACGCCCTGCTGCGTATAGGCATAGGCAATGCGGCTATCTTGTGCCTGTCAAATCCGACGTTAAGCCTCGCATTTTCGAACTCGTTCGATGCAATCTCATTGAGATAAGCCTCGTCCTCGCTCAAAAGCCTGGCCGCCGAGCAAATGGACTCACATACGCGTGGATTGATGTTCTCCTTTATGTAGGGTATTACATCGAGCCTAAGCCTGTTTCTCGTCGAATCCGCAATAAGATTCGAGCTGTCGGTTCTGTATGAAAGGCCATTTGACTTAATATAGCTCAATATGTTCTTGCGGCACATCGAAAGCATAGGACGGATTATGTCGCCGGCGCGATAGTCCATGCCGGTAAGCCCCTTGAGACCGCTTCCCCTGATTAGGTGCTGAAGCACGCTCTCCGCTTGATCGTCCATGTGGTGGGCAATGGCTATGTATTCGGCGTTTACGCCGTTTTTTACGCGCCTAAGAAAGTCGTATCGGGCTATCCTTGCAGCGGTTTCGAGCGTGAGCGAATCCCTTTCGGCAAACGCAGGCACATCAAAGCGGTACGTCTCGAGTGTAACCCCGAGCGTTTGGCAGAGCCCTACGACAAAAGCCTCGTCGGTCTCCGCCTCCTCGCCTCTTATCATGTGGTTCATGTGGGCGGCAGTTATGTTGAGTTTCAGCTTTTCTGTGAGTGCGACAATACCGTGCAGAAGCGCAACGGAATCCGCACCTCCGCTGAGTGCGACAACAACGGATGCCCCCGGCGCAACCCCGCAAGCGCGAGTGAGATTATGTTCGATTGTATCGATAAACTGCCGATTATTCATGCAACAAGTATAAACCTAAAACATGCATTATACAAGCTTTCACGCAGAAAACGCACCCCTGCCGGATGCGCTTCCCACTGCTTCGCTATATAAACTTAGGAGAAAAAAACATAGTCACGCGGATTCTTGGGACTTCCGTCCATGAGATATTCAAAGTGTAGGTGAGGGGGGTCTGCACACTCGGATAAAGCGGATGTACCTACATAACCCAATGTACCGCCCTTCTTGATGCTGTCGCCCTTCTTGACGGGAACATTGTCGGTGAGGCAGGCATATACGGTGCTTATGCCCTTTCCATGGTCTACTACTACGCTGATTCCAAACGCATCGTCCTTATAGACATCGGCTACCTTGCCGGCTGCTACACAGCGCACAGGTGTGCCCTCGTCTGCTGCGATGTCCAATCCTCTGTGGGTCGTCCAATGCTTAAGCGTCTTAGAATATATAAGCTCGTCCATTGCATAGTCCCATATGATATTGCCCTCAACCGGGGGAGCAAGCAGCTCTGTCGCGGGCTTTGGAGTCTGTGTTTGATTTCCGGGGGTAATGTCCGGTGCGGGAGTGCCGGAAGGGTTTGGTGTAGCTGAATGGAATGGGGTCGGCATCTGTATCTCGCTGAGATGCTGGTTGTTGTTCTGACCTACTTCACCTGCATCGTTGGGATTAGCCCCGCCGAAATCCCCGAACAATACTGTTGCCAATGCGAGTAGTGCAAAGCATGCACCAAGAACCAAAAACACGCCATTCCGTTTTATAAAACCCAAAGCTTTGGTTTTAATATTGCCCTTGTTCTTATTCATGTCATCACCTCATGTGTATTATTGCCTATACGTTTGGATTTATACGCATACTTGCCTTTATAATGCGCAAACTTATAGCATGAGAAACAAAGGAAAAAAGGGATGGCTTCTAAAAGCTGTAATAGGTGCGCTGACAGGCTTTTGCAACGGTGTCTTTGGCGCGGGTGGCGGTATGATAGCGGTCGTTGCTCTCGATGATGCGGCGAAACTCGAACAAAGAACGGCCCACGCGACGGCACTCTGTCTGATACTTCCACTCTCTGCGGTAAGCATCGTTGTGTATTTTTTGACTAAAACGGGTGACGCAACATCCGCATGGTACGCGGTACCCGCATTCTTTGTGGGCGGAATACTCGGAGCAAAGCTTTTGGGAAAGCTTAGCAACGTATGGTCGGCACGTTTTTTCGCGGCACTAATGCTCGCCGCAGGAATATCGATGGTGGCAACATGATAGTTTTAGGTATACTGGGAGCGCTCATTGCGGGAGTTGCCGCAGGAATGGGCATGGGTGGAGGCACGATACTCATACCCGCGCTGACACTTATAATGGGTGTGGCGCAGCACGACGCGCAGTTAGTCAATATGATAGCCTTTTTGCCGGCGGCGATAGTAGCAATAATGATCCATAAAAAAGAGGGCAGAATCGACGTCAAGGGAATGCTCCCCATGATAGTTTTGGGAATTGTGGGGGCGGCCGCAGGGGCTTATGTGGCTTCGCTTATCGAGGGTAATGTGCTCAGAAAGATATTCGGCGCAGGACTCATGTTGCTGTCTGTAAGGCAGTTTATAAAGAGCTTCAGACATGGCGATAAGGGGAAAGCCGCAGGCAGAGGGTAAACATCTGCGGTAATGCGTTTTATATGTGACAATGTTACTGAATTGAACGAATTTGGTGGTATAATTAAGAAAAATAAAGCCCTGCAAGGGCATTAAGGAGAACAATATGCCTGTTATAAAACTTACAAAAGAAACATTCGATTCCGAGGTAATGTCCTCAGATAAGCCCGTATTGGTAGATTTCTGGGCGAGCTGGTGCGGCCCGTGCAGAATGCTCTCACCGATTATCGACGAGATAGCAGAAGAGACCACAGATGCGAAGATCTGCAAGGTAAATGTGGATGAACAGCCCGATCTTGCACAGAGATACGGCGTAATGAGTATCCCCACGCTTATACTCTTCAAAAACGGCGAGGCGGTCGAGCGCAGCTTGGGTGCAAAGCCCAAGGCAGCGGTGCTTGCGATGCTTAAAAAGTAAATCTCACAGCAAACAAAAACGGCGGCAAGTGTACATGCCGCCGTTTTTAGTAGTCGATTCTATTTAGCACTGTATTACTCCGAAAGCTTCGCAAGCCCGAGGTTAAGCCTTCTCATGGCCTCATCTCGACCCAACAGAATAGCTATTTCGATAGCTCCGCCGGGCGTTACCTGCTTGCCTGCCATGGCGATTCTTACCGGCCACAGCATAGTGCCGTTTTTGAGCCCCTTCTCTGCCGCGAGCGACAATAAGCAGTCGTGTACGCTCTCGAGCGTCCAATCGTCGAGCTTTTCGAGTGCCGCGATAGCCATCTCGAGAACGGTCTTTGATACCTGAGCGTCTGTCTTTGACTTCTTGTTGGTAAACAGCTCTATCGAATAATTCTCGTCGAGCTTACTCAAAAAGTCCACCATGTCGGGTATCTGAGCGAAAAATTCAACTCTGGGCTGCAGTATGGTCGTCAGTATACCGGCGTCCATGTGGGCGATACCGGCCTTCTCGTAGAAGGGGAGCGCATTCTTGTGGAAGTCCTCGGGAGAGAGCTTTCTTATGTATTCCGCATTCATCCAGTTGAGTTTGTTTATGTCGAATATCGCAGGGGATTTTGAAAGTCCCTCTATGGAGAATGCATCGATAAGCTCGTCGAGCGTGAAGAATTCCCTTTCGTCGCCGGGATTCCAGCCTAAAAGCGCTACATAGTTGATTATCGCATCTTTCAGATAGCCTGCGCGCGTGAAATCCTCGTAGTAGGCATCGCCGTCACGCTTAGAGAGCTTTCTGTGAGCGTCTCTCATAACCTGGGGCAGATGTATATATACCGGGCTTTCCCAACCGAATGCCTTGTACAGCATATTGTACTTGGGTGTCGAGGCGAGGTACTCATTGCCGCGCAAAACGTGCGTAATGTTCATCGTGTGGTCGTCTATGACGTTTGCGAAGTTATATGTCGGCATTCCGTCCGCCTTTATGAGTATCATGTCGTCAAGCTCACTGCAGTCGACGGCGATGTGTCCGTAAAGCACGTCATCAAACGATGCCTCTCCGCTTTCGGGCAGATTCTGACGTATGACGTAACTTTCGCCGGCATCTACGCGCTTGCGTGCCTCCTCATACGGGATGTGCGAACACTTCTTGTCATACTTCCACGTTTCGCCCTTCGCCTCTGCTTCGGCTCTTCTCTCTGTGAGTTCATCCTTTGTGCAGAAGCAGTAATACGCCTTGCCCTCGCGGACGAGCTGCTCTGCGTAGGGGAGGTACATATCGCGTCTTTCGCTCTGATAATAAGGGCCGAAATCGCCGCCGATGTCGGGTCCCTCGTCCCAATACATACCGATGTCATTGAGCGTGCGGTAAATAACATCGACTGCACCCTCGACATAGCGTTCGGTGTCGGTGTCCTCAATTCTAAGTATGAAAGCACCGTTGTTTTTTCTTGCAAACAGGTACTCGTAGAGCGCAGAGCGCAGATTGCCAAGGTGCATATAACCCGTCGGTGACGGTGCGTATCTCGTCCTTACCATTTATTCCCTTTTCTCCTTATTATTGCAGCTTGAAGCTGTCCTTCAGACCCACTGTTCTGTTAAAAACGGGCCTTGTGTCTGTGAAGTCCTTATCTGCGGCAAAGTAGCCTATGCGCATGAACTGGAATTTGTCACCGGGGTGCGCATTCGCAAGTGCAGGTTCTATCTTGCCGTTTATAGTTATGAGGGAATCACGATTGAACTTTTCGGTGAAGTCCTCGCATTCCTCGTCGGTATCGAGCATCATGGGTTCATAGAGCCTGAACTCCGCATCGAGAGCGTCGGCTGCGTTGAGCCAATGCAGTGTGCCCTTTACCTTGCGCTCGCATTCGCCGCTCTTTGTATCGGGATCGTATGTGCAGTATACCTCGCGGACAACATCGTTTTCGTCGGCATCATAGCCTGTACACTTGACTATGTATGCGCCCTTGAGGCGAACCTCACCGTCGGGCTTGAGCCTGAAGTACTTCTTCGGCGGCTTTACCATGAAGTCATCGCGTTCGATGTAAAGTTCTCTGCCAAACTGAACGGTCCTCTTGCCGGCCTCTTCGCTTCCGGGGAGATTTTCGAGTGTAACGCTCTCGGTTTCACCCTCCGGCCAATTCGTTACTATGAGCTTTATGGGGTCGAGTATGGCCATCATTCTGGGCGCTGTGGCGTTCAGCTTTTCGCGTACACAGTGCTCAAGCATAGCGGTATCGACGACTGAATCCGCCTTTGATACGCCTACCTTATCCAAAAAGTCTATGATAGCCTCTGCGGGATAGCCCCTGCGCCTCATAGCACACAGTGTAGGCATACGCGGATCGTCCCAGCCGCTCACAAAGCCCTCTTCCACAAGCCTTCTCAAATAACGCTTGGACATTATCGTGTTGGTCATGTTGAGCCTCGCAAACTCTATCTGCCTCGGACGCTTTTCAAAGTCACAGTGGAGCGTTACCCAGTCGTAAAGCGGCCTGTGTATCTCATACTCGAGTGAGCAGAGTGAATGTGTTACGCCCTCTATGGCGTCCTGTATGGGGTGTGCAAAGTCGTACATGGGGTATATGCACCATTTGTCACCGGTCTGATGGTGAGAGCGGTGGATTATCCTGTAGAGCGCCGGATCGCGAAGATTTATATTGGGCGAACTCATGTCTATCTTTGCCCTAAGCGTCTTTGCGCCGTCCTCAAACTCACCGTTCTTCATGCGCTCGAATAAATCGAGGTTTTCCTCGATGGTCCTGTCCCTGTACGGGCTGTTTTTTCCGGGCTCGGTAAGTGTCCCTCTGTATTCTCTGACCTCGTCTTTTGACAGGTCGTCCACATAGGCGAGGCCCTTTTTGATAAGTTTTACAGCAAGCTCATAGCATGTGTCGAAATAGTCCGAGCCGAAGCACAGCTTATTCCACTCGAAGCCCAGCCAGCGAATATCTTCCTGTATGGAGTCTACAAATTCAACATCCTCTTTGGTAGGGTTGGTATCGTCAAAGCGAAGATTGCATACACCGTTAAACTTCCTTGCAATTCCGAAGTCAACGCACAGCGCCTTAGCATGGCCTATGTGCAGGTATCCGTTGGGCTCCGGAGGAAAGCGAGTTACCACGTTGGGGTTCTGCGCGAGACCCTGCTCGACTATGTCCTCAATAAAGTTTCTTGCAATGGTATTTTCGGAATCCACCGTATCACGCCCTTTCACGTTTTTACCCTATATTATGCCCCAATTGGCAGAACACTGTCAACAATATTATCCGCTACAATACATCATATATTGCCCGAAAACCCTACCGTTTTGCGGTTTGCATATGTATAATGGAAGCATATCATTAAAGAGGTGAGACAGATGGCAAACAAAAAGTACAGAATACTCAGTATAAATCCCGGTTCGACATCGACGAAGATCGGCGTTTTCGAGGGAGAGAGCTGTCTGCTTGATATAAGTATTAAGCATAATACCGAAGAGATAGCGAAGTACCCTACGATACTCGACCAGAGCGATATGCGTATGGAGATGATCGAGAATGCGCTCGTCGAGAACTCAATACCGATGGATTCATTTGATGCTTTTGTCGGACGCGGCGGAATACTTAAGCCCATGGTGAGCGGTGTCTATACGGTATCCGATGCAATGCTATATGACCTGAAGCACGGTAAGGCGGCGACACACGCGTCCGCTCTGGGCGGAATATTTGCCCGTCAGTTCGGCGACAAGTACGGCAAGCCCTCGTTTATAGCAGACCCTGTAGTAGTGGACGAGAGAAACGAAGTAGCGACCATAACGGGCATACCGCAGGCTCCCAGAACAAGCGTATTCCATGCGCTCAATCAGAAGTCCGTTGCAAGGCGTTATGCCCAGCATGTGGGTAAGCGCTATGAGGAGTGCTCGGTTGTTGTCGCGCATCTGGGCGGAGGAATTTCAATTGGTGCGCACGAAAACGGCAGGGTAATCGACGTTACGAACGCAATAGACGGCGAAGGTCCGCTTTCACCCGAGCGATGTGGTGCAGTAGAGGTACAGAAGGTAGTCGAAATGTGCTTCTCCGGCGAATACAGCAAGGCTGATATGCTCGCATTTGCTTCAAAACGCGGCGGACTCGTGGCACACCTCGGCACTACGGATTGTCTCGAGATAGAGCACCGGGTAGAAGCGGGCGATGAGAAGGCAAGGCTCGTATTCGAGGCCATGGGTTACGGCGTAGCAAAGTACATCGGCTCAATGGCGGCGGTACTCAAGGGTAAGGCGGAGGCCATCATTCTTACGGGTGGACTTGCAAGGAGCAGCATGCTCGTAGATTACATCAAGGAGTATGTCGAATTCATGGCTCCTGTGGTAGTATTCCCGGGCGAGGATGAGCTCAGAGCGCTTGCAGAGGGTGGCATAAGAGTACTCAGTGGCGAAGAGACACCAAAGGAATATTGACATAATCAATACAGTGCAACCATATTTTCCCCGGTTCGTATAATCTGTGTAAACTAAGATGAGGGAGGACTATGTATGAAGCGCAGTACAATAGCGGTTTTGGCGACTCTGATCGCGTTTATTCTTCTCATGGGCGCTTGTACGTCACCTGCACGGTTCAATGACGATAAGACATTTGATTACGCTCAGGAGGGGGAAGCGTGGGGGAGCGTAAATGATTCCGATGCGCCTATCCGGGCAACTGCATCCCCGAAGGACAATGGCGACGTTTACGGCGGTCATAAGATAATAAAGACCGGCAGCATGTCAATGGAAACCCGCGAGTACAACGATGTATATCAGTTCATTCGCACAAGAGTCGAAGAGCTGGGCGGTTATGTCTATGCTGAGAGAGTATATGGCACAGAGCCCAAGGAATACGGCGATTCGGGAAGAACACTCGATATAACGCTCAAGATACCTGCGGCAAACCTCGAAACTTATATGAGCGACATGGGCGGAAAGGCGATCGTCACAGAATCCAGCATAGCGAGCGATGATGTCACCGATGCGTATTTCGATACCGAGTCGAGACTCGAAATGTATACGATACAGCGCGATAGACTGATGGAGATACTGGAAAAGGCGACCGAGCTTGACGACATATTAAAGCTCGAGAGCGAGTTGAGCAGGCTTACTTACGAGATAGAGTCACTCACTGGCACTCTCAATAAATATGACAATCTGATAGCGTATTCGACACTCAACGTGTATGTAAGGGAGCTTGTGGCCACACAGACGACTATGCAGGATACGCTCGGCACGCGCATTTCAGAGACGTTCAAGGGTACTCTGAACGCACTCGGAGAGTTTGGCAAAGGCTTGCTCATAGTGCTTATCGGAGGATTCCCGATTATACTGATAATCGCCGCGATAGTCGTAGCTGTGATACTGATTGTGAAAAAGAAAAAGAAAAAAAGGGCACAATCGTAATACAAGGCTAAATATACGTCTTAACTGAAAATAGGCACAGGGCTTCTGCTCAAGTGCCTATTATTTTGTGCAAAATCATCTCATAAATTGGCGTGTTGCCCGACAGGCGCTTCTGAGCGTTCTCTTTGAATCGCGCATAATGCGCTTGGGTACGTCCGGATACATAGACGAAAGTGCCGAAGCGGCCATGACTGTGCCCGTCACGACTCCTGCGATAAACATCCAAGTCTTCATCTTCTCACCCCCTTTTTTAACTTTAGCATTAGTTTGCACAATTTTTCGGGGAAATTGACTTGGCAAATTTTAAATAAAAAAAGCGAGGTATCGCTCCTCGCCTTATTCTGTGCTTCAGCTTATTCTTCGTGATGATGCTCACCGCTGCAGCAACCGTGCTCACAGCTCCCGGACTTCATTTGAACGGGGGAAGGCTCGCCCTTTTTCTTATAATAGTCGTCAATAGCGGCGTGTACGGCCTCTTCTGCAAGTACAGAGCAGTGGAGCTTTGCGGGGGGAAGACCCTCGAGCGCCTCAACGACGGCGGAATTTGTCAGCGCGAGTGCTTCATCGATCGACTTGCCCTTAATGAGCTCGGTCGCCATTGAGCTTGTCGCTATTGCCGCGCCGCAACCAAATGTCTTGAAGCCGACATCCTCGATTATACCGTCGTCATTTACCTTCAAAAACATCTGCATGATGTCTCCGCACTTGGCGTTACCTACCATGCCTACACCGTTTGCACCCTCGACCTCGCCCATGTTGCGGGGGTTAGAGAAGTGATCCATTACTTTCTGTGTATACATTTGCTTATCCTCCGTACAGTTCTAAAAGCTTATTTATTGTATAATGGTGACATTTCGCGCAGTCTTCCAACTATTTTTACCAAAACATCAAGCACATAATCGACTTCCTCGTCGGTCGTCATGTCGCTTATAGATAATCTCAATGAGCCGTGCGCTATCTCGTGCGGCAGACCCATAGCGAGCAACACGTGTGACGGGTCGAGTGAGCCAGATGTGCAAGCAGAGCCGCTTGAGGCGGCAATTCCGTTGATGTCGAGCATTAAAAGTATCGCCTCGCCCTCGATGTACTCTATACTCACGTTGACGTTGCCCGGAAGCCTCTTTGTGGGATGACCGTTGAGCTTTACATACGGTATGTTTTCGAGTATGTAGGATATCATTCTGTCGCGAAGTTTCGTGAGTCTCACGCCATCCTCGATCATAGTTGAAGCGGCGATTTCTGCAGCGTATCCCATGCCGACTATTGCAGGCACATTCTCCGTTCCTGCCCTGCGATTGCGCTCCTGTGCGCCGCCTGAGATAAGCGGATCGACAGATACACCGCGCCTTATGTAAAGCGCGCCGATTCCCTTGGGACCGTGGAACTTGTGACCCGACAACGAGAGCATGTCTATGCCTTCCGCCTTTACGTCAATCGGAATGTGGCATACCGCTTGCACTGCGTCCGTATGGAACAGTACCTTGTGCTTGTGGGCGACCTCTGCAAGCTCCTTTATGGGCATTATCGTACCCATCTCGTTATTTGCATACATTATCGTGACGAGTATAGTGTCGGGACGAATTGCCGCTTCGAGGTCTGTGGGTGAAACCATTCCGAACCCGTCGACGGGCAGATATGTTACCTCGAAGCCCTGCTTTTCAAGCTGAGCGCATGTGTGGAGCACCGCATGATGCTCTACTGCCGAGGTGATTATGTGCTTACCCTTTAGTGCGAGTCTTGAAGCCGTACCCTTTATCGCCATGTTATCAGCCTCTGAACCGCCGCCTGTGAATATTATCTCGTCGGGCAGGCAGTTGAGCACGCTCGCGATCTGCGCTCTCGCCTTGTCTGTGGCGAGTTTGGCATCTCTGCCGAATGAATGTATACTCGAAGGATTGCCGTACATCGTCGTCATATACGGAAGCATCGCATCGAGGACTTCTTTTCTCATTGCGGTAGTAGCCGCATTGTCCATATAAACTTTATTCATGCTTACTACGCTCCATTTGTATTGTATAGTCGTCTACCAGGTCCTGCAGTGTCGTTTTCTTGAGTACGTCGTCGATACGGTTTTGAAGCTTGAGCCAAAGCGGTCTTGCGGCACAAGTACAGGCGTTTTGACAATCCACCTGTTTTGTGCTGACGCAGTCTACGAGCGTTGTGTCCTCAAGCACCGAAAAGATATCGTACACGCTAATTTGTGCGGGTCCACGCGAGAGTATGTAGCCACCCTGCGCACCTCTCGATGCGGTGACATAACCCGCACGCCTTAGTGCCGCTATTATTTGCTCGAGATACGCTTCGCTTATGCCCTGCTGCTGTGCGAGTACCGAAATACTCTGACAGCCCGCATTTCCGTAGCATAGCGCCAAATCCAGCATCGCCTTAAGACCATATCTCGCTCTCGTTGAAAGCTTCATACAGCACCTCAATTCCTACTAAACTACTTGGGATTAGTATAACACCGTAAATGACCATTGTAAAGATATCCGAGTAATCCGGTAGGATATATTTTGCGTATACAATTACCATCTGCGGTGGTATAATTTGTTTATAAAAATAAAAAAGGAGATGCAACATGGATAACAGACCTTACGTATCGTGGGATGTGATAGAGAATTTTATGATTGACACATTTGTAAAGGTTGGTGTGCCAAGAGAGGATGCGGCGCTTTGTGCGGATGTTTTGATGGAGAGTGACAGGCGCGGAATCGAAAGCCACGGAGTAAACAGGTTTAAGCCCATTTATATAGACAGAATACTTGCCGGTATTCAGAAGCCGATAACGGATATTGAAATACTCAAAGAAGGCCCAACTACAGCGGTGCTCGATGCTCACGACGGCATGGGGATGGTAGCTTCTCACAAGGCTATGACTATGGCGATAGAGAAGGCCAAAAAGTACGGAATGGCAATGGTAACTGTAAGAAATTCCACCCACTACGGCATAGCCGGCTACTGGGCGACCATGGCAACTAATGCTGGCATGATAGGCATTACGGGCACAAACGCGAGACCTTCGATTGCCCCGACATTCGGCGTGGAGAATATGCTCGGTACAAATCCGCTTACCGTGGGCTTCCCGACGAATGACGAGTTTCCATTCATGCTCGACTGCGCAACGAGTATAACTCAGCGCGGCAAAATCGAGTATTACGCGAGAAATTCAAAGCCCACACCGGCAGGCATGGTCATTGGAAACGATGGTGAAGCTATGACAGACAGCGACCGGATACTCATAGACTTGACGACAGGTAAGGCCGCACTTGCACCCCTTGGCGGCATAGGTGAGGAGCTTGGAGGCTACAAGGGCTACGGCTATGCGACAGTTGTCGAGGTGCTCAGCGCCGCATTGCAGGCAGGAAGCTATCTGAAAATGCTTACAGGCTTCGACAAGGACGGCACCAGAAGACCGTACCACCTCGGACATTTCTTCATAGTGATTGACCCCGAGGCATTCATGGGAGTAGAAAGCTTCAAGGAGATATGCACGGAGATACTGCATGAACTCAGGGATTCTAAAAAGGCGCCGGGACAGGAGCGCATATACACCGCAGGCGAAAAGGAATACCTCGTATGGCTTGAGCGCAAGGACAAGGGCGTGCCTGTAAACGAGGGCGTACAGCGTGAGTTCATAGAGCTCAGGGACAAGTTCAATCTGCCTTACGTTTTCCCGTTTGAGAATAAGTAATCATAAAGAGACATTAGACCTCGGTGCGAAATGTGCCGGGGTCTCTTTGTGTGAATTACTCGCACAATGACACTATTTCCCGAGAAATGATGCTTAATAGAGAAATTCGGCGCATTATGGACGCAAAAAACACTTGCAAATACTTCATTTTTGGGGTATAGTATTTCGGCATGGGGGTATGGCTCAGTTGGTAGAGCGCCTCGTTCGCAACGAGGAAGCCGGCGGTTCGAATCCGCCTATCTCCACCAGAATTAAACACCGATTCGTACGTTAGAGTATTGATATCGGTGTTTTTGTATCTCAATTCCTGCGACTGTGTGACGGCTCGCTTTTAGAGCGAGGAGATAGTGTACGTTTATTCGTTGAGGACTATATGCAACATGGGTTTCAATTGATGATCGGTTTTTAAGTGAATAGCTCTGATGATTTGAGCAAACCATTCTTTTGAGAGGTGGGAGAATGAAGGAGTTTGTCCAAAGGTTATTGGAGAGTTATAAAGACAGGACGGTGGCGATTGCCTTTTTTTCCATGCTCGTGAATGCGATCACGGGCATCGGCAACCTTTTTTTGGGTTTTAGACTTACGTCGGTTTGGTTTATTATCGCCGCCTCATACTACCTTATAATGTGCGCAGCAAGGGCGCAGACGGTGAGGCTGTACCAAAAGAGTAGACTGTTGACTGACAAAAGCGACAGATACGAGACTGAGTTCACCGTGTATAGTGACTGCGGGATACTTGTTTGTCTTTCAGGGCTCTCTTATTTTTTTATCTGTCTAAGATTGTTTTTCCTCGGCGAATACAAGGAATACACAAGAATTGTCGTAATCTGCATAGCAGCTATGTCTGTGTACAAAGTAGCTTTTTCAATTTACGGCAAGTACATTTCACGCAAAATGAAGAGCCCTATAATATCGACACTCAAGACTATAAGTCTCGTGGATGCATGCGTATCTGTAAACGCAACGCTCAATTCGTTGCTTACATACAACACGTCATCGGTGATTGCAAACCGCGTCAGTGCGTGTGTAGGAATGATAATGAGCGTTGTATTTCTAATTAACGGTATATTTATGATGTTACGAAGACTTCCACGCGATGAGATGGATTATTTCAGCCATATTCGCCCCGGTTAGGTCATGCAGAATGCGATTTCCGGACGTTTCGACGTACTCCTTTGTGGGTTGTCAGCTTCGTATAAATAAACAGCCAGAGAAGATGTACGGGGAAGAGAATGACGGCCATCGTCCACCAGTTGAGGGACGTGCCATCGAGTATTTCCGTATAAATATAGAATGCATCGCCATAACTCAGTACGCGTACCAGGAAGAGACCGTAGGTAATATAAATGCAGAAGCAGATCGGAAGCGCATACCACTTCTTAAAGTCGGGACGCACATAACCCGTGCTGAGCATAAGAACCGAGAGTACGACGGCCATCGTGTGGTGCAGGAGCCCTGATATCGTGCATGAATAGAAGAAAGAGGGGTCTTGGCCTATAAAGTCAGGATATGCCAGTGTTAGCAATCCGCCAAGAAGTCCGAGATATGTCAGCGCATGGAGCGCAATGTTGTCTCGGCGACCGAACATCACGGCAAGTGACAGGCAAAGCGATGTCATTCCGCAGAAGCTGTTGGGCAATATCAGTTGAAATCTTCCGAACACGCCATTCTCGGGAGCATACCAGTATTGACTGTTAACACAAATGCTCAGGCGGTTGTAAAGTATCATCGCAAATAAAACAAGTCCGCACAGACGAATAAGAAGCTGAAGCCCTTTCTCAGTCTTTATCTTGCGCTTTGCAAAAAGCGTAACACCGACTACAAGGCAGATGGAGAACAGCAGATAGAGTATGTGCTCAATACCGTATACGTGTATCATTAAGACTATCCCCTTATTATATTTGCTGTATTATAACACAGCCCACCCCGAAGGGTGGGCTGCATCTTTACCTAATGAGGATTAGGATTTCTGAATTACTTCTTCTTGAAGATAACGATTGCGGCACCGCTGATCATGGACATGATAGCCATTGATGTGAGAGCGATAGCACCGGTCTTCGGGATCTTTGTGAAGACTACCTCAACGGTCGTGTCACCGGTTATGGTGAGTGTAAGTACGTTCTCAACGATCTCTGTTACAGCCTCAACACCGTTTACGAGTACGCTCTGTACCATGTATTTGTCATCGGGTGTAATTGTGATTGAGATCTCCTCGCCATCAGCTACTGTGTAGGTACCGGCCGCGGGATCGGTTGCACCGTTCTCATTGTGAGAAATCGTTACTTCGTAGGTGGGAACTTCGACTACTTCGTAGTTCGCTGTTACATCGAGGTCAGTTGTGATGTTGTAGATTGTGCCCTTTGTCTCAATCGTCCAACCTGTGAACTGATAACCCTCATGTACGGGAACTTCGGGATAGTCTACAGAACCGCCGTCCTCAACCTCAACCTGCTCGATAATCTCAGAGGTGAGACCGTCGATGAAGGTTACAATGTGGGTTTCGGGTACGGGAGGCTCTTCTTCAGCTGTTACGAATACTTCAACCTGGTCGATCTTTACAGAGAACATGTCGGTTATGTCGAAGTGACGGAATG
>SAMEA3663246__coassemble_34_pt1 | contig 77714 bp, 71 predicted proteins | sample SAMEA3663246__metabat2_low_PE_033 | metagenome-assembled genome bin SAMEA3663246 (sample SAMEA3663246) | pig gut metagenome | biome: pig gut; feature: pig-associated habitat; material: faeces | place: China | collected 2013
TATACTCAAACTCGTACAAAAACCGCCCATGAAAAGAGATGTGCCATAACAAGAAATATAGAAGCATTAACAAGAATAGAATCCTTTGGTGGCTATTTGGAGTATACTGTATAGTGTTATTCATTATACTCTTTATGAGGAAACAATTTGATATTGGTTTGCCATATTGGGAACAAGTGAAAATGAGCATAAATCTCGTTCCTTTCAGATCGATTTATGGGAGTGTCTATTTGATTATCCATAGAACAAATCAATATCTGATATCTCATGAGATTATCAGTCTCTTGGGGAACTTTGCTTTGTTCGTACCTTTTGGCTATTTTATTCCGCAATTGTTTAGGAGATATAGGGGGTTCGTTAAGTTTATCTTGCTTACCTTTGTGGTTCTACTATCCATTGAGACACTTCAAGTCGTAACGTTAAGAGGATGTTTTGATGTGGATGACATTCTATTAAATCTCGCGGGGGCTGTTATTGGCTTTTTTATAGCAAGGATAGCGAGGTTTCGGAAACGGAGGGATGCTGCAAGCTGACACTTTGCAACATTGACTATTGGGTTCCCCAATATCAACTCGTGTCCAGAATAAGTCAAGTGGTTTTTCTCAACATAAGTCGTGATTTCGCCTTTGGTTGTTTTCCCTATGATTCCTTGAAATTGATTGTCTACCGTCAATAGCCCGTTGTCGGAAATGAATGCAACGCTGCTTGCCATCGCGGTATTGTTGTACCGTATTTCATAAGGCGATGAAGCAAACTGCCACGGTATCAAAAAGCGTTACAGATTTCTTTGCAGGAAAAAGTGAAGCGGAAATACAGAAGTACCTTTCCCTCTGCCAGCAGGCAGATGCATTTAAGATTGACAAATAAAAGGCGACTGTTTGGAAATCCGGCAGTCGCCTTTTTTACATAAAACATAAGTAGGGGCGACGAGGCGTTTTAGCCTCGCCGCACCTGCGGTTCGTTTGAATAGAAGATATGATTGTCCCTATGTTACTTTATGCTTGGGCTGCATATTTTTCTCCTATCAATGTTGCGGGTACTGCCTTATAAACGTTTCATTTGCTATTTGCAGGGCTTTGTAATACTCACGATAAGACGGACTTAACCTTTGCATAGCCGGAATAAAAACCTCATTATAACCGCTTTCATTCTGGAATTGCTTCAAACATTCTTGTAAGCGGTATGCAGGGGTTGCTTTGTATTCCTCCGATTCCATAACAGCTCGATATTGTTCAAGCATATCCTTGTTGTCATGGATATACTGCTCTGGATTCTCCATAGCAGCCGAAAGTGCTGCGGACGCATTTTGAATAATGGCAATATCGGTATTCCTTATTGCTTCATCAAGATATTCTTGCAGATCCCCAGAAACGGTGACAGTAATACCATCTAAGAAACTGATGATTGTTTCAAATGCGTCCTGCTGTTCCTCCGTTGTGATCATCTCTCCCAAAAACGGAGCAAAGTGTAAGCATACGAATTTCCCATAGCAGCCGGGAAACTTGTCAAGGATACGGGTCAGTATGGATTGCTTTTTTTGAAGTGCGTCCATCTGTGTTCGGATATGATCCCAATCGCCGCCGTCCGCAAGCTGCTTGATCAACGCTTGCTTTGTTTGCAGGTCAGCAATTTCAAGTTCTTTTTTGTTGAGAACATCATAGATTGCCGGTAAGCCCTCTTTTTCTAAGACAGTACGGATATCCGACACTGAAAAACCCAATCCACGCAAAACCACAATCCTTTTGAGTTTTGAAACATCTGCATCGGAAAACTGGCGATACCCGTTGTCCATGATAACCGGACTGATCAAGCCCTGCTCGCCATAATATTCAATCGCTTTTTTGGTTAGATTGCATTCTCTGCATGCTTCATTTATTAGCATTTTACTCACCTCCATATACAGGATAAGCTAACCCCCAAGGTGACAGTCAATGGGTTTTTCAAAACTTTTTCGCGTGTCATTTATGAAAATAATGGCTTATGATTTCAGCTTTGCTGCTATCGCCTTAATTCCAATGGCTATGAAATAGCCAGCAATAATCCCGGTAAAGTTCATCATTACATCGTCAACATCAAAACTGCGTCCGATGATAGGCTGTAACAGTTCAACTATAATAGGTGTTATGATAGCAAAAGCAAAAATGTTTCGTGTATTGATTCTCTTTGAAACAAAAGGTAAGAAGAATCCCATAGGTAAAAATATGATAAGATTACCCTCCAGCATTGTTCTTACCCAACGACCAATCGTAAATTCCCCTGTTTGGGCTTTCAAGAATGTAGGTACAAAGTTAAAGCTGCCGGAAAATAGCGGGTCAAGTTCGCCACCGCTATAACCATTACGCAGATAAAACCAAATATAAGTCCAAAGGTTTCTCGGAACAAGGATGAGATTGATTAGACCTGTCAGATAACAAACAAAGAGCCAACGCATAATCTCTGTTCCCCATGCGACAGGAAGTTCGTGCTTCTTGATTTTCACAAGTCGATAGATTGCGTAAACAAGTCCTACTAAACAGGTAATGGGGACAACTTGAAGAAACAGCCCTATGAGAGAGCCGGACGTCATTATCTCGTATAAAGTATCAAACATATTTCATCTCCTACTTTACGGATGTTCCCTGATTTGTACCACTGCCCATGCTCCCGTATCGTCCTTTTCCACTTTCCAAAGAGCCGGGACATTCCAACTGCCGCAAACAACATTTCCGTCATAATCAATCGCTTCACAGGAATAGTACACCCACAAAAACCCTTCCGTATTACCAAGGTGCGCCGACCACAATTCAAGCGAATAGTTGACAAATGCCACATTTTCATAGCAGTCGGCAGCCGTTGCATATCGTGACAGCACACCATAAAGTGCTTCATTTTCTGTGGTTGTGTGTCTGGTGTCATGAAAGGCTGCATCTGCCTGGCGTAGAATAGATTGCGCTTCTGCACGATCTGATCTGCTGCCGATATAGGCTAACTTCGCAATTTCGCTGCTGTTGTAATAGGAAGTTCCGCCGACTTCAACAATTCGGTAAATCGGAAAGTAATGCAGAAAAATAACAATAGCCAACAAACAGGCTGCGGTTATCGCAATAGCAATCCATTTCTTTTTGCGAATTTTCTTTCTTACCGAAGTTATCACATTTGCGTCTTTTTCCCTTTGCAGGGTAGCTGCCTCGTCCACTTGCTTACCCAACTTTATTCTTTCAAATTCTGCGGTACATTCGGGGCAGTTTTCAAGATGCTCCTTGACAAATGCTGCGGTATCTCCACTCACCATATTTTCAAAATACAGCGGTAGTATATCACGAATAATACTACACTCATTTTTCATTGATGATTTCCTCCAATCTGCTCTGTATCATTTTCCTTGCTCGGTGGTAGGTAACACAAGCCCAATTATCAGTCTTTCCGTATAGGTCGCCTATTTCCTTAAATGACAATTCTCCAAAAACACGCCACATGAAAACTTCCTTATATGGGTCAGCCATTGTATGTAAAAATTTTCGTATTTGCTGTGCTTCTTCTTGTGTACCAACCTGCGCATCAACAAAAGCGTCCGGGTCAGCTATATTCTGCAATTCCGCTTCGTCAACACTTGCGATTCTGCTATTCTTTTTCAGATAGGACAAGTAGGTGTTTTTCGCAATTTGGCAGAGCCATACACACATATCACATTCGCAACGGAAATTATCTATGGATTCCATTGCCTTAAAAAATGTTTCGCTTGTGATTTCTTCTGCGATATGTTCATTACCCGAAAGCTGCCATATATAGTGATACACCGATTTGAAATAGGTACTGTAAATCTGTTCAAACTCCATTACGCTACCACCTCATTTCACAAGTAAGACTTCGCAAAGAGAAAAACCTTACAAGATTTCAGAAAATATTTTTGTGAGTTGCCAGGAAAAAAGAGAACAGGGCATCGACACTGCTATACAAAGTCGATGCCCTGTTCTCTTGTCGGCTTTGCACAGCTATAATGTGCGTATGGGTATTACGCAATGAAAATACCTATTTCTTTCTCCTTGCGGTCTTTGTACGTTGATCGATTGGCTTTTCAGCATCCTTTGGAATCAGCCACATATTTCCAATGCGAGAAAGCCCGGGGATGCGATTTTCCTCACATAGCTTTTGTACGCGCCTATCAGAGATCCCCCATTTCTTTGCGGCTTCCGGGCAAGACATATATTCCATTTACGATCAGTCCTCCTTTGTTGTTTATTATATACGTGTACACGAATAAAAGCAATGATGATTGTGCGAACAATTTGCCACAATGGAGAAATGCTTTTTTCGTCCGGTTTTGAAAAGCGCAGGGTGTCTACCGTAGTAGTAAGAAAAGAGATACCGCAGCAAGCATAGGGAGTGTAGCCACACTCCCGAAAATGCCCCTGCCGGTTCATACGGACACTCGGCATATACACAAAACCGATATTTCCAGTGCGGACGGTAGAAGTGGCAGGTGTTACAGTCCTCATGCTCGGTGCAGCCGTTCTCGTACCGGTCAAATCCGGGCTTGCCCTGCATGAGCATTTCAAATGCGCGGCTTTTACCGCTCATAAAGTACATTCCGGCTGCGCCTCCTTTCTGGATTTGGGCAGAAAAAAACGCCGCAGACTTCTTTCAAAATCTGCGGCGTTGGGGTATGCGAAAAGGGATGCTGCCTTGCGGTAACATCCCTTTTGTCGCTTGGTTATTCAATTTTTGAGCTAACCTGTTTGCCCACTGCCCTTAAAAACGTTGGTTTTACTGGATTTTTGCTTGTTTTCTTATGTTAACGCTCTTAAAAGAGCGGCGTTCATAAAACATTATACAGGCACGGCAGAGGCATCTGTCGCGCCTTTTATTGTGTAATCGGCTGTGACGTGATATGATATATGCAAATGTTAGATATGCTTGAATCTGTACGGGGGGGCAATGATGAATGTAAAATTGGTTATGTACAGCAATGAAACAGCAGTAATAATTAGTTTGATCAAAAAGTTTTGGCAATCCCACAATCAGTATATACCAAGCTACGAAGAGGCCTTCGATGATTTGACCGGGTGGACAAAGGAGGGCATCTCCTATACTTGATAAGCTATAATGAAAAATATGTTGGCTTTGTGCATTTAGGCAGCAGAGGCTGCGAAATTGATTGGCTTGAAGATATTTTTGTTCTTCCTGAATTCCAAGGAAAAGGAATAGGCACCTGTGCGATTAAGTTAATTGAAGATATTGTAAAAGAATACTCCGAAACGCTATATATCGAAGCGGCAGCAAGAAATATGAGAGCAATTCGCTTGTATCAAAAAATCGGGTATACCTGCTTAAATACAATAACAATCAGAAAGGATTTTCAACCGGAAAAATATGAAACGGTTAGCATCGAAAGAATAATGAATATGGATTTCGATGTTAAGCAGAGTATAGAACAATAAGTCGGATTCCTGTTTGCCTGCAAGAGCGCACTTCTAAACATAGGTAAGCCATTTATGTGCGCTCTGCGAGCCAGACAGCCCGGATTAAACGTCAAAACCTGCACATGATTTGGTCATGTGGAGGTTTAACTGTTTTACGGGTACCCGGCGAAGGGTGTTTCTTCTGATTGCTATTGCTAAACTGTCATTGTCTGTGAGGTCATGGAGTATGTCTGTTATTGCCATCGCAGACATTATGAGTTTGTCCACTAACTATACCATCACATGTTCCAGATGGTTGATACAGCTTGCCCAACTATGCTAAGAAACACTATAATCAAAACTATCGCGAGTACGGCTGAAATTGCTATTCCTATGAGTACACTCCTTGCATAGTTGCGTCTGTTGATATAATCGTCCGAGACGGCAAATACTATTGCGCATATAAAACCTACGATTGGTATAGAGAACAACAGGCTGTATCCGATATAGCCCCAAGCGGACATAAGACGATACTTCTCCGGTATCACGGGTTCAACAGCGGGTACGGGTATCGGCGGCACATAAGGATTATGCTGATAGGCTCCACTCTGTGCCTGATCGCAGGCATCTCCGTTCTGCTGAGCGGGCTGTGACTGTACGGGCTGATAACTCGGCTTATACTGGTTCTGTGCGTCGTTCTGAACGGGCTTTTCAGGCTTTTGGTCGCTTACCTCCGAGACAGTGCCGCTAGCATTGTCATCTACTACAGCTCCGCAATTTGTGCAGAACTTGAAACCATCATCAACAGTGCTGTTGCACTTGCTACAAATAGTCATCCTGTCCTCCTGTAAACTGGTTTTTCCAACTACTTCAGTATACATTAAGTTACCTCTTTTGACAACTTTTAGGCAACGAAAAATCAAATCAACAGTTTCGCCCTTAGTAATATCAAACTCAGAGACAAATAAAAAACTACCCGTAAACTCATTCCGAATCCACGGGCGTTTTCGACATATTGGGTTTGTGACTCAATTAAGAGTCGTATGTTTTCTACCTAAGCCGCAATTACTCAGCCTTGGGTGCGCCTACAGGGCAAACACCGGCGCAAGCACCGCACTCAATGCAGGTATCGGGATCGATAACGTACTTGCCGTCACCCTCTGTAATTGCGCTTACCGGGCACTCGCCGGCACATGCTCCGCAGCAAATGCATTCGTCAGAAATCTTGTATGCCATTTTGTTTACCTCCTATGGTTAATGTCGATATTCTAACACTACTCGACATCATTTGCAAACATCATATTGATATATTCATGTCAATCGGCAGTCATTTTTCGCAGTCTCATAGAATTGAGCACAAGTCTCATCATATCTCCGACTATCATTGCCGTTACATAGCCGAATATGTTGAGCGATGGTATCGCCGTCAGATACCATATCAGCACCAACTGTACCAGCTCGCCTATCACCGAGTACAACAAAACCCTCTTGTGCTGGTAGATTCCGTTCAGTACCGCAACGGTCACTAAAAGACAAAAGTTTATGACCGTCTTTATGCCGAGCAGTATCGCGAGTAATACTGGTACATCTTGAGCAAACAGTGCATTTGCAATCTCAGGCGCATACACTACGATAACAATCACCGCAACGGACAAAAGCCCCGATACCGCGAACGCCTTCTTCATCTTTCGCCTTACCCCCTTCATGTCCCCAAGCTCAGAGCAGCACGAAACGCTCGGCAAAAGCACCGTACACATTGCCGCTACAAATGCCGTCGGCAGCGCAAGCATAGGTTCTAGCATTCCCGAAACGACGCCGAGAGTAGCGACCGCATGGGATTCGGTATATCCCGCAACGATAAGTCGCAAAGGGAATATTACTGTAGACGCAGAAGAAAGAAGCGTCGCAGAAAGTGCGGTCAAAGTCGATGGCAGAGCTATGTCCGAGTATCGTTTGAGCGTGACATTGTCAAAGCTTATTCTGCTTAGCTCCTTCCTGCACTTTCTGTAAAAGGATATGCCGAGAAAGCCTACGCTGAATAGCTCGCTCAGCGTCATTCCCAGTACCATAAGGAACGCCTTTCTGCTGTTATCCTCTGTCTTTGTGTAGTACAGGAGCAGTATAACGAGCGTATATCTTATGCCCTGCTCAATAAGTTCCGATGCCGCCGCGCGCTTAACGCCTCCCATTCCGAAATAGGACGACTTGAATACGTTTTCAAAGCCTGTGAGTGTTATGCATATGGGAATAAGCCACAGCGCCATAGATGTCCTTATATCACCGAGCAGGTGCTCAGCTATTGCGTCTCTGAACGAGAACAGCGGTATTGAAAACGCAATTATCATGGCGAGGAATGCACCTGTTGCGAGCCTCACGAGTTTCCTTACGCCCGCAATGCCACCAGTCACGTAATACCTTGCACTCAATGTCGTAACGGCAACGTTCATGCCCGATATGCACAGCGCATACATGACCGAATATGCCTGCATTACAAGCGCATTCACACCCATACCCTCAGCACCCGCAAGTCTGCTCAAAACAACTCGGAATGCAAAGGCCATGAGCTGAAGCAGTACATTTGAGGATGCGAGAACAAGTGATCTGTATGCAAGACTGTTTTTATTTGGCATTATTCACCGCCATTTTGCAATTATGATTATGTATATGGCGGGTAATACTAAATATGCTTATACGAAAACAGTGCCGCCAATAACGGCGGCACCGTTTCACAGGAGGTTGTAGTGTTGGGGAGGTTTGTCATGTGACATATTAAGTAAACCACAAATAGGTGAACCGAGCATGTTCAAACTGTTAACAAATTGTGATAACTACCTAAAATTCGGCTCATATAGCTTGTGTCTGTACCAAAATGCATCGTCCTTTGTAAGCACAAGTATATCTATGTCGCCCCCACAGCTTCTCGCTTTCTGCTCAAAGCGCTGATACTGAATGGTTGTATCTATGAGAAAGTTTGACAGGTCTATTGCATCTTTAAGGGGCATTACCGCAAGATTCATCGCCATGCGAGGCTCCGTCTGCAGAAGCTTACGAATCGCTATCGGCTCGCCCGCCCATGAAACCGAGTATTGTATGCTGTTGTCCCTGTAATTATTCCTCGTTATGCTCTGCCCGACCGTATAAACGTATGGCTCGTCCTTGCAGTAACCGCAAACAAAGAAACTCATCCTCTTTATGTACTTTTGGGCGTATGCAAAGAGCTTCTCCGCAACGTCGGTAACCGTATCTCCGGGGCTTACCTTTTCTATCTCAAACAGCCTCAGAAAATCAGCTATAGTCTTTCCATCGAGTATGGCAAGTCCGCAGGCGGATATGCCGACTTTAACCTTGCTGAGCAAGAAAACCTTCTGCGCGTTATCCGTAGCGGAAAACATAAGAGGCTTTCCTTCTGGCTCATCTTTAGGCGTCATTATCGTCGTCATGCGGCTGTCCGCCGCCATTGCTATGCCCTCCGGCACAAATACAGAACACATTATTGACATATTATTCCCCCTTCATCTCGGAGACCGCTCCGATAATACCCGCATCATTCAAAAAATGCGCTCTGAGAACCTGCCCGTGATCCTTAAAGAAACACTTCTCGTCCGTCTTTCTCACAAGCGGCTCAAACAAAAGCTCGCCTGCGGCGCTTATTCCTCCGCCGACGCATACTGCTTCGGGATCAAACAGATTCATAAGCGAGGCAACATAGTCACTCAAAGCATCGGTGTACTCGTCTATAATCCTAAGCGCCAACTCGTCGCCCCTGCCTGCACACTCAAACACCACCTTTGCGTTCAGCGAGCGTCTGTTCTGCCACAGTATCGAATCTGTTCTGCCCTTCACGGCGCGTCTTGTTTTAATCATAAGTGCGGTAGCGGAACACAGTGTCTCCGCACAGCCCCTATCTCCGCAGGTACACTTGTAACCGTTATGCTTCATTATCATGTGACCGCCCTCTGTGCCGTGACCCATGCCTCCACAAAACAGCTTGCCGTCAATAATCAGCCCGAAGCCAAGTCCAGTGCCAAGCGTTATGCATACGGCGGTCTTCATGCCCTTGAGTACGCCGCCACTAAGCTCTGCGTTTGCAGCGGCGTCTGCATCGTTGAGTACGTCGACTATCTTGTCTGCAAACCTCTTTTGGAGCTCTTCTCTAAGCGGCGCATCGTGGAAACCCAGATTGTAAGCGTTAATTACTATGCCCCTGTCTCTATTGACGCTTCCGGGCACAGCAGCACCCACGCAGTCAACATCGTCAAGCGTATAACCGCATTTTTGCAACAATGCCTGTGCCTGAGCAAATATCCTGTCACAACATCCCGACACCCCGCCGTCCTTAGAGAAACTCTCGGACGACTTATGAAGTATCTCCGTACTGCTTACTATGCCCATGCCGATGTTTGTGCCGCCGATATCAACACCGATTCTTATCATCTCCAGTTATTCCTTCCGAATATGAACCTGTCGATAACCCATTTTACCGCATCCTCACCGCACGCCGGTGCTATCACGTCTGCCGTCTTTTTGAGTATATCGCAGGCGTTTGATACCGCCACACCGAGCCCTGCCCATTGAATCATCTCAAGATCGAGAGTGTTGTCACCCATTGTAATTACCTCGGACTGCGTTATTTTGAGCTTCTTCGCTATCCACGCAACCCCACTCGCCTTGTGAACGTCCTTTTTGTTGAACTCTATGAACGTCTCACCGGACATAGCTATCTGAACTAGGTTGCCAAAGCGCTTAGTACAGTCCGCAAGAACTTCGGATACGCGCTCGGGAGCTACGATAAAAAGTACCTTGGGTATTCCCGTCCACTCCATATCGAGCATATTCGGCTCCACCCTCTGAGGTACGCGCAAAATCCTGCCGTACATATCCGCAATCTCGGATTCCTTAGGGTACACGATAGTATCGCCCTGATATATGTGGCAGTAGATATCGCGTTCTAAGGCGTATTCCATGAGTGTCTTTGCAAGCTTCCAGTCGATATCCTCTTTGGCAAGCACAGCGCCCGTCTCCGCATCCGATATTATTGCACCGCCGTAATTCGCCATGGGACCCGTTACGTTCAATTCCTCTACGACGGGTCTTGAGCCCAAATACCCTCTGCCTGTCGCAAGCGTTACGGTGACGCCCGCCGCTCTCGCTTCTCTTATCGCCTCTAAGTTTGCCTTAGATACGACCCTGCCTGAGTCAAAAATCGTTCCGTCTATGTCCAAGGCTATAAGTTTGTATTTCATTCCCTATTCTCCGTTTTGTTTTGAGTGCTGTGAAAGTAATTATACACCGCCTCCGCAGATGCCGCGTTCATTCTTTTTACAGCACGCAGTGCGTCTATGTCTGCCGCCTTTATTCTCTCCAGCGATACAAATTCATCGTACAACGCTCTCTTACGCTTGTCGCCTATGCCCTCGATATTATCAAGTACCGAGAAAAGCGCATTTCGCTGTCTGAGGCTTCTGTGGTAGCTTATCGCAAACCTGTGAGCTTCATCCCTTATTCTTACGGCGAGATGCTGTACAGGGCTCGATGAACTGAGTCCTAGCGGCTCATCGGCATCGGGCAATATAAGCTCTTCATTCTCCTCGGCAAGGCCAACGACCGTTATCCCGTACACTCCCATGTTTGAAAGCACGTCGAGAGCGACGTTGAGCTGACCTCTGCCGCCGTCCACTATAATCAGGTCCGGCAACCTTACAAACTTGCTGTCGCCTGTCAGTGCCCGCTCAAACCTTCTCGTAAGCACTTCGCGCATCGCAAGGTAGTCATCCCCTTTTGCCTCGCATTTTATTTTGAACCTGCGGTACTCGTTCTTGTCGGGCTTTCCGTCCGTGAAAACTACCATTGCGCCCACGGTGTCCGTGCCCATAATATGTGAGTTATCGAAACACTCTATCCTGTGTGGAATCCGTTCCATACCCAGAAGCTCGCCGAGAGATATAAGAGCACCCTCTCCCCTCTCCCATTGCCTGTGCAGAAGCTCGCGCTGTTTATTGAGCATATCATTGCCGTTGCGGACGGCCATATCTACATACTCGCGTTTTTCGCCCCTTACTGGCACATGTATGCGCACACGCTTTCCGAGCTTAGAGCTCAAGTAATCCGAAAGCTCCTCCACCTCGTCCGGCAGTACGTTTACTATGAGTTCATTCGGAAACTCCGACACATCCGAGTACGTCTGCTTTATGTAGCTGCCCATTATTTCGTCGTCGGCAGAGTCCTGCTGAACTTTCATGTCGGCGTGCTGAGTGCCCACGACCTTGCCGCCCCTTACAAACAGGCTGAACACTATAATCGTCTCGTCGAGCTTGCACAGTGCCAGCACATCCATAGCACGGTCTGGGGTGACTATTGCCTTCTGAGCTGCAAGCAATGCGTTTACCGACTGCAGTCTGTCGCGAAGCGCCGCCGCCAGCTCAAACTCCATCCTCTGTGCCGCCGCATTCATCGCCTTTTCAAGCTGAGGAGCTACGTCGTTGCTGTCGCCCTTTAGAAACTCTACGGCACGCATAACATGCGCCCTGTACTCCTCTTTTGTGACTGCTCCTGCGCACGGGGCTGAGCACTTGCCTATATGATACATCAGGCACGGCCTTTCGTGCCTTGCCATCGCTTTGGCTATGTCCTTTTTGCACAGTCGCACGGGGTAGTAATCCCTAATGACCGAGAGCGCGCTGTTCATTGCGTTTGAGTTAATGTAGGGGCCAAAGTAGCGTGCGGAGTCGTTGCCCACACGGCGCACAACGTCAAAGCGAGGATAATCCTGGTTCAAGTCGACCCTTATATACGGAAAGTGCTTGTCGTCCTTCAGAAGTATGTTATATTGCGGCTTATAAGCCTTTATCAGATTGCTTTCAAGAGCGAATGCTTCCGTCTCACTGCCAGTCAGCACATATTCAAAGTCCGCGATATGAGATACCATCGCTACGACCTTGCGCTCCATATTGTTCTGTGACCTGAAATACTGCCGCACCCTGTTCTTGAGACTTTTCGCCTTTCCGACATAAATGACATTGCCGGAGCGATCTAACATCTTGTAAACCCCGGGTGCATCGGGTAGCATTTTAATCTTCTCTTCAATCAAAGCATTCATGGTGGTATTATATACCTCAAAGGCGAAGAGTCGCAACCCATACAGAGTCTCGGACATTATTCCAATATTACCCGAATCTTTCTCCATATGTTATAATGAACAGAGGAGGTGCATTAATGAACATCGGACAGTTTTCAGACAGCTTTATGCCTATTGTGGACGGCGTCGGAAGAGTTGTATTCAATTACGCGTCGTATATAGGCAAAAAAGGACATGAATCGTACGTCATTGCCCCTTACGGAAAGACGGGCTACCGAGGCAATCTCGGCTTTGATATAGTGACCTACACAGGCGCTCCGTTGCCCTCGTCCCCACAATACAAGGTCGGTATACCCATATTGGACAGGCATTACCACAAGCGCATAGAGGAAGTACGCTTGGATATAGTTCACGCCCACTCCCCGTTTCTTGCGGGACAGGAGGCGATCAGGATAGCGACTGCCAGGGATGTGCCCATAATCGGGACGTTCCATTCAAAATACTACGACGACTTCTATTCCGTAACACAATCTGAAATGCTCGCAACATTGGGCGTCAAATACGTCGTCAACTACTTCGAGCGCTGTACCGAGGTGTGGTCGGTAAGCCATTCATCGGCGGAAACGCTCAGAAGCTACGGCTACAAGGGCGATATAAGGGTCATGGAAAACGGTACCGACAGGGTTGAAATTGGTCAAGCCGACTCAAAGCAGGCAAGGCAAGACTTCAATCTTCCCGATTTGCCCATATTGCTCTATGTCGGTCAGATACACGTCAAGAAGAACCTGCGGACAGTAATCAGGGCGTCTGCCGAGCTGCATAATATGGGTGTTGCTCATACGCTCGTGCTTTGCGGACAAGGTCCGGACATGGATATGCTTAAAGCAGAGGTTGACCAGCTTGGAATAGCCCCAAGCACAGTGTTTACCGGACACATATCCGATATGTCGCTACTGCTTGGTCTCTACAGCCTTGCAAGTCTGTTCGTATTCCCTTCTCTTTACGACACCGCAGGACTCGTTGTCAAGGAGGCGGCAACTATGGGGACCCCCTCCATCGTCGTGAGAGGCTCAAGCGCCGCAGAGATTATCGTCGACGGAGAGAATGGTTTCCTATGTGATGACAGCCCGGAAAGCATTGCAAGCGTTGCCCAAGCCGCACTTGCCAACGCAAAAAACACACAGCTTATAGGCGAAAACGCCATGAGTACGCTTCCAAAGGACTGGGATGACGTCGTCGACGACGTCATAGCAAACTATAACCGAGTTATAAAAGAATACTCTCAAAGCAGTATGTCTACGAGGCTGCAAAACACCTATTAACAAAAAATAAAATACTTTCGGAGGATAATAGTATGTCAACACCACACAATACCGCAAAACTTGGCGATTTTGCCGAAACCGTACTTATGCCCGGCGACCCGCTGAGGGCTGAAATGATTGCAAAGACGTTCCTTGAGGACGCCGTACTCGTCAACAACGTAAGAGGCATACATGGCTATACAGGCTTTTACAAGGGCAAGCGCGTTTCCGTCATGGCGAGCGGAATGGGTATGCCCTCGATAGGCATATACGCATATGAGCTCTTTACACAGTACGATGTAAAGAACATAATCCGCATAGGCTCCGCAGGCGCGATAAGCCCTGACCTTCCCCTGCGCTCAATAGCAATCGCACAAGGGGCTTGTACCAATTCCAATTTCGCAAATCAATATGCATTGCCCGGCACGTTTGCACCTATTGCAAGCTACGAGCTGTTAAAGAAAGCAGTAGACGAAGCTGAACGTATCGGCGTCACATATAAAGTTGGCAATGTCTACTCATCGGACACGTTCTATGATGCATCACAGGGACTTGCAAAGTGGCAGAGCATGGGCGTCCTCGCTGTCGAGATGGAAGCCGCAGCTCTCTACATGACCGCCGCCTACACGGGTAAGAATGCACTCGCTATCTGCACTATTTCCGATTGTCCCTTTACAGGAGAGGAGACGACTGCAGAGGAAAGGCAAAACACGTTCACACAAATGATGGAGATTGCGCTAAATATCGCGTAATTGTTTTCCACGGTGACTTCAATCGCAATATTTGCACAAAATGCCAGAAAATGATATAATTTTTTCGTGTGTGCGATAGAGTGCATACCATTGGGGAGGAAATAAGATGGTAACGATTAAGGAAGTCTCTACGAAACGCGAGTTGCGACTATTTGTCAACTACCCACTGAAGCTCTATAAGGACGAACCGAATTTCGTACCCCCGCTCATCAGCGATGACCTCGACGACTGGGACAGAGAATCCAATCCGGCGTTCGAGTTTTGTGATGCTAAAGCATTTCTCGCTTACAGAGGCGGAAAAATCGTAGGACGCATAGCGGCAATATTCAACAAAAAAGCGAATGAGAAGTTCGGCAAAATACAGATGCGCTTCTCTCAGGTCGACTTTATAGATGACTTTGAGGTTTCAAAAGCGTTGTTTGATGCTGTTGAGGCGTACGCGCGCGAAAAGGGCTGCGAGAGCATCCACGGGCCTCTCGGTTTCACAGATATGGATCGTGAGGGTATGCTCGTAGAGGGCTTTGATCAGAAGAATCTCTTTATCACGTATTACAATTACCCGTACTATATCGAGCATATGACAAAGCTCGGGTATATAAAGTCGGTAGACTGGATAGAATACAAGCTTATCGTCCCCGACGAGCCGTCGGAGCGTTGGAAAAAACTGTCCGAGAGGGTAATGAATGCAAACGGACTTCGCTTGCTGGATATAAAGAGCGTGAGCGAAGTAAAGCCCATAATCACCAAGGTATTTGCGCTTATAAATGAGTGCTATGCTCATCTCTACGGTACTACAGAGCTGAATACGAAGCAGATCAGGCGCTTTGCAAACAAGTTCCTGCCGCTCATAAACTTTGACTATACCTGTTTTATCGAAAACGAACAGGGAGAGATGGTGGCCTTTGGCATAGCTGCCCCCTCGATAGATGACGCATTCAAAAAGAGCAACGGCAAGCTGTTCCCGTTTGGAGCTTTCAGGGTGCTTCACGCAATGAAGCATTCCGACCAGCTCGACTTGCTCCTTATCGGTGTGAAGCCATCCATGCAGGGTTCTGCGATCAACCTCATTATGATGAACAAGGTGGTCTGCAGTTGCATAAAAAACGGCATCAAGTTTGCCGAAACGGGACCTATGCTTGAAACAAACGAGGCGATTCTCAGCCAGTGGAAGCGTTTTGACAAGATTCAACACAAGCGTAGAAGGTGCTTCATTAAGTCTCTTATTCCTTCTGATACATCAGCAAATTAAATTTGCGTAAAAGTGTTGACACCGAACCCATACTATGCTAATATAATTTCTGCCACTTTTGTGGCGGTCGTCGCGGGGTAGAGCAGTCGGTAGCTCGTCGGGCTCATAACCCGGAGGTCGTAGGTTCAAGTCCTTCCCCCGCAACCATTTGGCGGCATAGCTCAGCTGGCTAGAGCATTCGGTTCATACCCGGAGTGTCATCTGTTCGAATCAGATTGCCGCTACCAACAAAAAGGTCCTATTATGTTTAGGGCTTTTTTTGTTACTATAAAAATCTCGTTTATTATAACACATAACGCTATTGGCAACTTTTCGGCAACCTACAAAAAATAAGAGGCTTTTCAGCCTCTCCTTTTACCCTCGTCTGCTCTGCCCAACTCAGCATCTATCAACCGATTGATAAGCTCATTCACGCTCTCGCCGTGCTTTTCGGCATAGCTTTTAGGCAACTCCCGCTTGCCTTTGGGTACCTTAATTTCTATGCGATCAAATTTTGACATATATGCTTTCACATACTTGTAATTGTACTTATATCTTGCCATTACATACCTTCATCGATGTTGCCTTTCTGGTTATAAGCTTTTTCCTTACCTCTGTTGTGTTGCTTCTTGTGCGTTGCGGGCGGTTTTGCCGCCGCTCTCGGCTTATTGGTGTTTGATGTTATCCTTCCTCGATATCTACGATAAAGCCTTTTATATCTTCCCAGTATTCGTATCGATTCTCATTGTCGCTGTACCTCCCAGTCGAGCTGGTACTTGATGCGTGGGTAACTGACCGTAAGCTCGATTATAACGCCATCTGCATCACAGAGCTTTGCAATATCGATGTCCTTCCCCATGCCACTACACAAACAGGTTATCTTTAAACTCAGGCCTGCATTTGCGTTGTTCTTCAAGCCCCTCTGCTCCATCTTAGAGGTTGCAGGGAAGCCCGCCTCGATGTACTGTATGCCTGCCGCAGAGAGACTCTTTGTGATTTCAAGCTTCTGCTCAACGCCGAACACCATTCCCGGTGCTTGTTCGCCGTCGCGCAGTGTCAAGCCATGCAGAAACACTTTTCTGCCCATCATACCCGTCTGTTCTACGTTCTCCTCGCTGAAGTTCAATAGCTGACCCACCAATTATCACTTTTCTGTTTGCCTCTGCTGTCACATCCAGGGGCGTTTTACATTTTTCGGCTTCATTATACTGCTAGCATTATATGCGTCCACTTTTTTCAGTTTAAACTTTAATTCTCAATTTTTCAGCATGTACGTTTTGGTATATCAGTATATACTGTTTGGTATTGCGTGCTTCTGCCTTTTTATCTACGTTTTATACCATATTTGAGATAATTTGGCTTGGTATTTGTACGCATTGAATGTCAATACGAGGAATATGTCGGGTTCATCATCGACATGTTTCCTGCCATTTTTGCATATACATTATAGGTTTATCTGAATTTCGTTATGTTTTCCAATTAGTTTCGAGGCTCAATCCGATGCTAAAAACTTGCTTCTTCATAATGCAAATCGCGAGTGATTGTTAAGCAATAAAAACGCCCCATCTGTTCCATGAGGCATATAAAGTACTATAATATGTAAGACTATACAAGAGTTGCGTTAAAGGCTTTACTTACCCTTCTACGGCGGCTTTCACCGCTCTTTTCTTATCGAGCTTGCTGTTTCTTATATAGAGAATTATATCGATAAATACCATAATGGCATTGATAATGTAGAACACAAGTACATAGGTCACCTTTTCCTGCATAAGCTTCGATGCGATGCCGCATATATATCCGGTGAATATGCACACGAGAAATACTACGCTCTTGCCCGTGGTAGTCCTTGCTGTGAAGGACTTAATAATCGAAAGCGGCCAAGAAACGCCAAAGCATATCATCATTATCATTTCAAGCAGTTCAGACATAATCACCCTCCGATTGTTAACTGAGGGAAATTATAGCACCACACAAACGCTCTGTCGACTGCATCATGCAGACAGGATATTGCTTTTATTTATATGCCGGCACACTGCATAACCCCATATATTGATATAAAACACGAAACCCGCGGACTATGAAGTGAAGTAACCCCGGGCGTAATATCGTTTGCTATCAGATTAAGTATTCTTCATTACGATCGTATCCACCATATCCGCAACGTGCTCGCACGCATCGGCACAGTCCTCCATATAGTCGAATATCTCACGCCATGCAAATACTTCATAGGGGTCAGTAAGTCTTCCCCTAAGACCGGCCGCAATGGTGAGATAGAACCTGTCGCACTCCTCCTCTTTGTGGTTGAGGTCGATAATAAGCTTGTGTAGTCTGTCGGGACGCTTGAAATTTTCCATCTCCTTGAGCATATCGTGCATGAGTTCGCAGCAGTTGTGTATCATACCGGCAAACTCGACTGCCTCTGGCAGTATTGTCTTTATGCCCGAAATGTAGAAGTGCTGGAGAACCTCCTCTATCTTGTCCGTCACCTCATCTATACACTGGCTAAGGCTTGCAAGGTCCTCACGGTCCAAGGGTGTAACGAACGCCTTTGCCAATGCCATTGACATCTCGTGTTTCTTCTCGTCAGCTCCATGTTCGATTTCGTGCATGGATTCGAGCATGTCGTTCAGCTTCTCAGGGTTATAGTCCTTGAGGCAGTCTATGAGATACTTTGCCGCATTGCCGGAGCATTCGGCCGCCTCTATAAAGTTTTCAAAATAGAACCTATCTTGTTTGCTTGCCATAAAATCATCCTTTCATATGTATTATATCAGAAGATCCACATGAACAGCTTTGTCATGAGATAACCTATAAGTCCGCAGCCCGGGAATGTCAGTATCCACGCGAGCCCCATTTCCTTCACGACGCCGAAGTTTACCGCGGAAATCCTCCTTACTGCACCTACACCCATTATTGCGGTCGTCTTTGCATGGGTGGTTGACACGGGAACGCCCCATATAGAGCAGATAAGCAGTGCCGACGAAGCCGCGATATCTGCTGAGAAGCCCTGATACTTTTCGAGCTTAACCATATTCATACCGACAGACTTTATAATCTTCTTGCCTCCTATAGATGTTCCTATCGCCATCACCGCAGAGCATATGAGCATCAGCCATATCGGTATGCTTACTGTTTCAGCGGATGTCTCACCGTTTATAAGGAAAAGGCTAAGAAGTATGACACCCATGAATTTTTGCCCGTCCTGTGCACCATGCATGAAACTCATCGAAGCCGCACCCGCTATCTGAGCGTACTTAAAGAACTTGTCCGTCTTTCTTCTGTTAGCCTTGCTAAAAAGCGCCACAACGCCTTTGCACACCAACCAGCCGAAGCCGAAACCCAGAACGATAGAGATCACAAGACCATACACGACCTTTATCCACTCAGACCCGTTTACACCCGCAAGACCTCCGTGCAATGCGATCGCTCCACCCGTAAGGCCTGCGATGAGCGCATGGCTCTCGCTCGTGGGAATCCCGAAAAACCATGCAAGCGTTGCCCACACGACTATCGCAAACAGCGCCGCACTGAGCGCCACAATAGCCTCATGCGAGTTCGTTCCGAAGTCCACCATTTTGGTAATAGTAATTGCGACGTTCGAGTTGACTATGCTCATAACGAAAACGCCGAGGAAGTTAAACACCGCCGCCAGAAGTATCGCTGCCCTTGCAGATAGGCATCTCGTTACGACACAGGTGGCGATTGCATTAGGCGCATCCGTCCAGCCGTTGACGAGTATTACTCCCATTGTCAATAAAACCGCTACCATGAGCAGAGGGTTGTCAGCTATTTGAGACCAGAAGTACTCGATAGAAAGATTCATTCATCTCCTCCGATACGTAGTGTTGTGCACCGATAATGATGCATATTTCGAATAAACCGTAATTCACCACGTTATCACTTCTGTTTTATCATGTCCATTATTGCCCAGTCAACTACGTTTAATTGCTCAAAATAGAACGCAAAGCCTGATTTTTAGCATGTTTAAGCCATTTTCATACATTATTCGCAATTCCTAAGTTTTGGAAAAGAATCCTATGAGATTTGCACATTTTACGGGCTAATACCTCCCAAAGGTGTAATATTTCTTGTTTTCGCAAAATACTAAGCCTGCCAAAAACTTGATTTGTTTCCGCAGAATATTAAGAAAACAGTATCTTAAGTGGCAAATCTCTTGTTTATGTGATATAATTTTCCAAAATTATCGGAGGATGCCAATGCAGGACAACTACCTCGGTATGCTCATAAAAATGAAGCGCCTTTCCAACAACTGGAGCCAAGAGGATCTGTGCAATGGGATATGTGCAGTTTCCTATTTATCGAAGATTGAACAGTGCAAGGTCGCCGCAAGCCCTGAGATACTCGACCTGCTCATAAAAAAGCTCAATATCGAAGTAATCGACGATCCCGAGGTCGTAGAACCCGGCAAACAACTTGTCAACAGGCTTTACGACGCCATATTCTTATGCAATTTCAAGGAACGAGATTCGCTGTATAATGAGCTCACGGAGTCATACGCAGAATTGATCAACACGCCGCTTATGATCGACATAATGGTTATTCGTTCATGCAAACTCAAAACAGTCGATCCCGTGTTAACGGAGTTTCAAGAATTATTTAATGACAGACAGCTTAAGCTGTATCTCGTCGCATCGGAGCAGTGCAGTGAACTTATCAGAAGATTTCCATCCGCATTTGCCAGCATATCCTGTGCCCAGATACAGTATCGCGTAGGCGACTACACCAAAGCCATAGACAATGCAACTGCAGGCTACGATATGGCGGCAAGAAACGGCGAAGTTTACATCATGCTGTTGGCCCAGTCGATTATCGGTACCTCCTACTGCTGTGTTTCGGATTACAAATCGATGCTAGAGCATTACGCTATAGCCGAACGCATTGCAAAGCAGTTGGGTGCGGAATCAGCTATGTCGCACGTTCAATACAACATAGCCGCATCTGCGCTTGCCTCAGGCGACTACGAGATAGCGTATGACTTCTTTTCCAAGGTCAGTCCGAGCGTTATGGCCTATCACAAGTACGCCATAGCGTGTGAGAAGCTCGGCAAAATCGACGAGGCAAAGCGCCTGGTAGACCTCGCATTTGAGATGCCGTGTAAAGGCGAAGATGAAAAACTGAGTCATGAGATGCTTGAAATTGTAAAATACAGGCTGCACAACCCGGAGTACCTTAAGCACGACCAATACGGTGATATGCTTTTAACTACCTTTGAGCGCATAACGGAAGAGCTTCCCCGTGGTTTTGCGCTCTTCCATGTGCCGTGGGTTATCGAGTGGTATAAGGCTCAAAGACAGTATAAGCAAGCTTTTGAGCTTATGGTAGAATTCACAAACATACTTTAGTTCTGAAGCATAAGTTGTTGGCATTTTTCTCAAAACTCCAGTATGTTTTTCGAATTATATACAAGTATGCTAGCGGATGGTTTTGCTATATGGCATAGAGATGATTGCCGCATAACAGCCGATTCTTACCGTAGCCAGCTTTCTTGCATAATAGCTCCCACTCAATCACGGACAATCAGAGACATTTTTCTACCTGCCGAGTATCATCGGTCTCTTAATCATTCGTGCGTATATAATAGATCTTCTGAACTTCAGTCTCTGCACGGCAACATTGTTATGCATTACTCCGATTATTCTTTGGTTTGCCATTCTGAGAGATAGTAGGTTATTGGTGCAATCAAACAAGCTCGGAGATAAAAAGCCGGAGAGCAATCTCCTTTTTGCGCTTTTCCACAATTACAGCGACATTAACTTCATATGCAACACAACAGTCTACATCTATATTCAGCGGCTTTTTAACGCCAAATTAACGCAAAATCCTCCCTAATGCTTTCAAACACTTGACAAAGACGGTATAATATACGGACTACAACCGGGAGATAGTATGAAAAGCTATTTACGATATCTGAATAGGAAGTTTACGCTCAACGAGAAGGTTTTGTTGGCGATATTCGCTTCTGCATTTATATCGGTTTATGCCGTAATCCTCGCTGCGGTGTTTCTTCCTATCTACATAACGGTAACCAAGCAATGGAAGTACGTACTCGTGCCCACGCTTGAGAACCTATTGCTGTGTGTCTTCTGGCTCTTGGTTATGGTCGTAACCGCAATATACGGCGATACGAAATCGATATTACTCGCAGTATGCCTCGCATTCGGCGTCGTCGGCGTATTGTTCTTCTCGCGCGCAATGACGAGACAGGTATTCGTGCCATGTCTGACGCTGAGTTGTTACCTCAGTGTAATAAGCTTTATCGTCGCACTGTTCCAATGGATTATGCTCAAAACCACGGAGCACGGAGTAAGGTTTCACTCGGTATTCGTCAACCCCAACTACTATGGCACGGTTATCGAGATAGTCGTACTGTTTGCCATCTACTGTCTGCTTAAAGAACAGAGAAAGGAACGCAGGTTAGTTTTCTACATCGTCATAGCAGTAAACATAGCCGGGCTTATTTTGACACAGTGCCGCACAGCGTATATCGTGATAATACTCACTGTTCCTCTGCTTCTCGCCGTAGTCGACAAGAACTTTCTGTATCTCTATGCGGCTTTGTTTGTGCTATTTATAGGGGCGCTTGTTTTCTTCCCCGATTTACTGCCGCGTTTACAGACTATCGTCACCGACTACGACAGGCGCAGAGACCTTTGGGTAGCCGCATGGAATGCATTTACCACTCACCCGATATTCGGCCAGGGTTGTATAGCGTACTCGCGGCTGTATTCGGCATACGGCGGGCCTTCCGGCGTCCATGCACATAACATTTTCCTCGAGCTTCTGTTAAACTTCGGCGTAGTAGGGACCGCACTTTTCGTAACCGTTATAGGGCTCAATATGTCGAAAATCGCATCCATCTACAAGCATAGGATAGCGCAACGGAAATTTGCCCTCTCGCTTTCGGTACTTGCGGCGGTGATTATCCACGGTATGCTCGATATCACATTCTTCTGGCCGCAGACTGCCGTGCTTGTCATAGGCGTGCTCTTCTATTCACGCAACTACGAGTTTGAGGACGTGCCTATAGGCGATCCTTCACAGGTAAAAATACAGTAAAATACATTTTGAACCGCAAAAAAAGGGACTCGTCAGGTCCCTTATTTTGTCGAATCTAGCTATTCTATCGTCACTGTGCCGTTTGTGGGCTGTATCGCAATCCATGTGTTGCCTGGAAGCAGAGTAAGTAGCGAACCATCGCTGAGCCTGTATTCCGTAGCAGAGTTAAGGCTGTCACGCTTCCATGTGCCCGTAAAAAACTTACCGCCGATGAAGAACTCACACTCGCCGGAGCCGGTCATTTCTGCCATTCGGCGTCCGCTCTTATCGCCCTGAATCACATACACCTTAGTGTGCTGGATTATGAGATTCTGGCAGCTTACCTGCTCGGTTATCGTCTGCTTTTGTCCGTTTGCATCGAGCGTCACCGTATTTGTCATGAATTCCTTCTGTGACACATAGCGCAGAAGTCTGTTCGTCGCAGGGTCATACTTGAATTGTGTATGTGTCTTTTCATTCGTCTGGAATGATAGGCTTATCATGCTGTAATCCATGCCTGCAGACGTATCGAGATTGGCATCAAATCTCAATTGATTTCTGAATTCGGGCGTATAGTCGTACAACTCTGCTATTTTTGTGAGGTCGGTGTACACGTTGTGCGGGGCTTTTCTATCTTCACTCCTCCAGAAATAGCTGTCCCATTTTCCCTTAATACCGTCTACCCTGAGCTTTATATACTCCATTTCTTCTCCGTAAATGTATGACGGGAAACCCTCATCGCTCGGTCCGCCGTAATGAACCATCGCACTGTCCCATTCCTTCTGCGTGTGAAGGAAGTAGATCCTTGCTGAGCGTACCGGTCCTACCTCAACGGGCAATGTGTCGTTAAACAAACACAGGAATCTCGTGATGCCGCCCTCGACAGGCATCTCGTACACTATATCAGCCTGCATAAGACCTGTTTGCGGTCTTGCTTCGGCAGAATTCTCGATCATAACTGTGATAGGATGATATTGAGGCTGTCCTTCATATCCCAAGCCTGTTGTATTTGAGTAAAACAATACCGGTGTAGGCGTCGGAGTCAGCGGAGCCTGTGTCGACGGAGCATCCGTTGGCTCTACAATAGGCATTATAGGCTCTGTGCTGGGTTGAACTTTGTTGTCCGAGCATGCGGAAGCCGCAATTAACAATGTCAGAAGCGCAAAACATATGCAAGTGCGAAGCTTTTTGTTCATTATCATCACCTCGTATCAATTCTATTGCCATCTGCTTTGATAGTCAAGTCCCGTCACTATTCCCCATATCCCCTCTCTCCCTCTATCCGGCTGCCTCGGTTTGACATTCGGGCTTATTTCTGGTAACATTCCATTATACGTGTGTATTCGTTACTAAACTAAGGGGATCGTGTATGAACGAAATCAAACATGATGATAAGATATTTAATAGTCAGAAAGTCTATGAGGACGAGAAACCCCAAAAAAAGCGAAAAAAAGGGAAAAAGGCTCTCATAATCGTATTGTCGTGTCTACTTGCTCTCGTATTGCTCGGCACGGCGGCTTTTTACATTATGTTCGATTACTACTACAACAAGCTCAATATAGTGCCACAGAGCACACAGAATTTGTCCACAAACCCATCGGCTACTCCCCTTGTCGATGACGAAGTGCCTGAAAAGGATGATGTGTACAACATACTGCTTATAGGTACGGATGCAAGAACGCCCAGTGAGACGGGCCGTTCGGATACGATGATGCTTGTCACCATAAACCCCACGACAAAGCGCATTGTCATTACTTCCTTCATGCGCGACACATATGTTGAAATACCAGGTCATGGAAGCAACAGGCTGAACGCCGCATATAACTTCGGCGGCGCTCCGTTATTGAAGCAGACGCTTAAGAATTACTATAGCGTTAACATAGATTGGTACGTTAAGGTCGACTTTACCGCGTTTATCCAAGTTATAGACGCTGTCGGAGGCGTTCAAATCGATGTCTCCAAGAGCGAGCTGTACCATCTCAACAAGAACGTTAAAGACCTTAATCGCGAACTCGGCCATACGCCTATAACCGATGGTTTGCTCGATAACTACGGTCTCCAGACACTCAACGGCAAGCAGGCACTCGGTTACGCAAGAATCAGAAAATTAGACTCCGACTTTGTGCGCACGTCAAGACAGCGCGAGGTCTTAAAGCAGCTTTTTGTGCAGGGAAAAGCGGCAGGAGTAACAAAATTGCTCGATGTCGCAGACGACATACTGCCCCTTATAACCACGGACATAGGCAAGAGCGATTTGCTTAATATGATGGCCAAGCTTGGTACATTCTTAACCTATGACCTCGTTCAGAACAGAGTGCCCGTCGACGGCACATGGAAATACGAAAAGAAAAAGAACATGGAGGTCATAGTCTGTGATTTTGATGCCAACAGGGATTTACTACATGATTTCATGTTCGGTTATGCCGTTGAACAGCCTCAGGAGTAACTAGCAGTGACTTCTAAAAGCATTTCAAGTAGCAATCGGTCGCAGAGACCGCTTTGTTCGATTGTAATACCTGCGTACAACGGTGCGGCTTATATACGTGATGCTCTGGACAGTGTAAAGGCCCAGGGCTTTTGTGAATTTGAGTGTATAGTGATTGACGATTGTTCAACAGACAACACGTTCGACATTGCAAATGAGTATGCAAAAATCGATGAGCGTTTTATAGTGTTGAAGAACGAAACATCGCTGTTTGCGGCGGGTTCGAGGAATCGAGGCGTCGAAAGTGCCCGTGGAGAGTACATTGCTTTTCTCGACTGTGACGATATATTTCTTCCCGAAAAGCTTGAGACACAGCTCACGCTGATGCGCGAAAACGACAGCGTATTTTCATGTACCGCATATAAACTTGTCGACAGGGAGCTTAATTCTCTCGGAAAAATACAGCACGTCTCCCCCGTCATAACTTTCGATGAGCTCATAAAGGAAAACACTATAGGCTGTTCAACCGTGATGGCAAAACGGGAGCTTATAAAGGCCCACCCGTTTACAAACGACTTTATGCACGAGGACTATGTGTGCTGGCTCGATTGCGTGAGGGACTGTGGAGAGCTGTTGGGAATCGATATACCTCTCACCGACTATCGCTTTATGGATGGCACAAAGTCGAGCAACAAGCTCAAATCCGCAATGGCAACTTATAGTATCTATAGGAAGCACCTTGGACTCGGTATTGGCAAGAGCAGTGTACTAATGTATAATTACATACTTAGAAAGCTTCGTAAGTACAAGAACATGATTCGCTGAGACAAGCTGTCCCGGCAGTTTACGAAAGGAACACTATGATTCAGCCTTCGAAAGCCCATCCGCTGGGTGAAACCATATCGCGCTGGGCATCTGTAATACTACTTTTGGGACTAACCGCAGTCTCACTGTATGCTTCGGGCATTATTTCAGTATACATATGGGGAGATGCGATACATCTCCGCTTCGGAATAACCTATCTTTCCTACAGCATAATGCTGCTTACATCCGTATTTTCAGTGGATTGCTTGAATTTCGGTGGAAAACGTCTGCACATGCTCGCCTATGGCGTCGTGATTTCAATAGCTATAGCTGGCGTTGCGACCCTTGCTCTGCCGTATTTTATTATCGGAAGCGCCGTAAGCAAGAAGCTCATGCTCGTACACACGGTCATTATGCTTTTCTTGTCTCCCTTATGGCTTTACATTTCACAACACATATACTTCAGCAAATGTCCGCCTGTTAAAGCGCTGTTCATTACCGACATGAAGACGGAATACTGGATTAAAGACGTCGTAAATCAGTTCAGCAGGCGTTATACCGTTGCAGACATAATCTCACCTAAAGACAAGAATATAGAAGAAGCCATCGCCAGGTGTCCTGCAGTGCTCCTTGGTACGCTTGTGACCGAAGATAAATACAGACTGCTTGGGATTTGCGCCACACATAACAAGAGCGTGCTTATGCGTCCCGACTATACAGATATTATGATGACAAAGGCGCAGACCGAGCAATGTGACGACCTTCTTTTAATACTCGTGCACAGCTACGGTCTTACAAAGAGTCAACGACTGTTAAAGCGAATATTCGACGTCATTGTATCCACTGTTGCACTCGTGTTCCTCTCGCCCATCATACTAGTATGTGCGCTCATAATATTCCTCTCAGACTGGCATAGCCCTTTCTACCTGCAGGAGCGCTATACGCGGAATAAAAAGCTATTTAAGGTAATCAAGCTGCGCTCTATGATACCCGATGCGGAGAAATTCGACGGCCCGGTTTTAGCTGAAAAGGACGACCCACGCATAACAAAGATTGGACGCTTCATGCGATCAACGAGGATAGACGAGCTTCCGCAATTTATCAATGTGCTTATAGGCGATATGTCTATCGTGGGTCCGCGCCCAGAGCGTCCGTTCTTCTACGAGCAGATAGAACAGGAGCTTCCCGAATTCGAGCAACGTCTGTCAGTAAAGTGTGGCATAACCGGCTATGCTCAGATACTCGGCAGATACACCACTGACCCGAGGGACAAGCTCATGCTGGACCTTATGTACATAAAGCACTACTCCTTCCCGCTGGATATAAAGCTCATACTCGATACCGTAATGGTTTTGTTCAGGAAGGAATCTAGCGCTGGTGTCGACAAGACTGCCCGCAGGGGAGCTGCAGAGGAAACAGAGGGATCAAATGACGATTTGCAATCGGATAAGGATTGATTAGTACGCGGCGTTGTATATTGCGTTTTAACCCTTGCACGGCGTTAAATAGCATGGTATAATGCCGTGTTTGAGTGTAAACTCGACTGATTTCGTTACAAGGGGGTGAAATGTTTGGCTCACTACAAGTCCGCTATCAAGAGCATCGGCACTTCAGCAAAGAGGAATCTGCGCAACCGCATGATTACTTCAAGCGTTAAGACCGCTATAAAGAGGTTTGACAGCGCATTGGCATCAGGTGACGAGGGCGCTATCAAGACGACATATACAAACGCTGTCAGCATGGTAGATAAAGCTGTTACCAAGGGTGTACTTCATAAGAACGCCGCTAATCGCAAGAAGGCTCAGTTGGCTATTAAGCTTCAGGCAAAATAAGCCATGCGCCGATAAAGACCGACCATTATTGGCGGTCTTTTTTCTATGGCTTTGTACAGCAGATTTCCGCAAAAAAATGTGACTTACTGAGAACCAACCACGCCGCATCTTCCAGATCGCCTATAGCTTTCCTTGTTTGTAACATCACATTGACAACAGGTACAGAAAAAAAAGCAGCCCATGAAAAGCTGCTTTTGTATTAACAAATAATATCAGTTGGAGCTGTAGCGTATGAAATTCTCTACTGCATACGTCTCGCCATATGAACCGGAAGGCGCGTATATCGTCAATGCCGTGCTGCAATTCAGGAATGCGTTTTCACCTATTTCTGTAACGCTGCCTGTAATCGTAATGCTCGTAAACGAAGTACAACCGCTGAATGCGCCCTCACCTATTGTCGTAAGCGGTGCAGCTGAAAACGATATTCCGCCAAGCAATATGCAGTCCTTGAACGCTTCCTTTCCGACTGTTTCCAGCTTATCCTTTACGCCTATACTCGAAAGCGATGCGCAGCCCATGAACACCCTTTCTCCGAGTGTCGTCACATTAGGCCCTAAATCCACATATGTGACGTTCGTGCCGGCAAACGCCTCATCTCCAATGTGCGTAACAGGCAGAAAATCGATATAGTCCGGCATAGTCACGAACAAATCCGTGCCTATGTATTTGACGAGCTCGATATGATCCTCATGCTTTAGGTACTCAAAGCTATCAGTCTTGAACAGCGGTACGGGTGTCGGTGTCGGAATCGGCTCCTGTGTCGGCTCGATTGTGGGGGTAACTATAGGCTCGGGTGTCGCAAATATGTCGCACGAAGAGAGCAGAATGCCCAAAAGACACAAGAGCGCTACACCTATTACCAGAGATTTTTTAGATTTCATATGCTACCTCTTTTTCCTGTTGTTTTTCCTTCTGAAGCATCGCAGAGGCGTTTCTTGGTTGACGTTTGCAAATCATATCGTACAACACCGGCACTACTATGAGTGTCAGAATTGTTGCATAGCTCAATCCTCCTACTACAACCACAGCCATGGGCTGTAACATGTCAGCGCCTGTGCCTACTCCAAAGAGAAGTGTCATAAGTCCCAGTATTGTCGTGAGCGTAGTCATCATTATAGGTCTTAACCTGTTCTTACCCGCTTCGATCAGTGCTTCGTGTCTACTCTTACCTTCTTGCCTGAGCTTAACTGTAAAGTCTATGAAGACAATGCCGTTATTTACGACTATGCCCACTAGCACCAACATACCCACAGCGGCAATAATGCTGATATTGAATCCGCAAATCCACAGCATCAGCAATGCTCCGGTAAACGCGAGAGGCATGGTCACCATGATTATGAACGGCGACAAGAACGACTGGAACTGCGCCACCATTATAGCATATATCAAGACTATTGCAAGGACGATCATTAGTCCAAAATCGCTCAACATGTCTGTAATAAGCTTGTTTTCACCCATCTCTGAAACGCTGTAACCGTCCGGCATATCGTATTCGGCTATGAGCTCGTTTACCTGATTACCCACGATACCTATGTTATGGTCTGCGTCGACCTCTGCGGTAATCTCGCACACCCTGATGTAGTTGCTCCTCTCGATAGATGCGTAACCGTCCTGTGTGCTTAGAGTCGCTATATCGCCCAACAATACCTTCTCATCGCTGTTTCCCGATGTCAGCTCTAAGTTGAGTATGTTCTCATCAGTGGGAAGCATATCCCTGTCCTTGCTGACTGTGACGGCATACTCGTTTTCATCGATAGTTATGTTAGAGGCATCTACCGTACTCTGAAGCTTTTCCGCAAGCTGTTGGTATACCTGAGCGACCGTAAGCATGTACTTCATAGCCTTGTTCTTATCGACTGTGATCTTTAGCTCGTCACTTGTCTCACTCAGACTCGTCTTTACATTGTAAACACCTTCGATTGTCTCAAGCCCTGCCGCCAACTCATCACATATGCGCGACAGCTCGCTCAAGTCGTCGCCCTGCACATAGAGATCGATACCCGAGCCGAGATAGCTCGTCAGGTTTGAAAGCGTATTTCTCGCACTCACGGTGAACGGGAGGTCCTCCGCCGCATCGACTATTTCCTGTGAAACTGTCATGCTCGTAACTTTGCGGTTTTCCTCAAGTACAACGTACATGCTGTACATCGACGATTCGCCAGTAGAGAGAGACATCGTGCCTCCGCCCTCCATCAAACCTACAGTCTTTACGGATTCAATGTTGAGTAATCTGTTCATGAATTCTTCGGCGGCATGTCTCTGCTCCTCTTGTGTCGTACCCTCCTCGGCTGTCATAGTTACCATTATCTCGGAGAAATCGGAATCCGGTATGAACTCCGAACCCATGTTCAATGCCGCAAATATGCTCACAGCAAACAGTATGACCGCGAGTCCAAGCGGTACCCACTTTCTATCCAAGCACCACGCAAGAATCTTGCCGTATATTTCGGTCACTTTCTTGTGGAGCTTGCTTTCTTTCTGCTCTTTGTCCTTCAATATAGTCGAAGACATCGCAGGCACGAGCGTCAATGCAACGAGCAAGCTCGAAATAAGCGAGAATGCTATGGTGAGGCCCATGTCTCCGAACAATTCCTTTGTAAGTCCCTGCGTAAACGCTATTGGCAGGAATACGCAGATTGTTGTCAACGTTGAGGCGATTATAGGCCCTGTTATCTGCTTTGCACCCTCTACCGCCGCGCGCATTACGCTCGTACCGCGCTGTCTAAGTCGGTATATGTTCTCTATTGTGACTATGCTGTTATCTACCAGCATACCGACTCCCAATGCCAGCCCTGCAAGCGAAAGTACATTCAAGTTGACGTTGCTGAAGTACATGAGTACTATGGCCAGCATAAGGCTTATAGGTATGCTTACACCGACGATCAGCGTCGACCTCGCACTCCTTAAGAACAGGAACAGTATTACTATGGCAAGCACGGCGCCATACAGCAGGTTTTCTATTACCGTTCCGATAACTATATCGATGTACACGCCCTGATCCATGAGCATTACTACGTGCGCACCTTCAACCGTCTCATTGATCTCCTCTATCGCTTCCCTGAGATTTCTCGAAACGCCCGTTGTGGAGTATTCGCTCTGCTTTTGCAATGTCATAAGCAGTCCGTCAGAGTCATTCAGCCTTGCATATACCTCGTCAGAACTATCCAAAATCGCAACGTCCGCCACGTCTTCAAGCGTTATTGTGCCAATGTCCGCCTCTTCGATCGTTATCAATTCTAGGTTCTTCACCTCGTCGATACTTGCAAACGGCTCGCCTACCTTCACAGCGAGTCTGTCCTCATCCCTGCAGACATATCCGGCAGGGAGCGAGAAATTCTCGGCTGTAAGGAGATTTGCTATCATATCTGCGGTTATTGTGCCGCCTATATCCGCTTTTTTAAGTGCCTCATCGCGTGCAAGCTCGAATTGCTCCTGAGCGGCAACAAGCTCTGCTTCCGCTTCCGCAAGCGCCTGTTCAGCCTCTGCGGAACTGACTATAAGCTGTATCTGCCCTGCGTTTAGACTGGCCTCTTGATTGTTGAGCTCTGTGAGTGTGGCCTCAAGTTCAGCTCTCGTTTCTGCGATAGTTTCAAGTCCGGCCTCGCACACCTCTATACCGGCGTTAATCTGAACGAGCATCTCTGAAAGCTCTGCGGCAGACGGATTGCCCATACTCTCAAGTGCTGCAACTATGGCGTCTCTCTGCGCTACGAGTTCATTGTACTTTGAAACCAATATCTCCCGCTGTGAGTTGAGTGAGTCTATCGCGCTTACGGCACTGCTTATAGCCTTGTTGAGATTTGCTATCTCCATTTCGAGGCGCTCTCTCTCGGCGTCGTACTCCTCGCCCTCGGGAAGTGCCGCAAGCTCAGCTTCAAGCTCTGCAAGGCGCGTATACAGCGCCGCTAAGCCCTGCTCCGTCTCCGCAATCACTGCGTCAAGGGCGTTAATTGCGCCCTCTGCCACCTGAATGCTCGCATTGAGGGCGCTCAAATTGTTTACTCCATCAATGAGCATTTCAATCTGTTGTTTCTGTTCGGTAAGAGTTACAAGTGTCTCTTTTGTTTCGCGTTCCCTGAGCTTCAACTCGGCAAGCGCCGCATTTATCCGCTGTTTTGCCGCGGCTATCTTTATTCTCGCTCGCTCTATCTGTGCCTCGCCGCCCTCAGTCTGAGCATCCAGTTGTTCGCGTCCGCTGTCAAGTTCGTCCCAACCTTTGTTGAGCTCTGTCTCTACCCTGGCGAGCTCCTCATCTACCGCGGCAAGTATGTGATGATTTATCCTGCCTATTTTGCGAGAGCTCAGCTGAATGCTTATGTATTCCTCCGTCATGCCGACAGCGTTCACCTGTGCCACGCCGTCTACCCTCTCAAGGCTCGGCATTATGTTGTTATTTACAAAGCGTGAAAGGTCTGCGCCGCCCATGTTGTCCACGGATACGCTTATTGCCGCAATCGGTATCATATCCGGGTTAATCTTCATAAACACCGGAGAGCCAACGGTATCTTCAAGCTGAGCCGTGACCATGTCCACTCTGCTGGAAAGCTCGATCATCGCACTGTCAACATCTGTCTCTTCGGTGTATTCGATCACAATCATGCTAACATTCTCAGCAGAAATACTCCTCACCTCTGAAACACCGCTGAGTGTTGCAATGGCCGATTCCATAGGCTTTGTGAGAGCTGTCTCGACCTTCTCAGGGCTTGCGCCGGCGTATGTCGTGTATAAAACCACGTAGGGAAAATTCATGCTTGGCAAAAGATCTGTCGAAAGATTTGTAAAAGAAATAACGCCCAATACGATAACCAGGCATACGGCAATTATAACCGTAAGCGGTTTTTTAACGCTAAAAGACGGAAGCATAGTACCACCATTCCACTTTTTTTATTATTATATCACAGTGAATAGTTGTAATCCGTGCACTATAAGACACTGAGAGGGCGAAAATGTGAACTAAATGGAAAAAAAGCAACGTGTCAGAATATGTCATGAATCTACTTTAATTACTTATTTATGCATGAACGAGCAGTAGAAGCTTATCCTCCCACAGAATACGTGTTTTAACATATCTCCCAAACTACTGTCCCCACCGCCGGTGAAATCGTAAACGGCTATCTGTTTGGGAGACAAGCCCAGTATCAGCCGCATTATGCCGTCGACGCTGCCGCTCTGACAATCTATCCTCGTATCCAGTTCATCGGTTATCGTGCATGTGCCGTCGGGATTTATGATAACACACAGTTCCTCCACCCTTCCCGGGAAAAAGTCTGCGTAATCTTCCCTATCCCCCTGACCAATATATTCCATATAGTCCTGCGCCAATGCTAACTTCTGTATTGCACAGTCCACGGAAAGTGCCCAGCACGTCAGCACATCGTGCAGTCTGAAATGCAGAAAGCCCTCTATATTAAGATGGTCGTTATCGCGAAAGTGTTCCGTCAGCAACTCTCTGACCTGTTCGTCCTGTGCAAATGATACGGCATAGCTTATCGCTTGCGGCAATGCGTATTGCTTCTGTATGAGTGTAAGTGGTAATGCGTTTAATAGCGCGGCTATCTCAAAATGCGCTATATCGCACAGTATAAGCTGTACCACGGCGTCGACCCACATGTCTAACTGCGCATTGTCCTTAACAAGGGCATAAACGATAAACTCCTCCTTGTTTAAAAAATCGAGCTTCATTCTCTCCCCAAGTGATACGAGCCGTCTTTCTAGCATCTTCTTCAGATCTATTTTGTATTCGGCTGTACCGATTGATATCGTACGCATTCTCTCCTCCACTACGTCGCAAATTCGGCGCTCATGGTATGATATGCACCAAACTCGTCAGCTGTGTTTTAATATGTGCAGGGGATAAGCTCTTTTTTCAAGAAAATTTACTGTATTGACTTTTCTAATACTTGAGGATATAATTCGCGTAGCATTATTGGAATATGACCGCAGAAATTCCTTGCGTATTTACGAATTAAGAGATGCGATGCCGTGGCTGTGAGCATCGCACGTAAGCATGTGAACCACCACTGTGCGATTTCGACGCCTTGGATGCGTTATAGTCCTTTTTGAGTGGGTTTATCCAATTAGGGTGGAACCGCGGGTCAATATCCCGTCCCTATGTTTTTGTAGGGACGTTTTTTTATTTATTAAAACAACATGGAGGTTTTTTCTATGAACATTACATTCCCCGATGGCTCCGTTCGTCAATACGACGACGGACTGAACGCCATGGCGATAGCCGAAAGCATTAGCCCACGTCTGAAAAAGGCAACATACGCCGCAGAGCTTGACGGCGTTTTGTTTGATGCGTTAATGCCTATCTCTGGCGACCACACGCTCAAGCTCCTCACATTTGAGGATGAGGGCGGACGATTTGCATATCGTCACACCGCCTCACATATGCTCGCTCAGGCAGTAAAACGCCTTTATCCAGAGGCAAAGCTCGCCATCGGACCCGCAATCGAGAACGGTTTCTACTATGACTTCGATATCGACACCGGCTTCACTCAAGACGACCTTGCCAAGATAGAGAAGGAAATACAGAAGATTCAGCAGGAGAACATCCTTCTCGAGCGCTTTGAGCTTCCCCGTGAGGATGCCATTGCCTACATGGAACAGCTCGGCGAACCTTATAAGGTAGAGCTCATACGCGACCTGCCTCTTGATTCCGTCATTAGCTTCTATAAGCAGGGCGATTTTGTGGACCTATGCGCAGGCCCCCATGTCGAGAGCACAGGCAGAGTCAAGAACATAAAGCTCATGAGCGTAGCCGGCGCATACTGGCGCGGCAGTGAGAAAAACAAGATGCTCAAGAGAATCTACGGTACCGCATTCGATAAGAAAAACGACCTTGACGAATACATTACAAGGCTCGAAGAAGCTAAGAAGCGCGACCACAACAAGCTTGGACGCGAGCTTGAGCTGTTCACAACTGTCGATATAATCGGTCAGGGTCTGCCCATACTCCTGCCCAAGGGCGCAAGAGTCATACAGATCCTCCAGAGATTCGTCGAGGATGAGGAACAGCGTCGTGGTTACCTGCTCACAAAGACGCCGTTCATGGCAAAGCGTGACCTCTACAAGATATCGGGACACTGGGATCACTACCGCGAAGGTATGTTCATAATGGGCGACCCGGACGATGAAGAAGCCGACGTATTTGCACTTCGCCCCATGACCTGCCCATTCCAATTCATGGCGTACCTCAACCGCGCACGCTCCTACCGTGATTTGCCCATGCGTTTTAACGAGACCTCAACGCTCTTCCGCAACGAGTCCTCCGGAGAGATGCACGGCCTTATTAGGCTGAGACAGTTCACGATTTCCGAAGGACATCTTGCCTGCCGCCCCGATCAGGTAGAGGACGAGTTCCGCGGCTGTCTGGATCTGGCAAAATACTTCCTTACAGCGATTGGTCTTGAGAACGATGTAACCTACAGGTTCTCCAAGTGGGACGAAAACGATACCGATAAGTACATAGGCAGCAAGGAAAGCTGGGAGGCGACCCAGTCCATGATGCGCACGATACTTCACGACCTCGATGTCAACTTCACTGAGGCAGACGGCGAAGCGGCGTTCTACGGACCTAAGCTCGACATACAGATCAAGAACGTACACGGCAAGGAAGATACGCTGATCACAATACAAATAGACTTCCAGCTTGCCGAAAGATTCGGTATGACATATGTCGATGCTGACGGTGAAAAGAAATATCCCTACGTCATCCACCGCACATCAATGGGCTGTTACGAGCGCACACTTGCACTGCTTATTGAGAAGTATGCAGGCGCACTCCCCACATGGATTGCTCCCGTTCAGGTCAGATTGCTTGCTATGACCGACCGCACACATGGTGCTGCTCAGGAACTCAAGCAAAAGCTCGAAGGTCTCGGACTTCGCGTTGAAACCGACCTCAGAAGCGAGAAGATAGGCTTCAAGATAAGGGAAGCGCAGATGCAGAAGATACCGTATATGCTCATAGTCGGCGACAAGGAAGTCGAAAATGGCGTTGTAGCAGTAAGAGCAAGGAAAGACGGAGACCTCGGCACTATGACACTCGAGCAGTTTGAGTCGAGAATACTCAACGAGATAAGTACTCGTGTACACGACTAAGCACATATAATATCGAGGCGGCGCATATGCGCCGCTCTTTTATAATATATTAAAAAAACTGTTGACACTTGTTAAATATGAGTTATAATTAATTTAAGAATGATTCTTATTCTTATGGAGGTGCAATGTATAACACTAAACAGAGAAATGAAATACTCACCACTCTGTCAAGTGATAAGTTGCATCCCACAGCAGAAGAGCTTTACAGGCTCATGAGCGATAGAGGATGTAACATATCCATCGCGACAGTGTACAGGAACTTGAAGCAAATGTGCGAGGAAGGAGAGATAATGCGCATTAGCGTACCAAACTCCCCCGACAGATACGATGCGGTCAACGATGGTCACTACCACTTGATTTGTGATTATTGCGGACGCGTGGTAGACATTGAGAAGCAATCACTGCCGAATCTTGCACAGATTGCTAAGCAGGCAAGCAATTGTGAAATCTGTAACATTAAGTTGCTATTCTACGGAATATGTCACAATTGCACACAACAAGCGGATAATTAAAAAATCATCATTAGTAAGGAGAAAGAAAATGGAACTTAAGGGAACAAAGACAGAACAGAATCTGATGACAGCATTCGCAGGCGAGTCGCAGGCAAGAAACAAGTACACATACTATGCTTCCGCAGCAAAGAAGGAAGGCTATGAGCAGATCGCCGCTATATTCGAGGAGACAGCAGGCAACGAGCGTGAACATGCAAAGCTTTGGTTCAAGCTTCTCCATGACGGCAAGGTACCGGACACAAAGACAAACCTGCTCGATGCCGCAAACGGCGAAAACTACGAGTGGACAGACATGTACGCAGGTTTCGCTCAGGACGCCCGCGAAGAAGGTTTCACAAGCATCGCATTCCTGTTCGAGGCCGTAGGCAAGATCGAGAAGGAACATGAAGAACGCTATAAGAAGCTTCTCCAGAATATCGAGAAGGACGAAGTGTTCCGTTCAGAGACCAATCAGGTTTGGGTATGCCGTAACTGCGGACATATCCATGTAGGTCCTCAGGCTCCCGCAGCTTGCCCCGTATGCGCACATCCCAGAGCATACTTCGAGATCAAGAGCGAGAATTATTAATTCAGCTGAGAAAGCAAAAAACACTTTGCTTCTATAATACGCCTTTTGCGGCAGGCCTTGTACCTGCCGCACTTTAATTATGCACGCTAATTTCATGCCGTTTTCTCACAGTTTACAAGAAACACCCTGCCAATTGATTAAGCTGACAGGATGAACTTGCCTTTAATAACACCCGAACGAGTACCGGAGCCTGTACTTTTAGGATTTCTGCGTCAGTTTAGTATGTTGTTACCCGTCTCCTTATCAAATATGTGTACCACGTTACCGCCGAATGTGACGAAAACCTCCTGCCCATAGTCAAAGCCTTCCTTGCTGCCGCCACCAAAATCCATAATCGGAATGATGACGATAACGTCCTTGCCCGCTGTGTTTACATGCAGATGTATTGAGCTCCCCATCATTTCGGAAACATCCACAACCGAGCGTATACCTGCGGGTGCATCCGATGCACACAGTATGAGGTGCTCCGGCCTTATTCCTATCGTTATGCTTTGAGGCTCCACACCCTTCTCCCTCAGCCTATTCTGCTTATCGTCCGATAAATATACTCTTACACCGGCCATAGCAACATAGTATCTGTTGCCATCCTTTCCGAGCTTGGCATCGAATACATTCATCTGCGGAGAGCCTATAAACCCCGCGACAAACAGATTTGCAGGCGTTTCAAACACCTCCTGAGGTGTGCCTATTTGCTGAATCAAGCCGTCCCTCATTATAACGATTCTGTCACCGAGCGTCATTGCTTCCGTCTGGTCATGCGTTACATATATGAATGTCGTGTCTATACGCTTACGGAGCTTGATTATCTCCGCACGCATCTGGTTTCTCAGCTTTGCATCGAGGTTTGACAGCGGTTCATCCATGAGGAACACCTTTGGCTCGCGCACTATGGCACGCCCTATTGCGACGCGCTGACGCTGACCGCCCGACAAGGCCTTTGGTTTTCTTTCTAGGTAATTCGTTATGTCGAGTATTTTTGCCGCCTCTCGTACCTTTCTGTCGATCTCATCCTTTGGCGTTTTTTTGAGTTTAAGCGCAAACGCCATATTTTCATATACGGTCATGTGTGGATACAGCGCATAATTTTGGAACACCATCGCTATGTCCCTGTCCTTTGGCGCCATGTCGTTAACGAGTTTGTCGCCTACATAGAGTTCGCCCGAAGAAATATCCTCAAGGCCCGCAATCATGCGGAGTGTCGTAGACTTGCCGCATCCCGACGGCCCAACAAGGACTATGAATTCCTTGTCTTTGATTTCGATGTTAAAGTCCTGTACGGCAACGACGCCTTCTGCCGTCCTCAAAAGATTCGGCTTGTTTTCATGGTCGCCTGCTTCTTTGTTTTTATTCTTTGCCTTATTTTCTTTGCCCGACGTATAGGGATAAATCTTCTTTATCCCCTTTAATACTACCTCTGCCATTCTCATTTTGCTCTGATGGGCACGGACTCCTCCGATACCCATCTCGCCCCGCAAGAGCGCAGGCCTTACAGCAGGTCTCCACACTGCCGCACCGCGAGCTACGGTACTTCCTCCCTTTGTTAGCCCTATGCGATTAAAAATGTTGGAGTAATCGCAAGAAACTTTAATACGATATAATTAGCATCTCATAATCAAGTGTCGAGTATGCAAAACTGATATTCGTACAAAGCGAGGTTTTTGGCTGTTTTGCGCAATTCTTATCTAAGAACCGTATCAAATAGGCTCATCTGGTTGGTGGCGCTCAAGTCACCGAGAATACCGAATTGCTCCAGCTTCTGAATAACTGCACTGTTTGCTTTTGAACGCTTGATGAAGTCTTCGCGCGACAGAAACTTGCCGCACTTTGCCGCCTTTTCAAGCTCAAGTGCCGCATTTTCACCTATTCCGCTAACCGATATAAACGGCGGTCTGAGCGCTCCGTCCTCTATCACGAATCGTTTCGCCTGGGATTTATAGAGATCGAGAGGCAGAAGCTTTATCCCCCTCAACATCATCTCGTACACAACCTCAAGCACGGGAATCTTGTCCTCATCCTTTGACGAGGAGTTATTATCCCTCTTGATTTCTTTGATTCTCGCGACTATGTCCTCCGGACCTCCCTGAACATCTTCGAGCGCAAGCGCATCCGCCCTTACAGAAAGATACGTAGCGTAGAATTCAAGCGGGTAGTTGAGCTTGTAGTACGCGATTCTGAACGCCATCATTACGTATGCGGCGGCATGAGCTCTGGGGAACATATACTTTATCTTGTCGGCGGAATCTATGTACCATCTCGGCACATTTATGGAGGTCATAAACCCCTCCATCTCCGGCGAAACGTGCTTGCCCTTTCGTATCGCTTCCATCGTCTTAAACGACATAGACGGGTCTCCCCCGTGGCTTATGAGGAATGTCATGATGTCGTCACGCAGGCATATAACTTCCGAAAGCGTAGCAGTACCGTTTTTTATCAAGTCCTGAGCATTGCCCAGCCACAGGTTTTCCCCGTGTGAGAGACCTGAAATTCTAACGAGCTCCTCCATAGTTGTCGGACGGGTATCGACGAGCATACCCCTGACGAAAGAAGTGCCGAATTCGGGTATCGCTATGCTTCCCACATCGCAGTCTATCGCCTTGAGATCTACTCCGAGCGCTTCGGTCGACGAGAAAAGGCTCATTGTACGCTTATCGTCAAGCGGTATAGTCTTCGGATCTACACCTGTCAGATCAAACAGCATCCTCAGCGCAGTCGGGTCGTCGTGCCCCAGTATATCCAGCTTAACGAGTTTATCGTCCATCGCGTGGAAGTCAAAGTGCGTGGTAACGATATCGCCGTCCTGCTTGTCCGCAGGATACTGCACTGGTGTAAAGTCGAATATCTCGTATTCCTCCGGTACGATAACTATGCCTCCGGGGTGCTGGCCCGTCGTTCGTTTGACGCCAGAGCAGCCCTGTGCAAGTCTTGAAAGTTCTATATTTGTGGCTCTTATACCCTTGTCATCACAATAGCTCTTTACATAGCCAAACGCAGTCTTGTCCTTCACCGTCGCAATAGTGCCTGCTCTGAATGCGTGGCCCTTGCCAAACATCTCCTCCGTATAGGCGTGAGCCACGGGCTGGTAATCTCCCGAGAAGTTTAGGTCGATATCGGGAGTTTTGTCGCCCTTAAAGCCCAGGAACACCTCGAATGGTATGTCGTAACCGAGTTTGTTGAGCGGTGTGCCGCATACGGGGCAGTCCTTGTCCTCAAGGTCTACGCCGCAATGCGAAAGCCTATCCGCAAAGTTAAAATCGCTGTATTGGCAGTTCGGGCACACATAGTGAGCAGGCAGAGGATTAACCTCCGTTATGCCCGCCATCGTCGCAACAAACGAAGAGCCCACCGAGCCTCTCGAACCCACCAAATAACCATCCGAAAGCGACTTCCTTACCAATCTCTGCGCCATGAGGTATAACGAGGCATAACCGTTCTTGATAATCGAGTTGAGCTCCTTGTCCAGTCTCTTTTCAACTATCTCGGGTAGTTCCTCTCCGTATATCTTGTGCGCCATCGTTATCGCCATATTACTGAGCTCCTCGTTTGCGCCAGGGAAAGTCGGAGCATATGTCTTTTGCTCGTCGAGATACGGCTTTAGCTTGTCACACATATCCGCGATCATATTGGGATTCTTTACTACTATCTCGTAAGCCTTATCTTCACCGAGGTATGAAAACTCCTCGAGCATCTCATCAGTTGTCTTAAAATACAACGGCGCTTGTATGTCCGAGTCGGCAAACCCTTTCGAGTGCATGAGTATGGTCCTGTAAATGGAGTCGTCCGGCTCGAGGAAATGCACATCTCCCGTCGCAACTACAGGTATGCCCAGTCTGTCGCCGAGCTCTACTATCTTCCTGTTTAGCGCGCGCAGTCCTTCTATGCCGTCGACCTTGCCCTCTCGCCTCAAAAAGTCATTGTTGCCTATGGGTTGTACCTCAAGATAGTCGTAGAAACGTGCAATTCTTTCGATTTCGTCATCGTCCTTGCCTTCGAGCACGGCGCGGAAGAGCTCGCCCGCTTCACAAGCAGAGCCGACTATTATTCCGTCGCGCAGAGACATCAACATTGTGCGTGGTATTCTCGGCACGCCTCTGAAATACTCGGTATGTCCAAACGAGACGAGCTTGTAAAGATTCTTTAGACCCTCCGCAGTACGCGCCAACAGTATGATATGCCTTGCATTGTGTCCCCTTGTCTTCTCGTAGCCTGCTGTGAATCCGATGTTCATCGGTATCTCGTGCTTGCCGCTTTCATGCGCCTCGGCAACGAGCCTCTTGTACCACCGTGCAAACAGCTCCAACCTGCCTACAGCAGTAACTGGCACTTCATCGCCAAAGAATACCGCTATGTTTTCGAGCGTCGGCACGTAAATGCGCGTGTGAGTGTGTCTTATTAGTGCATTAATATCTATAAAGTGCTCTGTAGAATGCCCCATTGTCGAGGCTGCATCGTTCAGTATCTTTAGAGCGTCTCTGTCAAACGTAATGACCGCGGTGCATCCCTCGATGGTACTGAAGAGCTTCCCTACCTGCTCCCTTCTGTCAGGCGCAAACTCGAGCATATGGCTTACCACATCGTAAAAGTTTTCGCTTTTTATCGTAGCCCCTTGAACGGGCAGTCTCCATATAAATGGGTCTTCTGGCATATTACCCGTATCAAACGCCGCCGCGCTTACGACAAGAGCGGGCTCCCCCATATCGTCCATATATATGTCTATAACGGCAAATCTTCCATCGTCGCTTATGCCTCTGCCGTCGTCGATAAGATAACCCTCGACTCCGAGAAGCACCTTTATACCGAGCTTTGACGCAGTCCCCACAGCAGACGGGAAGCCATGCACGACGCCGTGGTCGGTTATCGCCACTGCTTTATGTCCCCATCTTGCCGCGGTTTCGACCGCATCATTGTGGTGCAAATCCGCTTCAAGCAGAGCGTCCATTGATGAGAATTTTGTGTGCAAATGCAATTCTACGCGCTTCTTCTCCGCCTTGTCCTCCCTCAATACCCTGTCTACCTTTACGACATCCGCCACGTGTAGACACATCTCGCCCATAAATGTGTCAAATACGTATCTGCCGTTGACCTTTAAGGTTTTTTTTGAGTTCATGCATTGAGTGATTGCTGCCTGTATCTGCTCGCCCTTTTCACCCTTGTTCAAAAACAGCTTGCAGTTTATCGAATTTGTCTTGTCCGTAAGTCCAAACAGCAGAAGCGTACCGCCCTTGTTGAGCGGACGCGCCTCAAAGCTGATTATGCTTCCCATTACGACGACTCTGTTCGATACCTCGGTCAGGTCGCACATCTGTATGGGCTCCTCCTTTATCGGCTTACCGCATATCAAATCGGCATCTTCCTGCTGTACGGTATTTTTACTTGTTCCGCTGACATAACCATCCGTCTCCTGATATACAGGTTTAGGAAGCATAAGCTGAGCACTCGGGTACGAGACTATACCGTCTATTATGCCGTAGCGCCTTATGAGCACCGCATTGATCTTGTTCTCGACATTGAGATACCCGAACAAATCCATCGCCCCTGTAGGATAGTAGAGCACGAGCTTCCCGTTTTCCATTTCGAGGTTTGAATGCCTTAGCACATGAGCTATCGTAGGCAGACAATCCGCCAACTCATCCAACAACTGTTTTGCAACGCTCGGGTGTTTCTCTATCTGCTCAAGTAAATCGTAAAAGACAAAATTAACAGAGCAGTCCACATCCGGGTGTGATTTGCTCTGTACTAATTCCCTAATATCGTTTTTTGCCCTTTCAAGCTGAGAAACCGGGATGAGCTTTGAGCAGGCTATAGTCAACCTAAGAGAATTTCGTTTTTTATTAAGAACAGCTTCTTTTAACAAAAATGCTTTGTTAAGCTTATTAACGTATTCCCCAAGATTCATGCCTATCCCCCCAAAAATCACTTCGAGAGAGACATAGCAGTTTCAATAAGCACCCTTATCGCTTCTTCCCTCTCGCCTGAAAATATCTTCTCCCCTCCCGCGAACACTACCGCGCCCTTAGGAGCAAATGCAATGCCTACGTCGGCATCTCTCGCCTCACCCGGACCGTTTACAACACAGCCCATTACGGCGACCTTTAGCGGCTTTTTGCAGTCCGCCAGTTCATCCTGTACATATTTTGCGATACTCAAAAGATCGCCCGTCGTGCGTCCGCATGTGGGACAGCTCACCACTTCAACTCCCGAATTCCTCAGCCCAATGGCAGAAAGTATCTGCTTTGCGGCGACTACCTCCGCGACCGGATCGCCTGTGATAGATATTCTAAGCGTATCGCCTATCGAATCGAGCAACAGAGTCCCTACGCCTATTGCGCCCTTTATCACGGCGTTTTCACCGAACCCCGCTTCCGTAATGCCTATGTGGAAGGGGTAATCGCAGCGCTCTCTGAGCAGTCTATACGCTTCAACAGTCGTCTTTACGTTTGAAGCCTTCATCGATATCACGATGTCGTAAAAGTCGTTCTGTTCAAGTAAAGCCGCATGATCCAGCGCACTCTCAACCATCGCTTCCGCGGTAGGTCTGCCGTATTTTTTGAGCAAGTGCTTTTCCAAAGAGCCGCCGTTTACGCCTATGCGTATAGGTATACCTCTCTGTGCCGCGGCACGAGTAAGCTTTGCCACATTTTCAGCAGAGCCTATGTTGCCCGGGTTTATCCTCACCTTGTCTATGCCGTGCTCTATCGCGCCTATGGCAAGCCTGTAATCGAAGTGGATATCCGCAACGAGAGGTATATGCGTCTGAACCTTTATTTTTTCTATCGCATCTACACATTCGTTGTCATACACCGACATGCGCACGATATCACATCCCGCATCCTCGAGTGCTCTAATCTGGGCAACCGTGGCGTTTATGTCCCTGGTGTCTGTGTTCGTCATCGACTGTACGGTCACGGACGCACCGCCGCCTATCAATACACCTCTTACGCTAACCTGTCTCGTCATGTTATCCAAAAAGCCTCGAAACGTCGTTTACCGTCAGGAATACCATAAGTCCTATGAGCAATACAAAGCCCACGAGATGCACTATAGCCTCCACATTGCGCGGAACGGGCTTTTTAATTATTAGCTCAATCAGCATAAACACGAAGCGTCCGCCATCGAGCGCGGGAAGCGGCAGAAGATTTATAAAGCCGAGGTTGACACTCAATATTACGGATATCATTAGCACTACCTCAAGCCCTGCCCTAACGGCTTGACCTATAATCTGTATCGTTCCTACGGGACCTGCTACGTCGCCCTGCTGTAAATCACCGGCGAACAACGTTCCGAAAAAAGCGAACATCTGCTTTATGAGGTCTGCGGTATAGGAGACCGACATTCCGCATGCACGTAAGAAGCCCACTTGTTCACGCTGTGGGATTATGGTTATTCCGAGCAAATTGCGTCCCTCGTCGGCGTCGTATATGTCCTTTACTGTCGTTGTAATGCTCGTGCCGTCCCTAAGCAGAATTACAACCGCGCTTTCGGGGTTTGCTTCGATTATAGCAGGGCTTATATCCTCATATGCGTTTACCTCGTAGCCGTCTACGCTTATTATTATGTCGCCCGGCTTTATGCCTGCCTCATCCGCGGGGGATTGCTCCTCAACGGTCTGTATCTGCGGCGGCATATCCATCTTGTAGTCTCCGCCGTAAGCCGTAATCGTTATCGCCGCAACTACGAGCGCCAAAACAAAGTTCATTATCGGGCCCGCAAGCACCACTATCATGCGCTTCCAAACGGGCATGGCATTGAAACAGCCCTCTTTTTTTTCTTCTTCCTCGTCCTCGCCGTCAAATTGGCACATTCCTCCTATGGGAAAAAGACGAAGGGAATAGATTGTCCCCTTTCGCTCGACCTTAAACAGCCTCGGTCCCATGCCAACGGCAAACTCCAGTATCCTAAATCCAAGTAGTCTTCCCGCCCAATAATGACCGAGTTCATGTACAACAACAAGCACTCCGAGTACGAGTACCGCCGCTAAGATCGTTAAAACTGTATCCATCATTACCTCCGATTTGCGCAGATGCGTGACACGCTGTCGGCGGCAAGTCTCCTTGCCTCCATATCCGCGCAGATTATGCCCTCTATCGTGTCTGTTTCTACGCTCAATCGGACACTTTCTTCGAGCGTCTCTTCAACTATATCCGCAATTTCGAGGAATTTGATCCTGCCCTTGATGAACTCATCTACGGCCACCTCGTTTGCGGCATTGTACGCGATTGGCATCACGCCATCGGCTTTGAGTGCCAAATACGCAAGATCTATCGCCCTATATTTATTTTTATCGGGTTTTTCAAATGTCAACGCGCCGATTTTGGCAAGCTCAAGCGTGCTCACTATTCTTTGTTGCCTTTTGGGATACATTATACCATACTGTATCGCCAACCGCATATCCGGGACGGCAAGCTGAGCCATAACACAGCCGTCATTAAACTCTACCATGGAATGGACAATAGACTGCGGATGTACGAGCACATCTATGTTGTCTCCCGAAACATCAAACAGATATGCCGCCTCCATTATCTCGAGCCCTTTGTTGAACATGCTTGCGCTGTCTATCGTTATCTTAGTCCCCATGCTCCACGTGGGATGCTTTAATGCGTCCTTATATGTGACGTTTTGGAGCTGCTCGTATGTATACTCCTTGAATGCCCCACCGGAGGCGGTGAGTATAAGTTTCTTAACTTCGGCATGGTCGGCACACATTAGGCACTGGAATATCGCAGACTGCTCACTGTCGACCGGTATAATACACCCCCTTCCGGCTTTAAGACACTTATCTACAATACTGTGACCGCAGACGATGCTCTCTTTATTTGCAGATGCTACCGTCTTATCGGCTTCAATGGCGGATAAAAGCGGCACAAGTCCGTCGAATCCGCTTATGCCGTTTACCACTGTATCGACCTCGGGCAGTCGTGCTATCATGCTCGCCGCATCAGTCCCTACTATGAGTATGCAGTCCTCGGGCAGTATAAGTTCGCCCGCTTTTTCCGCAGAGCATATGCCGACATATCTCGGTTTGAACTCGGCTATTTGTCTGTTTAGCAGATCGATATTCGACCCACCTGCGCACAGCGCAAAGCATACGGCATCGTCCATATGCCATATACAATCGAGCGTTTGTCTGCCTATCGACCCCGTCGAGCCGAGTACGGCAATTCTTTTTGCGGTTTTTTCTATCATATCAATGAATTCATGAATGCGGTAAGCTTATCGTTTACCACAATAAAGAACAGGAACACCAAAGGTGCACACACGAGTATGCTGTCGAGTCTGTCAAGCATTCCGCCATGACCTGGGAATATCGTGCCGAAATCCTTTACACCACACCAGCGTTTTATGCTAGATGCAAACAAATCTCCGAACTGCCCAACAATTCCGCAACACAGTCCAAGTAAAAGCAAAGGTATAAGTCCCATGCTAAAATCGCTGTCTTTTATCCAAATGCCCTGTAAAAAGTACACGAGCATTCCTCCGAGCATACCGCCGAACAAGCCACCTACGCTTCCCTCCACTGTCTTTTTGGGACTTATAGCGGGGCAAAGCTTATGATTGCCAAAGAACGTACCTATGAAATAGGCAAACGTGTCGCACAGGCAGGGCACCGCAAAGAGCATCAAAAGCGCAGTCCTGTTTACGTCAAACACAGTCATCCTGTGAGTAAGTGCGATAAACAAAAATAACGACATCGGGTACATGAGCATAGCCATGCTGACAAATGTCTGCTCGGTGGTGCGCTGTTTATTGAGCACGCGTTCACCTATGAGGAACAAGACGCACAATACCAGTGTGAGCAAGAGCCAGTATTCGCCCAAATACAATGTCACGGGGTAATACGTAAATGCAAAAACATACACGGGCGCGGCGAACGACTTCCAGCCGTTCCTATGCAGTACGGTAGCGATCTCGTATACGCATGCGAAAGCCGCAAGCGAAAAAAGAACACACTGCAACCAACCACCGAAAATAAGCATCAGCACCACAACGGCGGCAAGTACAAGCCCAACCAATATCCTTACAAGCATTTATCCTCCTTACAGGCCGCCGTAGCGCCTGCTCCTTTTTTGAAACTCTGCAATAGTCGCCGCATACTCTGCCTCTCCGAAATCCGGGAAGTAAGTATTTACAAACACCAACTCCGCATATGCCGCCTGATACAGCAGGAAGTTTGATAGCCTCTGCTCCCCCGCTGTTCTTATTATTAAGTCGAGTTCGGGCAATCCCGCAGTGTAGAGATTTGACTCTATAGTCGACTCGTCAATATCGGAAACGGCAATCTCGCCAGCGGTGACACACTCGGCAATTTTCTTAACCGCCATGCAAAGCTCCGACCTTGCACCGTAGTTTATCGCAAGATTAAGCATAAGTCCACCGTTTTCATGGGTTTTTTGCATTGCTGCCACAAGTGCGTTTCTCGACCTTTGCGGCAACGGTTCAATGTCGCCTATGACATTGATTTTAACGCCGTTCTCGTGCAATTCATCGATTTCCTTGACGAAATACTCTACAACCAAGTCGAATAATGCGCTCACTTCAGTGATGGGGCGTTTCCAGTTCTCCGTCGAAAACGCATACAGTGTCAGCGCCTTTATACCAAGCTGAGATGATGTCTCGATTAGCGCACGCAATGTCTCCATGCCTGCTCTGTGTCCCGACGCGCGCGGCAGGCCCCTCTGCTTTGCCCAACGTCCGTTTCCGTCCATTATTATGGCGACGTGCTGAGGCACATTTGGGTTAAGTCCGTACTTTTCAAATAAATCCGTCATATCAACCTCTCGTAAACATCGCTCGCTTTTCTTCGGCAAGCTTAGCCACCTTTGCAATATATGTACCTATATCTTTCGGGTTAGGTATGCGCTCAACGCGCCTCTCGGCATCGAACATGACCTTCGTCATAGCTCCTGCGCCGTGCGCCATTATAGTCGTGGTGTCCTCCATCATATCGATATTGTAGATGCAGTCACAGCCATCTGCCGCGTAGCCCACATTTTCGAGATTTCCGCTCATGTACTTCTGTCTATACATATAGTACGGATGCAATCCAAGTCTCTGCGCCGTCGCATAGCCCAACTCCACCATCCTCTCGACCTCCTCAGCTTGTGCCAGATTATAATTCCCAAGCTGTGACTTCAGCGCAGACGAACGCTTTATTGCAAGTGTATGCACTGTCAAGTTATTAGGCGCAAGCTCGTATATCCGCTCGAATGTATTCCCCACATCGTTTATTGTCTCCTCTGGAAGCCCGACTATAACATCCATGTTGATAACCTCAAATCCTACGTCTCGAGCTAAATCATAGCAGTTGAATATGTCTTCGACCGTATGGTCCCTGCAAACGAGATGGAGAGTCCTCTGATTCATGGTCTGAGGGTTAATCGAAATCCTCTTTGCGCCGAAACTTCGGATTATTTCGAGCTTTTCGCGATCTATTGTGTCGGGTCTGCCCGCTTCCACGGTAAACTCGTTTCCGTATCCGCCATAGGCTTCTATTGCACACTCGAGCACTCGATTGAGCTCCTGCGCAGTCAAAACGGTAGGCGTACCGCCGCCAACATACATGCTTCTGACTTTTCTACCGCTTTCACAGACTATCTGCGCTCCGAACTCTATATCGCGGCACAACGCATCGATGTATGCGGCCATATCGGTCTTTTTTGTCCTCACACACGATGCAAACGAGCAGTACATGCACTTTGTCCTGCAAAACGGTATTCCTACGTATACGTCGACGTCATCTTGTGTCTGTGTGGCAAGTACAGGCGACTGCGCATCGCAAATTTGCTTTGCAAGTGAAAGCTTCTCGTTGCTCACATCAAACATATCGGTCATTGTGCGCATAGCACCGGATTCACCGAGCTCACCTGTCAGTTCGCGCAAGAGCCTCGTCGGGCGGATTCCCGTGAGCGAGCCCCATGGAGTGTTGTTGTCCTTGAATATGCCCTTGAGCAATCTGAAGACCGCCACCTTCACACATCGCTTTTCGTACCGCTTGACTATAAGCTCACTCCCGTTTACCGCAGGCATTGTGTAACTGTAGTCGTAGTTTTCGACACGCGTTCCGTATAAGCCGCGATAATGCGCATCCGAAATCCACTCTCTCCCATCCGACTTCAAAAAGACGGAGATAATAACATCTCCATCGCGCAACGTGTCGTCCGAGGATACTATGTCTACTTCCGTATTCGAGTAAAACAGCCTTATCTCCTCAGCTATGTCGTTTGCGTATTCCGGGTGATCCGTGATGAGCTTAATCATATTCTCTCATGTATATGTTGTGTTTTCTCTCAAAATTGAGCGTAGTTTCGCGCATATGTCCGGGATAAACAGCGTAATCTCCCTGCAACGCAAACAGTCTGTAGGCGATAGAATCGTGCAAATCGCTGTCCGATCCCCTCGCTAGGTCGGTCCTGCCAACACTCAGTCTGAAAAGCGTGTCGCCCGAAAGTATGACTTTGGCTTTCTCAATAACGAAGCAGACTCCCCCGGGGGTGTGACCGGGTGTGGCTATCACATCAAAATCTACTCCTGCAAGCGTCAGATGCTGTTTATCCTCCAGAAAATAATCCGCCTTGCAAGCAGGTACGGATGTGCCCGCAAGCCTAGCCTCATTCAACTCATCGTCATACAGGCACTGCGCATCGTTTTTATGTATGTATATATCTGCGCCGTATATCTCATTTAGCTTTGCCACACCGAGTATGTGATCGAAATGTCCGTGCGTCAAAAGTATCGCCGCCACATTCAGCGAATTAGTGGTCAGAAATCTCTCTATACGTGCGGTATTTCCCGGGTCGACAACTACGCACTCGCCATTACCCTCCCTGTATACGCAATATGTATTTACCGCCAAAGGTCCGGTCGGTATTCGTTCTATCCTTATCATCAAAACAACCTCTTACTGTCCAAAAGAATAGTCACCGGGCCATCGTTTACGAGCATGACCTTCATATCCGCGCCGAATTCGCCCGAGTATGTGGGAATTATCTCATTGAGCTTAGCAAGCGACCTCTCGTACAGTGGGATCGCCGTTTCGGGCCTCGCCGCCTTAATAAAGCTCGGACGCCTGCCCTTTCTCGCGTCTCCGTGCAATGTGAACTGCGAAACCACGATCGCCTCACCGCCGATGTCTGTCACCGACAGGTTCATCTTGCAGTTTTCGTCCTCGAATATCCTGAGCCCTGCCAGCTTATCCACGATATAATCGCAATCGACTTCCGTGTCGCCTTCCTCAACTCCCAATAACACGAGTAGACCCTTGCCTATACTGCTCACCGTTTTGCCGTCTATTGTTACCAAGGCTTCGCTAACCCTCTGTACTACCGCTCGCACGTTTTTCCTCCGTCAATTTGTTCTGTATACATTCTCGACACCCGTAACACGTTTCAACGCTTTCAGTATAGAATCGAGATGGGATGCATCCGCCACATCAAACGTCAGATATACGCTGACTCTATTGTGGGAATCCGTGTTGGCGCTAAGCCCCTTTATACTTATGTTGAGATTCAGCAATGTCTGTGAGATGTCCATGAGCAGTCCCACGCGCTCGTTGCTGATTATCGCAACATTTACGGGATAACGCGTCTTATCTGTATTTGCCCACTCGACTGTGACGATACGTTCATCTTCTTGTAGCAGGTTCTCAGCGTTTGGGCAGTCCTTTCTGTGGACGGAAACGCCTCTACCTCTGGTGATGTAGCCTATAATCTCATCACCCGGCACGGGCTTGCAGCACTGAGCAAACCTCACCGCCATATTTGAACTGCCAAACACCCTCACGCCCTGCATAACGGTGCTTGCCGTATGCTCTCCGATTCCCTCTATGCCCGATGATTCAAGCTCGAGCCTGCGCCTTTCTTTTCTGAAGAGTTCTACAAGCTTATGTATCACTTGGTTTGTCGTCAGTCCGCCATAGCCTATCGCCGCATAAACATCGTCCATAGATGACATATTGTGGCGTTTAAGTATCTTGTCGGTATTCTCGGGCGTCAGTATATCTGCGAGCTGGAAACCTTGCCGCTTTACGGCATCGGTGAGCATCTCGCGTCCCCTCTGTATGTTTTCCTCTCTGTTTTCTTTTTTAAACCAGTTTCTTATCTTCGCCTTTGCCTGCTGTGTCTTTACAAACTTCAGCCAATCACGGCTCGGCGTTGCCTGCTGTGACGTTAATATCTCTACGACATCGTGGTTTGCAAGTTTGTAGTCGAGCTTTACCATTGCGCCGTTAACCTTTGCGTGTTGCGTGTGGTTGCCCACATTTGTATGGATTCTGTACGCAAAGTCCACGGGCGTTGAGCCTGCCGGAAGGTCAACTATCTCGCCCTGAGGAGTAAGCACAAACACGAAGTCCGCAAAAAAGTCCTTACGGATATTCTCGACAAACTCCTTCGTATTATCCGCGAGGTTTTCATATTCCAGCGCTGCCCTGAGCCAAGCGAGCTTGCTGTCCATTTCGTCCTGCTCGGGTGTGTTTCTGCCCTCTTTGTACTTCCAATGCGCGGCGATTCCGTACTCGGCGTTTCTATGCATCTCCTTTGTTCTTATTTGAACCTCAAAAGGTATGCCCGTATCGCTGAAAAGCGTCGTGTGAAGCGACCTGTACATATTCGTCTTAGGCATTGCGATATAGTCCTTGAAGCGTCCGGGCATGGGAGGCCACATGGAGTGTATCAGTCCGAGTGCAGTATAACAGTCGTTTACCGTATCCACGATTACCCTTATCGCTATAAGGTCATACAACTTATCTATGTTGTTCCCATACTTCTCGAGCTTTCTGTAAATGCTGTACAGATGCTTTCTTCTTCCGCTTACCTCAGCCTTTATTCCGGCATCGTCAAGCTGCTTCTGTATGGCGCGCATGGATGTCTCAAGCACGATCATGCGCTCACGTTGTTTAGGCTCTATCGTCTCCTTAAGGCGCTTATACTCCTCGGGGTACAGGAATTCAAACGATATGTCTTCGAGCTCGACCTTAACTGCGCCCATTCCGAAACGCTGTGCCAAAGGCGCATACACTTCGAGTGTCTCCTTGGCCTTTCTTCTGCGCTTTTCGGGGTCGCAATATTCCAATGTGCGCATGTTGTGCAGTCGGTCGGCGAGCTTAATTATGACAACTCTGACGTCCTTGGCTATCGCCATGAACATCTTTCTGAGATTCTCCGCCTGCCTGTCTTCCTTACTTGCAAGCCCTGCGTTACCCGTCTTGGTCAGTTTTGTTACGCCATCCACCATATTGGCAATGTCGTCTGAAAACTCGTTTCTGATGGTCTCCACGGTAACGCCGCAGTCCTCCACCGTGTCGTGCAATACGCCTGCAATAACAGTGGCGGCATCCATGCCCATATTGTAAAGAAGTATACCGACTGCCTCCGGATGCACATAGTAAGGCTCTCCCGACTCACGCAGTTGCCCATCGTGAGCCTTTTTCGCAAAGTCAGTCGCTTTTTCAAGAAGCTCCATCTCGCTATCTGTAAATGTTGCCTTGCAAAGTGTTTCTAACTTATCCATGTCGGCACCCCCCTCCCTGTAATCGCGCTTTTCTATACGACAAGATACGGACGATTAATACGCCCGTACCCCAAGTTAAATAGCTATAATCAATACTGAATGATGCCCTTAACATCATAATTCTTAAGAAGCTCTCTGCCGCCGAGGTCACACAACTCTATGGCAAAGCGCATTGCTACTACTTCGCCGCCTGCGGACTCGATAAGCTTCGCCGTTGCAAGTGCCGTACCGCCCGTTGCAAGCAGGTCGTCAACTATCGCGACCTTTTGACCGGGAATTATGGCATCCTTGTGTATCTCGAGGCAGTCACTACCGTACTCAAGGCCGTACTCGGTCCTGTATGTCTCGCACGGGAGCTTGCCCGGTTTTCTCGCCACTACAAAGCCTGCGTGGAGTGCATAAGCCAATGCAGAGCCGATAACAAATCCGCGTGCTTCGGGTCCTACAACCAAGTCGACATCCAGTCCTTTAAGACTCTCTGAGAGGCGCCTGATAAGCTCTTCATAGGCGTCCTTGTCCTTTAGTAATGTCGTTATGTCGCGAAAGAGTATTCCCTGCTTCGGGAAATCGGGTATGCTTCTGATTTTGTCCTTAAGTTCCATAATATCCTCCTGAGTCTGACGCCAATGCGTTGACATAATTTTTATTCATTTCACTCATCGATACAGCCTTTGCATACAACTTGCTGTCGCTCAGCTCGACTTTCTTGGAGCTCTCGACCAACGAATACAGCCCATCCCGGTTCTTTTCCACAAGATTCAGTTCACAGAACACATCGAGCGCAAACACCGCTGTAAGCTCACTGCACCCCGTCAGTTCGCGCATCTTTTTGATGAGATCTTCGCGCTTGTTGATTTTTTCGCTTCCGGCTGTCCTTGCCGCATTATACAGCCTGCCCATTGTATCTCTGTTGCACGAGCAATAATCCGGCAAATCGACCTCGCCTCCGTCTGACACGAAAAGCATCGCGTCCGGTGCCATCTCGCGTATCTCTTCAAGCATACCTGTGCTAACCGCTGAATCGTATATGAGTACGTTTCTGTATATCGACAAATCCGTAGTCGACAACACGGGAGCCAGCATACAGGTGTTGTATGGAACAGGAGCTATAAACCTGCTCTTGTTTCGCACGTCGAGCCTTCTCCAAAGGTTGTATTTCTCTATGGTTGCAAGCATACGCCGCGCACCCGAAACAGTAAAACAAAGCACAAGCGAGCCTGCTATATCCGCGTTTATAAGTTCAAGCAGGCAGTCGTCGGCGTCTACAAGCTCATACTCTCCAACTGCCACATCGTCATTATACAGCAGGTTCTTGTAAAATGCATCAGCAAACATACAGACTCGACTGTCAATATATGCGGTTATATCGGAAATCGGCTCTGCGGCGATTGCCTTTACGCGAAGCTGTACACCGACTTGACCTCTCCATTCGTTAATGCACGGATTGCCCATTATTCGGCACCTGTCCATTGCAACCACAGTCTGGAAAGCATAGCCTCGACTGTAAGCCACACACTCCAAATTCTTGTCGCCCTTCTGTGCAAACAGCTTCAAGTGCGCACCATCGTTTCCGATGCGCTTTATACAGCGCGGCTTTACATTCTTAATGCAGATCGTGGGTATCGGGTTTCCCTCTCCAAAAGGTGCGAGCCTATCTATATCTCTGCAGAAGTCTACCGTTATATCCTCGATATTCATTTCGAGTTCATATCTCTGTTTCGGTACAAAAACCTCATCCGGTATGTTTGCGCGGATGTATGAATTCAAGGCGTGCTTAAAGCCCTCGTAATCCTCGATGTTCATATTTGCTCCTGCCGCACGCGCGTGTCCGCCGTAGCGCGTCAGAAAACTGCTGTTGGCCTGCAGAGCAGAGAATATATCAACTCCCTCTATCGACCTCGCAGAGCCTGTGAGATTATCCCCGTTTCGGGCAAATATGAGCGTAGGTCTATAGAATCTCTCGGAGATTCTCGATGCCGCTATGCCTACGACACCCGTGTTCCACTCGTCCGAACAAAGCACTATAACGCGCTGATCGGTTAAATCCTCTTTTTCAAGCATAGCGATCGCGCTGTCGTAAATCTTTTGTTCCTCATCTTTGCGGAGGTTGTTAAGCTCTGTGAGCTGTTTTGCAATCTGTTCGGATTCGACAGGGTCGTTTGAAAGCAACAGTTTAACCCCTGGGCGGGCATCCTTCATTCTGCCGGCGGCGTTCAGCCTCGGTATAACGCCAAATGACAAATCCCTAGAATCATATGGGGTAGTGTCGTTTGGCTGTTTTGCCTCTTTGCAGAGCGCCAAAAGCCCGGGGAAGCACTCACCGGCATTTATCGCGCGAATCGCTTCGACCGCAAGCACCCTGTTCTCACCCATGAGCGGAACTATATCGGCTATTGTGGCAAGTCCTGCGAGCGGTATATATGGCAGCATATCATCAAAGCCACCCAGTGCGTGAACGAGCTTGAGCGCAACTCCGGCGCCGCACAGTATCTGGTTGGGATATGTGTTATCGGGACGTGTATGCGCAATAACCGCCACGCAATCGGGGATCTCGCCCTGACAGCGGTGGTGGTCCGTTACGATAACGTCCATTCCAAGCTTCTTTGAGAGCTTTATCTCTTCTATTGCCGATATTCCGTTATCGACGGTTATAATCAGCTTTATTCCGTATTCTGCGAGCATCCTCACGGCACTCTCATTCATGCCGTAGCCGTGCTCATGCCTTGAAGGTATGTGATAGGCGACCTTTGCGCCATGTTCCTTGAGGTATCTTCCCAAAATGGACGTAGCGCATATTCCGTCTGCGTCGTAGTCTCCGAATATGCATATCTTCTCTTGGTTTTCAATCGCAAGTTTTATCCTTGCAACAGCCTTGTCCATATCTAAAAACAGCATGGGGTCATACAACGACGAAAGACTCGGATTGAAGAACTCTTCAATTGCGGTCTCATCTCTCACCCCACGGACATAAAGAAGCTTGAGCATCCATTCCGATAATCCATCGATCTTCGGTAGCGAAGCCTCGTCTATGTCTCTGTATGCCTCATCCTGTTCAAATACCCTCATCGGTTACCCCTCTGTCTCCCCCACGTGAATTCCTATTGCAAGCTCTGCACGCTTCTTCTCGAAAGCGCATGTTATCTCATACGGTCGATCTATGCTTCCATTGTATTTATATGCGTTTGCCGCACAGCCACCTGCGCAGAAATACTTTGCCCAGCAGGAACGGCATACGGGCTTTGTAAGTATGTTGCACTCGGCGAACTGTTCGCGCTTAGTTGAGTCAAACTCCCCTGTCATCACGTTACCCATGAGGAATTTCTTTTCGCCTACAAACTGATGACACGGATATATGTCTCCGTCCGGTGTGATTGCTGCATATTCGACACCTGCCCCACAACCTGATACCCTCTTCTTGAGGCAGGGACCTCCGTCAAAGTCTACCATGAAGTGAAAGAAGTTGAACCACTTGCCCTCTGCGCAGCTCTCAATCAGAAAATCCGCCAACGTGTCGTATTCGTCGAGCACTCTCTGCACATCTTTTTCCAGTATAGCATAAGGACTGTCATCAGGCATAACCACGGGTTCAAGCGAAATCTGGTCAAAGCCCATGTCGCGCAGTGCCTCAACATCCTTTGTAAAGTCGAGGTTGTTGCTTGTGAATGTGCCTCTGACGTAGTATTCCTTGTCACCTCTAAGCTGAATGAGCTTCTTCGCCTTATCTACAATTATGTCAAACGAACCCTTGCCGTTTACTGTGGGTCTCAGAGCGTCATGTACTTCCTTGCGTCCATCGAGGCTTATTACTACATTTGTTATTTCATGGTTGATAAATTCTATCATCTCATCGTTGAGTGCGACGAGATTTGTCGTTATCGTAAAACTTATTTCCTTGTCAAACTTTCTCTCGAGTTCTCTTCCGTATGCGACAATCTCCTTCACGACTTCAAAATTCATGAGCGGCTCTCCGCCGAATAGGTCGACCTCGAGATGCCTGCGCGAACCGCAATGCTCAATCAAAAAATCGAGTGCCTTTCTGCCCGTTTCAGCAGTCATAAGCATGCGCTCGCCATGGAAATCCCCCGTGGAGGCAAAGCAGTACTTGCAGCGCAGGTTGCAGTCATGAGCGATATGCAGACACAACGACTTGATTACATCTGACTTGGGGAGCTTTTGCTTGTAAAGCTTGGGTTCGGGTGCGTCAAATGAGCCATTGCGCTTGAGTTCGGCAAGCTCTGACAGTATTTCATCGACGTCACTTGCGTCAAATCCCAAAACGTATGGGTCGGAGCCGCTGTTATGGGCGCAGACAACATCATATGCGGTCTTGTCCAACGAGTGAACAGCTCCGCTTTCGACGTCCAATACGATGTATTTATCTTTAAACCTGAATGGGTGAATCAAATCATTACCTCCCTGTTACAAACAAGTCAAGGGCGCCAAGCACCGCTATGCTATGCGCCCTCGAAGCTTTTGTTTGCCCTTTTGGATTACTTGTTTTCTTTACGACACTTCTGGTTTGCCACGGTGCAAGATGTCTTGCAAGCCGACTGGCAGGAAGCCTGGCACTCGCCGCAGCCTGTTGATGCGTCTGTCTTAATGCAGGGCTGCTGAACAGTTTTAATGTGCTTCATGCTTTTATCCTCCAATTTTAATCAAAGATTATTATACACAAACTATATGCTCCTTTCAAGTATGTTTTACCAAGCAAAGCCAATCATTCCACAAAACCCGAACTTATGCTATAATACAGGCAAACAACGGAGGTTCGACGGAATGAAATGCAGATTTTGCCAAAGTATGGAAAGCAAGGTCATTGATACAAGACCAACCGATGACGGGACGGCTATCCGTCGCAGGCGTGAATGCATTGTCTGCGGAAAGAGATTCACCACCTACGAAAAAATAGAAGACCTGCCTGTTATGGTAATAAAAAAGGACGGAAGCCGCGAACCCTTTGACATTATGAAAGTCAGAGCCGGTGTGCGCAAGGCGTGTGAAAAACGCCCTGTTTCCGCTGCGGATATTGACCATCTCGTAGACGGCGTTGAGAAAGACGTCAACAATCTTTTGGAGCAAGAAGTAGACAGCGCCACCATAGGTTCTATCGTCATGGAAAGGCTCAAGAAGCTCGACGAGGTCGCATATGTGCGCTTTGCCTCCGTCTACAGGCAGTTTACCGATATAAATACATTTATGAACGAAATCAAACAGCTCCTTGGTGAAAAACAGCATGACAACTGAGCAGTACAGAGAGGCGAGCCTCAAGTTTAACACGGGTTTTGTTCGCAGACAGTTCGATAAGACTTCGACATTCACCTGCGCCAAGCTGAACGAATTCGATTGCTTAAAGCACGGCTTTACAACTCGTGTCGGAGGCATAAGTGACGGCGGATGCAGTTCGCTCAATCTCTGCTTCACGAGAGATGATTCCGATGAGAATGTCTTAAAAAACTTCCGCATACTTTGTGGCGAGCAGGGACTCGACATAGAATCTATGGCGCTCGTCAACCACGAACACTCCAACAATGTACTCGTAATAGACAAAACCGCGGGCGGCTGCGGCATACTGCGCGACCCTCTTCAATTCTCGGACGGGTTTGTCACAAACGATCCCGATATAACGCTCGTGACCTCACATGCCGACTGCAGCGCGTACTTCTTTTTCGACCCCGTGACACGCTCTATTGGTCTGTGTCATGCCGGATGGAAGGGCACTATTGCACGCATAGGAAAAAACGTTGTCGAGGCAATGACGCGTAACTTCGGCGCCGACCCTGCCGATATAATCACCTGCGTAGGTCCGTGCATCTGCGGCAAATGCTTTGAGGTCGATTATTCTCTTGGAGAACGTTTTGTGCGCGAATTCGGTGCGGACTGCCTCATAACATCCGTAAAGGGGGAGAAGGCATATCTCGATATCGAGGCCGCAGGGGCAATACAGATGCTCGAAGCGGGAATAAATCCCGAGCACATAACGCTCATGCACGCCTGTACTTATGAGCTTGATGATGATTTCTTCTCCTACAGGCGCGATCGCGGCATAACCGGCTCTATGATTGCATACATGAAAATTTACAATTCATCTGTTGCCAAACAATAGGCGCTTGATTATAATTAAACGTGTCTTTAGCTATTATTACAGGAAAATGCTTTTAAGGAGAGCAAAATGAACCAAGAAGAACGCAAAAACTATGCCGATAGCGGCAAGAAGAATAATACTACACGCAGAAAGAAAAAGAAAAGGCGTGCCTCGCCACTCCTGACGATTGCTTGGGGAGCATTTGGGGCAATAGTCGTTGCACTTATAGTCGTATGCGTACTCATGTTCACGCTCAAACCCACACAGGCTGAAGTAGCTTCATATATATATAATTCTACATTCTGTGAGGGCATAACCGTAAACGGAAAAGATATCTCGGGGCTGACATACAATGACGCGTGGGCACTGCTCAAGGACGAAATTAAGACCACGGCAGATGACACCTGCGTTTCCGTTAATGTCGGAACGGGTCTTTGGGTGCTTTCGGCGCAGGACTTGGGGCTTCACGACAACCTAGATGAAGTTCTCAGAGAGGCTATAGCTTTGGGCCGCAGTGATACGTTCTTTGCCAACATGAGTGCTCAGAGCGATCTAAAGAAGGAAGGCAAGGCATACACGATTAGTTACAGCGCTTCCGAAGAGGCGATATCCAAGTTTGTCGCAAATATCGAAGCATCGGTCAACACCCCCGCTGTAAACGCCTCTATGACTCCCGACAAGACCGCTACCGAACCTACATTCAATTATCACGAGGGAGATCAGGGCTTTGGTATCGATGCCGACGTGCTCGTTAAGACAATTTCGGATTCGGTTTCGGCAGGCAAATATAATGTCACGTTCACTCCTGAACTCGTATACACAGAACCCGATATTACCATCGAGGATCTCCAGTCGTCGATAGCACTGAGAAGTTCTTTCCAGACCCACTACGGTGCGACCGCAAGTCTGCATACGGCGGCGCGTATGAGAAACATACAGAAAGCAGCAAGGATACTCAACGGCTGTGTTGTTGAGCCCGGCGCTGAACTTTCATTCAACGAGTTCATAGGCCCCAGATACGAGAAGGATGGTTGGGCGCTTGCTCCCGGAATCGTAAACGGTTCACGCTATGAGCTTCAGCCCGGCGGCGGTATATGTCAGGTATCCACCACTCTATACGATGCACTGCTTCAAGCAGGACCCGAAATCGAGATAATCGAGAGGAACCGTCACTCATGGCCCTCATCGTATACCGATTACGCTCTTGATGCTACCGTTTCAACGGGCGGTCCTGACCTTAAGTTTAAAAACAACACTAACGCTCCCCTGTATATATTCGCCTATGAGGACAACGTCAATTACATAATGACAGTTTACATATACGGTGAACCTCTTCCCGACGGCGTAACATATGAGATAGAGGGCATTACAGAAGAAGTCCTCAAGCCGGGTAAGACCGAGTACATCGAGGTTCCCACATGGCCCACAGGCTATAGCGAGACATACGTTTCCGCACGAGAGGGTTACAGGGCAACGGCATACCGCTATAAGCTCATAAACGGCGAGAGGGTTGGAACCGAAGTGCTGTACACCGATATATACCGTGCGGTTACCGGACAAATTAAAATAGGTACAGGCGACCCCCGACTGCCAAAACCTAACGGAAACTAACAACAGTTCAGTCAACGATAAGACCTCTGTATGGAACAACCATACGGAGGTTTTTTATAGCCACTTCCCAAACATTCTTATCCATTGAATGACACATCGAAATTTGTTGCCTTTTACCAATCTTACTGCGCCGAAATCACAAATTGAGAATACTTGCAGCGAAATGTGGCAAATTTGAAGAATTTGCAAAACATACCGATACTGCAATCTGCTGTTTCAGTTACATGCTATAATAACCGTGATAGGGCGTGGAGAGCTTTATGATTGAAGCTACGAATTGCCAATATGCAAAGCCGCAGCCGGTTGAACGGGTCAATAAATCTGCGGAGAACAGGGCAAAAATCGAGCTGCCGCAAGCAGTAAAGCTTAGCCTATTATCCCACAATACGCAAAAGAAGTGCCGCAGCATTCCACAATGTAATCGCGTCACAGTTTGATTATCAACAGGGAGGAAACGCATCATGAAAGAAGTGAAATCACCCAAAAAGCCTCTTATTTATTACTATGGAATTGTACTTCTGGTTTTGCTTTTGTTTAATATACTTGTAGCGCCGCTGTTGCTCCAACAGCAGGTAATCGAAGTTGACTACGGCGCGTTTATGAATATGATCGATGAAGAAAATATCGGTCAGGTAGAGGTGTCGGACACGCAGATTACATTCACGGATAAAGAAGAGACGACCATCTATAAAACCGGTCTCATGGACGATCCGTCCCTAACAGAACGTCTGTACGCCGCGGGCGCTACTTTCTCTAAGGACATTACGGAAACAACATCACCAATCATAAGCTTCCTGCTCTCATTTGTCCTGCCGCTCGTGATATTTATCGGCCTCGGACAGTATATGAGTAAAAAGATGATGCAACAGATGGGCGGCAAAAACTCCATGTCCTTCGGTAAGAGCAATGCGAAGATTTACGTCCAGTCAACCGACGGTATTCATTTTAGCGATGTTGCCGGCGAGGAAGAAGCAAAAGAAAGCCTGGCGGAAATCGTGGATTATCTGCACAATCCCAAGAAATACACGGAAGTGGGCGCTTCCATGCCGAAAGGGCTTTTGCTTGTGGGCCCTCCCGGTACCGGTAAAACCATGTTGGCAAAGGCAGTAGCCGGCGAGGCAAACGTCCCCTTCTTCTCCATGTCTGGCTCGGAATTCGTGGAGATGTTCGTTGGTATGGGTGCCAGCAAAGTGCGAGACCTGTTCCAGCAGGCAAAGGAAAAAGCACCTTGTATCGTGTTTATCGATGAGATCGATGCCATAGGCAAGAGGCGTGACGGCCAGTTCGGCGGCAACGACGAGCGCGAGCAAACGTTGAACCAGTTGCTCACAGAGATGGACGGCTTTGAAGGAAACAACGGCGTCATTATCCTTGCGGCAACTAACAGACCTGAATCCCTCGACCCGGCGCTGACCCGTCCCGGACGTTTTGACAGGCGTGTTCCCGTTGAACTACCCGATTTGAAGGGACGAGAAGAAATCTTGAAGGTTCACGCTCGCAAAGTCAAGGCGGCCCCGGACGTGGATTTCCATACCATCGCCAGAATGGCAGCCGGTACATCCGGCGCTGAGCTCGCCAATATCGTCAACGAAGCTGCCCTGCGTGCAGTGCGCAATAACCGTGCAATTGTAACGCAGGCAGATTTCGAAGAGAGTATCGAGGTCGTACTTGCAGGCTACCAAAAGAAGAACGCCATTCTCTCCGACGAGGAGAAGAAAGTGGTAGCTTACCATGAAATCGGCCACGCTCTTGTTGCCGCCATGCAGACTAGTTCCGCTCCTGTACAAAAGATTACGATTATTCCCAGAACCTCAGGCGCACTCGGTTATACGATGCAGGTAGAGCAACAGGACAAGTGCCTGCTGACAAAAGAGGAATTGGAAAACAAGATAGCGTCGTTCACGGGCGGCCGTGCGGCTGAAGAAATCGTGTTCGGTCAAATCACAACGGGCGCTTCCAACGACATCGAGCAGGCTACAAGACTCGCGCGTGCTATGATAACCCGCTACGGCATGAACGACGAATTCGGTATGGTGGCTTTGGAAACCGTGACAAACCAGTATTTGGGCGGCGATGTGTCTCTGGCCTGCTCCGCCGATACACAGAAGGAAATCGACCGCAAAGTAATTGCTACCGTGAAGGAACAGCATGAAAAAGCGAGACGCATCCTACGGGAGAATCGTGAACTGCTCGACATGCTGGCGCAGTACTTGTATGAAAAAGAAACCATTACCGGCGAAGAATTTATGCGCATCCTGCAGAAAGGAGATGTACAGCAATGAAAAATCGTTCTGGCTTTGGCTGGATCGGGTTCATTTCCGGTCTGTGTATGCTTTTGCTCGGAGTTTTCACGTTTATCCGTCCGGAAAGCATGTTTACCTGGTTTACTGTAATCTATGGGTTGATTGCCGTGATAACAGGCGTCTGTGATATTGTTTTTTACATCAAAGCAGAGCGCTATACGGGATTTGGCCCCGTTATCTCATTGATTTTCGGTGTGCTTGGCGTAATGGCGGGCATCATACTGGTGACACATCCGGAAACAGGAAAATGGATTCTGTCCATCGCGTTCCCGCTATGGTTTATAGCCCACTGTATTTCACGCATGACACATCTGAATCTGATTCGGTTAACCGCAGGAAGTGTTTATTACTACATCTCGTTGGTGGTAAACATACTGGGTCTGATTCTCGGTGTTGTGATGCTGTTTAAACCGGCATTTACCTTTATCACCGCAGGCACACTGGTAGGAATCTATCTTATCGCATCCGGTGTGGAAGCAATTATCATCGCTTTCAGCAAAGTAGGCTCGCGCCGATAAATGCGAAATGTATGACCAGTTCATCAAGAAATAATAGTATCTGCATTTGTGCAAAGCGCCCGAATAACTTCGTCCGGGCGTTTTCTTTATTATAAGCTTCATCCTCACAGTCGAATCTTTTCATAGCTATATTCGATTGGCTCAAAACCGTTTCGACAATACAACTATAGCGGCTTTACTGTGCTTGCTCAGTTTGTGTATTGTCGATATGAGGCGTATAAAGTATAATGAAGAGTATTTGTTTTTTTGGAGGACCTCATGAAAAGAGTTCTTGGATGTGTAAGACGCGCCGACGAGCGCTTTAATATGATACAGGACGGCGATAAGATTTGTGTCGGTGTTTCTGGAGGGAAGGACAGCCTGCTCCTGATGTACGCGCTTAAGCTGTATCAGAATTTTTCAAAGCACAAGTTCGATGTTTGCGGAATAATGCTCGATTTGGGACTTGAAGAGCAGGACACATCCTCTGTTTGCACCTACGCCGAGAGAATAGGCGTTCCGTTCGAGGTCCTTAAGACCGATATAGGCGACGTGGTATTCAACATTCGCAAGGAGACTCATCCCTGTGCGTTGTGTGCAAAGCTCCGTAGAGGTGCTCTCAATTCGGCGGCGGTAGAACGTGGATGCAACTTAGTTGCGCTCGGACATAACCGCGAAGACGTGCTTGAAACGTTCTTTATGAGCCTGTTATACGAAAGCCGCCTCAACACATTCGGACCTGTTACGTATCTTGGGCGCAAGGACGTGACGATAATCCGTCCTCTGGTATTCCTCCCGGAGAAGTACGCGCTCGGCGTAGCGAGAAAGCTTGAACTCCCTATTATGAAGCCCCATTGCCCCGTCGCAGGATACACCACACGCGAGGAGATGAAGGATGTGCTTCGCTACTTTGAGACAATTATGCCCGACGCTCCCCAGAGGATAATGAAGGCCATTACCGACACAGAGAAGTACAATCTGTGGCACAATCTGAAGCTCCCGCCGAGAGACTTAGTCGACCCGTGCTCAACATGTACCAAGCGTCCTCCCACTGATGAGCAGTAATAAAAGATAGCAAAAAGGCGTCGTTTCTACGACGCCTTCATTATTTCTGTGCTTTGGTATCTCTGCACTTTAGCAACCCATCGTGATATCATTTATATCCGAATCGTCGTCTCCCCTGTCGGCTCCGGTTCCCACGAGTCCCACAAGCATATACCTGTTGTTTATCGGGTCGTAATATAACCTCTTAATAAGCCTGAAGTTCTCGATACAACCCGTGGAAGCGACATGTGTGCGCGGACCGGTGCAGGGATGCAGTGTATTGCCTATCATTATATTGCCCTCGTTAACATACGAAATGGGCAAATCCTGCTCAATAATCTCCTTCACCTTTGTCTCAAGGTCGTTTAGATTGATCTTCGGGTGTTCCCCGTCAAAGCTGAGCATAAAGCCGTGCTTGACATCGCCATGCCTGCACCTCTGCAGATCGGGCCTTTCGAGAAAAAACTCACAAAGGTCTTCAGCCGAATGCGCCATACGTCTGTATTTTACGGACTTGGATACGATATTGTAAATCTCCTGCGGCTTTGGTCCGAACACGGTGGGACGTGTGATTATTACTTCCTCGCCTATGCCTATAAGCAGGTTTGCGTTGACCTTCATGTACGGATAAATCATGTCGAAGTGTTCGACTATCACCCTCTTCCCATTTTGGACCGCATTGAGTATCGCATCGGACAGCGCGTGTATCTGGGTAAATGCGAGCTCAAATCTTATGTCGATGTGGTACGTATGTGCAGTGAAGAATCCGTCGTCTGCCTGGTCGAGAAGTGGCAACGGGCGAATATTCACGCCGTTGTCGTCGTTTGTCAACTCAAGACCGGGGAACATGCCTTTAATAAGCATGCTTTTGCCCGAACCGGAGTCTCCGATTATTCCTATGAGCTTGTCATACGGACTGAGGTACATCTGGGCAAGCTGCATACCGAGGTCATATATCCTGTCACGTCCTCTCGGAGCAAAAAAAACAGTATAGTAATGGCTGTTCTGCATTCTGCCTGAATATGACATATGCTTCCTCCTTTAATTCTGATGCCAACATTATAAAGCATCTGAACACCGTTGTATACGGGCTTATATCTTGAAACGTCATCAATGTGGGTATATAATTAAAAGTAATATTGATCTATAACAATGACGCTGCACGTTTTATAACAAGACGTGTAAATACAGATTACAGGAGTATTCGATAATGAGACGTTCCATGCTGTTTTTACCCGGTAATACGCCTAATATTATAATTAACGGCGATGCGCTCGGAGCTGACTGCATAATACTGGACCTTGAGGACGCGGTTTCCCCCGACCAAAAGGACGCAGCTCGCTTTCTGGTAAGGAATGCGATAATGCAGATGGGTTTCGTTGGCTGTGAGATCGTTGTACGCATCAACTCAATAGACACCGACTTCTGGCGCGCCGACATAGACGCCATTGTACCTACATATCCCAACTATATAATGCCCACAAAAGTCAGCTCGGCAAGCGTTGTCCACGAGGTCGACTCTTATATTTCCGAGGTTGAGGAAAAGCACGACATAACAAACGGCACAATAAAGCTCATACCGCTCATCGAAACCGCTCTGGGCGTAGAGAATGCGTTTGAGATTGCAACGGCATCAAAGAGGGTCGAGGCGCTTTTCCTAGGCGGTGAGGATCTCACGGCTGACCTGCGCTGTAAGCGCACAAAGGAAGGCCACGAGATAGAATATGCGCGCACGAGGATAGTGTGTGCCGCACGAGCCGCAGGTGTCGACTGTTTCGACACGCCCTTTACAGACGTACATGATGACGAGGGCATCGAGGTCGACGCGCGCTATGCAAAGAGTCTCGGCTTCTCCGGCAAGGCTTCCATATCCCCCAGACATGTTCGCGTAATCAACACGGTATTCAGTCCGACTGCAGCCGAGGTCGCATACGCAAATCTTGTACTTGAAGCAATAGAAGAAGCGAAGGCACAGGGGCGCGGGGCGATATCGCTTAACGGCAAGATGATTGACGCACCCATAGTTGAACGTGCCAAGCAGACACTCGAGATAGCCGCACAGCTCGGCATGGAAGGAGCGCATATCAATGAATAAGCTTACAACTCTCAAAGAAGCCATACTTGCAAGCGGTCTGACCGACGGCATGACCGTGTCTTTCCACCATCACCTCAGAAACGGCGACTATGTGTTGAACATGGTGATGGACGAAATAGCCGCGCTCGGAATACGCAATCTTACCGTAAATGCCAGCTCACTGTTTAACGTACACTCACCATTAAAAGAGCATATCAGAAACGGAGTCGTCACAAAGCTTCTCACAGACTATATGTCTGCAGAACTTGGACGCTTTATCTCAGAGGGCGGCATGGATACTCCCGTTGAATTCAGAACACACGGCGGCCGTCCGAGGGATATCGAGCTTGGCATAACCCCTATAGACGTTGCTTTCATAGCGGCTCCTGCCGCCGACTGCATGGGCAACTGCACCGGTAATCGCGGCAAATCCGCTTGCGGTTCGCTCGGCTATGCGATACCCGATGCGATGAACGCGAGATTTGTCGTAGTCATTACTGACGAGATGTTCGACTATCCGCTGTCGGAGCCGTCTATTACGGAACAGTACGTGGACAGCGTCGTAAAGGTCGACTCCATAGGCAACCCTGCCGGAATAGTATCGGGCACGACCAAGATTACCCGTGACCCGGTAGGTCTTGCTATGGCTATGCAGGCGGTCGATGTGATAAACGCATCCGGCTTATTGAAGGACGGTTTCTCGTTCCAGACCGGTGCGGGCGGCGCATCTCTCGCGGCGGCAAAATACTTGATGGACCTCATGCTCGAAAAGAAAATCCGCGGAAGCTTCGGTCTCGGCGGAATAACGGGCTTCCTCGTCGATATGCTCGAAGCGGGCTGTTTCGAGTCCCTGCTCGACGTACAGTGCTTCGACTTGAAGGCCGTAGAATCCATAAGACACAACCCGAAACATCAAGAAATCTCCGCTTCACGTTATGCCTCACCTTGGGCAAAGAGCTCCGCAGTCGACAGTCTTGACGTGGTAATACTCGGCGCAACCGAAATCGACTGCGACTTTAATGTAAACGTGCATACCGATTCAAACGGCTATATTATCGGCGGCTCTGGCGGTCACAGCGACACCGCCGCGGGGGCAAAGCTCTCAATGATAATCGCACCCCTTACCCGTGCAAGACTCCCCATCATAACGGACAAGGTGCAGTGCATATCCACACCTGGCAGCTCTATTGATGTGCTCGTCACCCAGAAAGGCATCGCCGTTAACCCGGCAAACACAGAGCTTACCTATCGCCTGCGCAGTGCAGGACTAAACGTGGTCGATATAAGACAGCTCAAGGAATTCGCCGAAGCTCTCACAGGTATACCTGCAAAGCCCGTTCACGGTAACAAGGAGATTGCAAAAGTAATCTACCGCGACGGCACACTGCTGCACACAATCAACAACGTCAACTGACGGATTCGGAGGTCATATGAACATAAGAACGATTCATGCTCAAGAAATAACGGAAACGATCAAAAGGCTCTGTATCGAGTCAAACTGCCATCTGCCGGGAGACGTCAAACACTGCATCGAGTGCGCAAGGGAGGCTGAAGATTGGCCCGGAGCGCTGAACATACTCGACCGAATAATCGAAAACTACAACATAGCTGACGAGAACGTAGTACCTATCTGTCAGGACACGGGCGTTGCGTGTGTATTTATTGAGATCGGACGCAATGTCCATATCGACGGCGACATAGAAGACGCTATAAATGAAGGCATAAGACAGGGCTATAAAGAGGGTTACCTCAGAAAATCCGTCGTTGGCGACCCGCTCAACAGGGTGAACACAGGCGACAATACCCCTGCGATGATTTACTTTGATATCGTAGAAGGCGACAAATGCAAGATAACCGTAGCACCTAAGGGCTTTGGAAGCGAGAACATGAGTAAAATAAAGATGCTTAGACCCTCCGACGGCGTCGATGGCGTGATAGATTTCGTGCTTAAGACCGTCGATGAAGCGGGACCCAACCCCTGCCCTCCCATCGTCGTAGGCGTTGGCATAGGTGGTACATTCGACAAGTGTGCATTGCTTGCAAAGAAGGCACTTATAAGGGACCTGACACAAAGGAGTCCGTACCCGTACTATGCGGAACTTGAGGAAACGCTGAAGAAAGAGATAAACCGCCTCGGCATAGGTCCCCAAGGACTTGGCGGAAAGACAACGGCGCTCGCGGTTAACATAGAGACCATGCCGACGCACATTGCAGGACTTCCTGTAGCTGTAAACATAAACTGTCACGTCACGCGCCACATGAGCGTTACGCTTTAACAGCAGGAGGCACAAATGGAACATAAAATAACTACCCCTCTTAACAAGAATACCGTACAAGCCTGTCATGCGGGAGACACGGTGCTTATTTCAGGCGAGATTTACACCGCTCGCGATGCGGCGCACAAAAGACTGGTTGAGCTTGCCCGCCAAGGCAAACCGCTGCCCTTTGATATAAAGGACTCAATAATCTACTACGTTGGCCCTACGCCTGCAAAGCCCGGAATGGCTATAGGTTCGGCCGGTCCTACTACGAGCTACAGGATGGATGTCTACTCTCCCACGCTCATAGAGTTGGGCGAAACGGGAATGATAGGTAAAGGCAAGCGCGACAATAATGTCATCGAGGCTATGAAGGCACACAAGGCTGTATACTTTGCGGCAATAGGCGGAGCGGGCGCATTGCTTTCGCAGTGTGTAAAGAAGGCGGAGATTGTCGCATACGAGGACCTCGGCGCCGAAGCAATCAGAAAGCTTAACGTAGAGAACCTGCCCGCAATAGTTGTAATAGACTGCTACGGCAACAATCTTTACGAAAGCGGCAGGAGCGATTATCTGAATATGAGAAAATCTGACGATGTGGAGGAATAATGCGGATTACCATTGACCCGAACTCAAAATCCCCCATATACATACAGATTGTCGACTTTGTTATCGCCCAGGTAGAGGCCGGTCGTTTGGCGTACAACACAAAGCTCCCTACAGTGAGACAGCTTGCAAAGCAGCTTGACCTTGCCGCAGGAACAATATCAAAGGCGTATGAGGAGCTCGAGAAGCGGGGCTATATCGAGCTTAAACAGGGCAAGGGCACGTATGTCTGCTATCGCAGAGAGAGCAGTGACAGCAGGAAAGAACGCGCGATGTGTGCCATAGATAGGCTTCTCGATACGCTTGAAGAACTTTCATTTTCCCCTAACGAGATGTCCATATTCATTGAACTGAAGCTCCGTGAGCGCATATACAGGGAAAGCGCGCTTCAGATAGCGCTTCTTTGCGACTGTGACGAGATAGTCGAGCCTATTACACGTCAGTTGTACGAGCTAGGCGACGTAGATGTTCACCAGTATTGCTTCTACGCAATGACAACGGCTTCTTTGAGGATATGTGAGAGTGCCGACATCGCCGTTGTCTGCATAGGCTCCTCGGTGGCTACGACCATGCAATGTCTGAATGTTGCCAACACCATACGCATATGCATTTCCCCTTCTACGGAAACGCTCTGCAACATTGCAAAGTTAAGCCGCGACGAGCGGGTTATTCTCATAACCAAATGCGGCGACTTCCTGCACATGATGCAGGATTGTCTGCGCGAGACCGTGCCCGAAGTCGCATACACTACACACTGCACGGACACCTCCCGCGATATAGACCGCTCATACATACCCGATGTCGTGATAGTGCCACAGAGTTACAGGACTCTTCTGCCGGAGGGAACAGTAGAATTCATCGATTCACTTCCCCCCGAAACGAAAAGAATCGAGTTTTCGGCACATGCCGACAGAGGCTCGTTCATGTATTTAGAGGAAGCTGTCAATGCAGTTAGACAGACCTGCCGGCTGACACATAAGGGTTAAACGTTACTGCCATCTTTCGATGGCTTTTCTTATGCGATAAAACCCAGTAAATCCGCATTATATACTTTAATTCGCACTTATTATGATTGACATATGTACTATATCAATGTAAAATATTGAAGTAGAACACACCATTCTTAAAATTTCGAAGAGGTAAGTAATGGAGAAAAAGACACTGGTTATTGGCGTCATAGGTGCGGACGTACACGCTGTGGGTAATAAGATTCTCTACCACGCTTTCACCGATGCAGGCTTCGAGGTGATAAACCTCGGTGTTATGGTTTCGCAGGAAGAGTTTATATCCGCCGCAATAGAGTCTAATGCCGATGCAATAGTCATTTCATCGCTCTACGGTCAGGGCGAACTCGACTGTCGCGGAATGCGCGAAAAGTGTGACGAAGCCGGCCTTAAAGGCATATTGCTTTATATTGGCGGCAATATCGTAATAGGCAAGCAACCCTTCAACGAGGTCGAAAAGCGCTTTAAGGCGATGGGCTTTGACCGCTCATTCGGCCCGGGTACATCACCCGAGGAGGGTATAGCGGCCCTGAAGAAGGACCTGCACATGGAAGACTAAGAGGCGCATCATGAAGCCCGTATTACTCATAGACTTTGGCAGCACATATACGAAGGTAACAGCGGTAGACGTAGACAACGCCGTTTTGCTCGGCACGTCCTCCGCTTACACCACGGTTGCGACCGATATCAACGAGGGGCTTGATAATGCGCTTCGCTCTTTGCGTCAGGAAACAGGTATTACAGAATACTCCGAAAGTTTCGCCGCATCGAGCGCTGCCGGCGGTCTGAGGATGATTGCAAGCGGTCTTGTACCCGAACTTACAGCGGAGGCGGCAAGATGTGCAAGCCTCGGAGCAGGTGCAAAGGTGATCAAGACCTACTCGTTTGAGCTTACTGAGGACGATGCGGAAGAAATCGTGGCTTATAAGCCCGACATACTTCTTCTCGTAGGCGGAACCGATGGCGGCAACAAAGAATGTATAATCAACAATGCCCGAACGCTTGCGGCAGCCGGCGGTGATTTTCCGATAGTCATTGCAGGCAACAGAAATGCCGCCAAGGAATGCGAGCGCATACTTGCAGACCGAGAGACCCACATATGTGAGAACGTAATGCCCAAATTCGGCCAGCTCAACATAGAGCCGGCGCAGAAGCAGATTCGCGACATATTCCTGAAGAGGATTATACTCGCAAAGGGTCTTTCCAAGGCGTCGGAGCTTGTCAGCGACATACTCATGCCTACTCCGTCCGCTGTCATGAAGGCTATCGACCTGCTTGCAAATGGCTGTGACTCGATATCCGGCATAGGCGAGCTGCTTGCAGTTGACGTAGGTGGGGCGACGACCGATGTGTACTCCGTATCCGACGGTCACCCCAAAAGACCGAACACCATGGTCAGAGGCTTGAGTGAACCGTACATTAAGCGCACAGTCGAGGGTGACATAGGAATGCGATACAGTATACATGGCATAGTTGATGCTTGCGGTATAGAAGAAGTCTCAACGCGTGCGGGCATGACACCTGAACGCGCACAGATATTAGTGGATAAGCTATCGCAAAACACCGAGATGCTCCCCTCCGACGAGGAACTTGCCTCACTTGACGAGGCATTGGCGGGGCTCGCTGTAAAGACTGCCGTAACGAGACACGCGGGAAAGCTCGAAGAGACGTACACAATTATGGGCGTGTCTTATATACAGACCGGAAAAGATCTCACGGCGGTCGAAAACCTTGTAGTAACGGGCGGCTCACTTATACACACGCAGAACACTGCGAAAATCGCATCATGCGCGTTGTATGACCCGCTTGAACCGACATCCTTACGCCCCCAACGCGCGAGGATACTCATAGACAGAAAGTACATTATAGCTTCGATGGGACTGCTTAGCGAGCATTACCAGGAAGTAGCTTTAACAATTATGAAAGAGGAACTTATAGAAGATGGACTTGCAAAATAAGCGCATCACAGACGCCGAATTCCAAAAGATCCGCGAGGAAGTATTGATACAGTGGCCCACCGGCAGAGACGTCGACTTTGATGAAGCAATAGCGTATCACAAGTCGATGCCCCAGCACAAGATTTTCTCGAAAAAGCTCGAAGAGGCAAAAAAGCAGGGCATCACCCTCATTCAGCCCAGAGCTGGCGTCGCGTTGATTAAGGATCAGATCGAGCTTCTTACCTATCTCCAGGATAAGGGCGAGGCGGATTTGCTCCCCACTACGATAGACAGTTATACTCGCCAAAACCGCTATCAAGAAGCTGAAAACGGCATACGCGAATCCTTTAGAGAGCGTCGTTCGATGCTAAACGGTTTCCCTGCCGTCAACCACGGCGTAGCAGGTTGCAGGCAACTCATAGACAATCTCAACACCCCCATTCAGGTAAGGCACGGCACCCCCGATGCCAGGCTTTTGACGGAAATCTGCTATGCAGGCGGCTTTACAAGCTATGAGGGCGGCGGTATTTCATACAATCTGCCCTACGCAAAGAACGTTCCCATGGAAAAGACAATCCGCGACTGGCAGTATGTAGACCGTCTTACCGGTATGTACGAAGAGGCCGGTGTTTCGATAAACCGCGAACCTTACGGACCGCTTACGGGCACGCTCGTTCCCCCCTGTATCTCCCACGCTGTAGCTGTCATCGAGGCTTTGCTTGCGGCTGAACAGGGCGTTCGCAGCATCACAGTCGGCTACGGCCAGTGCGGAAATCTGGTGCAGGACGTCGCTGCTATTAAGACTCTCGAAGAGCTCACGGACGAATATCTCGCCAAGTACGGTCATAACGATGTCGTAGTCACCACCGTATTCCATCAGTGGATGGGCGGCTTCCCGCAGGACGAAGCCAAGGCATTCGGCGTTATATCCTGGGGCAGTGCGACAGCGGCGCTTTCAAAGGCGACAAAGGTCATAGTCAAGACCCCCCACGAGGCGGCAGGTGTACCCACAATGGAAGCAAACGCTCAGGGTTTGAGGTGTACAAAGCAGCTAATCACCATGCTCAGCGACCAGACCTGCACGGCAAATACTCTCGAGATGGAGATGGAAGTAATCCGCAGGGAAACTCGCAGCTTGCTCGACAAGTGCATAGAGCTCGGCAACGGCGATATAGCCATAGGCGTTGTTCGCGCTGTGCAGGCAGGCGTAATCGACATTCCGTTCGCGCCGTCCCGCTTTAACGCAGGCAGAATGCTCCCCGCAAGAGACAACAATGGCGCAATCAGAATTCTCGATCCGGGCAATATGCCGCTCCCAAAGGATATGCTCGACTTCAACCGCCAGATGATCGAAGAGCGTGCAAAGGTTGAAAAGCGCAAGGCTTCGTTCCAGATGGTAATTGACGACGTTTATGCAATAAGCAAAGGTCGGCTCGTAGGTCGTCCTCAGAATAGCAGATAATTGAGGTGCAATATGAAAATCATTGATGTAGTTTGCTCGGCAGGGCGCACAGGTTTCTATTTCGACGACCAGCGCGCAATTAAGGGCGGCGCCGTTTCCGACGGCAACGCATACAAGGGCGATCCCGTTACCCCCGGCTTTACAGCGGTTCGTCAGGCAGGCGAGTCTATTTCCGTCATGCTTGTACTCGAGGACGGTCAGATTGCTTATGGCGACTGTGCGGCGGTTCAGTACAGCGGTGCCGGCGGACGTGATCCCCTGTTCCTCGCTTCAGACTTCATACCCGTTATTATTGATAACATAAAGCCCGTTCTCGTGGGTAAGGAGGCCGACAGCTTCCGCGGACTCTCAGAGCTCGTCGAATCGATTACGGTAGACGGCAGGAGACTGCACACCGCCATCCGTTACGGCGTAACTCAGGCCATACTTGACGCCGTCGCTAAGGCAACTCATCGTCTCATGTGCGAAGTTGTAGCAGACGAATACAACTGCGACGTTTCGGATAAGCTGCTCCCCATATTCACACAGTCCGGCGACGACAGGTACAAGAACTCCGATAAGATGATTATCAAGGGCGCACAGGTCCTCCCCCATGCCCTCATCAACAACGTCAAGACAAAGCTCGGTGAGCATGGCGAGCTCCTTGAGGAGTATGTCGGCTGGCTGCGTGACAGGATTATAGAACTGCGTACAGATGACAGCTATGCCCCCGTAATGCACATCGATGTTTATGGCACAATAGGCGCACTGTTCGGAGACGACAACTACACTGCTATGGCAGACTATATCGCCAAGCTCGAACAGGCCGCAAAGCCTTTCCACCTCCGCATAGAAGGCCCGATGGACGTTGAGGACAGGGAAAAGCAGATGATGGCACTCAAGACCCTCACAAAGGAACTCGACAATCGCGGAATCGACGTAGAGCTCGTAGCTGACGAGTGGTGCAACACACTCGAGGATATCAAGTACTTCGCCGACAACAAGGCAGGCCACATGATTCAGATTAAGACCCCCGACCTCGGCGGCATCAACAACACCGTTGAAGCAGTTATCTACTGCAAGGAAAGAGGAATCGGCGCATATCAGGGCGGCACTTGCAACGAGACCGACCGTTCCGCTCAGGTCTGCATACACTGCGCAATGGCGACACAGCCTACTCAGATACTGGCTAAGCCGGGTATGGGCGTAGACGAGGGCTATATGATTGTCTACAACGAGATGCAGAGAATTATTGCGCTCAGGAAGGCACTCAGAAAGTAATTGCCACACAACATAAAAGGCGGGACTCCCCCGCCTTTTATTGTGCCTTGCTCGATATTTCCCGAGAAATCTACAGGCACTCTCACGCTATAATGTCGCTTTGTTCTGTACTTGCTATATTAACAGCCTGCTGAGCAGGATGTTTTGTGTTTATTCGAGATAGATCCCTGCGAGTTCCATATTTGTGTTGAAGAGGAATGAGTAAACCCTGCTCATTTTCTCAAACTTACAGGTGAGCACCACAAGGGCACAGTCCGCTCCGGTTATCGCATCCTTCTGTCCTACCACAGAAACGTTGTTTATTTCCCTAAATGCGCCGGATTCATCCATAGCCGCACCCCACTCGGATTCGAGTTCCTCTGCTGTAAGCTGATCTCTAAGCGACGGCGAAAGCATATTGACGACGGACTCGTACTCCCTGTCGTTAATGAGAGAAGCGATCTGTCTGCCGCATAGCTCTACCTGCGCCTTATCATATGCGGGTGAAAGTGCTTCACTTTGATCGACGCAGCCTGCCGCAAACAAAATGAATATGCAAACTGTCAAAGCAACTGTAGTCGCAATAACTCTCTTCATAAGCACACCTCGCGCCTTCAATCATAGTGGTTATCTGCAGAAGCTCTCTATATAGCTGTCCCTGCTCTTTTTGATGATTTCTCTTGCAACATCCGCTCCCTGTACATCGTTGACTACAGTTTCCTTGTTTTCGAGATTCTTATACACGGAGAAGAAGTGCTGCATCTCTCTGAAAACATGGGCGGGAAGCTGTGTTATGTCTGTATAACCGTTGTAGGTCGGGTCGCTGAACGGTATGGCTATTATCTTCTCATCGAGCTTGCCGCTGTCCATCATAGTTATGACCCCTATCGGATAACAGCGCACCAGACACATCGAGTGTATGCATTCACTGCACAGTATAAGCACATCGAGGGGGTCTCCGTCATCTGCGTATGTTCTGGGTATAAAGCCGTAGTTAGCAGGATAATGTGTCGAAGTATACAGAATCCTGTCAAGTATCAGTCTGCCCGTCTCTTTATCGAGTTCGTATTTTGCCTTTGAGCCCTTTTCTATCTCTATAACGGCGATAAAGTCGTCGTCATTCACACGAGAAGGGTTTATATCATGCCAAATATTGGACACCGGTGTACACCTCTTTTTTGTTTATAATGCCTACAATAGCACACAACATGGCAGTTTTCAATAACCCAAAACTCAACAGACTCCTAATATTATATGCCGTCTGTCCATCTTTACTATACGTCGATTCGCACTGCGAAATCCTTTTTTCATGCTGTCTTACAGATTATGTTTGGACCGGCTTGGACATAGTGTTACCCTAAAATCAGACTCACTCCTGATTGACCGCGATTTATCGGCCATGATAACAAAAGCGTACTGAATATGGCATGTGAAGCAACAGACAGCATATTTGTGAACAATCGAGCAAGAATTTTCATCAAAAAAGCTGATAGATAACTGATATTTGCCCACCATTCAAGAGGTTTTTATGCTATGTCAGCTCAATGCGACACTTATATCCGAAACATGCAAGGTTCAGTTGTGTTGACATAACTTTTTCCTCTACATGCTTTATTTAATAATAAATGATCTGGATAGAATTTTGTCGTTGTTTGAATTATCTATTGCTATGGGTTTGAGCGATGTTTGCTCAGTGGGTTTGATGGAAAGAGCATACTTTTCCAAACTACCCTGTTACTCACGATTTGACAAAAATTGTTCGAGATTCATCGCATGATGATACTTTACGGAAGCCTTCCGATCTTTCTCGATTATAGTATGTGTTAAGTCGATGTTATTGATAGCAGCAATGGCAACTATATAGTGAAGCATGTCCGCCAGCTCCGTCCCCAACTCATCCTGCAAATCACTTCCGTCAGAGGACTTCCTCCCTGCACGCTTATTCAGTATTTCTGCGACTTCGCCAATCTCCTCTACCAGCTTCATAAACAGACTCTGCTCATTGGCCCAGCCACAATAATGGCCTAACAAGTAGCTTTGTAATGCGTATATTGTTATTTGCATATTACGTTCTCCTTAGCTGTGTTGATGGATGAAACCGGCGTACGGCGAATGACGCCGCAAGCGTGTAAGCGCTTCCTGTATTCTATCGTATTATAAAATCCGCCCACCGCCGCAGCGTTTTCACACATTACAGGCGCATTTTTCGCACGAATTGCATTTCATAAATCTCACAAGGGAGATTCTTAGCTGTATATCGCTTATGTGATGTGACATACTTGCTTTACAAGTGCGATATAACATCCGTTCTTTTCATACGCGAAGCGTATACCACCTGCATAGCAGATATCATGCCGACACGTATATTACCCGTTACGGTGGGGAACGGATATCATTGAAAAAAAAAGCACTTGTCGAAACAAGTGCTTCTCTTGGTGGAGCATAGCGGACTCGAACCGCTGACATCCACACTGCCAGTGTGGCACTCTACCAACTGAGCTAATGCCCCAAGCAAGAGCTATTATAACGTATGTTGGTTTTGTTGTAAAGTAGTTTTTTGAGGGTGGCAATTAAATATATAACACAACTAATCCCTGTACCTCTGCCTTGACTCGTCCGACCGCCTGCTTGAAGCATCATTGCCATACCCAGCGTACTTGCCATAACGCCCGCTTAAAGAAACAGCAAGTCATAGACTCACGACTCACCAGATATATTATCAAATTATTCCGTATATATTTCACTAAAAACCCCTAACCTATCAACATCACATCCGCAATAATATCAGAAAACAAGCCATATTCCGTATCATACTGCAGTCTTTAAGCATAAATAAAAAAAGTGTTTGACATTGGTATGTAGCTTATGTATAATATCTCTCGTGCGAGACGAAACGATAGACGGGGTGTAGCGCAGTCCGGTAGCGCACGTGCTTTGGGAGCATGGGGTCGCGGGTTCAAATCCCTCCACCCCGACCATGATAATGGCCCCTTGGTCAAGCGGTTAAGACACCGCCCTTTCACGGCGGTAACAGGAGTTCGAGTCTCCTAGGGGTCACC
>SAMEA3663246__coassemble_35_pt1 | contig 76003 bp, 82 predicted proteins | sample SAMEA3663246__metabat2_low_PE_033 | metagenome-assembled genome bin SAMEA3663246 (sample SAMEA3663246) | pig gut metagenome | biome: pig gut; feature: pig-associated habitat; material: faeces | place: China | collected 2013
ACCAACGACACTGCGGTTAACAGCCGCATGCTCTACCGACTGAGCTAAGGAGGAATATCATTACTGACAGGGCATATTCTAACCCAAAGCAATGTAAAAATCAACCTTAAAAATAATATATTTTAAATGACCGCATCGGCACTTGTTTCACGAATGGCTCAAATAACGTCCGAATTAGCCAATTTTCAAGGAAAAACAAGCATCTTGGGGCTTGCCTTGCATGCAAAATGATGATATAATAACCACCGTGGTAGTTTTTCAAGTGATTCCTGTAGCGAGGGTGAGCTGTTTTGCTCACTCTTTCGTTTTGATAGAGGCATTAACGAAAGGAGAACGCATGAAGATAGCGGAAACTGTAATGCAGCTTTTGAAGCCGGTCATTGAGGGGCTGGGCTATGAGCTTGCCGAAGTGAGTTACAAAAAAGAGCAGGGCAACATGATGCTGGAGCTTTACATCGACAAGGAAGACGGCGTCACGATTGAGGATTGCGAGAAGGTAAGCAGGGCGGTTGACCCGATACTGGACGAAAAGGACCCAATTCCCGATTCTTACTTTATGGCGGTTTACTCATTGGGAATAGACAGACCGCTGAGGACAGACAAGGACCTTGGCAGGAATATCGGAGAGATGGTCACGGTAAAGCTCTACGCACCGCTCAACGAAAAAAAAGAATATGTGGGAAAGCTTGCGAGCTTCGATGAGAGCAGTATAACGCTCGATTGCGATGGCTCGGAGGTAAAAATAGGACGCAAGGATGCTTCGAGCATCAAGCTTTATCTGGACTTTAATACTTTGCAGACCGAGGAGTGATATTATGAATGTTGAATTTATGGAAGCGCTGGCTGCGCTTGAGAAGGAAAAGGGGATAAGCAAGGAATACCTCATTGATGCGCTGGAAAACGCACTTATTTCAGCGTATAGGCGCAATTACGCGCAGGGTGATGCGGTGCTTGGCAATGCAAGAGCCGACGTCGACCGCGACACGGGAGAAGTGCATATTTACGTGTCCAAGTCCGTAGTTGGTGAGGTTGAGAATCCCCTTGCGGAGATCTCGCTTGAAAACGCAAAGAAAATAAATCCACTCTATTGCGAGGGTGACGTCGTCGAGGAAGAGGTTTGGCCAAAGAACTTCGGACGCATCGCCGCTCAGACTGCAAAGCAGGTAATAGTACAGCGAATCCGTGAGGCGGAGAAGGGTATGATATACAATGAGTACGTCGAGAAGGAAAACGAGGTGCTTACGGCAATAGTGCAGCATGTCGAAAGAAACGGTGTGTACGTCGAGCTGGGAAAAATCGAGGGCTTTATCGATGCAAGAGAGATTCCTGCAGGCGAGACATACGAAAATTACTCGAAGATAAAGGTATATGTACTGAAGGTGTTAAACGGCAACAAGGGGCCGCAGGTAATGGCGTCACGCACGCATCCCGGACTTGTAAAGCGTCTGTTTGAGCTGGAGGTACCCGAGATTCAGTCCGGCATAGTGCAGATAAAGAGCATAGCACGTGAGGCGGGGGCGAGGACAAAGGTCGCCGTTTACTCGACAGACCCAAGAGTTGATGCCGTAGGCTCATGCGTAGGTCCCAAGGGAATCAGAGTGGAGCGTATAGTTTCGGAACTTCGCGCAGAGAAGATAGACATAATCGAGTGGGATGCAGACCCGGCGATATACATTGCTAAGGCACTCAGCCCTGCAAAGGTCCTGATGGTGTACATCAATGAAGTCGATAAGGCGGCAAAGGTTGTCGTGCCGGACGGACAGCTTTCACTTGCAATCGGCAAGGACGGACAAAACGCCAGGCTCGCCGTTAAGCTTACGGGCTGGAAGATAGACATAAAGAGCCAGAGCCAGATTGCAGAGGCGGCCGATTCCGATATAGAATAAGATCGGAGGAAAACCATGCCCAAAAAAATACCGATGCGCATGTGCGTGGGCTGTCGTGAGATGAAGCCTAAAAGAGAGCTCATAAGGGTCGTTCGCTCTCAGGATGGGAATGTCACCGTCGATTTTACAGGCAAGGCGGCAGGTCGCGGTGCATACGTATGCAGGAGCGTCGAATGTCTTGAAAGGGCCATTAAGACGAGGGGTCTGGACAGGGCGCTTGAACACAAAATCGAAGATACCGTGTTCTTACAGTTGAAGGAGGAGCTTCAGGCAGGTGACAGATAAGCTTAGAGGTGCAATAGGCTTTTCCATGAAGGCAGGAAAGTGCAGTTCGGGCGAGTTTGCGGCGGATAAGGCGTTTACGTCGAGGCACGCAAAACTGGTACTGCTCGACGAGAGAGCTTCCCTTGCCACACGTGACAGATGGAAGCGCAGATGCCAGGTACATGAGGTGCCTTATCTGGAGGTAACGGGTATAGGAGAGGCTATCGGCAAAGAAAACAGAATGGTGGCGGCGATTGTCGATGATGGCTTTGCCGCAATGATTATAAAAGCAGCTAACAGCGACTTGACCCATAACGGAGGTGCAATGAATGACTAATGAGCCTACAACAGCAAGGACCGCTTCAAAAAAGGGAGCAGGTGAGCTTACAACCCAGACGCAGGCCATGTTTGAACGCATAAAAAAGCTACAGGCGGATTTGTCCGTCAAGATACAGACTGCGCGTAAACTCGAATCAAGACTCAGGGCGCAGGAAAAACAGGCCGAGCTTGAGCGCAAAGAGGCGGAGAAGAACGAGCGTCTCAGACGTATGCGCGAGGAAGGCGAGGGTGCAGGCGTACAGGTCGGCGGCATAAGAGAGCCTAAAGAGGAAACGCAGAAGGTTACACAGCCCGTGGTTGAGGCGGTTGCTCAGGAACCTGCGCAGGAGACTTTGCCCGAGGTAGCCGCAGAGCCCGATAAGCCCGGACAGGAGCCGGAGGTCAAGCCCGCAGAGGAACAGATACCGGATACTGAATCGGAGCAGGAGCCGGCACGGTTCGTCCCGGAGCCCCGGTCAGATGTCTCCGCAACGGTTGAATCCTGTCATGACGGCAGACCGCAGAGAAGCGACAAGCGCGATAAATACGAAAGACAGGAAAAAAGCGCGGTCGTGGATGCGCCCGTAGAAGAGGGTAGGAGGTCTCACGAACACAGACAGCATGACTCCAGAGACCGCATGGCCGCGATAAAGGATTCCAGACCAGGCGATAAGCGCACGGGAGACAAGTTCGGTTCAAAGAAGCCCGCTCAAAAGGATAAGGGCAGGACAAAACAGAAGAATCCCGACTGGCGTGCGGCGGACTCAGACGACGATACGTTCGGTTCAAAGAAACGCAGGAAGAAGCAGGCTGTTGAGGTCAGAAAGCCCGAGCCTGTGAAAATTGAGAGGGCAGTTATGACGACAGAAACTATCAGCATAAAGGAATTATCGGAAAAGATAGGAAAGCCGGTTTCGGATATTTTGGGCAAGCTGTTGATGATGGGTATTATCTCGGGCATAAACCAGCAGATAGATTATGACACAGCGGCGCTCGTTGCGGCGGAATACGATATCGACTTCGAGTATCAGCCTCCCAAGACGATGGAGGATCTGCTCTCCGAGACATCCGATGACGTAGACCCCGAGGAGAGTCTCAAACCGCGTCCCCCGGTAGTAACCATAATGGGACACGTCGACCACGGCAAGACATCGCTGCTCGACGCCATAAGAAACAGCCGTGTTACCGCAGGCGAGGCGGGAGGCATAACTCAGCATATAGGTGCATATCAGGTCAAGTGCAACGGCAGGGATATAACATTTATAGATACTCCCGGCCATGAGGCATTTACATCGATGCGTGCAAGAGGCGCTCAAGTAACGGATATCGTTATTCTGGTAGTCGCCGCAGACGATGGCATAATGCCTCAGACCATAGAGGCGATAAACCACGCAAAGGCGGCTGAGGTTCCGATCATAGTTGCAGTCAACAAGATGGATAAGGACACCGCAAATCCCGATAGGATAATGCAGCAGCTTACAGAGCATGGGTTGGTAGTAGAGCAGTGGGGCGGTGACACGATTTTCGTACCCGTATCCGCAAAGACGCATATGAACCTCGACCTGTTGCTTGAGATGGTACTGCTTCAGGCGGATATGTTAGACCTCAAGGCAAATCCTGATAGGCTCGCAAAGGGCATCGTGGTCGAAGCAGAGCTCCACAAGGGAAAGGGACCGATTGCAACCGTTCTTGTACAGAAGGGTACACTGCACGTCGGTGACCCGATTGTTGCGGGCTGTGCAAGCGGCAAGGTAAGGGGTATGATAGACGACAAGGGCAGACGCATAGACAGCGCAATCCCCGGTCAGCCCGTTGAAGTTCAGGGTTTCTCGGAAGTTCCGTCAGCGGGCGATGTGCTTACTGCGACGACAGATGAGAAGATGGCGCGTCAGGTAGCCGAATACAGGCGCGACATGAAGAAGAAACTTTCAAACGAGACTACTAAGGTAACGCTTGACGACCTGTTCAGCCAGATTGCAGAGGGTCAGGTGAAGGACCTTAACCTCGTCGTAAAGGCCGATGTACAGGGTTCTGTAGAAGCTATAAAGGCTGCACTTGAGAAGCTGTCGAACGAGGAAGTCCGCGTACGCTGCATACATGGCGGCGTAGGCGCTATAACCGGCTCGGATGTAATATTCGCATCGGCATCCAATGCTATTATAATCGGCTTCAACGTAAGACCCGACCCGACCGCAAGAGCTGCTGCGGAAAAGGAAAAGGTCGATATGAGACTCTACAGCATCATTTACAACGCTATTGAGGACATACAGAACGCTATGAAGGGCATGTTTGCACCCGTATTCCGCGAGGTCGAGCTCGGCAGGCTTGTCGTCCGTGAGACGTTTAAGGTCAGCGGCGTAGGCACTATAGCAGGCGCATATGTACAGAGCGGCAAGGTGTCGAGAAACGCACAGGTCAGGGTAGTGCGCGGCGGCATAGTGCTCCATACGGGCAAGATAGGCTCACTCAAGCGTTTCAAGGATGACGTAAAGGAAGTTCTTACGGGTTATGAGTGCGGTATAGGCATTGAGAATTTCAATGACATCCAGGTTGACGACGTAATAGAGGCATTCGAGATGGAGGAAATAAAGAGATAGGAGGACTCCTATGAACAGATACGACAGAATAAGCGAGGAGATTAAGAGAGGCATAAGCGAGATAATACGAGAGCTTAAGGATCCGCGAATTGCAGAAATGACTTCGATTATGTCCGCAGAGGCGACGAGCGATCTTACGCTTTGCAAGGTTCGAGTCAGCGTCTATTCGGAGAATGAGCAGGAGAGGGTCGACACGGTTGACGCATTAAATCACGCGAGCGGCTTCATAGCTCGTGAGCTTAGAAACAGGATAGACATAAGGCGTGTTCCGAAGCTGTTGTTTATAAAGGACGATTCGATAGCCTACAGCGTGCATATTTCGAAGATACTCAGAGATATTGGAGTTAAGCCGGAGACGGCGGACGATGCAGAGGGAAACGAATGAGCATGATAACTCGTATAGCCGAGTTGATACGCGAGCATGATGATTACACCGTTATAGCGCATATCGCGCCGGACGGAGATACGATATGTTCGTGTATGGCGTTGAAACTCGGTTTGGAGCAAATAGGTAAGAAAGCACAGGTGGTATGCGATAACCGCGTACCGCCTATGTTTGCGTTTTTGGAGGAATCGTATTTCGTCAAGACAATGCCCGATGTCAAAAGGACGGAGAGCTGTATAGCTGTCGACTGTGCCGACAGGCTCCGTATGGGAACATGTGCAAAGCTGTTCGATGCAGCAAGCTTCACCGTTTGCCTTGACCATCACGGTACGAATATCGGCTTTGGAGATTTGTTCTGCGTAGATACGACAGCCGCAGCAACGGGCGAAATAGTGTATTTGCTTTTTAAAGAAATGGGCGTTGATATAGATTCCGATATAGCAAGGTATCTTTACTGCGCAATAATCGCGGATTCGGGGCAGTTTGCCTACAGCAATACGACACCGAGGACTATGAGGATAGCGGCGGATTTGCTCGAGACGGGTATAGACGGAAACGAGCTTCACACAAAGCTCTATTCGAGCGACCCCGTTTCAAAGCTCAGAATCAAGGCGAGGGCTATAAACAATCTACAGCTTTTTGCGGACGGCAAGATAGCAGTAACCGTAATCACGCAGAGGGACATACTTGCCGCAGGTGCATCAAACGAGGATACCGAGGGAATAGCCGAGATGCTCAGAGGCATAGACACAGTAGAGCTGTCGGCAGTTATAAAAGAACAGAGGGACGGTGCGTTCAAGGTAAGTATGCGTTCCCAGAATATAGGGAATGTCGCCGCCATAGCGAGAAAATTCGGAGGCGGAGGGCATGAGCGTGCGGCAGGGTACACGATTGCAAGACCTTTGACGTACTGCTTAAATACGCTCACAGACGAGCTTTTGAGGGAGTTGGATGTATGACTGTACCCGAAGGCGTTGTAGCCGTACTTAAACCCCCGGGATTGACCTCAAGCGACGTGGTGACCGACATAAGGCGTATTTTCGGCACGAGACGCGTCGGCCATGCAGGGACGCTCGACCCCGGTGCGTCGGGTGTGCTTCTGATTTGCGTCGAGAGGGCGACAAGACTGTTTGACTATATCGTGGACAAGCAGAAGGAGTATATCGCAGAAATCGCATTCGGGGCGGAGACAGATACTCAGGATTCATATGGCACCGTGATGCGGACTTGCGATAAAGTGGTATCAGAGGAAGAAATCATAGCCGTACTTGCGCGTTTTCGCGGAGAAATAGAGCAGTGCGTGCCCGTGTATTCTGCACTCAATCAAAACGGCGTGAAGCTTTATAAGCTTGCCCGTCAGGGTAAGGAGATAGAGGAGAAGCGTAGAAAAATCACTGTGCATGATATAGAGTATCTGCATAAGACTGGCGAAAATCGCTATCTGATTAGGGTGTGCTGCTCCAAGGGAACGTACATAAGGACGATATGTCACGACATAGGCCGTGCTGTGGGCAATTGTGCGCACATGAGTTTTCTGCTCAGGACGAGATGCGGCACACACACGTTGGCCGATGCGTACTCGACGGCTAAGCTCAAAGAGCTCAAGGAACAGGGTAGGCTTGCCTCCGCGGTAATTCCACCCGACAAGGCTGTGGCGTATTTACCCGAATTACAGTTGCGCGATACGCCAAAGAACAGGCGCTTCTTTTTAAACGGCGCACAACTCAATGTCAATGCAGATGACGGTGTATACAGGGTGTACTGCAGTGGTGAGTTTCTTGGGCTTGGCGGCGTAAATGGCAGTACGCTCACTGTAAAACTTGTTTTAAATAGGGCCGGAGATGAATAGAAAGAGGATTATTGCCCTCGGTATGTTTGATGGGGTACATATGGGACACAGGGCACTTATAGCGCGCGCGAGGCAGATAGCGAAAGAGAGCTCTTGCGAAACGGTGGTGTTTACGTTTACCAATCATCCCTCTGAGACACTGGGCAAAGAGGTAAAACTGCTTATGCCGTACAGAATGAGGCTAAACGAGCTTGCGAAGCTTTGCGACGATGTTATAGCTGTACCTTTTACGCATGAATTTGCGGATATGCCCGCGCGTGATTTTGTAGAAATGCTCCTGTATGAATACTCTATGGCAGGAGTTGTGATGGGTTTCAACTACACATTCGGTCGAGGCGGCAAGGGCGATGCGAACCTTATGATGTCGCTTGCACAAAAAATGGGGTTCACGGCTGAGGTAGTGGATAGGGTGACGTATGAAGACAGCATCGTGTCGAGCACGTATATACGCGAGCTTATAGAGAAGGGCGACATCGAAAGGGCAAATAAACTGCTCTGTGGGGAGTTTTCACTTTCGGGCAATATCGTACCCAATATGCACATAGGCGGAACTCTCATAGGCTTTCCCACGGCAAACCTCATACCCGACGACGGAATAGTGCTTCCATGCGAAGGCGTCTATGCCACTCGAGTATATATAAGGGGCGAGCTGTATAGGGGTGTCACAAACATCGGAAGCAATCCTACGGTGGGAGGCAAAAAGATTACGGTCGAGACCCATATCATCGATTTTTCGGGCGACATTTACGGCGAAGCCATGACGGTAGATTTCGTAAAAAGGCTGAGAGACTGCATAAAATTCGACTCCATTGACGGACTGCGCGCACAGATTGCCGACGACGTTGCCAATGCGGAAAAGTTGGCAATTTAGATTGTGAAATATATGAGATACAGGTGTTTACACGGGGTTTGGGTCATGCTATAATCACAAAGTCAAACCGTTTGCTATGCTTTGTCGTTTCTCCGACGCATTGCGCAGCTTGCGGGGATTATGCGAAGAAGGAGGAAATACAATGGATAAGTCTAAGATCATTGCAGAATATGCAACGCATGAAGGCGACACGGGTTCTCCCGAGGTTCAGATCGCGATTCTTACAGCCCGCATCAATCACCTCAATGAGCATCTGAAGGTTTTTAAGAACGACCATCATTCCCGTCGCGGTCTGCTCAAGATGGTAGGTAAGCGCAGCGGCCTGCTCAAGTATCTGTACAACACAGACATCGAGCGTTACAGGTCCATCATCGCAAGACTTGAGATCAGAGATCGTTTCGGCAAGAAGTAATTCACTTGTCACAATTAGAGCGCAGCAGTAATGCATGCGCTCTTTTCTATAAATAATCATGTTCTGTGCTTTGACGGTCACAATTTGTCATTATAACAATCCATTACAAGCAGAACACTTTTGCGTTGCCTCGAATTCAGCGCTCGAAAGGAATCTATTAGACGCTTTTCTTCATCATTCAGATCGTAAGCATACGTTGCTTCGATGACGCGCCTTATGTCCGTACGCCCGATGAGGTAATCGACCGAAGTGTTAAAAATACCGGCAATCTGTACCAAAACAGCAATGTCAGGCTCGACATTGTGGTTCTCATACTTGTTGACGGACTGCTGACTTACACCGATGGAATCGGCAAGCTGCCGCTGGGACATGCCAGCCTCTTCCCTAAGCTTTTTCAGGTTTGCTATCATCAGAGTGCTCCTTCCAATGCTATTGTATCAATGTGGTAACAGCGATTAAAACTCTCAAAATTAGTTATTGACAACAACTAAAAAGTGTTATACATTAATGGTGAAAGGATTTTTCCGGATAATAAGGAGGGATAACTATGAAGCGCATGAAAATGGGCATTGCTGTCTTGATCACTGCGGCGTTGCTGTTAGTATGCATGACGCCGCTTGCGGTGTTTGCAGACAACACACGCTATCCTACGCCCGGCGGCTATAATGATAATGATTATCAAAAGCTTGTCACATTCCTTGAGCTGGAGGACGAAAGCGGCGTAAGGAACGGCGAAAAGATCAGCGAGAACTACGATCCGCAGGATCCGACAACGTGGGAAGGGACAACGTGGGAGAATGGAAATATATTCCAAATAGACTTCTATGACAGGAATCTTATCGGAAAATTAGATGTCAGCAATTGCACGGAATTGGTGGAGCTTGACTGTAGCTACAATCAGCTAACCGAACTTGACATCAGCAATAACACGGCAATGTGGTATCTTGACTGCGGCTACAACCAGCTAACCGAGCTTGATGTCAGCAATAACACGGCATTGGTGTATCTTAACTGCGGCTACAACCAGCTAACCGAACTTGACATCAGCAATAACACGGCATTGGAGCATCTCGTGTGTGACAATAATCAGCTAACCGAGCTTGACATCAGCAATAATACGGCAATGTGGATACTTTCCTGCCGCAATAATCAACTGACTTCCTTAAACCTGGAGTCAAGCTACAGTTTAAGTTTCCTCGCAGATCGTGTGGAGGCTGAGGGAAACGGCTTCATTGCTGTAGATTTGTATTCGGAGGTAGAGGATTACACATATTTTGGTTGTGTTTACGCCGAACCAAAGTCGGGAAGCACTTTCATCGGCTGGTACGATGAAAACGGTGTGCTTCTGTCGAGCGAAGCAGAGTTTGATATTTCCGATGCCAATAGTACTGTTTTTATTGCTAAGTTTGAGGGAGGTTCACCCGAGCTCACAGAGTACACTGTGACGATTAACCACAATGAGAACGGTGCAACCGATCCCACGGCCGGTAGCTACACAGTAGCTGATGGCGAGGAGATCGCAATCACAATTACACCCGATGAAAAATACATGGTACAGAGCGTACTCGTAAACGGTGTTGAGACTGTAACAGAGATCGTTGAGAACGTACTTACACTCACCATAACCGGTGACACGACCGTTGAGGTAGTCTTCACAAAGATCCCGAAGACCGGCGCTATCGCTCTTACATCAATGGCTATCATGTCCATGATCAGCGGTGCCGCAATCATTATCTACAAGAAGAAGTAATTCAGAAATCATAATCCTCATTAGGTAAAGATGCAGCCCACCCTTCGGGGTGGGCTGTGTTTTACGTGCATGGGAGAACCGAATATCACTTGCGGAATTCACTGTACATGCGGCGATATCGGAAACAGCGAGTTTCTTGAGGCGGAAGCGATGTTTATAGCGACGGGTGTTTCGGGGAAAAGTGTAATGAGAATATCTCTCGTGGCATGGATGCGGTGTATCAAACCCTTATGTGCTTGTCACGGTGTTACTATAGGAGCGCTAAATTTTGAGGAAACTGCGTATTTTTGCAGATTGCCTAAAATATACACCGGTACCATGCTCCAAATGTACAATACTATGCTATAATACTCGAGATAATGTATATTAGAAGGAGAATTAGATGAAAAAGGTTTTTTCAATGGAGCTTGCGGGACGGACGATGACCGTCGAAACCGGAGCTTACGCTGAACAGGCGGGAGGTTCATGCCTCGTCCGCTGTGGCGATACCGCGGTAATGGTATGTGCTACCGTAGCAAAGACAGCGAGGGACGGAGTCGATTTTCTTCCGCTGTCCGTAGAATTTGAGGAGAAGATGTACTCCGTGGGTAAAATTCCCGGCGGCTTCATAAAGCGTGAGGGACGTCCCACTGAGAAGGCGATACTTACTTCGAGACTTATCGACCGCCCTTTGAGACCGCTTTTCCCGAAGGGCTTCTATAACGACGTACAAGTAATTGCCACAGTTATGTCGGTTGAGCAGGACATTCAACCCGATGTACTCGCAATGAACGGCGCATCAATTGCTCTGAGCATAAGCGAAGCTCCCTTCATGGGACCTGTAGGCGCGGTAAGCGTCGGTTATGTAGACGGCAAGTATATTTTAAATCCCAACAGCGAACAGCGCGATAAGAGCAGAATCCATCTGACAGTTGCCGGCACGAAGGACGCAGTCATGATGGTTGAGGCGGGCGCAAACGAAGTAACCGAGGAAGAGATGCTCAAGGCGATACTCTTCGGCCACGAACACATCAAGAAGATAGTTGCTTTCATTTCCGAGATCGCCGCAGAGGTTGGCAAGGAAAAGTGCGAGGTCGAGGTCTATAAGCCCGACGAGACACTTGCCGAAAGAGTTCGTGAATACGCATTCAAGAACATGGTTTGGGCGCTCGATACATTCGACAGAAAAGAGAGAGAAGCCCGTACCACACAGGTCAAGGCAGACACGATTGCTCGGTTTGAGGAAGAATTCCCCGGCTCTGCAAAGGACATAGATAATATACTCTACGGTTTCACAAAGGAAATAGTAAGAGATAAGATAATCAACAAGGGCATTCGTCCGGATGGCAGGTCATACACAGACATCCGCCCCATTTGGTGCGAGGTTGGACTGTTTGCACGTACACACGGAAGCGCAGTATTTACAAGAGGTCAGACTCAGGTAATGAGCGTCGCTACATTGGGCGCAATGGGTGACGGACAGACGCTCGACGGCATCGGAGAAGAAGAATTCAAGCGTTATATCCACCACTACAACATGCCTCCCTACAGCGTAGGCGAAGCACGCATGATGCGCGGTCCGGGAAGACGTGAAATCGGTCACGGCGCTCTTGCGGAAAGAGCTCTCGTGCCGGTGCTTCCTACTGAAGACGAGTTCCCCTATGCCATCCGTGTGGTATCTGAGGTCATAAGCTCAAACGGTTCGACCTCACAGGCTTCCATCTGTGCCAGCACACTCGCACTAATGGACGCAGGTGTTCCGATTAGCAAGCCCGTAGCAGGCGTTGCAATGGGTCTCATCAAGGACGAGGAGAGCGACAATATAGTTGTATTGACGGACATTCAGGGTCTTGAGGACTTCCTTGGCGACATGGACTTCAAGGTAGCAGGTACACGTGACGGTATCACGGCGATTCAGATGGACATAAAGATCAAGGGCATTGACGAGCAGATACTTACTCGCGCACTCGCACAGGCGAGGGACGGCAGAATGTTCATACTCGGCAAGATGCTTGAGACTCTCGATGCATCTCGCGCAGAGCTTTCCAAGTATGCACCCAGAATCATACGCTTCACGATAGATCCCGAGAAGATTCGCGAGGTCATAGGTACAGGCGGAAAGACCATAAACAAGATAATCGCAGAGACGGGCGTAAAGATAGATATCGAGGACGACGGACGTGTGTTCATCGCTTCGCCGGACTCCGAGGCTGCGACGCTTGCAAAGAAGATGATAGAGGATATCGTCCGCGACATAGTAGTCGGCAATGTATATCTGGGCAAGGTGGTTTCGATACTGCCCATTGGCGCACAGGTAGAACTCAAGCCCGGCAAGAAGGGTCTCGTTCACATCTCAAAGCTTGCCAACAGGCGCGTTGAGAAGGTCGAGGACGTCGTTTCACTGGGAGACGAGATACTCGTAAGGGTTATCGACATTAAGCCCGACGGCAAAATAGACCTCACGAGAAAGGGACTGCTCCCCGAGGACGCGAAGTAATAGCACAAATGATAATGCCGTGCAGCATTGCTGTGCGGCATTTGTTAAATAATAAGGACAAAAAAGCCTGAATAACACCCCGATTGCAAAAGACTGCATAAGCACTCCGTTGTGATATTTATTACCTATGGTGAATATCATTAAACAAGTAAACTGCGGAGGTTATGTGAGGGCATGCTTAAGATGAGGGGAATTACGGGTATCGTGGTGAACGTAGCGCTTTTTTTGGTGATTGCCGCGTTATATGCCATCACAGCGGAACCATTTGCCGGCGCTAAGCCCACTATAGGCTCTGCGGTATACATGGGGACGAATACGGACGCTGTCGCATTGCAGTGGACATTGTCGTACAAGGCGGGGTCGTTAGATAAAATACTGAACACGCTTGAAAGCAGAAATATAAGCTCGACGTTTTTTATAAGCGGCGAATACGTGAGGAGAAATCCCGAGCAGGTCAGAAAAATCGTCTCGATGGGACACGAAATAGGTACTCTCGGCGACTATCCGAATTCCGATGGGGATATTGCGTGGGTAGAGCAGGATATAATAACATCCATACAGTCCATTAAGGAAATCTGCGGCATAACCCCGAGGCTGTATTACTCAGCCGCAAGAAAGCAAAACGTATCCGACAGGGCCGCAAAAAATCTCGGCATTACCCATGTAAAATGCACGATAGATTTGCTCTGCGCGAGGGATGACGCCGAAAATATAGTTTTGCGCGCACGAAATGCCGCGGGCGGAAACATAATACTTATGCAGCCCACAGCACAGGCAGGGGAATCTTTGGAGGAGCTGCTTTTGCAGTTCGAGGAAATGAAACTCGAGGTTGTGACTACGGGTGAGCTAATAGGTCTATACGATTGAGAGGTAGCGAATGATACTAGACAAAACACTTGACAACGGCTTGAGGATAATTGCCGAAAAGCTCGATAATGTCCGCACTGTATCCGTGAGCTTCACGGTTAATGCGGGAACGGTGGACGAGCAGTCCGATGAAGCGGGCATTTCCCACTACATAGAGCACATGGTATTCAAGGGAACAAAGAACAGGACAGCTGCGGAGATAGCGATGGATATGGATGCCGTGGGAGCAAGCCTTAATGCCGGCACATCCCGGGAAAACACGCGCTTCTATGCAAAGGTGTTGGACAAGCATCTGCCGACCGCAATCGACGTGATATCGGATATGCTGTTGAATCCCAAGTTTGATTCAAAGGATATGGAGCTCGAAAAGGGCGTTGTGTGTGACGAGATACTCATGTCGCAGGACGACCCGGACGACCTCGTTTCACAGCGCATACAGGAGCTTTACTACGGAGACGATCCGCTTTCACGCAGTGTGTTGGGCTCTGAGGAGACGGTACGCTCGTTTACCGAGCAGAATCTCAGAGATTACATGGAAAGACTGTACGTGCCTAACAACATGGTAGTCACCTGTGCGGGCAATTTCGACCAACAGAGGCTCGTAGACGAGATAAGTGAAATATTCATATCCCAAAACAACAGAGAGCTTAAAAAGCGCGAATACGGCAAGCCTAAGTGCGTCCGTGAATCGGCTGTGATAGACAGAAACGACCTCGAGCAGACGCATATTGAGCTGGCGTATCCGAGCTTCGGCCTTGGCGATGAGAAGAGATATGCTCTCATGGCGATAAACAGTCTGCTGGGTGGAGGAATGAGTTCGAGGCTATTCCAGAATATCAGAGAGAAGAGAGGTCTCGTGTACTCGGTTGGCTCTATGCCGGTTGCCTTTGTCAATTCCGGATACCTCGCGTTATTCGCTTCAACAGCGGCAAAGCAGGCGGAAACGGTGCTCAACCTCATGCTCGAGGAGATGGAAAGCCTCAAAAAGAACGGCATAACGAAGAAGGAACTCGATTTTACGAGGGAACAGCTCAAGGGTAACTTCTCCATTTGGAACGAAGGAACTTCGGCACACGCCTCTATGCTCGCAAAATACGCCTCGGCAGGGCTTCCCATAGTCACTGAGGAGCAGATGATAAATAACTTAGACTATCTCACGCTTGACGATGTGATGCAGATTATTCCCCATGTATGCGACGAGACAAAGCTCTGCTCGGTATTTGCGGGAAGAGAATGCGGCAGACTCAGCGAACTTATGAAAAAGTAATACGGAGGATACCATGGACGATAAGTTGGATGTGATATTCTCTCTGCAAAACGCCCTTGACAGGGACATAGAACAGCGGAGGGGACTTGAGGGTATAAGCCGTGACGAATGGCTTCAAAAGGACGCCATAGCGATTTTCGTGGAGCTTGGGGAGCTTCTCTGCGAGATAAACTACAAGTGGTGGAAGAACAAAAAGCCGGTCAACGAGGATGCCGCACGCGAGGAACTCGTAGACGTACTGCACTTTCTCATAAGCATGTGCATACGGATGGGCATGACAGCCGACGACCTATATAACGGCTATGTGAGCAAAAACAAGGAGAACTTCGACAGGCAATACGGACGCTCGCAAAAGCAGGGTTATTCTCCTGACGAGGTCTAAAAGCCTCATTTATCGGCATAAATTGCAATACACGCCGCTATAGCTTCCTCATTCAAAGTTTATGTGATATAATACTCAAAATGAGGAGGTTTTTTTATGGCAACGTATAGAGGCAGTAAGAGAACCAAATATGTTTTCAAACCCAGATTTTACGTCATATGTGTGTCGCTGTTTTTCGTGATATTGGCTGCACTTGTGCTTTTTATACCCGGAAGCGGACAATGCGTTATAGCCGAGGGAATTATGGATACCGAAGTACAGCAGAGCTTTGCGGTCATCAGAAACGAGCAGGTAATAAGCGTCGATAAATACGACAGGATACAGCACAAAGTCGAAGAGGGAAGCACGGTAGCTGCGGGTACACCTGTGGCGTGCGTGTACAAATGGGGCTACAGCGACGATATGATGCAGGCGTTGCTTCAAATAGAGGCGGACATCTACGAAGAACAGATGACACAGCTTGCAAGTGTCGAGGATTTGGGACTTATCGATGTAAACAACAGAATTGAGGTGGTCAAGGATCGTCTGCAGTCCGCTATATTGAATAAGGGCACAGAAGATGTGCTTACGATAGAGAATGAACTTACGGCTTTACTTGAGGAGAGGCAGGCGTATCTTGCGACAAGGGTTCAGAGCACGGAGACTCTCAATGCGCTGTATCAGGAGCGTGCGACGAGACTCGATCAGCTCAATCAGTGGCGTACGGATGTAAGTACCGCGGCAGACGGCAGGGTGAGCTTCTATTTTGACGGTTATGAACAGGCACTCAATGTCGCAAAGCTTGAAATAATATCTACAAAGCTCGTCTTGGGAGCCATTAAGGGTTCGAGCGCGACCGACCCCACTATGGATTCTGAGAAGTTGCTCTATAGGCTCGTGGACCCGAATGTTTGGTACGTCGCGTTTATCACATCGGGAAGCGATATGTACAGGGTCGTTGAGGGCGAGAGATATGAAGTAAGCTTCAGCGGCGAAAGTGAGACGACATATGTCGGCATAGCTCAAAAGCCACTCAAGTCGGGAGATTCGTTTATCAACATACTCAAGTTTGAGCGTGACATAGGGCGATACATATCCATACGATCGATTAAGGGGGATATTTCCCTGCACGCTACGGGACTTACCGTGAATAAAGACGCCATATTATTTGACGAAGACATGCTTACTTATGTAAAGGTAAAGGGCAGTGACAAGATCATTTATGTGGACATACTCGGCATTGACGGAGACAATGTGCTGATTAGGGCTTCGGGCGACTCTGATGTGCTTGCAGTGGGACAGACGCTCGTCATGTCTCAGAAGAATCTCTTTTCAAAGCTCTTTGGTAATGACTAAAGAAGGACGAAAATATGAGTATTCGTGAAAATTATCTGAGAATAGTCGATAATGTAGCCGATGCGGCGATAAGAAGCGGACGCAGACCCGAGGATATTGAGATAGTGGCGGTTACCAAATTTGTCGATATTGACCGCATACACCAAGCTATCGAAGCGGGCGCGTACAGCGTCGGAGAAAACAGGGTACAGGAATTTGTAGACAAGCTCCCTTTCTTTTGTGAGCACAATGTCAAGAAAAATATTATTGGACAATTACAGACTAACAAGGTAAAATATGTATTGAATCACTGTGACCTCATCCAATCTGTGGACAGGCTTCCCCTTGCGGAAGAGATAAGCAAAAGATCAAGCACTATGGGGATAATCCAGGATGTGCTTATAGAGGTCAACATAGGTGATGAGGTACAGAAGGGCGGTATTCGTGTAGCGGATGCGATGTCCCTTGTAACAGCGGTTTCCGAGCTTCCCGGGATTGCCGTAAAGGGTCTTATGTGTATTCCTCCCGTGCTGGGCGAGAGCGGAGTGCGTAAGCATTTTGCAGCAATGCGTGAACTGTTCCTTCGCATTGCTGCGAGTGACATAAGCGGTGTCCGGATGCGGTATCTATCCATGGGTATGAGCGGAGATTATATAGCGGCTATTGAGGAAGGCTCCAACATGGTCCGTATAGGGACTGCGTTGTTTGGAAGTCGATATTGACAGTCGCGGACGCTATATAGATAGACCAAGCGTTCAAAGTTCTACTCCAGGCGCCAAAATAATTTCTGGAGGTAAAAACATGGCAGGATTATTCGACAAAATCTCAACTTTTATCGGTGCGACAAAGGTCGAAGACTACGAAGACGAGGGCTACGTCGAGGACGATTACTACGACGAAGCCGAAGAAGAGGAGCAACCCTCTAGAGGACGTTCGAGGCAGGGTGGCAAGCAGAACATTACCGCACTTCCCTCTGCTACAAAGCAGAAGCTCATCATCTACAAGCCGGTGAGCTATGAAGACGCAGACACGGCTATCGACCAACTTAAGAGCCGCAGACCGGTCATAGTCAATATCGTTGAGCTTATCAGCACAAGCATTGAGACAGCCCAGCGTGTACATGACTATCTTGAGGGCGCAGCATATGCGCTTAACGGCAGGCTTCTCCGCATCGAGGAAGGAATTTATGTCCTTGCTCCCAGCAACTATTCGATTGGCGGAGATTCTTCAAAGGAACAGTAAACACCAATCGGATCTGTCGGACGTCATTTTGGCGTCCGGCTTGATTTAGGAGGGCAAATGAAACGGGAAGATATAGTAAAAAAGAAGTTTTCTCGAATGGTGATGGGATACTCACCAATGCAGGTAGATGCTTTTCTCGATGAGATCGTGGCTGAGTTTTCTCAGAACCAGATAACACAGCGCGAGACCGTCAACGCAAACGACGTGGAGTTAGCGAGGCTTAAGGCGGCACTTGCTAGGATAACCAACGAGCATGAGGCGCTTCAGGCGGAGGTCAAACGGCTGAACGAAGAAAATGCGACGCTTAGAGATGAGAACCACAAGCTCATGGGACAGCTTAAGATACTTGCCAGAGAGATACAGAAGCACAGGCAGGAATGACGGAGGAATGGTTAAATGGGGTGAAAACACCTCATTTTTTTGCGCCTTGCCTGTCAAATGGTACGAGGTCCTCAGTGTCATGCGCTTTATAACACAGTGTACTTCCGCGACTTATTACGTCATTGCCGTACCGTGTTCTGAGCTCGTCGAGCGCACAATCGAGCTTATGCCGCTTTTCGTGCAGTTTGTCCTCAAATATCGTGAGCTGTTCCCTACCATGTACGAGCGATGCGACTCTAACGCCGACTTGGCGAATGGGCTTTGCACCGTACAGGGACGCAACGAGCCTCTTTGCATGGTCGTAGAGCTCTCCGGTAACGTCGCTGGGGGAGAACATTTTATATTGTTTGGACAAGTGCGACAGGTCGTTGTATTTTACTGTCACGCCTATGACGAGTGCACGCATTCCTAGCTGACGGAGCTTGAACGAGACCTTATCCGTTTGTCGCAGTATCGCGGTATAGAGTTCGTCTATGCACTCGATATCTCCCGGGAGCGTGCATGCGCAGCTTATACTTTTTTGGTCGTCGGATTCGAGCAAGACTTTTTGGTCGTCTATGCCGTTTGCGTGAAGCCACATCTGCTTGCCGGCCACGCCAAACATGGCCTTGAGCACAGACTGACTCGCAGTAGCAAGCTGACCTATGGTAAATATGCCTATGCTGTTTAATTTAAGCGTAGTCGAACGGCCTATGTACATTAGGTCTGAGACCTTGAGTGGAAGTATGTGTTCACGCCAAAAATCGCGGGTCACTACAGTGACGGCGTCGGGCTTCTTGTAATCGGAGCCCATTTTAGCCATGAGGGGGTTATCGCCTACGCCGACGGACACCGTAAGACCAATCTCGTTCTTTACTCTCTCCTTTATCGTGTAGGCGATTTCAACGGGAGGGCCGAAAAGATACTCACAGCCGTTGTAATCTATATAAGCCTCGTCTATGCCGTAGCGCATTATAAGCGGCGAATACTGCTTTATTATGTCCATGAATTTGTTGGAGTAGTGGGTGTAGAGCCTGTAATCGGCAGGTACCAACTCAGCTTCGGGACAGAGCGCCATCGCTTCTCTTAACGACATTCCGGCATGAATGCCTTTCTTTTTCACGGGATATGTCGCTGCAAGTACGATGCCGTGTCTCTTGCTTTCATCCCCACCTATTATTATAGGGGAGTCAAACGTATAGCGCCCGTCGCTGGTTATGACGGTGCAGTATGCGTAAAATGAGTTCAAATCAACATGAAGATAGCTCATACAGAACCCTCCTTTATGAGAAGCCACTTATCGCGCGTCCTGTCCCAATAGAGCTCCGCACGACCGGATGAAAACTCAAGCACGAAACGAGTATATGACTTGAAACCCCAACGCGCCTCATCCTTTTGGAGCACACGCAGTACACGGGCGCGCTTGCCGGTAGAGCATATGAAATAAGCGGGTTTTACACCGCCGTTAGGGTCGAAATCTACAAGCACGCGTGTGATTCGGTTATATCGCTTCATCAAAACACCTCGCGGAACAAATGTTCTAAATGTATTATAATTGCACCTGTCGGCATTGTAAACACCGTTTTTGGTACAAATGTTCGCTAAAAATGAAAAATATGGTAGGAGATTCCCATATGTGTGGTGCCTGCTTAAAGCTTAGTTTTATGTTTCCGTCTGAGTCGTAGTCGGAAAGAGCCTTGCAGTTTGGCATTTTATTCTGTCATTGCACAACGCTCACGTCATTTGAGTTTATACTCGGCTAAGTGCTTGTAAAAGGGGTATTATACTTGTAAGCGTCGCCTGTAATATGGTAAAATGTAAGTTAATGAAAATGTAAAGAAATACTTGCGAAGGAGCATACTTTTTGAAAACCAGTGACTTTTACTATGATTTGCCGCAGGAGCTGATTGCACAGACACCTATGGAGGTGCGCTCGCAATCGAGACTTCTGGTTTATGACAGGGGCGACAAGTCCGTATGTCACAGGCATTTTTCGGATATACTCGATTACATAAATCCCGGCGATGTGCTTGTAAGGAACAATTCCAAGGTAATCCCCGCGAGACTCTACGGACACAGGGAGGACACTAACGGAAAGCTCGAGTTTCTGCTGTTGAGACGGGTGAGCGACAATGTGTGGGAATCGCTTGTAAAGCCGGGACGCAAGGCAAAAAAAGGACTTAAGTATGAGATTTCTCCCGAGCTTCATGCGGTTATAGGCGATACTACCGATTCTGGGGGAAGACTGGTAGAGTATGTTTATGAGGGAGCGTTCGAGGAGGTGCTCGACAGGGTGGGCGAAATGCCGCTTCCCCCCTACATAACGCAACGCCTCGAACAAAAGGACAGATACCAGACAGTGTATGCGGAGAAAGACGGCTCTGTTGCCGCACCTACCGCCGGACTGCATTTCACGCCCGAGCTATTTGACGCACTTAGAAAAAAGGGCGTAAATGTCGTGGACGTGCTTCTTCATGTTGGTTTGGGAACATTCAGACCCGTGTCGGTGGAGAACATCGAAGAACATCATATGCATACCGAGCACTATGAGGTTACTGCGGATGCAGCACGCAGTATAAACGAAGCGAGGGCAAATGGTGGCAGGATAATTGCCGTAGGTACTACTTCGTGCAGGACGCTTGAGAGCGTTACTGATGGCGACGGAATAGTACACGCAGACAGCGGTGAAACGGGGATATTCATCTCGCCGGGGTATAGATTTAAGGCTGTAGACGCACTTATAACGAACTTCCATCTGCCGGAGTCTACGCTGTTGATGCTCATAAGCGCGCTCGCAGGCAGAGAGGAAATGCTGAGAGTGTATGGAATCGCCGTAGAGGAGAGGTACAGATTCTTTTCGTTTGGCGATGCCATGTTTATAATTTGACGGAGGATAAATGGAGTATTTTAGATACGAACTTATAAAGACATGTAAACAGACAGGCGCAAGGCTCGGAAGACTCCATACGCCTCACGGAGTTATAGACACGCCCTGCTTTATGCCCGTAGGCACACAGGCGACGGTTAAGGCGATGACGCCGCGCGACCTCAAGGAAGTCAACGCGAGCATAATACTTGCCAATACATACCACTTGTATGTCCGCCCCGGTCACGAGCTTGTTCGCGATGCCGGAGGACTCCACAGCTTCATGGGCTGGGACAGACCTATACTTACAGATTCAGGCGGATTCCAGGTATTCAGCCTTGCCGGCATAAATAAAATCAAGGAGGACGGCGTCGAGTTTAGATCTCATGTCGATGGAAGAAAGCTGTACTTTACTCCGGAGAGTGTCATGGAGATAGAACAGGCGTTGGGCGCGGATATTGCTATGGTATTTGACGAATGTGCGCCGTATCCGAGTGATCGAAAATACACGCTCGAGGCTATGGAACGCACCCACAGATGGGCAAAGCGCTGTCAGGAGGTACATACCAGGGAGGACCAGGCGCTTTTCGGAATTGTTCAGGGCGGTATGTTCCGCGACCTGCGCATACAGAGCGCAAAGACGCTTGCCGACATGGATTTTATAGGTTACGGAATAGGCGGACTCTCTGTAGGAGAGCCTAAACCGCTTATGTACGAGATGCTCGAAGAGATGATGCCATACATGCCGCAGAATAAGCCGCGCTATCTCATGGGCGTCGGAAGTCCCGACTGCTTGCTGGAGGGAGTCATGCGAGGCGTGGATATGTTCGACTGTGTACTCCAAACGAGAGTCGCCAGAAACGGACTTGCGTTTACCAGAGAGGGTAAAAAGACCATCCGAAACGCTCGCTTTGAGCGTGACTTTACGCCTATAGAGAATGACTGCGATTGCTATGCCTGTACTGGTTTTACGAGGGGTTACATAAGACATCTCATAAAGGCAGGGGAGATACTCGCCGCACAGCTCCTCACTATGCACAATTTGAGGTTCTCGCTGAAGCTTATGGAAGACGTGAGGAAGGCTATTGCGGAAGACAGATTGCTTGATTTCTACAACGAGCTTAAGGAAGGCGGTGCATTCGATTGATGCAGCGCGAATACAGGCTCTTGTCCGAGGAGGATACAGTTAGGCTCGGGGCAAGGCTTGGAGAATTACTCACAGACGGCACGTTTGTAGCTCTTTACGGAGATTTAGGCGCAGGTAAGACCACGCTCGTCGCCGCCGCCGCAAACGCAATGGGTATACGCGACACCGCAAGCCCCACATTCACCGTAGTCCGTGAGCATAAGGGCGAGCATGAACTTTTTCATTTCGACGCGTATAGGCTATCTGACTCCGACGAGCTGTATGCCATGGGATATGAGGACTATCTCGACAGAAACGGCGTCATAATGATGGAGTGGGCGGAAAACGTGGAGGATGCGCTGCCGGCAGAGAGACTTGAACTGCATCTTTTCGGAAGCGGTGCAGATGAAAGACGACTGATTGCAACTGCACGGGGGACGTGCAGTGAGAATATTCTTATGGAGCTGAACATATGAAGCTTTTGGCAATATCGACTTCGTCAACGGTCGCATCTGCGGCGCTATTGTGCGATGGAGCGATTTCAAGCGTTCGTGCCGAAGCAAAGCGAGGCGGGCACAGCGAGGTCACAATGCCCCTCGTGGATGAGCTGCTCAGCACAGCAGGTACGAGCGTTGCGGAAATAGACAGATTTATTGCAGATGTCGGTCCGGGCTCGTTTACGGGCGTGAGGATAGGCGTTTGTCTCATAAATGCGATGGCTTTTGCCTGCGACAAGCAAACGGTTGCGATAAGCTCGCTCGAGGCGCTGAGGTTTATAGCTCAAAACCCCGACGAGGGAGCGATATGTACGCTCATAGACTGTAGAAACGGAAATGGGTATGCCGCACTGTACAAGAACGGAGAGGTAATCATTCCGCCGAGTGCCGTTGTAGTATCGGAGCTTATAGATAAGCTGCCAGACGACGTGGTCATAATAGGCGACGGCGCACATATCCACCGCATACAGATTTCCGAAAAACTGCCAAATGCTCGCATACACCCAAACTGCGAGGTCAATGCGGAACTGTTTATTAAATGTGCCGAAGCAGGAAAAGGTGCGGTTTGCGGCGAACACGGTGCGATGCCCATGTATTTGAGAAAGGCGCAAGCCGAAAGGATGAGAGACAATGCTTGAGCTCGAATTCAGACCTATGAGGGTCGAGGACCTCGACAGGGTGTACGAGATAGAAACGGCTTCTTTCAAGAACTGCCCGTGGCCTAAACTTGCCTATAAACGGGAGATAACCGAGAATAGACTGAGCGATTATTGTGTTTGTCTGTACGATGGCAGGATAGTCGCATTTGCAGGTATGTGGTCGATATACGAGGAATCCGAGCTTACAAAGATAGCTACCGATACGTCAATGCGCAGAATGGGAATAGGAAAGAGACTGTTACTGCACATGATGCAAAGGGCGAGGGAGAGAGGCTCAAGCAGGATGTCTCTTGAGGTAAGGGTTCACAACGAGCCTGCAAAGGAACTGTACCGATCTCTCGGTTTTGTCGAGATAGGGATTCGCAAAAACTACTACCCCGACACAAGGGAGGACGCCATAATAATGGCGAACACCGGGCTGTGTGATATCCACGGCGGCGGAGGTGACTGTGCATGAAGGCAATAGGTGTTTTTGATTCGGGTCTCGGCGGAATAAGCTTCTTAAAAGAGGCGGTCAGGCTGCTTCCCGAGGAGAGCTACATATACTTTGGCGACAATAAAAACGCCCCGTATGGCGATAAAAGCGAGGCGGAGATAAACGCGCTTTCGCTCGACTGTGCGTACAAGCTCAGGGACATGGGTGTAAAGGCGATTGTGGTCGCGTGCAATACTGCAACAGGCACTGCGATATCGGATATCAGAGAGCATCTTTCGATACCTGTCGTTAGCGTTGAGCCTGCCATAAAGCCCGCGTGCGAGAGACCCGGGGACGGCAAAATACTCATGCTCGCAACGAGCGCAACCACAAAGCTCAGCAGGTATCAGGCGCTTAAGCAAAGAATGATAGACTCATCGAGAGTAATCGACGTGCCATGCTCAGGGCTTGTAGACAGGATAGAGAATGGCATCTTTGCAGACGATGCCTTCGACGATTTGCTCGACGGCTTCCTTGGGGCGTATAGCGGAGAAAAGATAGATGCGATAGTGTTGGGGTGTACACATTACGTATTTATAAAGAGCGCAATAACGCGCTATGCAAAGGCGCATTTTGAGGGCGAAGCCAAGCTGTATGACGGCAACGAAGGCACTGCGAGACAGCTCGACAGGGTACTGCGCGAGCACGGTATGCGCGAGTCAACGGGCGTGGGAAGCGTTTGCTTCAACACGAGCGGCAGTATGGAGAAATACGAACCTATATTTCGAATGCTCATGAGCTGTGAGCTCGAATAGTCGGCCGAATGGGTCATACATTTTAGCGAGCGAATCGAGAAACAGGGCTAATTCGCACTAATCATAATACAAAACACCGGCAGGGAATTAACAACTTCCTGCCTTTTCATATTCTCTTGCAAAAAGGTATATAAAGCGATATAATAAGAAACATAAGTTGCACAACGACAGATCTTTAAAAAGGAGGAGATGCAATGCCGCCAAAATTTAAATTCACAAGGGAGTGGATAATCGACAGCGCGGTAAATGTTGTGCGGAAAAACGGCTTGTCGGGTTTGACCGCAAGAAGGTTGGCGGCAGAGCTCGGTTCCTCTGCTAAACCCATATTCGGATTGTTCCAAAATATGGACGAGGTACAGCGCGAGGTTATAAACTCGGCAAACGCGCTCTATCAGTCCTATTTGCAAAGGAGTATGAGCGAAAACAAGTATCCGCCGTATAAAGCGAGTGGTATCGCCTATATCCAATTTGCTAAAGAGGAAAAGGAGCTGTTCAAGCTGCTGTTTATGCGTGACAGGACGGGGGAAAAGATTGAAGAAGACCGTGAAGCTGTTCGGCCGATACTCGAAGTCCTAATGCAAAACCTCGGTCTGAGCGAGGACGAGGCGACGCTTTTCCATTTGGAATCATGGATCTATGTTCACGGCATAGCAACGATGCTTGCAACCGCATATCTCGATTGGGATATGAATTTTATCATCAAGTCACTGACGGATGTTTATGAGGGCTTGAAACACCGGTATACTGGAGGGAAATAAAGATGTTTGCAATAAAGACGGAACGGCTGACAAAAAAATATAAAGATTTGATAGCCGTAGATGATCTGAATTTGAACATTGAGCATGGGGAGCTGTTTGCGTTACTGGGAGTGAATGGTGCAGGAAAAACGACTACGATTAAAATGCTCACATGTCTTACAAGGCCCGACGGCGGAGATGCCTTAGTCAACGGGCATAGCATAATTACGGATTCAAGTTCAGTCAAAAGAATAATTGGCGTATCTCCGCAAGAGACCGCAGTTGCACCGAATTTGAGCGTAAAGGAAAACCTTGAGCTGATGTGCGGCGTCTACGGCTTTGACAGACATAAAAGAGAATCCAAAATCAATGAACTCTCCCAGCAGTTCGACTTGACGCCTGTTTTAAACAAAAGAGCATGTAAGCTTTCGGGAGGTTGGCAACGCAGATTAAGTATCGTGATGGCGCTTATCAGCGAGCCTCAAATTCTGTTTATGGATGAGCCTACACTTGGATTGGATGTGCTTGCAAGAAGTGATTTATGGGATACGATTCGTGCCTTGAAAGGGAGAATAACGATTATCCTGACTACACACTACATGGAGGAAGCCGAAGCCCTTTCGGACCATATCGGTATTATGAAATACGGGAAGCTGTTGGCACTTGGCACGGCAGATGAAATCAAAGCTACAACAGGAAAAGACAAGTTTGAAGATGCCTTTGTAGCAATCGTAAAGGGGGCGGCAAAATAATGAGATTACTTACTTTCTCCGGCAGGACAACAGAAGAAATATTACGCGACCCCCTAAATATATTCTTTGGCTTGGGATTTCCTCTCATACTTCTCGGACTGTTGACGGCGATTCAAGCCAATATACCCGTGCCGATGTTTGAGCTTGACCACCTGACACCCGGCGTTACCGTGTTCGGACTATCGTTTATCACACTTTTTTCCGCTCTCTTGATTTCAAAGGATAGGGAAAGCGCATTATTGCAGAGACTTTACACGACACCCCTTACGGCGGCCGACTTTATTTTCGGGTACACGCTGCCGCTTTTGTTCATGGCGTTAGCGCAGAGCGTGATTTGCTACATTGTGGCGGCGCTGCTCGGATTAAAGCTTAATATCACGGTTTTGTACGCGGTGCTGTTTATCATCCCCATAGCATTGTTTTATATCTCTCTGGGCCTGATATGCGGAAGCGTGCTTACATCCAAACAGGTAGGAGGAATCTGCGGAGCATTGCTCACCAACCTTTCCGCTTGGCTTTCCGGCATTTGGTTTGATGTGGAGCTTGTAGGCGGTACTTTTAAGACGATTGCGAATTCCTTGCCCTTTATTCATGCCGTAGAGCTTGAACGAGCCGTTTTTAGCGGCAACTATGCAGACATGTTCCCACATATTTGGTGGGTTCTCGGATATACTGCTATCGTAGTGGTAGGAGCAATACTGTTATTCTTGCGGCAGATGAAAAAGCAGTAGGTGTGGTAGTTGTTTAAGCTTCAATGTTCGGCGCAGACAATAAGACCGGAGATGCGGAGGACTTATTTAACCGATTTTGGCGATGAGCAACAGCGGTTTTCCCTTGATTAGCTCATAAGGGCAAGAACAAAAGAAAACACATGGTGACAGAGCATAATGAACGCGAAAAGCCTTGAAAACGGAGGTCTTTGGGAGGATTCGACAGATAGACCGAAAACTATGAATAAAATGTAAAATCATGTCAAATTATTGACTTTAATGGTACTCCCACTTATAATCAACATATATACATATATTAAGAACTGCGGTTCTTGGGAGCATCAAAATGAAACAGAAGTTTAGCTGGTTTATCGCTATTGTGTTACTGGTGTTGACAGCTGTAATCATAGGCGGGTGTGTTAGTGTACCTATTATTGCAGACCCAAGGCCTGTTATAATTCTGCCAACAAGCAAACTTGAGGTTACTCCCAATGCTACGGATCATGCATTGTCGACACCCAGGATAATCCATCAGCATACGCCGGGTCCTACGACACAACACCCGTCTGATCCTGTTGCGACTCCACAAGTATCCGCGTCGCCCTATATTATTCCGGGCACGACTCTGGTTCCGACAGATCCGACTACGACGCCTGACTTGAACGAACCCACGGCAGATAAGATAATAGCGTTCACATTCGACGATGGACCCAGCAAGGTGTCCACAAATAGGATACTTGATGTGCTGGAGGCGAACGGTGCAACGGCTACGTTCTTCGTTATCGGGCAGAACCTTGAGTACTATCCGAACACGGTAAGGCGCGCCTACCAATTGGGTTGTGAGATAGGCAATCATACATACGGACACAAGTACTTAAATCAGCTTTCCGCCGCTGAGATACACGATCAGATTGACAGGGTAGATGAGATGCTCTTGGACATAATTGGCATAAAGTCGCCGATATTCCGTCCCCCGGGAGGGAAAGTAGACAAGAACACATTCGTCGTGGACACGGTTGGAAAGCCATGCATAATGTGGTCGGTTGACACAAAAGACTGGAAGCTGAAGGATAGGGATGCGATTATCGAAAACGTATTGAGTTCGGTGCGTGACGGAGATATCGTGCTCATGCATGATATCTACTCGTCGACTGCGGATGCCGTGGAGTATTTGGTACCCGAACTCATCAACAGGGGCTATAGCATCGTTTCTGTAAGTAAGTTGTTCGAGCTAAAGGGGAAAGGGCTCCAGAATGAGGTTTACAGACACGCAAGGTAAAGGTATCACTTTATCTGCGACAGACGATTTGCTTGTTTTAAGGTATGGGTTGCGGTTGCAATCCATGCTTTTTTAATGGGAAGTGGATAGCTGGATTAAGCATAAATAAACCACCCATTCGGAGTTTGGCGTTAGGGTGGTTTTACTGCATTCACACTATGTACTCATCTGCCTAGCCTGAATCAGAGAGGACGTACGGGCAGAAGCTCTATATATCCGCGCGCACCTATCGGTTCGAGCTGAATTCTCGGATTCTCTGTGTCATAGGCATAACCTATTGCCTCGGGGTTGTACTTCTTTACCGCCGCTTGAAGTGCGCATATAGCTTCGCAGTAGTCCTCCTCTTCAAACGGCTCTCCTTGGAACATAAGGTACTTGCTTTGGGGCAGAACGATTTTATCGAAGCCCTCGGGAATCTCGCTTATGTTGTCGTCCGTCACTTCCACACCCTGAACATAGCGAGATGTACCCGGTGTGCGATATTTTTCGGGAAGCCACATGCAGACGGGCTCCGAATTGTTCGCACACATGCTTGTGAGCAGACCCCAAATATCACAGCCGACCTCCTCGCAATAAGCGAAGTAATCCTGCGCATCCTTGCCCCTTTTGATTATAACTGCGCGCTGTGGTTTATCAATTACCTGAATAAATACGTTTCTTACGTTTTCCACAAATGTATTCTCCTTAAAATCCTTTTTATAGTCTACGCCATAGGGAGTGAACAGGTATAGCGGCACGGGATGCATTGCGTACTCCTTGGGGTTACAGCCAAACTCCCTGTAAAACGCTCGTTGGAATCCGTCTACGCTGCCGAAACCGAGTTCAAATGCGGCATCGGTTATCCTCTTATCGGAATCTCTGAGCATAAGTGCGGCGTGCGACAAGCGCAGTCTTCTAACGTAATCCGCAGGGGAGAGACCCGTATACTGCTTAAAGAGTCTCGCTGAGTACCACGGGGAAAAGTGTGATACCTCTGCAAGCCCGGAAAGCGTGATTGGGGAATCTATGCTCGCCTCTATGTACTTTTGCATCCGCTGTACGGCTTTGGTATGCTCGCTCATGTGTTCACTTCCTTCCACATTGGGATTTTAACGTAAGCGACGTCTGAAAACTCGATGTTTTTTGCACAATTCAATGATACCACAAACCAAAAGTGAAAAGCACAAGTAGGCTTTTATCCAATGACTCTGTGAGAATGGCGAATAGACTGATCCCCACTTGTGAAGTTTTTATTATGGAACAAAACGGCAAAATGTGTTACAATCATATGGTGGTAAAGCGCGTACATATAAAGAAAGACGGTTTAATCAAGACAGAGTTTAGTACGCATCTGCATACCGAGGCGGCGTGCATATTACTGCGAGTAATGTGAAAGCGGTAATCCTAATTGAAGACTCTTTTTTCGTATGTCCGGCTTCATGCCGGAGAGATGACTCTCGGACTCATCATCAAGTTTTTTGCGACAATGATGGATTTGATGATACCGTATGTGCTTGAAGTTATACTCGATGATATAGTCCCGCAAAACGACATAAAGCTGATTGTCACATGGGGTGTGATAATGCTTTTGTGCGCGGCAGCTTCTGTCACGACCAATATCACAGCAAACAGAATGGCGACAAAGAGCGCGGGCAAGGTGACAAAAAAGCTCCGCCACGACCTATTCAGACGCATATCGTATCTTTCAAGTGCACAGACGGACAGCTTCACAGAGTCAACTCTTATTTCAAGAATAACAAGCGACACCTATAACGTAAACCAGATGCTGACAAGGGTGCAGAGGTTAGGTGTAAGAGGCCCCATATTGCTCATAGGCGGCATAATATTTACGTTATCGCTTGACGCACCACTCACACTCGTGCTTATCGGCATGCTGCCGCTGATTGCGGTCGTTGTCTATACAGTGACTAAACTGAGCATTCCGCTTTATACAAAGTGCCAGGCGTTTTTAGACAGGCTCGTAAGGGTAGTGCAGGAGAATGCTACGGGTGTCAGGATAATCAAGGCGCTGTCAAAGTCGGAGCATGAGCGCAAGCGATTCTCGGAGGCGAATGCATCGCTGTCTGAGGAGGAGAGGCGCGTCGGTATACTCATGGCAATAACAAACCCGACGACGACGCTGGTTTTAAACGTGGGCCTTACGCTAATTGTTCTGATAGGTGCGCACAGAGCGGATTCCGGTCTTACCGAGACAGGTACAATAATCGCCTTCCTGTCGTATTTTACGATAATAATCGGTGCGATGCTCGGTATAACGAGGATATTCATAGTCTGCTCAAAGGGCGTGGCATCGGCTAACAGAATAAGCGAGGTACTAAACACCCCCGATGGTTACCCGATATTGCCCGAGGATGCTTGTGAGCGCTCAAATCCCGAGTACAGGCTCGCATTTGAAGATGTAAGCTTTTCATACAACAAGGTCGAAAACAACCTCACGGACATAGACTTTGCTCTGAAACCCGGGGACACGTTGGGCATAATAGGTGCAACGGGAAGTGGAAAGACGACAATCGTCAATCTTGTGTTGAGATTCTATGACCCAGACAAAGGCAGAGTTTTAGTCGACGGCAGGGACATAAGAACGATCCCGCTCGATGAACTCAGAAATCGCATAGGTATCGCCATGCAAAACGACTTTATAATGGCGGGTAGCATACGCGAAAACATCGACTTCAAGAGGGGACTCGATGACGATGCGATACTCAAGGCGGCAGAGATAGCACAGGCGACCGGATTTATATCGCGAAGACCTGAGGGACTCGATTATATGCTGACGGCGAGGGGCGGAAACCTAAGCGGAGGGCAGAAACAGAGGCTTCTCATCGCAAGGGCGGTAGCCGCACAGCCCGATGTACTGATACTTGATGACTCATCGAGCGCACTGGATTATAAGACCGATGCAGATTTGAGAAAGACGCTAAGCAAGCACTTCCCGAATATGACGACGATAATTGTCGCGCAGAGAATAAGCTCGATTATGAACGCAGACTGCATTCTGATGCTTGACGATGGCGAGATAATCGGCAAGGGAACTCATTCCGAACTGCTCAATAACTGTGGGCTTTATAAGAGTATAAGCGATGCACAGATGGGTGGTGGGCTTAATGCGTAGTCGTGACGGATTACAGAACGGTAAGCTTGCTCAGGGTTTTGAGGCAAACGGGGATAAGCGCAAGCTCAATGCGAAGAAACCCAACAAAAAATACATACTTGCCCGCCTCTGGGGATACCTAAAAAAGCATAAGCTCATCATCACACTTGCAATTATATTGGTGATAGGAAGCAATCTGCTTCAGCTTTGGGGACCGAGATTGTCCGGCAAGGCGATAGATGCGATAGGTGAGTTGCCGCATTCGGCTGACTTTGTAGCCATAGGTAAATACGTAGTGTTGATGCTTGTGTTCTACGGGCTGTCGTTTGTTATGAGCTACCTGCTTTCAGTATTGATGATAGAGCTCACGAAAAAAATCGTTTTCAGTATGCGAAAGGACGTATTCGACAAGCTGTCGAGGCTCCCTGTCAGCTTCTTTGACTCGAGGCAGACGGGCGACATAATAAGCGTCATTTCTTACGACATCGATACGGTAAACGCATCCCTTTCAAACGATCTGTTGCAGATATGCAAGAGTGTGATAACGGTCGTCGGCTCGCTCGTTATGATGCTTAGGATAGCGCCCGTGCTCGTTACGGTGTTCGTGTTTACGGTGCCGACGTCGATACTGTTTACAAGATACATAACGAAGAAAGTAAGGCCGCTTTTCAGAGCGCGTTCGCAAAAGCTCGGCGAGATGAACGGTTTTGCAGAAGAGATGATATCGGGTCAGAAGACAACAAGGGCATACAGCAAAGAAGAAGAGGTACTTAAGGATTTCGATGTAAAAAATGACGAGGCGGTCGAGGCGTACACCAAATCCGAGTATTACGGCTCAATTATGGGTCCGTCGGTCAACTGTATAAACAACGTGTCGCTTGCGCTTGTAAGCGTATTCGGGGCTATACTGTATCTAAATGGCATGATAGGAATAGGCGACATATCGGCGTTTGTACTGTATTCGCGCAAGTTTTCGGGTCCCATAAACGAGACGGCAAACATTTTCGGTGAATTGCAATCGGCTTTCTCCGCTGCCGAGCGCGTGTTTAAGCTTATAGACGAGCTGCCCGAAAAGCCGGACGCCGCCGAGGCGTGTTTACTGGAAAGTGTAAATGGTGACGTAGAGCTCTCCGACATAACATTCGGCTACAACCCTGGGAGGACGATAATAAAGGACTTTAGCCTCAGAGCAGTGCCGGGAAGCCTTATTGCCATCGTCGGACCGACGGGCGCAGGCAAGACCACGATAATAAATCTCTTGATGCGCTTCTATGACGTCGATGAGGGCGCTATAGCGATAGACGGCAACGATATCTACAAAGTGACGAGGGACAGCCTAAGAAAAGCGTACACCATGGTACTGCAGGATACTTGGCTCTTTAGCGGTACCATATTTGAAAACATCGCATACGGCAAGGAAGACGCTACGATGGAAGAGGTCGTTGCGGCGGCTAAGGTTGCGAGGATACACAGTTTCATAATGAGGCTTCCGCAGGGCTATGACACGGTGATAAGCGATAATGGCACGAATATTTCAAAGGGTCAGAAGCAGCTTTTGACAATTGCCCGGGCAATGCTCATGGATTCACCCATGCTCATACTCGATGAAGCTACGTCGAATGTCGATACGCAGACGGAACAGGAGATTCAGAAGGCGATGCGAAAGCTCATGAAGGACAGAACCTGCTTTGTTATAGCTCACAGGCTTTCTACCGTCATAAACGCCGATAAAATACTCGTAATGCAGAACGGTAGTGTTGTCGAGCAGGGCAGTCACGATCAATTGATGGAAAAAAATGGCTTATATAGGGAGTTGTATTATTCTCAGTTTGAGGTGTATTGAGGTTCTTTTTGCAACACATACTACTTTCAAATCCAAGAAAGGAGAGTGTGCGTTATGGATAATAAGAACAACAACAGGAACAACCAGCAGAACAACCGCCAGAACGATCAGCGCAACAGGCAGAATAACCAGCAGAAGCAGAACAATAACCAGAACAATCAGAACAGACAGGATTTCTAAGGTATTCTACGGACGAGGGATTTATATCCCTCGTCATTTTATGTGAAAAACTGTTGAATCTTACTCAGAGCTTGCAAATTGAACTTCTCGTGTTATTATTTTATAGAATTCATTTGAGGAGTTTAACTTGAACGATTTTTTAGAGATATTGTTGGAATCATTTATTGATTCGATAAAGATGCTGCCATTTCTGCTCTTGATGTTCTTCCTCATAGAGTATTTGGAGCACAGGGCGGGTAAAAGGACAATAGGTTTATTGACCAAATCATCGCGCTTAGGCCCTGTGATGGGCTCAGTGCTCGGCGTACTTCCACAGTGCGGCTTTTCCGTCCTTGCGTCGGGACTGTACGCAAAACGGCTCATTACAATAGGCACGCTTCTTGCGGTATTCATATCCACATCTGACGAGGCTATTCTTATACTGTTGTATCGCCCGGAGCTTATCTCACAGACGTTACTGCTTATGGGAGTAAAAGTCGTTATAGCGATAGGCTATGGATACCTTATCGATGCGGTGTTGAGAAGCAAAGCAGACGGTATCAGTGGAATACAGCATGAGCATGACGAGCATTGTCATGACCACTGCGGATGCTCGTGCAACTCGGGTGGGATGATGTTTAAAAACGTCGTACTGCATTCGCTCAAGGTGTTGATCTACATATTCGTCGCTACACTGATACTGTCGCTTATAGTAACTCTTGTGGGAGAGGACACGCTCGCATCACTGATGCTCAAGGGCTCTCTATTCCAGCCGGTAGTCGCGGCACTTATAGGGCTTATACCAAACTGTGCGGCATCTGTTATAATAGCAGAGGTGTACGCCGACGGAATGATAAGCCTCGGCTCGCTCTTGTCAGGTCTGATTTCTGCGGCAGGCGTTGGACTGCTCATGTTGTTCCGTTCAAACAAGAGCATCAAAGACAGTCTCATTGTGCTGGGGCTTTTGGTTGGTATAGCCGTTGTTTCGGGATTGGCCGCAGACTTGATAGCTTTATTGTAATAAGGGGGTAAATATGTATCCATTTATAGAGTTGGGGGAATTAAAGATTCCCACTTACGGCATATGCTGTGCGATAGGCTTGGGCCTTGCCATTCTGATACTGTTGCGCACGTGCAAATACAGGGATATCAAGAGTGATACCGCGATTTTTACGGGTATGCTCTGCGTCATAGGCGGTTTTGTAGGCGCAAAGCTGTTATATCTCATTGTAGAGCTGGATACATTTATAGCGAATCCCGAACTGCTTAAACATGCCATACTCAGCGGATTCGTGTTTTACGGAGGGCTGATAGGCGGTATCGTAACGGGATTGATCGCTGTACACAAGAATAAAATCGATACGCTTGGGTTTGCAGACCTTGCCGCCGCACCGATTGCGATAGGACAGGCTATGGGGCGCGTAGGCTGTTTCCTTGCAGGTTGTTGTTACGGATGCAGGACCGACAGCTGCTTGGGCGTTGTTTTTCCGATAGGGGGAGACGCGCCTGCAGGCGCAAAACTGCTTCCCACTCAGCTCTTTGAAGCGGTATTTTTGGTAATCGCCACGATAATACTCTACATAATGATAATGAAAATCAGAAAACAGGGTATAGTCGCAGGCACATACTTGATCATGTACTCCGTTTGGAGGTTTATAATCGAATTCTTCCGTTCAGACGACAGGGGAAACGTGGGTGCTTTAAGCACATCACAGTTTATAAGCTTATTCCTGCTTCCTACAGGGATAGGGCTCATAATATACGCCTGCATCAGAAAGCCGACAGAAGTTCAAAAGAATGATGACATGACAAAGCCCGATCAAACTGTCGAGTAAAATCGATTCATAACAAATGCAGACCCGTAGGTCTGCATTTGTTTTTTCGTTCTTGCACTGTGTATGTTGTAGGTTTGCCTTATTCAAATCTCATTTATATAACTACTACCGGCTTAATGAGGTCTCTGGGCTTGTCCTTCATGAGCATCAACGCCTCCTCTATGTGCTCAAATCCCTTGAAGCGGTGGGTAAGAAGCTTTGATGTGTCGAGACGTCCGGTTTCCATGAGAGAAACGAGTTTCTCCATGCGGAGTCTGCCACCAGGCATCAGACCGCCTGCTATGGTCTTGTGCCCCATGCCACAGCCCCAAGCTATACGCGGAATGCGGATATAGTCGCCTTCGCCGAAATAGTTTACATTGCCGATGATTCCGCCCGGCTTGACCACTTCAACGGCCTGCATAATAGTATCGACCGTTCCGCCTGCGACGATTACCTTGTCGACGCCCTGGCCGTGGGTTTTTTCCATTATCTGCTCGACGATATCTCCCTCGCGGTAATTGATTATGTCGGTCGCGCCGTACTGCTTTGCCGCTTCTATGCAGTTGTGACGTGAACCTACAGCATAGAGGTGCGATGCACCGTGCAATGCGGCGCCCGCTACTGCCATGAGGCCTACCGGACCAATGCCAATTACAGCTACGGACTCACCAAACTCGACTTTTGCGAGCTCGACACCGTGGAATCCCGTGGGGACCATGTCGCTCAGCATGACCGCTGCGGCGGGGTCTACAGAATCAGGAAGAAGAGCGAGGTTTGCATCTGCTTCGTTTACATGGAAGTATTCACCGAATACGCCGTCTTTGAAGTTAGAGAACTTCCAACCTGCGAGCATTCCACCGGAGTGAACGGAGAAGCCGTTCTGAGCTTCGAGGGAACCCCAGTCCGGAGTGATTGCTGGAACGATGACTCTGTCGCCGGGCTTAAACGACGTAACGAGGCTTCCTACCTCTACGACTTCACCGACAGCCTCGTGGCCAAGTATCATGTCGTGACGGTCTCCTATTGCGCCTTCCCAAACCGTGTGGACATCGGATGTACAGGGGGATACCGCTATTGGTTTTACTATTGCGTCAAGAGGACCGCATTTGGGCATCCCCTTTTCGATCCAACCTGTGCGTCCCAATCCTAACATTGCATAACCCTTCATATTGTTTTCCTCCTAATCCTTATTATCATTTTCAATAGTAGTATACACAGATGATTCGAAATCCGGAAATATAATTCGGGAATATAGATATAATGATATCGATATGGAAACATCTATAAATGAGAGCGGGGATATATTACGGACACATATTTATAACAATATGTAATAATATGGTGTAGATATATTGCAAATATGTATAATATGACAGTACCATGGAGAATAGCGCTTATATTGGGCTCATTGTACTGACAAAACAAATTATGGGTATATAGATAAAATTCAATCTATTTAATGGCGTTCTGCACAGATTGCAATAAAGAAACCGGGCATACGCCCGGTAATCTTGTGGAAATGATTATTTGACAGTGACGATAGCTATAGACGCACTTGCGCCGATTCGATTAGCACCTGCTTCTATCATGCGGACGGCGTCGTTGCGCGTCCGTATTCCGCCGGAGGCCTTCACGCCAATGTCGGGACCTACCGTAGCTCGCATGAGTGCAATATCTTCTGCGGTTGCTCCACCCGTGGAGAATCCGGTAGAGGTCTTAACAAAGTGAGCACCCGCCGCAACCGCGCATTCGCAAGCCCTGCGCTTCTCATCGTCTGTAAGCAGGCAAGTCTCGATTATGACCTTTACGATTGCCCTTCCGCGTACGGCTTCGACTACGGCGCGGATATCTGATTCTACGAAATCCCATGCGCCGGCTTTCGCCATGCCGATGTTTATAACCATGTCTATTTCCTGTGCGCCGACATTCGCCGCACATAGTGCTTCATTTGCCTTTGCCTCCGTCATCATAGCACCCAGAGGGAAGCCGACTACACAGCATGTGAGCACATTGCTGTCCGCAAGCTCAGTTGAAACGAGCTTTGCATAGCATGAGTTTACGCAAACGCTCTTGAAGCCGTACTCGCGCGCTTCCGCACAAATCTTTTTTACCTGGTCGGGTGTAGCGTCTGCCTTGAGCAGTGTGTGATCTATATACTTGTTAAGCTGCATATCATTATCCTCAGCGTACGTAAACGGGAACGCCCATAAATGTCATATTGCTGCCTATTGCAATTCCGCCGAATGTCTCGTCGCCGAGTGCAATAGAACAAGCGAGCTGTACGGCTGCGGGAAGCTCGTCCGCTCCGTAAGCTATGGATATCATGTTATCGACGTCATATTTGCCGTTTGCAAGCTTGTATGCATCGCCGCCCTCGCTTACGAGGTACTTGAATTTGAGCTTGCCTTTATACGCGTCAAATGCGTCCATCGCGCCGAGTGCGACTGCATCGGATTCAGCAACAACTGCCGAGATGGCGGAGTTAACATCCTTTTCGTTTGAAGCGAGCCATGCGGCTACTGCGGCCTTTGCACCCTCGCGAGTCTTGTCTGTAAGCGCAATGGTGTACTTGCCTGTGTAAGGAGGTTCACCGATGCAGAGTACAGAGGATGCGTTTTCGCCTGTGAGTATCTCGTTTATTCTCGCTGTTACATCGGATTCTACCGAATCAAGCGTGAAGTAAGCGGTTGCATTGAGACCTGATATGGAAGGTCCGCAGAGTATGAGCTTTACGCCTGCATCGAGTATGCTCTTTGCGTCATCGTACATAGCCTCTGTGTCTACGCACCAAAGCACTATGGCACTTGCGCCCCAGCCTATTGCCGAGTTAATGACTTTTGCTTGCTCTTCGGCATCGTCAAATGTACGGAAAATATAGTGCACACCGCAATTGCCGCTCATACCTTCCATTGCAAGTTCGGCGTCCTTAATCTGCTCTTCGGTAATGAGTTCGGATGCCTGCACAGACGGGAGCAATACTGCCACCTTGGGAACGCTCGGCTGAGCGCAGAAACAGCCTGTTAATAAGGTCACAACGAGCAGAGCTGCAACTATAGCAATCGTTTTTTTCATGATAATCTCCTTAGCTTCAGTTAATGGGTTGTACTCCGACAGTCATATCATACTCGAGCACGAAGTTTAAATCAAGCAATGACATATCTGAGTCTATTTGAGCATATATGCGGTTTTTGCCTCTATGGAGCACCAGCACGTATGCACCTGATCCCGATTGAAGGTTGGCACTTGCAACCTCCTGGGAGCCAAAATCATAGAATCTGACGACAACAGAACACATTATATCCTGTGGATACGAGTTTGTCACCGTTGCATCGAGAAAAGTATCCCCGGCCTGTTCATATACCGAAACGTCTGAAATCGTAAGGTAGCGTATGAAATGGTCGCCACTCGTTACCAAATTGCCGAATTCGTCATAGACAACAATTGCTCCGGTCGGGGTCGGCTCAAGGGTTGGGCTGGCTTCGACTGTCGATACAGGGCCTGTAGAAATCGGAGGAACTGTGTATTCGGGGACAATTTCGGGCGACGCCACAAGACATCCCGTAAGGGATAGAACGAGTATCAGACAAATCGTTATTGTAATCAGGTGCGATTTTGGTTTGCGAGCTCCCATGTAAGTCTCTTTCTCAGGTCATACAGCCTGTCGGAAATATCCACCTTGTATTCGTGGGGGTTCAGCAGGCGCTTGCTTTCTGGCCAAAGCGTGTCCATCTCACTGCGCGCGTATTCCTGTATCTCAGTCAGTGTGGGCAACTCGTATACTTGCTTGCCGTCTATAAACAGAGGTACGAGCAAATCCCTTACGGTGAAGTCGCGAACAGTCATGCTCTTGTATGTTTGCTCGGGATGGAAGAGCTTTAATTCTTTACCCGATTCGATCTTCTCGGAATCCAGCGCAATAAGGTCGGCAATTGCCTTATGGGATTTATTGTATAGCCTAAGTACCTTTTTCTTACCGGGGAGTGTGGTCTTTGCGGGATTGTCGGAGAGCTTCATCTTGGGAATCTCGACACCGTCGACAATCTCACATGACATCTTATAAACTCCACCGAGTGCGGGCTGGTCTGATGAGGTAATAAGTTTTGTACCGACGCCGTAAACGTCTATGCAAGCACCCTGCGTTCTTAGGTCGTATATGACCCTCTCGTCTAAGTCGCCGGAGACGAATATCTTGGCATTCTCGTAGCCAGCGTCGTCGAGCATTTCCCTCGCCTTTTTGGACAGGTACGCAAGGTCGCCGGAGTCAAGTCTTATGCCTACGGGTTCATAGCCCTTTGCACGCAATTCGTCGAACACCTTTATGGCGTTGGGAATGCCGCTTCTTATCGTGTCGTAGGTATCAACAAGGAACATACATGAATCCGGAAATACGTCTGCATATGCGCGGAAGGCGTCAAGCTCCGTTGGGAAGCTCATTACCCAGCTATGTGCGTGCGTTCCCTTTACCGGTATATCGAACCATTTGCCTGCGATTACATTGCTTGTGGCAACACAGCCGCCTACCATTGCGGCGCGCGCACCGTATATGCCTGCATCGGCGCCCTGAGCTCTGCGCAGACCGAATTCAAGCACTTGTCCTCCGTTTGCCGCATAGCACACGCGGTTGGCTTTTGTGGCTATGAGCGTCTGATGGTTAACTAGAGTGAGCAGAGCTGTCTCGACGAGCTGTGCTTCAATAATGGGAGCTTCCACGCGAAGCAAAGGCTCTCTCGGGAATACTATAGTACCTTCCTTCATGCCGTAGATACTGCCTGTAAACCTAAAGCCTCTGAGCATTTCGAGGAAGTCCTCGCCAAACAGATTGAGTGAACACAGATACTCTATGTCATCATCGGTGAAGCGCAGGTTGTTGATATACTCTATCGCACTTTCCGTGCCGGCCATTACGCTGTATGCGCAGTTGTCGCGATTCTGCCTGTAAAACAGGTCGAAAACTGCGATATTGTCTTTCATCCCGTGCTTGTAGTAGCCGTACATCATAGTAAGCTGATACAGGTCGGTCATCATTGTCAAATTTCTCATTTGTCTTCAGACTCCTTGGCTTCAAAAGAATCGTTTGATTCGACTGCTTCGATTGTGTCGGATTGCGACTCGCATTCCACGCAGGGAGCGCCATCGTTTGCATCCACAACCTTATCGCCGTGGGCGTGGCCGCAACAGCAACAGGAGCAGGCGGTTTCTGTTGCATGTGCATCTTCGGGCAGAGGGGCAGGACATATGAGTCTACCGAGCTTTTTCTCCTTTATTGATCTAACGATGAAGAACGAAAGAATTCCGAAGAACAGCACCGCACTGAGGAGCTGGGAGATTCTGATTCCCATGAAGTACAGGCTATCGCTTCTGAGCCCCTCAATGAACATCCTTTCAAACGAATAGAGCATTACGTATGACAGGAACATGTCGCCGTCATGCTTTGCGCGTTTTCTCAATACAAACCAGAGCACGAGGAATACTATCAGACACCATATCGACTCATAGAAGAACGTGGCATAATGGAATGGGTTAGTACACAGCACTTCAGAGCCGTCAGCAAGCGTAATGTAATGGGTTACATCGATTTTGACCGCAAGGGGAAACCAAGCGTGATCGAGATTCTCAACGGCAGGACCGAAAGCCTCTTGGTTAAAGTAGTTACCCCAGCGGCCTATAGCCTGAGCAAGTACGAGACCGGGGGCGATAAGGTCGGTGATTTTGAGGAAGCGAATCTTCTTCCTGCGGGAGTAGATAAACGCACCGAGCAAGCCGCCTATAACCGCGCCGTAAATCGCAAGTCCGCCTTTCCAAATGTATAGCATTGTAATTGGATCGGAAAGATAGTAATCGAGATTGAATAATATGTAGTAAACCCGCGCACCTATGAGTCCGAGCGGCACTACCCAGAAAACCAGGTCGAACATGGTGTCCGAATGCATACCCTTTCGTTTTACCTCAACGCAGCCGAGTACGACTGCGATTATAATCCCTAAAGCCATAAGCACAGCGTACCATTGTACGGATATGCCGAGGGCTTCGATTTTAAAAGCTACGGAAGATTCCGGAAGCTCAGCCAAAATGTAATTCGTATTCATAGCGACCTCCTCTTTTGTTTCATCCAAATCAATACATTATAAACCATTTTGTGAATAATGGGAAGTAAAGGCAGGAGGTTTTGGTCTATGCGACAAAAAAAGCAGAGCAAACTACTTTTTCTTTGTGCGGAAACACAAATACTGATATAATGTACTGAATTTGTTCGGAGGATGTGTCTGTTGCGGTTTAGACAGCTATTGATAATAATTTCAGGAGACATCAGGAGATTTTTTTTGAATCTCCGTTTGAAGGACCCTCAGTACTTAAAAAAAGCGACCGCACTTATTTCTGTTGCATTATGTTTTGTTGCCGTTGTGGTACTGCTTGTGCTTGCGATACTGAAAGACGAAGTTGTGACGGAGATTGCGTTTACATTGGACACGTCTGTCACTCAGCCCGCAATCGATCCACGAATCACGATAGAGCATGAGAGCGGGTTATATATCCAGGAAGCTCCGGAAGACGGCATACTGAACGCAATAGGCACTATAGAGATAAGAACGCTCGACATTTATGAATACATATTTGAAGGCGCGGGAGATACTCAACTCCGTTACGGCCTGGGTCTCCATACAGATTATGCGCCTATAGGCGATACAGATTCCATGATAGTGGTAGTCGGTCACCGCACGAAAGCCGCAGGCGTAATGTTGAACGGAGTAGACGGTCTATCGCATTATGCTCATGTCGTCCTGAAGGACGCGGCGGGCAAGCTCTATACATATGTGGCGGAGTACAACAATGTTGTGCTTATGGACAAACTCAAAATGACGCTTGAAGAGATAAAGAAAGACACGGGGTTGTGCATAGTCACATACGAGTCCGATGAACATGTAAGGCTCATAAGATGCAGGTTTGCGTCGGTATCGGAGGGGATACCGCCTGCGCCGTGGATAGACAATACTCCGTCGATCACGCCCGCGGTTAAAGTTACGCCTACTCCCGACAACAGCAGTATGCTGCCGCCTGCTCCGTCGATGACGCCATCACTCACCTCTACGCCTGAGATGACGCCTACACCAATTACAGAACAGACGCCTAAGCCTACGGTCACGCCAACACCTGCGACGCCTACACCGGCAACCACGCCTACTGCAACGCCGCCGCAGACGACACCGTCGCCTATTCCGACACCAACTCCGACACCAACTCCGACACCTACGCCTACGCCGACCCCCGAACCCACGATGCCGCCGGAGCCTACGCCTACACCCGAACCCACACCGACGGAACAACCCGGGCCCATGCCCGAGCTTCCGTAATTACGCGCGGTAAAGCACTAAAGACAGGAGCAAAAAGATAATGAAGCTAATACTTGCATCGGCATCGCCCAGAAGAAGAGAACTGTTTGATCTGTTGAAGCTCGACTATATGGTAATCCCAAGCAAGGCGGACGAGAACATACCAGAGTGTGAGCCTGGAGAATACGTTATGGCGCTTGCCAAGCTCAAGGCAGAATCGGTAAAGGCAAACCATAGCGACTGCTGTGTGGTAGGCTGTGACACTATAGTAGTGCTCGACAGCGAGATAATAGGCAAGCCCACATCGAAGGAAAACGCATTTGAAGTGATATCAAAGCTTTCGGGAAGGACTCATACGGTATACACGGGGGTATGCGTTCTGACTGATGAGATTGAGAACGTGTTTTACGACTGTACCGAAGTCACGTTTCACAAGCTCACAGAAGAAGAGATAAGAGATTACGTAAATACGGGTGAACCCATGGATAAGGCGGGCGCATACGGCATTCAAGGGCCTGGAAGTGTGCTGGTAGATAACGTAGACGGATGTTACTTCACGGTAATAGGGCTTCCCTTACCCAAACTCTACAGGGCACTTAAGGAGGTAGGCATAGACGCCATAAAATCTTACCCAAAGAATTGATATATTTAGCACTTGTGTTGACATAGAGTGCGTGCATATGTAGAATTGAATTGTAACTGAATAGACTGCGTTTATGTGCGTGAGCACCGTCATGTGACGAGGGAATCGGGTGTAAATCCCGAGCTATCCCAGTAACCGTGATGCGGACGAAAGGGCGATTACCACTGCAAAAAGCGGGAAGGTGCCCGAGTAGGTTGATGCTGAGCCGGGAGACCTGTATTCGCAGATAACTTCTGGGATTGAGTGCTACGGCAAGCACCGTTTTGATTATATCTGCAAGCTGCTTCTCAATTTCAAAGGGAGCAGCTTTTTTGCTCCTTGTCAGGTTATTTGATTCGGTTAACAAATACAAAAAAGGAGCAAAACAAAAATGAAACGCAGAATTCTTTCAACATTGTCGGTGTGCCTGCTTATAATGGCGATACTGCTCGGTTGTACGCCTAACGTGCCCGACACTACGCCTACTCCCAACATACCCACGCTTGCACCCACAGACGAGCCGGTTGATACGAGCATAAACGTGACCGACATGATGGGCAGGGAGATAAAGCTCGATGCGCCCGCATCAAAGGTCGTCGCGCTTACCGCCGCGGATTGCGAGATAATCTATGCGCTCGGCGCAGGTGACGCGCTTGTAGGCAGGGGCGAATACTGCAACTACCCGCAGGAGGTGCTAGACGTCGTAGCAGTTCAATCGGGCTACGAGACGAATGTGGAGCAGATAATAGCGCTTAATCCCGATGTAGTCATTATGAGCTCGATGGATCAGTCGAAGGATCAGGTAAATCAACTCGAAGACGCCGGTATCAATGTCGTAGTGAGCAATGCAGACGATATCAAGGGCGTGTACACCTGCATAAATCTGATAGGCGCAGTAATGGGTAAGACCCATGAAGCAGATGCACTGGTAAAGCGCATGAAGGACGGATTTGCCCAGCTCGCTGCCGATGCCGAAGGCAAGGACGCCACCGTTTACTTTGAGGTATCGCCCCTCCAGTACGGACTTTGGACGGCAGGCAAGAATACGTTCATGGACGAGCTCGCACAGATGCTTGGTGTAAAGAACTGCTTCGACGATGTCGATGGTTGGGCACAGATATCGGAAGAGCAGGTGATAGAGAGGAATCCCGACTATATCGTGACCATATCGATGTACTTTGGTGAAGGTCCCACTCCCGTAGAGGAGATACTCTCCAGAAAGGGCTGGGAGGATATAACAGCCGTTATGAACAATGCGGTATTGAACCTTCAGAACGACGAGCTCAGCCGCCCCGGGCCGAGACTTCTTGACGGAGCAAGGGCACTGTATGAAGTCATCTACGGCAAAGACAGCGAAAACTGATAATTAAATGGTGGGGGGGTACTAGTACAACTGTGCTCCCCTGTGGGTAATATAACATGAAGAAAGTCCAAAATGGAATGCACATATACGAATATGTCGCTTATTCAGCGGTGTTGTTAGCCGTTATGCTTATTTGCATATGCGTGGGAAGCGTCGATGTTGCGCTCAGCGATACGCTTACGGTCATATGGAATTCCGTTTGGGGACTCTCCATACCGGATTCGATTACGACGACTGCGATAATATGGTCTGTAAGGCTTCCACGAGTGCTTTGCGTAGCATTTACGGGTGCGGCGCTTTCGCTGTCGGGTGCGGTGATGCAGGGACTTTTGAAGAATCCGCTTGCGGACGGCTCGACATTGGGCGTATCCTCGGGAGCATCGCTCGGAGCGATAATTGCAATTGCATTCGGAATAATAATCCCGTCACTTCCCTTTGCAGGGAGCACGATACTTGCAGTTTTGTTTGCATTTGCATCTCTGGTTATAATACTCGTGCTCTCTTATAAACTCGATTATTCGCTTTCTACGGGCACAATAATACTCATAGGTGTCATTTTCTCAATGTTTGTATCGAGCATAGTGAGCCTTATTGTCACATTTGCATCGGACAAGGTAAAGGCGATAATGTTCTGGACTATGGGCAGCTTACAGGGAAGTACATATGCGGATGCTCTGCTTTTGCTTGTAACGACAATCGTTTTTGGCGGCATACTCATGACATTGGGTAATGAGCTCAATGCACTTGCAATAGGTGAGGACAACGCAAGAAACGTAGGCGTCAATGTTAAGCGAGTGAAGCTTATAGTCATGATATGCGTGTCCGTACTCATCGGTGTATGCGTATCAGTGGGTGGAACAATAGGCTTTGTGGGACTGGTGACGCCTCATATGGTGAGGCTTATCGCAGGGCCGAATCACAGACGACTATTGCCTGCATCGGTGTTTGCCGGTGCTGTTTTCCTCATGCTTGCGGACCTTGTGGCAAGGGTAGTACTGAAACCCGTAGAACTTCCCATAGGCGTTGTAACGTCGCTCATAGGTGCGGTCGTATTTGTAATCATATTCTATAGGAGTAAAAAGGTGTGCTGAGTGTTGAAGATTTGACAGTAAAATACGGAAGCTTTACGGCACTCGACGCCATATCATTTGACGTAGACGAGGGACAATGGCTCATGGTCGCGGGGCCGAACGGAGCGGGAAAGTCTACGATTGTATCCGCCGTATCTCAAGGTGTGCCCTATGGGGGACAGATACGTTTCAATGGCACGGATTTGTCGCGTATGCGCTCTAAACTCATAGCGAGGCACATCGCAATACTTACGCAAAACCATTCAGTAGGCTATTCATTCACCGTTAAGGAAATAACGATGCTCGGCAGATATGCCTACAGAGAGGCGATGTCGGGATTTACAAAGGCGGACGAGGAAGCCGTACAAAGGGCACTTGAGCAGACGGGCATGGCGGAATATGCAAACAAGTCGGTCCTCGCGCTTTCGGGGGGGGAATTACAGCGCGTATTTCTTGCGCAGGTGTTTGCACAGGATCCGAAACTGCTTATACTCGATGAGCCCGCGAATCATCTCGACCTGATATACCAAAAACAGATATTCGGAATCATCAAAGAATGGCTGTGCCAAGAGGGCAGAGCTGTCATATCGGTGGTGCATGAACTGTCGCTCGCCAGGGCTTACGGTACGCACGCACTGCTTATGGATAAAGGGAGAATCGTTTCCCATGGAGAGATCAATAACGTACTAACTGCAGAGAATCTCGAGACGGTATATTCGATGGACGTGTACGCCTATATGAGACAACTGCTTGAGCTTTGGAGGTAAATATGGATTTTTTGAAGTTAAATCAATCAATAGCTCCCATCGATGAAAGTTCCGCTCGCGAAGCGGGGCGCAGATGGGACAGTATAGCCAAGCCGGTCGGAAGCCTGGGAAGGCTTGAAAGCGCGGTATCGTCTATTGCGGCGCTTACAGGAAGTGCGCGGATAGACATAGATAAGAGGGTCGTCGCAGTCATGTGCGCGGATAACGGCGTACTTGCCGAGGGTGTTGCGAGTACTCCGCAGGATATAACTGCAGTTATGGCAGAATTCATACTGGCCGGTAATTCGTGCGTATGCAAGATGGCGCAGTACGCAAATGCGGATGTATTCCCGATAGATATTGGTATGGTAAGGCGCGTAGAAGGTGTAGAAGATCGCCATGTGGCAAACGGCACAAAAAACATTGCTGTAGGCAGTGCCATGACAAGGGAAGAGGGCGAAGCCGCAATAATGACGGGTATCGATTTGGCAGACCGCTACAAGGCGGCGGGCTATAAGATAGTAATAACGGGCGAAATGGGCATAGGGAATACCACTACGTCGAGTGCTATAGCCGCAGTGCTCTTAGGCAGAAGTGTAAAGGAAGTTACGGGAAGAGGCGCGGGCATTTCCGACGATATGCTTATGAATAAGATACGTGTCATAGAGCGCGCCATAGAGGTCAACAAGCCGGATCCCACAGACGCGTTTGACGTGCTGTGCAAACTCGGCGGCTTCGATATCGCAGGCATGGTAGGATTGTATATAGGCTGTGCGATCAACAGGATACCGATTATCATCGACGGCATTATCAGCTCGGTAGCGGCACTTGTCGCATACAGACTTTGCCCGAATTCGGTGTGTGCAATGCTTGCAAGTCACGAATCTGTAGAGCCTGCTGCATGCGATATACTCAAGGAGCTCGGTACTGAGGCGTTTCTTAACTGCGAGATGAGACTCGGTGAGGGTACGGGTGCCGTTTGTATGCTGCCCGTACTCGACATGGCACTTGCGGTATACAACAATATGTCCACATATGACGATATAGGTCTTGAGGCATTCGACCCGGACAAAGAGGAGAACTGATGAGGATATTGTTGACCGGGGGCTCTGCCTGCGGGAAAAGCACATATGCGGAGACTCTGGCAACTCGGCTTGATTCGGAGCTTTACTACATTGCGGCGATGAAACCCTATGACGATGAAGCTTACGCCAAAATAGCTCGCCACAGGGAAATGCGGAGCGGCAAGGGCTTTGAGACGATAGAGCGCTACACTGATATGGCCGGAATTGTTTTGCCCAAAAAGGGAACAGTGCTTTTGGAATGCATATGTAATCTTACGGCAAACGAGATGTTTGACAGCACGGGTGCGATAACCGACCCGTATGAGGCGGTAATAGCGGGAGTGAATGCACTTGCGAATCAATGCAATAACACCATTGTCGTCACAAACGATGTGGGGAGCGACAACGGGGCGTATGAACCCGAAACTCGACGGTACATAGAGGTGCTCGGGCGAATAAACCGAAAACTCGCCGCGGATTTTGATTGCGTTATAGAGATGGTGTGCGGTATACCTATAGTGTTAAAGGGGGAATTGCCATGTCTGTAATCAAATCAATAGTTATAGCGTTTTCGATGTTTTCGATAATGCCGATGCCTCGTGTTGAGTGGGACAAACAGAATATGAAGTTCGCACTCGCATTCATGCCTCTTGTCGGTGCAGTGATAGGTGCGGTACTTTACGGGTGGCTGTTGATTAATAAGCTGCTTGGATTTGGCTCTATTCTGTTTGCGGCGGGGATTACGGCGATTCCCATAGCTATAAGCGGGGCGATACATATGGACGGCTTTTGCGACACGATTGATGCGCTTTCAAGCCATGCAGATACCGAGAAGAAGAGGGCAATACTGAAAGACCCTCACACGGGAGCATTTGCGGTAATAGGTGCGTGTGTCTATTTCCTCCTGTACTTCACGCTCGCCACTGAGCTTCCCATGACGTTTGAAACGGTATACACGCTCGGAATCATCCATGTTATCAGTCGTGCGCTTGCAGGGTTAGTTTGTGCTATTATGACTCCTAAAGAGAGACAAGGACTTGGCAGCACGTTTCACGATGCCGCCTCGGGTGCATCGAAATTGATACTCTGGTTCATAATCGGGATTGCCGCCGCGGCGATAGTGTTACTCGACGGACTTACCGGAGCGTTCGTACTCATAAGTGCGGCAATAGCAGTCACATACACGGTTCACATAGCTCGGAAAGAATTCGGAGGTATCTCGGGCGATTTGGCGGGCTTTTTGATACAACTGCTTGAGATAGCCGCGGTTACGATAATATGCATTACATGGAAGGTGAGAGCCATATGGTTTTGATTATCGGCGGACAGTCCTCGGGAAAACTCGATTATGTGCTTAGTCTTGGCTACACTCCCGACATGGTAGCCGACGGAGTGATAGATGATAGACCTGTTGTGTATAACCTGCAGGACATAATCGCAAAAGACCCGAGAAACGCCTCTGAGCTATTGCCTCTGCTCGAAAACAAGGAACTCGTCATTTGCAATGAGGTCGGGAGCGGAGTAATACCCGTGATAAAAAACGACAGAATGGCACGCGAGGCTACGGGAAGGCTATGCGTATTGTTGGCTAAGAAAGCTACTAAAGTAATCAGGCTTATCTGTGGCATACCTACGGTCATAAAGGGCAGTTGACATGAAAACGACGATTAATTTTTCGACCTGCTCATGCGATATCGACCGATATGAGACGGCAGGCGAGCTGAATGCATTTCTGGACGAATTCGGTATAGACGGCATAGAGTTGTCATGTCAATGGCAATTCGACGAGAGCCGCATCCCGACAAACAGGGTGATAGGCATACATATGAGGGCGTTTGCCAATTGGATGGATTTCTATCTTGGCAATACAGATGCGCTTGTACGCGAGTTCGACAACCGCCCTAATTGGGAGAAGTTTTATGGCGGAAGTGACAAAAACGCACTTATACGGCAGTTCAAATGTGACCTCGAAGCCGCAGAGCGCTACAATGCCGAGTATCTTGTCTTCCATGTGGCAAACGAAACAATAGAGGAGGGCTTCACAGGTGAATACTCCTATACAGACGAGCAGGTTGCAGACTGTGCCGCAGAACTGTTAAATGAGCTGTTTTCGAATTATAAGGGTTCGGCCGCATTATTGCTCGAAAACCTATGGATGCCCGGGCTGACCATGAGAGCACCCGTTATCACGGAGCGCCTGCTCAACTCAATCGAGTATGAAAACAAGGGTATAATGCTCGACACGGGACACCTCATGCATACCGACATTTCCATCGATACGCAGGAACAGGGGGTGAAGTTGATCAATGAGATGCTCGATATCCATGGAGAGCTGACAAAACACATCAGAGGCGTGCATTTGCATCAATCCGCCACCGGAGCGTACATGAGGAAGCTCTACGGAAGTGCTACAGAGCTTAAGCCAACGTACGAGGAGAGGACTATGCAGATGTATCTCAATGCATTTGCGATAGATAGACACGAGCCTTTTACCTGTGCAGGCGTTAAGGCGTTAGTCGAACGCATTGCTCCGCAGTATTTGACATTTGAGCTTATGAGTGAGAGCCGCGAGCAACATAAAAAGCTGCTATCTGAGCAGTTCGATGCACTTCGTTGAACGCGATCATTGCCTGGGAATTACCGCGAGATAACGCAAATCGCCGTCGGAGTTGTTCACGAGGCTGTGCGAATGTCCCTTGGGGCAGTAATGGCAGGAGCCTTCGGCGAGTGTCTCTGAGGTTTCGTCGTACAGCACGATGCCTTTGCCGCTGAGAATGTATATTACCTCGCTGTCGATTTCGTGCGTATGCATACCTATCGAGCAACCGGGTTGAAGCAGGCCCATCATAACCTTGTTCAAGCCGTCGCAAAACAAACACATGATCGTGTCGCCGTTGCCGCCCTTAAACTTATTGTTTCTTACTTCGTCTATCTTTGAAAACTCTATCAGCATTATAATACACCTCCGACTGCTTACCGAGGATTATACACCCAAAGTCGGCATACGACAATGACAGGACATTTAAGTTTGCTATTGACTTTATAAAAATCGATACTATAATATCGAAAGGACAATATCGAGAGGAGATGCGAATATGGATGGAGAAGTAAGGCGTCATGCCATATCTGTTCAGGCTTTCAAGAGGATGCCGTACTACTTAGAGTATCTTAAGAGCTTGCTGAACGAGGGCGTTGCGACCGTTTCTGCACCGAATGTTGCCGCTCATTTCAATTTCAGCGAGATACAGGTCAGAAAGGACTTTGCTTCGGTTAGCTCGTCACAGGGCAAGCCAAAGCAGGGCTTCGAGCTGAGAAATCTCATAAAGGATATCGAGGAAGTGCTAGGTTATAATAATACCGATGAGGCTGTGCTCGTAGGCGTTGGGTCGCTGGGCAGGGCACTTATGGCCTACAGTGGTTTTGAGGTGTACGGTCTTAAGATAGTGGCAGCATTTGATACTGACGAGAATCTGGTGGGTTCGGAAGTCAGCGGAAAGAAAATAATCCACGCGAGCCGCATAAGCGATATGTGCCGCCGTATGAATGTGCATATAGGCGTAATAACAGTACCTGCACTGTGCGCACAGACGGTGTGCGACCAGTTGGTGGCCGGTGGTGTAAAGGCTATATGGAATTTCGCACCTCTGCATTTATCCGTGCCGGACAACATACTTGTACAAAACGAAAACATGGCGGCCTCGCTTGCTTTGCTGTCACGTCATCTGAGGGAACAAATGAAGGGATAAGGGTCTGATATGAACACTCTGTATTTTAAGTATGCTATTGAGGTGGAGAGGTCGCGTTCGATAACACAGGCGGCGGAAAATCTCTTTATGGCTCAGCCAAACCTCAGCAAGGCGATAAAAGAACTTGAGGATACGTTGGGGTATGCGATATTCGAGAGGACGCCAAAGGGCGTAATACCTACTGCGCAGGGAACTCAGTTTCTCCAGCACGCGAGGAATATAGTGCAGCAGCTCGAACAGATGGAGAGCATAGCGGATAAAGGCAGCGACCTAACTCAGCGATTCAGCCTGAGCTTTCCGAGGGTGAGCTATATTTCTCAGGCAATTACGCGCCTGGTTTCAAAGCTCGACAAGGAAAAAGGTATACATGTAAATGTCATGGAGACAAATTCAATACAGTCCGTAGCAAATGTCGTCGATGGCAGGTTCAACCTCGGAATAATTCGCTATCAGATGACGTATGAGCAGTATTTCAAGGATTTTCTTTCGGAGAAGAAGCTGTGCTACGAGCCGATATGGGAGTTCGAGCACCTCGTAATAATGTCTAAGAACAATCCTCTTGCCGAGGCCGAGACAATAACGGTCAACGACCTAAAGCCCTATATCGAGATAGCTCACGGGGATAATGTCATACCTTATTTAATGTCCGAAAATGTGGGTTATAGTGAAGCATCGACAAAGCGCAGGATAGATCTGTACGAGAGGGGAAACCAGTTCGAGCTCCTGTGCAGTATCCCCGAGACATTTATGTGGGTATCACCGGTACCGAATGATATCGTGCAAAGGTACAATCTCGTACAAAGAAAATGCCCGTTCCAGGGAAATAAGTATAAGGACGTGTTGATATATCAAAAGGGATATGCATTTACCGACATTGACAAGCGTTTTATCGATAAACTCTACAGCTCGAAAAACGAGGTTTCGTTCTGTACATACAGATGAGCAGGCAAGACCACATATGCACCTTCATCATAGTAATGGGAGCTTTTTCTGCCTTATGTTGGGGATTCATGGGTGATAGAAGCATTGTCTGGCTAAAAATTAAGCTTTTTTCAACAAAACGATATCGATATCGGAATATGGATATTCCATTATCTATATAGGCTTAACATAGTATTGTGTCTACATTTGACAATTTTGACGAAAGTGGCGGCAGAAACAGGAAAAACAGCCGTATATTAACTGTTGAGCAAGTAGATTTTGGCATAACGCAGGCGAAAAAACACCGATAATTTACTGATAACAACAGGAAAAATGGCAATCTTATAGCCACATATCGATATAGTACTACTGATATGCGCTTTTTATATTTCACATATTCCATCAACTGTTATAGAATTTAGCCATCAAGGAGAACAACCCATTGAAAAATGATTGGAGGATAATACAATGGCAAGATTCACATTACCGAGAGACCTGTATCACGGAAAAGGTGCCATAGACGCACTTAAGACATTCGACGGCAAGAGAGCTATCGTCTGTGTTGGCGGCGGTAGCATGAAGAAGTTTGGCTTCCTCGATAAGGTTATTAATAATCTTAAGGAAGCGGGCATGGAGGTTTCTGTATTCGACGGTATCGAGCCGGATCCCTCCGTAGAAACCGTTATGAGGGGCGCAGAAGCCATGATAAAGTTCCAGCCCGATTGGATCATTGCAATTGGAGGTGGCTCACCTATCGATGCCGCAAAGGCCATGTGGATAAAGTACGAGTATCCCGAGACGACATTTGAAGATATGTGCAAGGTATTCGGTCTGCCGAAGCTCCGTACAAAGGCTCGTTTTTGCGCAATACCTTCGACATCCGGTACGGCAACGGAGGTTACCGCATTCTCAATCATTACAGATTATTCAAAGGGCATCAAGTACCCGATAGCCGACTTCGAGATAACACCCGACGTGGCAATCGTCGATTCAGACCTTGCAGAGACAATGCCCAAGAAGCTCGTTGCGCACACAGGTATGGACGCGATGACGCACGCAATCGAGGCGTATGTTTCGACAGCCAACTGCGATTTCACAGACCCGCTTGCGCTCCATGCTATTAAGATGATTCAGGAAGACCTCGTGGATTCCTACAACGGGGACATGGGCAAGCGCGACAGCATGCATAACGCGCAGTGCCTTGCGGGTATGGCATTCAGCAATGCTCTGCTTGGTATCGTACACTCAATGGCTCATAAGACAGGCGCTGCATTTGCCGACTATGGCGCACATATCATACACGGTGCCGCAAATGCAATGTATCTGCCCAAGGTAATAGCGTTCAATGCGAAGAATGAAGAAGCTGCAAAGCGTTACGCCGTTATTGCAGACTCCATGAACCTCGGCGGAAGCAGTGTTGCAGAGAAGGTACAGTTGCTCATCTCGTATCTGCGCAAGATGAATGACGAGCTCAATATCCCGCACTGCATAAAGAACTACGGTGCAGACAGTTATCCCACAGAGCATGGCTTCGTACCTGAGGATGTATTCCTCGAGAGACTGCCCGAGATTGCCAAGAATGCTATCTTGGATGCCTGCACAGGTTCAAATCCCCGTCAGCCCAGCCAGGAAGAGATGGAAGCCCTGCTCAAGTGCTGCTACTATGACGCAGAAGTAGACTTCTAATAGAATTAGCACAGCACAGGCTACCATGATTTGGTAGCCTGTTTTCATGGAAATTGTTGTACCATAATGTTGAAGACATGGAAGTTTCAGTGTATTATTTATAATAGAGAACTGTAGCTTTGGTCGGATAATGTAGATTTCCAAATTAAAGTCGAAGGTACTCTATGACATAACATTATCCGTGACGGAAGAGAAGGATGTACTGCAAGGAGATACAAACCATGTACGAAATACTAAAAAAACAGCGCCTTAATCCTACAGTGACACTGATGGAGATAAACGCTCCTCTGGTAGCAAAAAAGGCAGAGCCCGGACAGTTCATAATACTCAGAGTGAATGCCGACGGAGAAAGAATACCGCTTACAATTGCGGATTACGATAGAGAAGAAGGCTCGATCACGATAATCTATCAGATTGTCGGAGCGACTACACAACAGCTCGATAGCCTCAATGAAGGCGAGTGCCTGCACGACTTCGTAGGACCTTTGGGCAAGGCTACCGAAACCGAAGGACTGAAGAAGGTGGCGGTCGTAGGCGGCGGCGTGGGCTGTGCCATAGCATATCCCGTTGCAAAGAAGTTGTTTGAGCAGGGCTGTGAGGTTCACTCGATAGTCGGTTTCAGGACAAAAGATCTCGTCATACTCGAGCACGAGTTTGAAAAGGCAAGCAGCAGGCTCGTAAGGATGAGCGACGACGGAAGCTGGGGCGAAAAGGGTCTCGTTACAAACGCACTCAAGACTCTCGTTGACGGCGGTGAGAAGTACGACCGTGTTATCACCATAGGACCTCTCATAATGATGAAGTTCGTGTGTCAGCTCACCCGTGAGTATTCGATTCCCACGGTTGCTAGTATGAATCCGATAATGATTGACGGGACCGGCATGTGCGGCGGCTGTAGACTCACAGTAGGCGGAGAGACAAAGTTTGCTTGCGTAGACGGTCCGGAATTTGACGGTCATCTTATTGACTTCGATTCCGCAATGAAACGCAGTTCAATGTACCGTGATTTCGAGCGCAAGGCGCATGAACACGTATGCAATCTGCTCAAAATGGAGGACAAGTGATTATGCCGAATATGTCACTGAAGAAGAACGAGATGCCTACGCAGGCTCCGGAAGTAAGAAATTCAAACTTTCTCGAGGTAGCATTGGGCTACACCGAGGAGCAGGCTATCGATGAAGCAAAGAGATGCCTCAACTGCAAGCATAAGCCTTGTACAGCAGGTTGTCCCGTTAAGATTCACATATCCGATTTTATCGCACAGGTAGCTGAGGGCAATTTTGAGGAAGCCTACCGCATAATATCGCAGTCGAGCTCTTTACCAGCTGTTTGCGGCAGAGTATGTCCTCAGGAGACGCAGTGTGAGAAGATGTGCGTGCGCGGCGTAAAGGGAGAGCCTGTAGGTATAGGTAGACTTGAACGCTTTGTTGCGGACTACCACAATAGCCATTGCACTACATCGGTGGTAAAGCCCGAATCAAACGGTCACAAGGTCGCAATTATCGGTTCGGGACCTTCAGGTCTTGCGTGTGCCGGAGACCTTGCAAAGAAGGGGTATGATGTAACTGTATTTGAAGCATTGCATCTTGCCGGCGGCGTGCTGGTATACGGCATTCCCGAATTCCGTCTCCCGAAGACTATCGTACAGAAGGAGATAGATACACTCAAGGAACTTGGTGTTGAGATTGATACAAACGTAGTAATAGGAAAGACGATATCCATAGATGAGCTTATGGAGGAGTACGGCTATGATGCGGTGTTTATCGGCTCGGGTGCAGGTCTGCCGAGATTTATGAACATACCCGGCGAGAGCTTGAACGGCGTATACTCAGCCAACGAATTCCTCACGAGAGTAAATCTTATGAAGGCATATAAGCCCGACAGCACAACGCCCATACAACACGGCAAAAAAGTTGTCGTGGTCGGAGGCGGAAATGTCGCTATGGATGCAGCAAGATGTGCAAAGCGCCTTGGTGCAGACGTCACTATAGTGTATCGCCGTGCCATGGAAGAGCTGCCTGCGAGAAAAGAAGAGGTAGAACATGCCATGGAGGAAGGCATCGAATTCAAGCTTTTGACTAACCCCGTGAGTATCGAGGGCAACGCAGACGGTTGGGTTGACGGCATAACTTGTCAGGTTATGGAATTGTGTGAACCCGACGCATCGGGTAGACGCTCACCAAAGGCCGTGCAGGGAAGTGAGTTTACAATCGATGCAGACTGTGTCATAATGGCAATAGGTACATCGCCGAATCCTCTCATTAAGTCTACGACAAAGGGACTTGAAACACAGAGATGGGGAGGAATTGTAGCGGATGACGAAACGGGCAAGACTTCGCGTGAGGGCGTATACGCGGGAGGCGACGCCGTTACGGGGGCAGCTACGGTAATACTCGCCATGGGCGCGGGCAAAAATGCCGCCGCGGCAATTGACCGTTACATAAGCGAAAAGTACGCGGAAAACTAAGTGTCGCGCATCTGAAACACACAAATGTAAATGCTTTCAGTGTCAATGAATTTAAGCTGAAAGTGTGTTGATGATAGGTGATAGCTTTTAGAAGTCCTGGTTATGCTCAGACGCATAGATAGGACGGCAATTGATAAACTACCGGTTGCTTTACAGAGGGCCCGGAGCAGAAGTAAGGGCGCATTTACGCCCTTTTATTGTTTTAAGGTTTACGGAGGATGCATATGATCGTAACTATCTGTTTGGGAAGTTCCTGTCACGTTAAAGGCTCGCGTGAGGTTGTTGAAAGGCTTATGGAGCTTGTGAACGCCCATAATCTAAAGGATGACGTGGCACTTGAGGGCTCTTTCTGCATCGGGCAATGTATGAAGGGTGTTTGCGTTAAGGTGAACGGAGAGCTCTACTCCATTTCACATGATACTGTAGATGCTTTTTTTGAAGAACAGATATTGTCGCATTTTGCGACGGCTTGATTGGTGGTGGATACTATGTCGGAGATTTTAAGGCTTAAGAAATCAAATTGCAAAAACTGTTATAAATGCATAAGGCACTGCCCGGTAAAATCGATCAAGTTTTCGGGAAACCAAGCGCATATCATAGGTGACGACTGCATACTGTGCGGACAATGCTTTGTCGTATGTCCGCAAAATGCCAAGGAGATAGCTGATTCTACGGAGGAAGTCAATTGTCTGTTAAATTCGGGCAAAAGGATAGTCGCCAGCGTCGCTCCGTCTTTTGTCGCATATTTTGAGGGCGTAGGCTTTGAAGCGCTCAGCAAATCGCTCATTGAACTCGGCTTTGCGGCTGCTGAGGAGACGGCAATCGGTGCAACGCTCGTAAAACGTGAGTATGAGAAGCAGATTAGGGCGGCGACAAGCAACATTATTATTTCCTCGTGTTGTCCCTCCGTTAACCTTCTTATACAGAAGTATTATCCGAATTTGTTAGGCTGCCTTTCACCCGTTGTAACTCCTATGGCGGCGCACGCACTCAACATAAAGAAAAGATATCCCGACGCCAATGTCGTGTTTATAGGGCCGTGCCTTTCAAAGAAAGATGAGGCAATGAGTGGTCCCGCGGATGCCGTGCTCACGTTTGCGGAGCTTGGGGAGATGTTCGGGAGGAAGGGGATTGTACCGGAGCTTCGTATGGATTCTGCTGAAAAGACGAGAGCGAGACTGTTTCCGACTGTGGGAGGCATACTCAAAACAATGGACCTTCCCGATAACGGCTATACCTATATGACTGTTGACGGCATTGAAAACTGCATGAATGCGTTAGATGATATCTCACGCGGCGACATATCGAAGTGTTTTATTGAAATGTCGTCCTGCCAGGGTAGCTGTATAGGCGGTCCTGTGATGGGAAAATACAAGAATTCTCCGATAAGGCATCTTAGGTCAGCCGTAACCTATGCCGGCAGAAGTGATTTTGAGGTTGAGAACACCGAGACCTCAGTGCTCAGAAAAAACTACCACTTTACAGGAAGAACACAGACGGAGCCAACCGAAAAGGAGATTACGGATATTCTTAGAAAGATGGGGAAGACAGGTCCCGAACAGGAGCTTAATTGCGGTACATGCGGCTATAATACATGTCGTGAGAAGGCGAGGGCGGTATGTCAGGGTAAAGCGGATATAAGTATGTGTTTGCCGTTCCTTATGGATAAATCCGAGAGCTTCACAAACACGATACTGAATAACACCCCGAACGGGATACTCGTGGTAAATGAAGACCTCGAAGTTCAGCAGGCAAATAACTCCGTACTGCGGATGCTTGGTATAAAGTATGTATCGGACATACTGGGTGAGCCCGTGGTAAGGCTTTTCGACCCGTTGCCCTTCCTCAATGCTCTTGACGGAAAGACGGTGAAGGATAAGCTCGACTATTATCCGGAATACAAAAAGTACATTGAGCTTACGCTCGCACACGACAAGGCGTCAAGAATAATTATCGCCATACTTAGGGATGTAACTGATGTGGAGGGGGAGAGACAAAAGAAAGAAGCTCTCAGCAAGCAGACTATTGAGATTGCAGATAAGGTAGTCGATAAACAGATGAGGATAGTTCAGGAGATCGCTTCGCTTTTGGGTGAGACTGCCGCAGAGACCAAAATTGCATTGACGAAGCTTAAGGAGTCTATGGGCGATGAAGAATAACCTGTGCACTGATATAGGCTATATGAGCCTTACACACTACGGGGAACAGCTCTGTGGCGATCATGTAGAGGTAGTGGATAAGCTCGACGAGGGTTCGTGTGTGGTCGTGCTTGCGGATGGACTGGGGAGTGGGGTAAAGGCAAACATACTGTCCATACTGACCTCAAAGATGATCTCAACCATGGTAGCGGCGGATCTTCCGCTTGAAAGTGCGGTGGAGTCCATTGTACAGGCGCTCCCGGTGTGCTCTGAAAGGAAAATTGCTTATTCGACGTTTACTATAATAAAAATCATCAACAACGAGCGCGCCGAGATAATGCAGTATGAAAACCCAAAGCTTATCATGCTTCGGGACGGTGAGAATTACGAGATACCCTCATCAACGGTCGATATTTGCGGGAAGCAGATAAGCCTCTCAAATGTGGAACTTAAGGAGAACGATGTCTTCATCGCCATGAGTGACGGAGTGGAGCACGCAGGAGCTGGCAACAAGTACAATTTCGGGTGGAAGCGCGAGGAGATAGTGAGCTTCATAGAGACATTGTATGGCGTCGGCTTTACCGCAAAGACGCTTACGGCCATACTTCTCGACGAAACGAATAAGCTGTACGACTATAAACCCATGGATGATGCTACCGTTTGTACTATTCGCATAAGAGAACGCGAGGCTGTCAACTTGCTTTTTGGGCCGCCGTCAAACCCCGATGACTGCAGTAAAATGCTATCGCTGTTCTTTGCAAAGCACGGTAAACATATAGTGTCGGGTGGCACGACTTCAAAGATAGTTGCGGACTTCTTAAAGCGCCCGTTGACTATGAATCTTCTGTACCATGATCCGGAGATACCTCCGACAGCGAGCATAGATGGCGTCGACCTTGTTACGGAAGGCGTTGTGACTATTAACCGTGTGGTAGAGTACGCACAGGATTATGTCGGGGAGAACACGCGCTATGAGGAGTGGAGCCGCAAACAGGACGGCGCGTCTATAATTTCGCGTATGCTCTTTGAGGATGCCACAGACGTCAACTTCTTCGTAGGACGGGCGATAAATCCGGCCCACCAGAACCCCAATCTTCCGATAGACTTCAGTATAAAGATGAAGCTTGTCGAGAATTTGTCAGAGTGCCTCAGAAAAATGGGCAAGCGTGTAATCGTAAACTACTTTTGATTGTTACCAAATACCAATCCCAAGAATCGGTTTAGACAAATTTTGACATTCATGCTTGACCTGGAATCGTAGCGGGATTATTCTTAAATTTAGTCGGAAAACAAATGTTGGGGGGCCTTATGGGCGACAACGTATGGCAACTTATAGAACTGCTGTTACAGCTTTTTCTGTATTTAGGCATTGGGTTCGTTATAGCTAAGATAAAGGCAGTAGGTGAAAGCGGCGTAAACACCGTCTTATCCGACCTCGTGATAAACATACTGCTTCCATGCAGCATATTGGTTTCGTTCAGGCTTGATCCGACAAGCGACCTCATCAACATGATATTACTTGTGATTGCAGCATCGGTGTTTAATCAGGCGTTGTGTGTCCTTATAAACCTGTTTGCTTTCAAGTGGTTCACTAAGGAGCAGCAACCGTCCGCAAAGTATGCAATAGTGTGCCCGAATGCAGGTTTTATGGGTCTACCGATATGCGAGGGTATATACGGGCTTATGGGACTCATGCTCGGAGCGGTCCATCAGATTCCGCAAAGGATAGTAATGTGGACTGTTGGTATAGGCTACTATTCAAAACCCGATAAGAGCATCAAAGGTATGCTCAAGGCTTTCGCACATCCGTGCATCGTTGCTGTTATAATCGGGTTTTTGATGATGGTGTTTGGGATTACGCTTCCTGCACCTATAAATACGGTAATAACAAAGATAGGTGCATGCTGTACTCCGCTCTCTATGATGCTTATCGGCATGATACTTAGCGACGGCAGTATAGCAAACATGATAACCAATAAAACCCTGTACTTTACGCTTTTAAGGCTCGTAGTAATGCCACTAATAATGTATACGGCAACGCTACCGATACATATGGATGCAACGGCAAGGGGCGTTATAGTGTTGATGACTGCATTACCTGCGGGTGCGGTAAGCGCCATACTCTCGGTCAAGTACAAAATGGATGCCGAGTTTGCCTCAAACTGCCTCGTTGTGAGCACGTTGTTTTCGTGTATAACGCTTCCGTTATGGGTATTTGTATTGGGGCTATGAGGTTTAAACGTACATGTTTGAATGATAGATAGAAGGCATGATATAGGTTCATGCCTTTTTATGTGCGACATAGCTATACTAGTTGAAAGAGAATTATACTTGCGGTAGAAAAAGCATTTGCGTTTTGGTATAACCGGTGTATAGTGTTTTAGTTGAAGCAGTAATAACATATCCACAAGGGAGGCCATTTATAGCTTCAACGATAATAATGATATCAGTGGGGCGAAGGCGGCAGCGGACTGTCAGGCGGCGAGAAGCAGAGAATTTCAATCGCAAGATGCCTGCTCAAGAAAACCCCGATGATGCTGATGGATGAAGCGACGGCAGTGCTCGATGCATCCACTTCAAAGGCAGTTACCGCTTCGATACTCGACATACCAGAGTTGACGAAAATCGCTGCAACTCACAGACTTGAGCCCTAGATATTGTCAAGGTATGACGAAATAGTAGTAGTCAAGAATGGGCGTATATGCGAGACGGGAACGTTTGCTGAACCCATGGATAGGAAGGGACAGTTCTTCTCACTATACAACACATCGCAGTAAGAATAGCAAAGTACCGCAAGCGTAGGGCGACCTGCCTTTTCTTTTGCTTAAAATGTCGCGGGATTATTTGCGAAAACAGTGTTCTTCCACAGTTTTGGCAGTATTTGCTGATTGTTCCATCTTGTTTTGTAGTACATCTGCTCCGTATAGTACTCGAATATAGCAAACTCAAAGCGACGTATAAACAACGTTGCCGTCGGAATAATAGATGTATGATAGTGATAGTGTTTTTGATAGGTTCATTCGGCTATATGGGACTAGAGCTCCTCTGGAGGGGTCACACACATTGGACTATGGGCCTTGCTGGCGGCATATGCGTTACTTTGCTTTACACGCTTTTCCAGACATTTGAGCTAAACATACTGACGGCGTTCCTACTGTCGTCGGTACTGATTACCACGGTAGAGTTCGTTTTCGGCTATATTTTAAATATCTGCCTTGGCATGGCCGTTTGGGATTACAGCAAGATGAAGCACAATATTATGGGACAGATATGCCTTACATACAGTACACTTTGGGGCTTGCTCGGAGCGGGCGTGTGGGGAGCATTGCGGCTGTTATCCGTGATTTAGATGTGATTCAGTATTAAGCGCAACTCGATAGGTACAATGCCGATAAAGTAGAATAAAACAAATAGCCCCGTCGATAGCAGTACTAAGGGCGGGGGTTCTCATTGCTCGTTTTTAATCTATAGATACGATTTCATATTCCCGTGAGCCGAGCATGAGTTTTTCGGCAGTTTCAACCGTGTGCATGCCGTTTCTTGATTCGATTCGCTCGATAAGTGCGGTCTTCCCGGGGTCTTTAGACGCATATACCGCATCGACACAAGCTTGATCGAGCGCTACGGGGTCGAGCGAGGCAAATATTCCGATATCTGCCATTTCGGGTGCATGAGGGTTTGAATCGCAGTCGCAATCGACAGAGAGGTTATTGGCTACATTGATATAAACTATGTTCTTGCGTCCAAAGTAATCCATTACCGCACTACAGGCCTCGGCCATACTCTCAAGGAACGAGTCGTGGTCCGCCGTCCATATATCCTCGGGTTTGCCTGCACCGTGTATGTGAGCTTTGCCGTGGGAGGAAGCCACACCTATTGACATATTCTTCAGCGCGCCGCCGAAGCCGCCCATTGCGTGACCTTTGAAGTGCGAGAGCATTAGCATTGAGCTGTAATCTGTGATATGAGCGCCGACGAAGTTCTCACTCAAGTGTTTACCTCTATGCACGGGAATAGATATCTCACCCTCGGAGTCCAATATGTCACATGGGGCGATCTCGGTGAATCCGTGGTCGCGTATAGCATGAAGATGCGCTTCGAGCGTGTTGCGTTTGCCGGAGTAGGCGGTATTGCATTCAACTATCGTGCCGTTGAGCTTTGATGTCAGCGGACCAATAAGCTCGGGTTTAAGGTAATTATGCCCACCGGGTTCACCCGTGGAAATCTTTACTGCCACATTCGGATGGAGCTTTATATTGAGCGCTTCGAATATGCGGATGAGTCCATTGGGTGAAATGTCATTTGTAAACAGAACCTTTGACTTCATAATCATACCTCCACAAATTAAATGGTAACGCGTTCTGTATTATGCGTTTTTAACAGGGTACACCCACACGCTGTGTACGTCAACATCGGTTTAATGATGTGGCATTCTTCATTCAGTCAAAAAAAGAGTGCGGCAGAAACCGCACCCTCTATCAGTTGATTGCCGCTTAAGCCATTACTTCATCTGATAGCTCTTGCAGAAATGGGGTGTTGACATAGCGTCGGGGCTTGTCTTCTCGTGAGTTACCTCTATAGTGGCAAGCTTGCATTTGTTATTGCCCACATTGTAAGCACATTCAACAACGTTGCAGGTGACACCGGAATTCTCCATAGATATACCTCCTTTTGTTTATGTAGTTATATTTTGATGTATCAAAGCTTTTTATTCATACGAAAACCGAATAATATGACTTTTCCTACCAATAATAAGAGCATCACCAATTGGAGGTAACAATATGGATCTGATTAAAAGCAAAACATTTCAAAATTTGGTTAATTCGTTTGCCGGCGAGTGTCAGGCTCATATGCGGTATAAGTACCTCGCATACGGCGCAAAGGACCGCAGCCTTTTTATGGTAGAGCGGCAGATACAGGAACTGAGCAAAAACGAAATGCACCACGCGAGGATGTTCTATACATTTATCCAGTCTGCAGATACGCAAACATTGGATAACCTGCAGGTATCGAGTGGTTATCCATTCAAGGAGAAATGGGACTTTGTGAAGAACTTTGAATTTGCGGCGGAGAATGAGCATGACGAGCATACGGTCATCTATCCGCAGTTTGCACAGACGGCTCGCGAAGAGGGATTTGAGGCAATTGCCTGCTTGTATGACCTCATTGCGGCGGTTGAGAGCTGTCACGATAAGATTCTGACGGAGCTTCATCGCAGAATCGGCTCGGACACTCTCTATACGAGTGATACACCGGTTAAGTGGAAGTGTAGTGTCTGCGGACATGAGGCGACTCTCAATCAAGCATGGGATATGTGTCCGCTTTGTAAATCACCGCAGGGTTATGTCGAGCTTAATCTGACAGGAAAGTAAACCCAAAGCACTCCATACCGGGGTTCAAGTTAGGGCGAGAAAGACAGATTGGACAAAAGAATAAAACCACCGACCATCAACGGTGGTTTTTTGCATACCAAATTCTATCACACTTCTTGATTGCTAAGAATTTTGTACGCAGTTGCAAGCCTACTCAAAAACGTCTGTGAGAACATCATATTGCTCTAGGTTATAAGAAACGTCGTTGTTTATAAACCCCACATTGCGCATAGTGCAATTCTCGTGCTGCTCCCCTGTGTTTAGCCTTCTTTTATCATACCATCCCACAGTTTCGGTGTTCAAGCCTACGGTCAGCACATAGAAAGCCATGTGATCGTGTATGCTACACACATATGTGGTATCATGCACCTCTAAAACTCAAACATATCCCCTTCGATTGAGTAGATATCAGCTATATTTATTCTTGTACCGTCCCACATAAGTACGATGCGACTGTACTCATCGATTTTTCTGACGTGGCTATTCGTAGTTACATACTGGCCGCCGGACTTTCGCTTGTCCTTTACAAAGTGCGTGATAGACACCTGACTGCCGTCCCCGATACACGCCTTTATTACATTGAGCCTATCGTTAATCACGCATATCATCGTCTCGTCGAGCTCAATTTTGCTGTCGGTAAGTCGTGCGGTTTCGACAACTGCGTCCTCGTACCCTGTCAGCGCGGCAAAAGGTGAGAATTGGGCGGCACGGCTGGCAATGGACATTTGAGGACGGCTTTTTGAAACATGGTGGGGAAGGTTTATTATGTCGTCATACTTGCCGCTCATGCCTTGTGTCCTCCTATTTGACCATTCCTCTCGATTGCGGTTGCACCTTCTTCGAAGCTACTGCCCTTGAGTATAGCATTCTTACCGTATCGTTTTTTAATTTCGAGCACGGCCTTTTGCATTTTTTTCTCACGCGCAAGCGATGCTTCCTCAGCGACACGGGCTTCTTCCTCTGCGGTGTAATCGGTAAAGAGACTTAATTGCTCAGACTTTTTCGAGCTATTTGCGGAAAGCTCATCGACGACGTGATTTGCGACAACAGACATGCGCCTCACAAGAAGGTTTTTATCCACTATTCTGTCATATAACTCAAGCATCGCATCCATTATTAGTCGGGTTGATGAGGTAGACCTTCCGATATTTATAGACCCGTGCGCAGCTTTGGGCACTTTCCTACCATAATGGTCGGTAGTTATCTCGCCCTTATAGGCTACAGCTCTGTCGACATCAGTCAGATTCTCGATATCGTAACCGATATTGAGCGTCAACTGGTCTGTAACGAGCCCCTTGTCGACCAAATCGAGAGCCAAAAGCTCCGTCATTTCTCTGATTATAAGCTTGGCCTTTTTGCAGTCGTATGGACGTGCGAGCACTTGACCCGAGCTTATGCTGTTTGCCTCGGGCTTATATGCCTTTACGTCTGCAATCGTGCAGGGCTCCCAGCCCCATGCGTGGTCTATCAACAGTTCGGCATTTATCCCGAATAGCTTATAGAGCAGGTTCTCGTTGTGTAGGCTTGTGGGCTTGCCGATAGAACAGCGGGCAATATCTCCCATCGTGTATAGTCCGTGCGCTTCGAGCTTCTTTGCGTATCCTTTGCCCACACGCCAAAAGTCCGTGAGCGGTCTGTGCTCCCAAAGCAGCCTGCGGTAGCTCATCTCATCGAGCTCTGCTATGCGCACGCCGTTTTTGTCGGGCTTGATATGCTTTGCCTGTATGTCCATGGCAATCTTGCACAGATACAGATTAGTACCTATGCCTGCCGTTGCCGTAATACCAGTTGTATTGAGCACGTCGAGTATCATTCTCATGGCGAGTTCTCTGCCGGTTAGCCCATATGTAGCGAGATAATTTGTCGCATCGATAAAAACCTCGTCTATTGAGTAAACGTGTATGTCCTCGGGGGCTATGTATTTAAGGTAGATATTGTAAATCTGAGTGCTGACCTTCATGTAGCGAGCCATTTGCGGGGGTGCGACCAAATACGAAACCGCAAGTGTAGGGTCGCGTTGCAGTTCACTGTACAGCACGGACTCACCTGAAAGCTTTCTGCCGCGAGCCTTTTGACGCCTCTGAGCGTTAACCAGTTTAACATTTTCGACGACCTCAAAAAGCCTCGCACGACCGGGTATGCCGTACGATTTAAGCGATGGAGACACGGCAAGACAAATCGTCTTCTCGGTTCGTCCCATATCAGCTACTACGAGATTGGTGTCGAGAGGATCAAGTCCGCGATCGACACATTCTACGGATGCATAGAAGGACTTGAGATCGATTGCAATATAGGTCTTGTTTTCCAATTCAATGTCTCCTTTCGCAAACTCAGCGACAGTATTCGAGCTGTGAACCCCTATTTTGAGCCAAATCTCAAAGCTTTATGCTCTATCATACGAATAAATGTTCGTATAACTAATTTACCACAGCTATAACATATTGTCAATTTAAGACGAAGATTTGCTCGGCTACGTAAGTGGACTCGATTAGCCATTTCATTTGCCGTTAATTAAATACGCAATCATTACACTAAAGATTGTTGATCGTTTATGGCAGTACGGGTGTTATTGTCCTATTGAAACGGTGGGCATGGGGCATAGAAAACCGCCGATGCGGGATAACTCACACCGACGGCTATACGTTATCCGATATTGAGATTAACTAATCAATCATTCCAAGTTATGTCGCAATACTGCTTGAAACATATTCCGTCATCGCGGCAAGAGAATGCGAACAGAGTGTTATCGTCCGATTGGAAGAGCTCTCTTGTAACCGTTTCCGTTCCGTCTGTGGCACTCATGCGGGTTTCGACAATTATGTATTCTGTGTTGCTCTCAACGGTGATGCTTGGCGGTAGATTTCCCGGGGCATATTCCTGCGCAGAAGCGATGTTGTTATCTCTATCGAGTTGGATTACGCTTACGCTCGTCGGGATGTCCATGAACACGAAGTTCACTTTGACGTCTGTGCTGATGGTTTCGCTTTTTCCGTCATTTACAACCGTCTGCTCCTCGCTAATGGCTTGACTGCCTGACGCTCCCGCCATGTACTCGCCGAAGCTCATTCCTTGCCCCGACACAGCATATACCTCGCCTGAAGCGGTCTGATATATGGGGTTGAAATAGAAGGTAATGTGTCCGGCAGATGTGGAGACGTATATCGTACCTTCCAGTGAAATGCTTTCGCCGACATCGGTGGAATTAACTGCAACATTTCCATCGGAGATAGCGCCGTTACTGCTTGAGAGTGAATAAGTACTGCTGCTGTCCGTGTAATTTGCGAGGAAATAGCTAAAGCCGTCTACACCGTCAAAGACATATTCCTTTGTTGTTGATGTCTCGCCCGTATCCGGATTGGTGTATGAGCGTTCAACAAGCGAGGCGTAAAACTTTTTCTGACAGTCAGAACTGTCTGTCTCGCTTATGTTTCCGCCGGAGAGGAGTTCTCCTACGTTGTCATTGATATAGCTCTCACGATCAAACAGTTCAAGTGGTTCCATGGTTATGAAAACACCTATAAGTCGGTCTTTGCTTGGGGTTGCAACGTCGTCTTTTGCCAGCGTTATTGTTCCCGTTGCCCCAAGAACAAATGACAGCAACAGTGCGCAAGTGAGTACAATAAGAGTTATTTTAGCCTTCATCCTTATCCTCCAGATTTCCATCAAATTTCAGTATATCGCCCACATCACATTCAAGGAAATAACATATCCTGTTTATCGTCCCGAAGCGCACGCCCTTTGCCTTGCCGCTTCGTAAAATGGACAGATTCGCTTCCGTGATGCCCACCTTTGCACATAATTCTTTGGAGGTGAGACCGCGGACTTTAAGAACTTCCTCCAAATGCACTTGTATTGCCATATTAGCTCCTTATATAAAGAGATCGTTGTCGTCCCGCAGTCTTCGGTTTTCCGCAATAAGTCGCGACAGAAGCAGAATAAGAAGCACAAATGCAAGACTGATAAACGGAATATCCACACTGACGGAGATATTTGAAAGCCAATTTGAGAGCAATAACTGCACTACATTCAGTATGACGGTCGACACCGCAGTGATACCCAATGCAAGACAGCAGCGGCGGGAGAGCGCATCTGCACGCTGTACCGTATCGGTCTTATCATCCGACATAAATGTCTCGAGAAGCGTGATTGCAGAGAGCGTAATGATAATGTCCAGTATATAGGGGAGCGAGGAAGCGACAAAGCGTAGCACAGCCATCAACCCGTCCATGCACCTGTATGCGTCTGAAATCCCATTTACGAGTATCGGTACGCAGGACAGCGCAATGACTGCGTCAAACAGCAGGCATAAGGCGTAAAGCGCTATGCGTAGATATCTGAGCAGTTTGTGTGTGTCGCTGTCTCTAAAGAGCTTCAGCAATTTGAGCATGAGGCAGAGCACGACGAATGACCAAACCGTATAGCCAAGGGATCCCTTTACGACCGGGAGCAAATCCATTGTAAAACCGGGAAACGCGGAGAGAATCTCCGTGGGGTTGATCATGCATAACAGAACGATGAATGCAACCACACCTGTACAGCAAAGCACGATTCTTTCGCCGATGGACGACTTTTCACGCCTAGTGCATAGCGCAAGAATTACAGGAATCAAAGATATCCCAACGCAAATAGCCAACGCAACACCATTTCCGACACTGCCTGTCAGGGATAGCGCCCTAAGCCCTGCGCCAATCTGCTCAAACGGAAATGCCACATAAGAGGAGAAGAGTTCAGGCAATCCTTCGACAAACAGCGCGAGAGCCGCAAACAGCACGAACACTATTCCCAGTAGTATAAAAAATGTTTTTCGCTTCATCCTGTCACCTCGATTATCGAATTACGATAATATTATATGCCGTAAATTATCGTTTGTCAATAACTTTTATAGAATTGGGGGGATAGCGAAATGATGGGACGCCCTACGCTCTCTAGCTGCTGTAGCCGCTATAACACAACCCAAAGCCGTCAAACTTAAAAAGGCAGAAGCCATGCATTCCGTAAGGAATGTGAACCTCCGCCTTTTAGCTATTTTAGAATTTACAAGCTACTATTACTGGATTATCTTGTATTTACCGATGATAGGCAGCTCTTTTGCCTTGCCGTCGGCGGCGTTAACGATGCCGATGATAGCAAGAATCAAGAATACAATACTGCAAATGCTTATGATAGTGGCAATAAAGCCGAGTCTCCATGAAATAGCATAGAGTATTGAACTTATAATGCTGTAAGCGATACTGAATATGATCTCAGCAATTGCAAGAATCAAGCCCTGATTGGTATGGAAACGTGCGAACTTTGATTCCTTTGCCGCAAACAATGGGATCAACACGAGTATGCTGAGGTAAGCCAAAATCGCCATTGCCTTGTTGTTCTGAATGTCTTGTGCGTCGAAAGCTGTCGTTGTATCGGCTGTGTTGTTCAGATTCTGCACCTTTGACGCAAAATCATTCTGTTCAGAACCGGAAGTCCGCTGTGTGGACTTCTCAAATACGGGAATTTCAGCGCCACATGATGGACAGAACCTTGCTCCATCTTCAATTCTTGCTCCGCATTTTCCGCAAAATGCCATAAAAATCACCTCCAAATACTTTATCCGGCTCGCGGACTTCTGTTGTCCGCTGCACGAACCCAATACATTATACCATTCATTCGACAAAATACTAAAACAAATTATTTTTTAAAACTCCGTCGGTCAACCCGTTGGTATAACTTTTAGACATGTCACATGGCGGTGGAGTAGGGGTAAGAATACCGATGACAATTGTGATTAATACTGCTCCTGCGCTCTAATTGTCAATCTTTTTGCCCGTGTCTATCGCAGTCACATATGCGCACATTACTTTCCGCACTTCCTTCCTGTGGGGCAAAATAACGTTTAATCGCATACTTAAACAACTTTTCAAACTGCGCCGCGGCATGCTTTCTGACCTTTAGAAAAGGCAGAAGCATATCAAAAGCATGGAATAATTTCGGGTAAACATCGACGCTTGCCTCCACACCGGCTTTGCGGAGATTATCTATGTAAGTAAGTGTTTCGGCATAAAACGGCTCTGCTGTGTTGACGAATGTACACGCTGATGGGAGAGTATAGTCTTGTCTTCTTGCCGGTGCGGCGTAACAAGGAACCTCCTGACCGCTTATTCCGCTCAAGTATTTCGTCCATCCCACGTGGTTTCGTTTCGTGTTCCAGACGAGGGAATGATTATCGTGGGAAGTCTCGGTGTCATCATTGTCGATCATGGGGTAGAGGGGCATTTGACATGCAATCTTCACACCGCCACGGTCTTTTTCATACATACACAGTGCAGCAGTTAACATACCGCCGGCACTTTCCCCACCGACAATAATTTGATCGTCTCTCACGCCGAGCTCTTTTACATGTTCCTTCAAATACGAAAGTGCATTATGACAATCTATCAAAGCGGCGGGATAAGGAGCTCTTCCGGAAAGGCGATACTACGGTGAAACTACGACCGCACCGTATTTCTTAACGAGATTTTTGCACGCGACATATAGATCATCTCGGATATACCCGTTATATAACCGCCGCCGTGAATCCATAAAGCGCCTGGATGATTGCCACTTTGGGCAGCATCGGAAGGGCTGAGTATGAGTAACTTCATTTCCGCGCCATCGGACTGCATGGTTACTTTTCTTGTTTTATATTTCATGCTTTGTGCCTTTCTATCTGTTCTTTTTTCAATCGAGTCTTTTTCGATACCGCAGTCGTTTAAAACCCGATTAAAGAGTTGTTGAGATAGATTCCGTACTCTAAGTGCCGCATGTCACCTGTTTGGCTGAGCCGAATGAGCTTTTCAGTCGACATAGCAACCTGGCCGTGTGATTCAAATCCGGGCACCATAAGGCTCTTTGTAATATCTGAATTCGTAGGAAGGCCGACCAACTGTTCATTATCCGCAAGAGAACACGGCTTTAAGGTGAGTCGTCCCGTCCTGATAAATGTTTTTGAATGGGTAGTTCTGTGTGTCTCTCCTCGAATTTGAGTTTTTCGCCCGTGCTTTATCTAATACTTATCTATAATTTCACATTGTGCCAATGTGAAATCAGGTTATGAACCGTGATTTTTCAAAACCATTTCGGTTCCTGCAATGTCTTTTTCAATCAGCGGGCGCATGCTGTCCTTGAATTTCGATAGATCAGCATTTTGTAAGTACGAAAGTATTCGCGGAATGTATTGAGACTTCGCCAGACCGACTTGCGCGAGCGCTTTAACGCATTGTCTGGCTGTAATCGGTTTTTCATCGGTTACATGCGAGAGATAGTCAGCTATGATGCCATCGAAACGGTTTTCCTTATCCCACTGAGCATTTGCCGCAAGTATGTACAAAGCTCGACTTCTTGCCAATGACTTTGGATGGTCAAGCAAACAGGCAAAATCATCAAAGTATTCGTACCATTTATTCGTTTCCCGACTTTTCGATATGATTTTGCCTGCGACAGTACAGGAAAACGTATCATTCTTTGATGTCAGGTTTGCTATAAAATTCTCTTGCATAATGTCATCCGAATCCTGATTCCTTACACGAGTTTTGATATGTACACTGATGACATTTCGCCCTCAACACAAATCCGAATTATCTCTCAGGATTTCTCAGATAGTAAACTTTTTCTCCCTTTTATGCTATCCGAAAGAGGTGAGAACCTCATGGCTTCGATGCCGTTGCGGTTTGATTCTCGACTACATAGCGATAATGCGGCATATCTACACCCCTGTAATGCTTTACCCAACTATCCCTTATAGCCATCCCGTTTCTGATTGCAACATTTTGAGATGCGATATTCGTATCCCTGATAATGGAACAGACTTCAGTTGCTTTTAACGTTTCAAAAGCGTACTGTTTACAAGCCTTTGCCGCTTCAGTCGCGTATCCTTTATGCCAATACGCATGATTGAAAAGATATCCTATTTCAAGGACCTCTGAACCTCTCCACGGTTGCATCGTAAGTCCGCATTGCCCGATTAGCTCATTCCTGTCTTTTAGGATAACAGCCCATAGTCCAAAAGGCCATTTCTCGTAGCGCATAAGCTGTCGATCAAGCCATTCTTGCACTTCCGAATTGCTGAATGCCCCTTCATAAGCGTACATTACTTTATCGTCCTGCAAAATCTGACATAAAGCATCATAATCAGCTTGTATCAGCTTGCGCATATACAGCCTATCGGTTTCAAGTATCATATTACCCTCTTTATGTAGTGATTCGCTCTGAACCAAAAGCAGTATGTCAGCCGCGCATGTTCTGAAAACTCCGGGTTAAAACCTATCTAATACGACTTCCGCCGACTTTTGCCGATGTACCATCGTCCGGGTAATAGTCCTGTTTCGACAGATAAGCTCTCGAGCGTTATTATACCCGTTACTGCGGCCTCGATCGAGATTCGATTCTCTCATTATTCTACTCCATCCGTCAAGTTGTGCTGTGTAACTGAGTCTTGTTCATGTTGAGCTCTGAAATATTACCCCAAGCTAAGGAATTTATTTCAAATCACTCGCAACAATTACTATCAAATTACCCTGTTTGATTTCCAATATGTTGCAAATCAGATCATCATCTGCAAGCATACCTTCGTTACAATCATTATATTACATAGCAATAATCGCCGAAACATGACAAAACTAAACTGAACTCAATATCCCGCTTACCGTTTATTTCTTTAATTACGACAATCACTTTGCATTTCTATAAGAAGACAACGCCGTATGGTGCTATTCTCTGTTTCGCTATTAAACTCGCTTAACTCGAACAAAGTGTTGTTATCGTATAAGTATTACTGTTGTTTCATCCGAAGCTATACGATCATCACCTTGTGCTAAAGAAAATAACCGCAACTGGCATTAAAGTTACGGTTATTCTCTGGCGGAGAGACTGGGATTCGAACCCAGGGTCCCGTTAAGGACACAGCATTTCGAGTGCTGCACGATCGACCACTCTGACATCTCTCCAGGATTCATCTCAACATCGGCACGTCGATAAGCGGGGAGGACTGATGGTGAGAACAATGATATCCAGTTAAGTATACCCGGAAAACTCAGTAGAATTAAGGGCTACGTTCCGTGAGCCAACGGCATACGCTGAGTGCAGCACGCATGACTCAAGCCTTGATATTATAACAGCATGAGTGCGTACTTGCAAGCGCTTTTTATGTGTCGACACGAATACGGCAAAAATCTTTTGAATAACCAGTGTGTAATTTGCAATTAAGAGTCGGTACACGAGGGGAAGGGGTAGAGTAACGGACAAGCTAAAAAAGGGACGCTTGCGCGCCCCTTATGTCAACTTTACAGCTTGTCGATGAGTCCTACTCTGCGGTTAAACTCGTCTATCAATGCGTCGATCTCTGTGACCTGCTCATGGATGTTCTTCCAATAGTTCGGATCATACCACTGAGCATTTAGCTCTTCGACGCTCCTGCCCTGCTGCTCGACCCATGTGTAGTACTTGAGGTTGTGGACTCTCTTTCTCGCTTCGTATGTCAGCTCGAGCATATTGTCGGTTCTTATTCCGCGCAGATGCATACCGAAGTCGCGTGCGGCGGTCATAGGCGAATAAACGCCCTGTTGTTCGTCAAGCTCCTTGATTCTTGACTCGTACATGATAGCGGAGTCTGTGAATACGGTCGCTACGACGTCGTTCTCTGTAAGCTCGTAATACTTGGCGAACTTTATGCAGCAAAGCAGGTTTGCGATGCCAGAGATTCCCATGAGTGAGAGCTGTTCGACCACTTCGGATGCTACGCCGGCCTCTTCGACGAGGTAGCGCTTGCCTTCCTCGGAGTTGAACAGTCTGAGCAGATTCTGGCTGTCGTCGTCGTCGATTGCGATTACCATGTCGGTGTTCTTTACATTGTGTACCCATGGTACATGCTTGTCGCCTATACCTTCGATTCTGTGTCCGCCAAAACCGTTATTGAGCAGTGTGGGGCACTGGAGAGCTTCGCCTACTGCGAGCTTGCTGTTGGGGAATACTTCCTTCAAGTAGTCGCCGCTACCCATTGTTCCGGCGGAACCTGATGTGAAGCATGCACCTGCAAAACGGTCACCCTTGCGTGCTATCGAACGGAAGGCTTCTTCGATCGCTTTGCCCGTAACATAGTAATGCCACAGATGATTGCCCATTTCCTCAAACTGATTGAATATCATGACATCTTTACGGGTCGTCTTAAGTTCCCATGTCTTGTCGAATATTTCCTTGACGTTGCTCTCGCAACCGGGCGTTGCAATGACCTCGCCTGCAATCTGGCTGAGCCACTCAAAACGTTCTTTGCTCATTTCAGCGGGAAGTATTGCGATGCTTGCGCATGAAAGCAGCTTGGAGTTATATGCGCCACCCCTGCAGTAGTTGCCTGTAGAGGGCCAAACCGCCTTATGATAGGTGGGGTCAAACTGACCGGTCACGAGTCTGGGTACGAGACAGCCGAAAGAGGCACCGACCTTGTGACAGCCTGTGGGGAACCACTTACCTACAAGGGCGATTATACGAGCCTTTACGCCGGTAAGAGAGGAAGGAAGCTCGATGAAGGATACGTCGCCGTAGGTGCCGCCCTGCATCTTGTGCTCATTATGCCATGTGATCCTGAAAAGGTTGGCCGGGTCTACATCCCACAGTCCGATTTTCTTGAGCCTTTCGACTATCTGAGGTGGCACAAGATTAGGATTGCGCATCTGAGCGAATGTAGGTATTATAATGCCGTTTTCACGAGCTCTCTCGATCGCACGGTCGAGGCTCTCTTGATGAATGGTTAAATCGATCATACTAACTCCTCCATATATTTCTATGTACAGTTTATTCCTGCAAATCCTCTTTGTAAAGAGATATCACAAGAAAAAACAAAAAATATATGTGACAGAATAATTTTATTTTAGATATTTGGAAAAAATGGCGTATATCGTTGCCAAATTTCGCTCATATGATAAAATCATTATATATTTTAATGGGAGGGATAACGTATGGAAAAGCTTCAGACGCTTCTTGAATCTGCCACCGGCCTTGGTCACATTCATGTGTGCTATTGGGTACCCGAAGGTGAGCCGAAGGGAATCGTTCAGCTTGTTCACGGTATGGCGGAGCACATCGCAAGGTATGACGACTTTGCCTGCTTCCTTGCAGGACATGGGTATCTCGTTGTAGGGCATGACCATGCCGGACATGGTAACAGTATGTTTGGCAAACCCAATGAGGGTTATTTTGCTGATTCAGACGGTTGGAGCTGTCTTGTGCGCGACATCCATTCGGTTTACCTCGACGCAAGCGACAGATATCCAGACAGGCCGTACATTCTGTTTGGGCACAGCATGGGGTCTATGCTCGTGAGAACGTATATGTCGAGACGGGGAGAGGATATGGACGGGTTTATAGTCTGCGGAACATGCGGAAAGAACCCCGTTATAGGCGTTGCAAAGCTTATTGCAAAACAGCAGATCAAGAAGCACGGACCGAAGGCTAAGGGTACGTTGCTCAATAAGCTTGCATTCGGGAGCTACTGCAAAAAATGGCCCGATGAGAAAAGCGAATTCTGTTGGCTGTCCGCAAAAAAAGAGAATGTGAAGCACTATGAGGAGGACCCATGGTGCGGATTCTTGTTTACCAACAAGGCTTTCGAGGATTTGTTCAACGGCATAGCGGAGATATCGAGCAAAACCTGGGCGCAGGATGTGGCATACAGGCCCATATTGATGATAGCCGGTGCAGACGACCCTGTCGGAGATTACGGCAAGGGCGTGAAGCAGGTCTATGACGAGTTGCTAAAGACGAATCACAATGTACGGCTGAAGCTGTACGACGGTATGCGCCATGAAATACTAAATGAGGACGACAATACGACAGTATACTCCGACGTGCTGGAATTTGTGGACTTTATAGCGTCAAAATATGAGGTATGATTGGAAGAGACTGTATAGCGAGCTGAGCGACTGCAGGAAATGCGGACTTTGTGAAGCGAGGCACAATATCGTTATAGGGGACGGAAATCCTCACGCAAAGCTCATGTTTATCGGCGAAGGTCCAGGCAGAGATGAGGACTTGCAGGGTATACCCTTTGTAGGTGCGGCGGGCCAGTTGCTCGACAAAATGCTTCGTGCCATAGATATTGAAAGACAGGACGTGTATATAGCAAATGTTGTAAAGTGCAGACCTCCCAATAATCGCGTCCCAACATACGAGGAAGCATCTATGTGCCTCCCGTATCTGCGAGCGCAGTATGCACTGGTGAGGCCCGAAATAGTGGTGTGCCTTGGAGCGACAGCCGCGAGGAATATAATCGACAAGGACATTTACATAACAAGGGACAGGGGACGTTGGATCGAGAAAAACAGCGTTTGGTTTATGGCGACGTATCATCCTGCGGCTTTGTTGCGTGACGAAAGCAAGAAGCGTGACGCCTGGGAGGACTTGAAAAGCATAAAACGGCGATACGATTCAATCGCGAAGCAACAAAACACTTGAATTAGCATTGGGTGT
>SAMEA3663246__coassemble_65_pt1 | contig 50552 bp, 38 predicted proteins | sample SAMEA3663246__metabat2_low_PE_033 | metagenome-assembled genome bin SAMEA3663246 (sample SAMEA3663246) | pig gut metagenome | biome: pig gut; feature: pig-associated habitat; material: faeces | place: China | collected 2013
TGGGTTTTTGTAATGCCCAAACGGAGAATTAAACTCTCCGGAAGAGTTTACTCTGAACAACCCATTGAAGCAAGTTTTATTCAAGTAAATCAGCCTGGAAGCCTTTTCAATTCTTGATAGGGCCTGATAGCTTGTCTTATCCATGTCCATATCTCGTACGGCATAAAAATACTCAGTTGTGTTTTCGTGTTTTTTCAGCGATTCAATCAACGCCTCAACATCGTCTCGAATAACTTCATAGGCCGTGATAAGATCGATATTCAAATCACTAACTATTGCCTTTGACGGCTGAATAGAAAACAGTACAGCTCCGCCGCCTAAAAATGGCTAACAGTAGGTAGTAAAATGCTTGGGAAGCAAAGGGATTATCTCATCCAAAAGCTGGCGCTTACCGCCAACCCATTTTACAAACGGAATGACCAGTTTATTCTTCACCATTATTTACACCTCCCTCGCAGATAGTCCCATGTTTATATGTCCATACTTTTTGAAATAACATTTTCATTCCAAAAAGTTTACGTTTTACAGTTTATTATAATCAAAAACTATTCATAAATCTATCCCTTTCACGAACATATAAAAGTGCAACCGCCTTTCCGATTGCACTTGTCTGCATTCGTTGCATTAAAGCGTTATTCGCTTTGCTGCTTTTCTTTTATCTTTTCGTTGAGGCGCTTTGCTTCTGCGGAGGTCTTAATACAGGTGGCGGCCCAGACAGCGAAGGCTACGGCTGTCTCTATTGCCAACGTTATAAGCACCGCAGGCAAGCCGCTTTCGACCGGCAGCCAACCGCCAAGCACGGAAGCCGCCATCATCACAAGACAACCTGTTCCCATGTGAATAAGTACCTTCAGCGATAAACGCAGCTCCGTATTATAGATCATCGACGGAATTCCGAAGCCTATGCCTATCAGTACAGCGGCCGCGCCTACTCTTGCCATACCATAGCCGCTCGCAAACTTTTCGGGTCCGTTTATCAAACCGATTATTATGTACATTATCAGATTTATTACCGCGGACAGTTGGATACCTTTCCATGCCGCTTTTATAGCTCTTTTCATGTCGCTTACCTCCTTACAGTCCCAGGTATTTTTTGAAAGAGGGCAGATACTTCCGTGAAATGTACTCCTTGCATCCGTTCTTTAATACGAGAAGCATCAGTCCGCCCAAAGTCGGTTCAACGCAGGCGATTCGGTGCAGATTGATGAGCGCCGATTTGGATATCTTCATAAACCCTTCTCCGAGCATCGTCTCAAACTCATACAGCCGCTTTCCCCCGTCGTATTGCTTACTCTCCGTGTAAACGATCGTCCTTCCGTCCTCTATCCTCACCATATAGATCTCGTCGGGACGAAGTACGACTATGCGCCCGTTGTCGAGTCCGGTTATTACGCCTTTGATCTCTCCCTCAATAAGCCCTGCGACATGGCGTATACTCGGGGTTATCTCCGATGCGTATATGACGGCATATGGCTCTTTAGCCGCATCTGTCAACATTATTTCGACTTTCACTCGTATCACCTCTCTTTTACGGTATATTACATGGTTATAGGGCGTTTCGTCAGCATTTTTTAAGCAAGCGGCGGATTTTTGCGCGTAAGATGCATTTTCCCGAATGTGTATTTTCGGAAACGCCCCGATTGCTTGTGCCATCGACATAAAGCAACGGGCACCCGGTTTATTCCGAATACCCGTAATATCAAATTGCTTTGTCAGAGCAAACGCTCCTATCTCGACCTCACCGGCATGACGAGATAGTAGTAAGCATCGCCTTCGACGGGGCGAATTACGCAGTGGCTTACGCTCGAAGTCATGTCAAACAGAACCTCTTCGTCGTCCAAGTTCCTCAATACGTCGATTATGTACCGCGCTTTGAAGGCAATCTCTATCGGACCGCCGAACATCTCGACCATGTGGTCTTCGTCTATTCCGCCTATCTGACTGCTCGCGGTTATGTTCAGCACGTCGTCGGCAAAGCGCATATTTACGTCGTCGCCTCCGCTGTCGCGAGACATGAGCGCCGCACGCTCAACGGCTTCGAGAAGCTCGTTTCTGTTGAGCCTTACCCTCGTCTTGTAGTCGCTCGTGATAACGTGGTCGTACTTAATGAACTTCATATCTATGAGCCTTGTAACGAGCCTCGTGTGCCCGAGGTCTATCATGGCGTGTGAGTCCGAAAGCACTATATTGAGCTTTTCGTCCCTGTCGTCTATTACGCGGGCAAATTCGTTGAGCGACTTTACAGGCACGATCACGCTCTTTGAAGCCTCTACGGGCGAATTCAGCTTCTCTTGGCGTATAGCCAATCTGAAGCCGTCGAGCGCGACCATCTTCAGTCTGTCGTACTGCGCTTCAAATAAAACGCCCGTAAGCATGGGCTTCGAATCGTCCTGAGCTGTTGCGAATGAGCACTGGCGTATCATCTTCTTGAATGTCGCGCCTTCTATCGAGAGCGTTATCGGGTCTCCGATTTTCGGCATCTGCGGATAGTCGGCGGAGGGGCTTGTCTGCAATGTCGTCTTTACCTTGCCCGACGTTATTAGCACGGAGTTTTTCTGCGTTGAGAAAGTGATAGATTCTCCGGGCAGCTTCCTCGATATGTCGGAAAAGAGCTTTCCGGGTATGACTACCGAGCCTTCTTCCGTTACCTCAGCAGGAATTATGACCTCGATTCTAAGCGAGAGGTCCGTACATACTAGCATCAGCTCAGAGCCTTCCGCACGTACGTATATGCCGTCGAGTATGGGCATGAGCTTGTTTTGTGACAAAGCCCTTATAGCGACGGATAAACCTTCATTTAGATCGATAGTATTAACGGTGAACTTCATAGCTCCTCCTATCATATGATTATATTTATCATTATTTTAGTATTATTAATAATAACGCTGTAAGTTCTGTGGATATCGCTCCCGAAGCCGGAGTAAATCGGGCTTTGGAGTGTTGAAAACGATGAGGATAACACCATACCTTTTTCAACATTTGCCACACTGTCCATATTTTGCACAGCGCTCCACAATGCTGTTATAAACATATGTGGAAAATGTGTGCAAAGGATCTAACGGCAATGTATGCTCCCTCTGCCGGCAGACGATGCCTATCCGCATTGATCGCAAGCCGATGTTAACACGGACATATATACTTACAATATTATAGCAGAAAATGCTCTTCAGAGCATAACCATTTGTGCCGAGCGGCTATCTTTTTTATATCTCGGGATGAAAGCATACAAAACACCGTCCGAAAGCAAATTTATGCGCCATATAAGCAACGAACATATAGAATGTGATAAGATATACAGGGAAGTAAAGTGTTATGCAACTTCCGGTTGCGGATAGGATTTGCAAACCGTAATTGCTGGTTTTCATTGCCTTGCGGAAATACAATCAAAACAAAAAAAGCAGGGCGGTGTTTGATATGTCGTTTGACGACGAAAGGGGAATTAAGATGAACATCATGTTTGCAAACAGGCTTGTGGCGCTTAGAAAGGCACATGGTCTCTCACAGGAGGAGCTCGCTTCGAGGATAGGGGTCTCACGCCAGGCTATTTCAAAATGGGAGAGGGTCGAGGCGTCGCCGGACACTTATAACTTGGTAATGCTCGCGAACGTATACGGAATAACTCTCGACGAGCTTATAAACGGCACAAAGACGGATACGGGCGACACATATTACGCCTCACAGTCTGCGGAAGCCAAATACACGGGCAATAACAGCGAAGCACACGACGAAGCAAGCAGGGAGAAGCCCCTCGATTCAAACGACATAAGGTACGGGTTCGTATTCGATTACAACGGCGGCGAAAAGAAAGCCGTTATAGGGGGCGCAGGCATATTCTTTGCCGACAACGGCAAAAAGAAAATTGTCATAGACCGCTCCGGCATCACCATAAAAGAAAACGGAAAGTCGAGACACGCCCCATGGAAGAACCTCGTAAAGCGCTTTAAGGGCAGAATCGAGTCAGAGGACGGCGAGTGCTACGTCATACACGACGACGGCACAAAGGAGAAGATAAGCTGGTCAGACGTTTGGGATGAGAGCATGGACATCGGCGTCGATACCGAAAATGCCGCGACCGAAGCTGACAGCGAGAATGGCGGGTATTCCGAGGAGTTTAAACACGAAACTCCCGACGACAGCAGCGATGACGAGACTATAAACTTCGAGACGGAGAACAGTGAGTACACTGTCGACATAGGCAAAGTCGGTCTCAAGTTCAAAAAGAGGGCAAAGTCGCCCGTGCAGAAGGCACTTCTCGAAGTCCCCGTGCCGATAATCTGCACAGTGGCATTCCTGTTGTTGGGCTTTATAGGCAATCTGTGGCACCCGGGCTGGCTCGTTTTCCTCGCTGTACCGGTATACTACTCGCTGATACACGCGATATTCTCGCGGTCGCCCCAAAAAGTATTCAATTCGCTCGTGCCTGTAATCGTGCCCGTGGCGTATTTGATAATTGGGCTATTGACGGATGTGTGGCACCCGACTTGGTTGATAATGCTGATCATCCCGGTGTATTACTGCGTGGTATCCATGGCGAAGCACACAGGAGTGCGCGCGGCAAAACTCTTCCCCATATGGGCTTTTGCGGTTGCGGCATTCTTCCTCGCAGGCTTCCTCTACTCGCAGTGGACATGGTGCTGGGCGATACTGCTCATAATACCGTTCTACTATTTAATTCTGGACTGCATAGAAAAGTCGGTCGCAATGGGCATAGCGATGCTCTTAGCCGGAATATTGCTCATAGGTGCGTACATAGCGATAGGCGTTACGACTAAGCTCTGGCATCCGGCATGGCTGCTCTTCCTCGCTTGGAGTCCGATTACTCACACGATAGAGACTATAGGCGAGCACAAGTCGTTTAAGCACTACGTCGCAGAGTTTCCGTACTTTGTCGTCTGCACTGGTGTGTACCTCTGTCTCGGGCTCATGTACGGCATGTGGCATCCGTGGTGGCTACTCATACCCGGCAGTGCGGTCGTAAGCTCGATTTGCAATCTCCTCGCAGGAAACCGCAAGTGGAGCGGCATTTCGTTCGGGGCGGCAATAACCGTGACATATTTGGTGCTGGGAATTGGTTTCGATTTATGGCATCCGTGGTGGATACTGTTCCTGACCATACCGATTTTCGAGTACATAGCGTCGCTGGTTAAAAAGACGCACAACAAAGACGGCAATGAGTACGAAGTCCATGTAGAGATCGACGACGATGATGACGATGACGAATAACGCCAAAAACAGCGGCTGTTGGGAGTTTGGTTCATAACTTCATTGTCCGGCTCTTATACCTTCTGCTCACACTTTAACACAAAATAACCTCCCCTTTCCGCAATTGGATCGAGGAGTTTTTTGGTGGGTGACGGTCGCAGGTCGTGTGAGAGTATTTGTTTTCGGGGATTCGGCTGGGGTTTGGCGAATTGGTTTCAATAGATAGCTACCCCCTACGCCTCTCCCACCGCTCATTTTTCGCGGCGCACCCATCACAGGTGTTCACTTTACGGCGCACATTCCCTGCTTCTTCCCTGTTTTCCGCTTCTTCCGACACACCCAAATCTCTGCGAAAAGGGGAAATGTTGGGGCGGCAGGTGAGGTTATGTATACCTAAAAACCGACCGCTCACTTTCCCTGCCCACCCATGCCTACGTGCGGCGCAGGGGGTGTGTGAAAAGCTTATGCCGTAACTCGGCAGGATTTCTCTTATCGCTTGTCCCGATACCAAAAGCAAATCTCGTTCTGAACCGTACGGGTGCAGGGCGGTAGCTCTGCTGGGGTCGAGGGGTGGAACCCCTTGGTGGGGTGACGGCGTTCACGTTACCCCCGACCGCTCCCTTCCCCTGCCCACCCATCCCCACGCCCCCTTCCCCGATACTTCCAACCCTCGGAAATGCAAATTTATGCATCGTTTGCAGTGTTTATAAACCGTATTCAGGGCATATTTTAGGAAGACGGCAACGCGGCAGAAATTCGGGAGCATAATCCACATTGTTCAGAATATATGTCAACATTGCTGTGCATAACAAGTGCTGAAAGCGGAAAATTTGGGGTTGTCCTTGTGGATAAGTATGTGAATAATGTGGATACAAATGTTTGTTCCCGTGTCCCTTTACGAATTTTATCGAATGTTTACGATTTCTAATTTTCCGCGCAATATAGGTGAAAATCAAGGTGGAGAGAGTGTTTTTTGCGGAAACGGGCTTGTTCACAAAAGGGCGAGTTTTGTGGAAAAAGGGACGGGCTTCATGCAGAATATTCACAGTTATTTTTTAGTATGTTATAATTGACCCATAGGGAATCAGATTTGATTGGAGTTAATATGAGAATAGCAGTTTTGGCAGGAGGCACGAGCGCAGAAAGGGATGTGTCGCTGTCGTCGGGCGCACTTATATGTGAGACATTGAGAAAGCTCGGGCATAAGGCGGCACTCGTCGACGTTTACGTTGGGTTTGAGCATGACGGCGACATAGAGGACGTGTTTTTAAACAGCAAGCCTGTCGGACACATGGTGGGGCGAATAGCTCCCGATACAGACGAGATACGACGCACCCGTCCGGAGAGTGATACGGGGTTTCTGGGCAGAAACGTGCTTAAGCTCTGTAAGGCGGCAGACGTGGTTTTCATGGGCCTGCACGGCGAAAACGGCGAAAACGGCAAACTGCAGGCTCTGCTCGATTTGTTTGAGATACCGTATACGGGAACGGGATATCTGGGCAGTGCGCTCGCCATGAATAAGTGGCTTTCAAAGCAGCTCATGCAGGAGGCGGGGATACCTACCGCACCGGGTGTAGAATTTCGCGAGGGCGAGGCCGACAAGGTGAGGGCGATTGGGCTCCCCTGTGTAATAAAGCCCGTCAGTGGAGGCTCGAGCATAGGCGTGTCGATCGTCAGGTCGGAAGAAGAGCTTGACGCAGCATTGAATACCGGCTTTAAGTACGAAAAAACTCTGCTTGCCGAGAGGTATATCAGGGGCAGGGAGATAAGCGTGGGAGTGCTCGGAGAAAAAGTTCTGCCCATTATCGAGATAAGGCCGAAAGAAGGCTTCTACGACTACGAGAACAAGTATCAGATTGGTGCGTGCGACGAGCTTTGCCCTGCGCCCGTAGAAGAGGCGGTTGCCGCGAGCATACGGGAGACGACGTTACAAGTACACAAGCTGCTTGGATTAGAGGTATACAGCCGCATAGACTACATACTCTGTGACGACGGCAGTTACTATTGCTTGGAGGCAAACACCCTCCCGGGAATGACGCCAACGAGCCTCGTACCGCAGGAGGCGGCGGCAGTGGGAATAGACTTCGGCACACTTTGCGAGAAAATAATTGAGCTTTCGCTTAAAAAAGGGGATAACTGATGGACAAATTCACCGTAGCAGAGGCGGTAAGGGCTGTAAACGGAACGCTTTGCGCAAATAGCGACATGAACCCAGAGGAGATACAGAGCGTATCGATAGACACTCGAAAAACAGAGACGGGCGCGTTGTTTGTGCCCATTATCGGCGGCCGCTTCGACGGTCACAGCTTCATAGCGCAGGCGTTTGAAAAGGGCGCGATTTTAACACTTTCTCAGATTGCTGTGGACTTTCCCCATATAAGGGTGGAGAACACAGAGCAGGCATTTTTGGACCTCGCGGAATTCTATCGTTTGCGCCTCCCCACAAAGCTCATCGCAGTTACGGGAAGCGTCGGCAAGACGACCACAAAAGAGATGATATATGCGACATTGGCAAAAGGCCTGTCTGTGCAGAAATCTGCAGGAAACCTAAACAATCAGACAGGCGTGCCGCAGACGATATTTACAATAGATTCCTCCCACGATGCGGCGGTAGTTGAGATGGGCACGAATCACTTTGGGGAGATTGCGAGAATTGCAAAGGCAGGCAGACCCGATATTTGCGTGTTTACCAACATAGGCGACGCACACATCGAGTTCTTGGGTTCGCGCAAGGGCGTACTCAAGGCTAAGTGCGAAATGCTCGAATTCATGCGCGACGGAGGCAGTATTTTCGCAAACGGTGACGACGAATTGCTCAAAACGCTCAAAGCCGAGCGAAACGACGTCACGACATACGGCATAGACCCCTCAAATGACATATACGCGAGCGATATTGAGTCTCTTGGGCTCGACGGCGCGTGCTTTGCGATTAACTACTCGGGAAATGCGATAGAGGCGCGCATAACCGCCCCGGGCAGACACATGATACAGAATGCGCTGGCGTCCTTCGGCGTTGCTCTGGAGATGGGACTTTCTCCCGAAACCGCCGTCGCGGGACTGCTCGACTACAAACCCGTTTTCGGACGCATGTGTATCGAGCATTGCGGCGCTCTGACGCTTCTAAACGACATGTACAACGCCAACCCAAGCTCCATGAAAGCTTCTATAGATACGCTCTGTTACGCGAGCGGAAGAAAAGTTGCGATACTGGGCGACATGCTCGAATTGGGCGCAGACTCCCCCGCCTATCACGCGGAAATAGGCGCCTATGCCGCGCGCGCAGGAGTGGACTGCATAATAGCCTCCGGACCTGAATCGAGTGCGCTCTACGCCTCCGCAAAATCACTTCACGGGGACACGCACTACTTCCCCGCGAAGGACGAGCTTATAAAAGCGCTTCCGTTGCTGTTGAGGCGTGGCGATTCGATACTCGTAAAGGCGTCGCGAGGGCTCGAGTTTGAGAGGATCGCTGATGCGGTTAAGGCTCTTTCGAGTAGTTTGTAACACTGCGCTTACGTCCCTTTTACCCCTCTTTTCTTGGGGCTTGGGAGGTTAATAACAGCATAGTACGTATTACCGACTCTCTTCTGACCGGATGTTCCGCATTCGCTCAGGGAGGGTTTTCTTATGCATAATATATGTAACTTTGCGATTTGTTCAAGCTTTGGCGAAATACAAGCTTTAACGTTTTGCGTCAGCAGTCAGGGGCACGGGGCGAAGCCCCATAACCTTCCCCATGCGCTACAGCAATTATGAAATCTCCATCGGCACTCCGAAAGGGTCATACTGAAGGTATAATAATATATAATTATCTTTTACAAGTTAAACACTGCGAATATCTGCACATTGTAGGCAAAAAAACGTGTCGGTTATCCCCTATATAGTAGTCGGAGGCTCTGTGGATAACTAATTGTGCCCAAAAGTCGCAACAAAGTCGCAACTGTGGATAACTTGAAATTTAGGTGGAAATTTGTTATCATCAATGCAAGTAATAAGTTGCTCTGAGGCAGCCTGACAGCTTTAGTAGGCGGCCTCATTTTATACACTACAGGCGATAGACGAAAGGAAATATGGAATGGGTAGCGCGAAATCGATTTGGGAGGGTGCTCTTACTCTTATCAGGCCAAAAATAACGGACATAAGCCTCAGCCAGTGGTTTTTGCCGATCGAGCCTGTAACGGTAAAGGACGATATGCTCGTACTGCAGGTGAAGTCCGAGCTTCATAAGAACACTATACTCTCACAGTACATGGGCACACTCACAGATTGCGTAAACCTCTGCGCAGGGAGACCGCTCACAATACGCTTAATAGAAGAGTCCGAGCGCGACCGCTACGAAAGCACGGGCGAGACAGCTGCATCCTCTTCATCAAGGGCGGGCTTTATCCACAACCCCAAATACACATTTGAAACGTTCGTCATAGGCGAGAGCAACCGCTTTGCATATGCCGCATCCCAAGCCGTAGCCAACAGCCCTGCGACTGCCTACAATCCCCTATTCCTCTACGGCGGCGTAGGACTCGGCAAGACGCACCTCATGCATGCCATAGGCTGCACGATACTTCAGAACAATCCGCGTGCAAAGGTCATTTACACCACGACGGAGAATTTCACGAATGAGCTCATCAAAGCCATTCAAGGCGGCAACAGCGTACAGTATGCCGCGGAATTTAGGGAAAAGTACCGCAGTGTCGACGTACTTATGATAGACGATATTCAGTTCCTCTCGAAGAAAGAGGGTACTCAGAACGAGTTCTTCCACACTTTCAACGAGCTTAAGGACAACGGCAAGCAGATAATTATCACGTCGGACAAGCATCCCCGTGAGATACCCATGCTCGAGGAGCGCCTGCGCACTCGCTTTGAGTGGGGACTCGTTGCGGACATTCAGCCGCCGGACATTGAGACCAAAATCGCCATACTCAACCGTAAAGCCGAGCAAGAGGGAATAAGGCTCAGCAGCTCCGTAATGGCGTTTATCGCGGACAAGGCCGGTTCAAATATCCGTGAGCTCGAGGGTGCGCTCAACAAGCTCGTCGCTTACTCTACCCTCCATCAGCTCCCCATAGACGTGAATCTCGCCGAGCGTGCGCTGAAAGATACCGTTTCAGTCTCCACGAGAAAAATAATTCGCGCCGCGGACATAATGCAAGTGGTTTGCGACTTCTACAACGTCACGCCTGCCGACCTTTGCTCGCCCAAGCGCGATGCGGCTATAGTTATGCCGCGTCAGGTTGCCATATACCTCGTTCGCGAGATTACCAACATGACGCTCAACGACATAAGCTCCGAGTTTGGCGGCCGCCACCACACGTCGATCATGCACGCGATAAACAAGGTTAAGAGCTCTATGCAGACGGACGTCACTCTCAAGAACATCATTAACGACCTCAAATCACGCTGTATGCAATAGGCTTGGGGGAGAGCCTCGGGGACTCCCCTCGACCCCTGTAAGGAGCCTTGCCCCTTGACCACGGCAGGGACTCTTGGCCGAACTACCGCCTGCACCCGTACGGACGTGGGTGAGGGTTGGAGATTAAAAATTAGATTAGAACGTGAACGAAACCCTTGCGAACGGATGCTTCACATCCACTCAGGGTTTTTTTTATACGGATGATACTTTGCGGCTTGTTCGGATGTCAGAGATAAAAGAAAGCTTACAGAACGTGGCGTTTCTCGGTGGCAGCTTTGGAACGGTTGCTCCGCGCCGGCACAGGGGGATGGGTGGATCGGAGAAGTGAGCGGTTGGGGTTAGGCGCACAAACTCCCATCGATCAACGCCCCTTCGCATTGCCCCTCCGCCCCTTTCCATCCATAAAACACTTCACCCGCGCAAGCTGCCACGCGAACAGTCCCAAGACGCAACTTGCCCAAAACCACACATAAAAAGACGATGTGGATTTCTCCACACCGCCTTGAGTTTTAATTTGTGCGCTATTTGCACCTGATTAATTAATACATTCCTCCGGGGGCGCCCATGGGAGCTGCGGGTTCGGGTGCGGGGATATCGCACACGAGGCTCTCTGTGGTGAGTGCGAGTGCCGCTATCGAAGCGGCGTTCTGCAGTGCGCTTCTCGTTACCTTTGTAGGATCGATAATGCCCATGTCTGCCATCATGCCGTAAACGTCGTTCCTTGCGTCGAAGCCGTAACCGGGCTTATTTACCTCACGGACCTTAGATACGATTACGCTGCCCTCGAGACCTGCATTGTAAGCGATCTGACGGAGCGGCTCTTCCATTGCACGCAGCACGATTTCGATACCTGTGCGGACATCGCCTTCGTTTTCGGCCGCAATGTGGCGGATTGCGTCACAGGCATTGAGCAGTGCGATACCGCCGCCGGGGACTATGCCCTCTTCTACTGCCGCGCTAGTCGCCGCGAGGGCGTCCTCGATGCGCATCTTGGCTTCTTTCATCTCAACTTCGGTAGCCGCGCCTACTGCGATAACGGCTACGCCGCCGGACAGCTTTGCGAGCCTCTCCTGGAGCTTTTCACGGTCGTATTCCTGAGTTGTCTCGGCAATCTGTGTACGGATCGCGGAAATGCGGTTCTTGATCTCTTCGCTGTCGCCTGCTCCCTCGACTATAGTGGTGTTGTCCTTATCGATCTTGACCTGACGAGCTGAACCGAGGTCCTTGAGCGTTGCATCCTTGAGCTCCATGCCCAAGTCTGAAGAAATTACCGTTGCGCCTGTGAGCACTGCGATATCCTGGAGCATTGCCTTGCGCCTGTCGCCGAATGCGGGTGCCTTGACCGCCACGCATGTGAACGTACCGCGAAGCTTATTGACTACCAATGTCGCGAGGCACTCGGCGTCATAGTCCTCAGCAATTATGAGGAGCTTCTTGCCCTGTTGTGCAATGGGCTCGAGGACGGGGAGTATCTCCTGGATGCTGCCGATTTTTTTGTCTGTGATGAGTATCACGGGGTTGTCGAGCACGGCTTCCATCTTATCGGTGTCGGTTACCATGTAAGCGGAGCAATAACCGCGGTCAAACTGCATACCTTCGACGAATTTGAGCGTTGTCTCGGTGGTTTTTGATTCTTCAACTGTAATAACGCCGTCCTTGCCGACTTCCTTCATGGCGTCGGAAATCCTCTTACCGATACTCTCGTCGCCTGCGGAAACAGAAGCGACCTGAGCGATGGACTGTTCGCTCTCTATCGGACGGCTCATGCCCTTGAGTGCTTCGACAGCCGCATCAACGGCCCTTTCGATACCGCGCTTGATGCCCATGGGGTTTGCGCCTGCGGCCACGTTTCTCAAGCCCTCGTGTACGATTGCCTGAGCGAGCAATGTCGCCGTGGTCGTACCGTCGCCGGCAACGTCATTCGTCTTTGTCGCGACTTCCTTGACGAGCTGAGCACCCATATTCTCAAATGGATCTTCGAGCTCGATCTCCTTTGCGATGGTTACGCCGTCGTTGGTGATTAACGGTGCGCCGAACTTCTTATCGAGCACGACGTTTCTGCCCTTCGGGCCAAGTGTAATCTTAACGGTATTTGCGAGTGTGTTTAGACCTGTTTCAAGCGCTTTTCTTGCGTCCTCGCCGAATTTAATCTGCTTTGCCATATATATGCCTCCTTACTCAACTACTGCCATTATATCGCTCTGACGAACTACCGTGTATTCGACGCCGTCGAGCTTTATTTCCGCGCCGCCGTAACGGGGGCACATTACTTTGTCACCTACGTTCACGTACATGGTGATTTCCTTGCCGTCTACCATGCCGCCGGGACCTACCGCCATAACTTCGGCGATCTGGGGCTTTTCCTTTGTGGCGCTGGTGAGTATAATACCGCCTGCCGTGGTCTCCTCGGCTTCGATCTTCTTTAGAACTACTCTGTCAGCCAATGGTCTGAGCTTCATATTAAACTAATCCTCCTTGAAGAGTTTATTTTTTGATTTAGCACTCATTCCGTTCGAGTGCTAACAAGCATATAATAGTCCACCGCCCCTTTATTGTCAACGGTTTTGTCTAAAAAAAACCAAATGTCACATTAGTTTTACAATCTCATCAAATACAGTATAATAGGGTAAATCGGAGGTGTTCTTATGCAAAATAAATGGGACGACAGGTTCATGGAAATGGCAAGGACAATAGCGAATTGGTCCTCATGCTATCAACCCAACAGAAAGATAGGCGCCGTCATAGTAAAGGACAAGCGCATACTGACGACCGGATATAACGGAGCGCCGTCCGGTGTAAAGAGCTGTGTCGAAAGGGGCGAATGTCTAAGGCGCAAGCTCAACATACCCTCGGGGACGAAGCACGAATTGTGCTACGCGATACACGCCGAGCAGAACGCCATAATACAGGCGGCGAGAATGGGCGTGGAAATAGAGGGCTCGACAATATACTGCACTCATCAGCCCTGTGTGATATGCGCAAAGATGATAGTAAACGCGGGAATAAGCAGAGTCGTCTACGGGGAGGGCTACCCGGACGAGTTTGCGCTCGAAATGTTCAAACTTGCGGGAGTTGAATTGGTTAAATATGAATGAAACAAAAAAATATGATATAGCGGTAGTCGGGGCAGGGCCTGCGGGCGCTCTCCTCTGCTCGCTTTTGTCCAAAAACTACAGCGTGATAGTGTTTGACCGTCAGGGTGAGGGAAGTGATTTTGAGAAGCCCTGCGGAGGTCTTTTGTCCGAGGCGGCGCAGGAGGCGTTTGCAAAGCTGTCAATAAATATTCCCGAGGAAATACTGACCACGCCGCAGATTTACTCTGTGCGGACGCTAGACGTAGAGAGCGGAGACGAGAGAAGCTATTTTAAGGGCTACGTCAACATGGACAGGAACAAGTTCAACGCATTCATGCAGGGGCTTATTCCGCAGGAAGTGACCTTCGTTAAAAACTGCCGCGTACTCAATGTCGAGAGGGACACAGAAGGCTTTAAGCTCTCCTACAAGAAAGGCGACGGGAAGCACGACATAGCCTGTAAGCTTTTAGTGGGGGCGGACGGCGCAAACTCGCTCGTGCGCAGAAAACTGTTTCCCAACCACAGGATAAGGAGCTATACCGCCATACAGCAGTGGTTCATCGACAAAAATCCCGCGCCATTCTACTCGGCGATATTCGACCCCGTAACGAGCGGGGCGTGCTCATGGACAATACACAAAAACGGCTATTTCATATTTGGAGGGGCGTTTGAACACGATTCCTCTCGCGACCGCTTTGAGGCGCAGAAAAAGCGGCTGAACGACCGCTTTGGCATACGATTCGGAGAGCCTGTTAAGACCGAGGCGTGCATTGTGCTCCGTCCCCGCTCTTCGAGAGAGGTGCTTTGCGGTGAAAACGGGTGCTTCCTAATAGGCGAGGCGGCAGGCTATATAAGCCCAAGCTCTTTCGAGGGCATATCGTTTGCGCTCTACTCGGCGAACGCGCTCGCGAATGCGGCAAATGCCGTTAACGAGCTGATAACGCTCACACCCTCCCCCGTGCTCCGTGCGCAAGCCAAGGAACGCATAATGCGCGACTATGTTTCGGGTACGGCTTTCCTGCGCAGGAAGATAGACGCGCGCGTAGTAAAGGGGTATTTTATGTTCACGCCTGCACTCCGCAGGGTCGCGTTGAAATCCGGGCTTATGGGCTTAAAGAAAGAGCGGAAAAAATAGCGAGCGCTGTATCACGACCACACAGAAGCATTGCGGAGGCATGCAAAAAGAGCATAAAACAAATCCGTGGCACATATGGTCACGGATTTTGCTTTGTATCGTCAAAGTGAATCGGCAATTCGGCGCAAACTCAAATTCGAGCGCACGCCGGGATAAATCCTGCTTACCACTCCGCCGTCATAACGCCGCTGTCGAGCTTTATCCTCCTGTCCGCCTGAGAAGCGATGTCCGTGTCGTGAGTGACTATCATAATCGTCTGGTTGAAGCGGTGCGCAAGGTCACGCAGGAGGCGTATGACCTCGTCGCCGGTTTTTGGGTCGAGGTTCCCCGTAGGCTCGTCGGCAAGCACTATCGCAGGCTTTGCCGCAAGCGCGCGCGCTATGGCGACCCTCTGCTGTTCGCCGCCGGACAGCTCCGAGGGATAGCTCATAAGCTTTGCATCGATCTTTAACGTATGCACGAGCCTGTCTATATAGTCGGAATCGACAGGAGTACTCACTATGTCGAGCGGCATAGTGATGTTCTCATAAACCGTGTGCTCGGGAAGCAGGTTGCAGGACTGGAACACAAAGCCTATCCTCTCGCGCCTTATGCGAGAAAGCTCTGATTCGCTCTGTTCAAACAAACTCTTGTTTTCGAGCATGACTGTGCCCGATGTGGGCTTATCGAGCGCACCCAGCAAATGCATGAGCGTGGACTTGCCGGAGCCGCTTCTGCCGATTATCGCGCAGTATTCGCCTCGGCGGACAGAAAACGAGCAGGACTTTAACGCCTGTACCTCGTTTGTGCGGCCCTTGTTGTAGGTTTTTGAAAGCTCCATGCACACGAGCACATCTTCGGGCTCTCCCCTCTCCTGCACCCATGCATCTTCTTCCTCTTCTTCCTGCGCATCGTACTCTATGTGTCCGGCGTCAAGCTTTATAATCCTGTCCGCGAGCGCGGCTATCTGCATATCGTGCGTGACGAGTATAACCGTCTGCCTGAGCTCTGCGGAAAGCTCCTTGAGCAATCTCAACACCTCGTCGCCCGTCTTTGGGTCTAAGTTTCCGGTGGGCTCGTCGGCAAGCACTATTGTGGGCTTTGTTACCAGCGCACGAGCTATAGCGACCCTTTGCTGTTCGCCGCCGGAAAGCTGTGACGGATAGCGGGAGAGCTTATCGTCAATTCCGAGCGCCTTGACAATTTTACTTAGATGCTCGCGGTCGGGCTTTTCGTGGTCAAGCGTAAGCGGCATGACAATGTTTTCATACACGGTGTGCTCTGAAAGCAGGTTGAACGCCTGGAAAACGAAGCCTATCTTCTTTCGCCTGAGAGTCGCAAGTTCGCTGTCGCTCATGTCAAACAGCGAGCAGTTGTCGATTATTACTTGGCCGGATGTCGGCCTGTCGAGTCCGCCGAGTATGTGCATGAGCGTGGATTTGCCCGAGCCGCTCCTGCCGACTATAGCATAAAAGCGTCCTGCCCTTAAATCCAAGTCGCTCTTTACAAGCGCATGGGTCTCAAGAAGCGTACCGGGGTTGTAGATTTTCTCTATGCCTCTGCATGAAAGTGCAATCCTTCTCATATGGCCTCCTTACGCGCGGATGTTGTCTATCGGGCTCTTTTTGAGCACCTTGTTTACCGGGAGTCTGTAAATCAGAACCATGGTCAGCACATACACGACACACACCCCTATGTGGAGCTTCCACGGATACCCATCGAGCATATACACGAACGCATTCTTGAACACTACGGATAGGCTAAGCCCCAGTGCGGCGTCGGATATGGCGGTAGTTATGAGTATCACGACGGCGAGGAGCAAATTGGCGACCGCTGCGCCGAGCAAGCCCTGCTTGAAGCCGAGATTGCGCTGATAGCGGCAGAAACGTTTGTTATCCACACCTATTGCCCTCAATACGCCGTAGCGCACGCTTTCCTGCTCGACTGCGGAGGCGACCGTAGACCTGAGTATTATGAACGCTATAAGCGCCGCGGCAATGCCGAGCAGTGCGATAATCAAGCAGGTGTTTAGCGCAGCGCGCCATACGGTGGTGTCGGTCTCGCGGTAGTTGCTAAGTATAAAACCGTTGTCTCTGCAGTATGCGAGCAGAGGCAGGTCGGTCGCGTCTCTGGAAATGTCGTCGCCGTACAGATACAGCTCCGTCTCGCCTGCCGCGCCGTTATAGAACAGCTCATTCATCACGAGGAAGGTTCTCGCCTGGTAAGCGGTGAGCCTTGAGAAGTTTTTCGGGTATATGCTCGAGAGCATATTGGTCGAACAAATCACCGTATAGGGCTGTACGTTGTTGGAAAAGGGCCAAATCGCCGTGTCGGGGAAATAGCGGATTATTGCGGCGACTGTAGCGGTGTTTTCGGTTATTGCGCTGCTTGCGCTATGCTCACTGACGCTGGTTTTTCGGCCGAATATTGTAATTTCGTCCCCTACGTCGACTACATTTTCGCTCGAATAGTATGAAGCCTTGCTCGAGGAGTAGCTGAGGTCATAGCGACCCGTGCTCTTGAGCAGCCGGCTTGCGCTTTGGGCAAACGGCATACCCTGTATCATGCCCGAATTTACCGTCGCACTGCCCGTGCCCATTCGGCTCATAGGTACCATGAGTATTACTTCCTCACCCTTTATGAACGCTTCCTCATCGATTGAGCCTTCTGTGATAGCGTCCACGAGCGCTTCGTATGTGGGCGCCGACCTGGCTATGGCGTAGGCGTTTGTCACGTACAAGCCCTCTATATTCAAGAGCGTATTGGCCGGTACTGCGACAGGGTAATTCAGCTCAGGCGTGAGCACGTTGTCCAAATATACAGTAGCACTGCACTGCGGCGCACTGCCGAAGGTGCTTCGTGACGCGGGCCGGACCTGTATCGAAATCGATTGATCGAGAAGGAAGTTCTTTCCGTTTATGTCGCAGCTCTCCACATCCCATGCGACGACCGTGCTTTGTGGTATCTTCACGCCGTAACTCGTACTGCTGGCAGCCGAGTCGTCGTCCTCCGTATCGCCGTCCTCGGAATCTTCAGCGTCTGCCGCGGCTTCCTCCGATTCCTCCCGTGCTGTGCTGAAGAAGTTTTGCACGGAACCTGTCGGGAGCAGAGAGTAGAACTCGTTGAGTATGTCCGACGAGGAGGGCTCATCTTCCGTGCAGACGAGGTCTTCGTGGCTTAGCCAGACTTTCTCGCCGACCCTGTAGGACTCCACTGAGGTTATTCCGGTATCGGACAGAGCCATTATCTCATTCTCTATGGACTGCAATGTCGAGCTTCCCACGGCATACCCGAGTTTGATCGCATAGTCGGGCTTATTCGGCTGTACAACCGTCTCTCTGTAGGTATCAAACGACCGGAAGCCGAGGAAAACCGATATCAACAGTATGGTAATCACAAAGCACGAAAGTGCGGAGGCGACTATCGTCCTGCCTTTATTTGTCTTTTCATGCCTCTTGTTTATGGAAGCGAGCGTCTGTCTCTTGCCGCCCGAGGTCTTTACCCTGACTTCAGCCGTTTCAAGCGAGGTTTCTGCGGATATGCTGCCGCGGAGAGGTATTTTGAGCGCGACCAGCAGCGGCACGAGCATTCCGAGGAAAAGTCCCGCGAGACAGGCGCATATTCCGAGGATAACCGAGGGCAGGTCTATGGAGAACATGAGCGGGTCTGTCGCCCTTATGGTATTGACGAGATACAGCACGCCGTAGCTCAGCGCAAGCCCGAGTCCGACACCTATCGGCAGAGCGATGAGCGTCACTATAATGCCCTCATAGAGCAGAATAGAGGCTATCTGTCCGTTTGTCGCACCGACCGCCTTCATAAGCGCGAGCTTTCTTGTCCTGCGCTTTATCTGCGTGAGATATATCTGGAATACGGCGCACACGGTAGTGGCGAATATGACGGCGATTATGGCTGTCATCATCGCGGCCTTGCTGTCCGTCAGATTCTCCGGATACGCGTATCTGTTAAGCCTTATCGGGAGCGAATTGTCGACATAGGGAGTGTTCGCCTCGTCGGGCAACGGCGAATCATCGTTCGGGAGCTTCAAAACGCCCGTCTGATAGAGCCCGTGGTCGTTTTTCATATAGAGCAGTTCGTACGTCTCCGAGTCTACTGTCTGCACCGCTCTGAACATCATATTGTCTGTGATGGGCGTGTAGTAATGCGTCGTCGTATCGGGTGTGCTCATGGATATCACGTGACCGCTCCATGCGGGAATGTAATCGGAGCGGATATGAAACTTCTTGCCGAGATAATCTATCGTCTCCCAGTTATAGTACAATGAGGCGTCAGAGCCGAACAGCACAAGCTCCTCCGGGTTCGCTGCAACCAACATTCTGTTTCCCAGCTGATCTATTGAAGTCACGCCGAATTTCTTCGTGAGGTACGTTATGACCTCGTCCCAGGGCAGCAGTGTCGGTGCCGTGGAAGTGTCGTCGCGGCTTTCGCAGAATACAGAGGCGCTCTCAAAGTGCGTTACCGTCTCAAAGAGCCTGCCCGATTTGATGTATTGGTCAATAGTCTTATGGGTCAGCTCATCTGTAGTCAATTGCACCGATGTGTATACGGCCGCGAAGCCGCTCATCGAGGAGAAGTTCTCCACAGTCAGATAAAACTCGTCGTAAAAGTCCCTGTTTCTTATGTAATAGGTCTTTCCCATATGCTCTATGGCTTTCCAGTCGTACTCGCCCTTGCCGCCGATAGTGCCGCCGCTTACAGACGAGCTTCCGGCATACGCCGCCTTGACCGCGTCGTAGGCTTCTGTCGCGTCGTCCGCCTTTACGAACACATTGTAGCTGTAGTCCTGCCTCGGCGTACGGGCGAGCTTATCCGAAACGCTCGAAAGCGCACCCGTCAAAAGTTCTCCCGTAGACTCATGCACATAGCTGTTTGGCACTGTATTCACGCCTGCGTCCCATCTGTCGCTGCAGGTCTCATATATGCCCGAAACGGTAAGATTAAGCGTTATGTCGACGCTTTGCCCGTATATCGACTGTTTGAAGTAATTGGACAGCACCCTTATATTTGCGTTTTTATAGCCGTAGAGGTCTGTCGTTGTGTACATGCCGTCACTTCCGGGGTTGGACAGCGCAAACTGAGCTTTATAAAACTTGGTATATATGAGCTCGAGCTGTTCATCGTTGTATTTATAGAGCGGAAAACCGTGATGCGCCGTATTATAGACCCAATGCTTTTCATCGTAGAGCGTGACGGGTATTTCTTTCGGTTTTTTCTGCTTGCGGCTCTCTTTGCAGAGCTCCTCAAATCTTTCGCGCATTTCCTTGTCGGTAAGAGAATATGTCTGCGTGCTCGCTTCGGGGTCAAACGCGAGAGAGCTGCTTATCGAGAAGTTATCTATCTCGAACTTGACGGCAATAGTATCGCCCACGCTCACGGGGTTTACCATCGCGGAGAGCTGACCCGATTCTATGGCTATCTCGTTTTCGGCCATCGGCATATGCCCCGAAATCATGTTGAAACTTACAAGCTCTTCAAGCGATTCGTCTATAGTCGCCACCCTGCCGAGGGTCTGACAATCGCCCAAATCCCTCGTGACGCACACTATATCGTTTTCGTCCGAAAGCGCTTTCTTGATGGCTTTTACTTCTCTTTCCGTCGCGCCGTAGTATGCGGCCATGTATCCGCCGTATACATGCTCCCTGTAATAACGCTCGGTATCGTTGATGCTGGCTATGAAGATCGATGCCGCGGTGATAAACACCAGCGCAAGCGCGACTACGGTGATAAGCAGTGAAGTGTCTCGTTTTCTTCCGCGCATTCCCTGAAATGCCGTTTTTAGCTCGTACATAGGCTTCTTCCTCCGTGCTTTGCTCTACGGGATTTGTTGATTAAATAATTATACATTATTCCTACATATACTTATACCCGAAATATGAAGGATTTGTAAACAATGACTTGGAGGTGCTTTTGAGACAGGGGCTGCCGGTTCGGGGGCTCTTCAAGGGGCCCTGCCCCTTAGACTCTGCGAGGGACCCCGCCCCTCTACCCCATTCTCCTCTCAAGGGTCCTGCCGTAGCAGTACAAAGCATACAGTCCGAGCGACTGCCGGGCTCCGCCATCTTTCTTTTTGCCTGTCTGTGTTAAGTCAGGCTTGCAGCAGCGCAGCTTCACCACTTCTATGGAATCCGCTGTTGTAAAGATAAAGTCGGGGCTGATGCTCACCGTGATTCCAAAGATGTCGATAGCTTTTGCCTTTGCCTCGAACGGGGTGCGGGTTTCACATGTGACGTAACTCATAATCTGGTTTTTTGCATCTATGGCATGAATCTTTGCCGTTTCCTCTGTCGGGTAACAGAGTGTTGTGAAGCCCTTTTCCAACTCCTGCTGAATTCTGCTTTCATGTGGAGGTTACTTAAGAGGACTGCTGTTCAGAGTTTCTTACGAATTATTCTGTGTGGATGTTTTCTGTACTGAAGTTTTATACGAAAGTCTGTATACACTGACATTATATAGTATTATGGGTTTTCTGACAATGCTTTTTTCTGCGCTTGCCGGAACTCATCTCCCCTCCCCCTGCGCAGGAGTCGGGGCATGGGGCGAAGCCCCATGACCTATTTCCCCCTTCCATTGAGGGAAGGGGGCAGGGGGTTGGGTGTGTAGGAAGAGTGAACGGCCTTTTTCAGACGCACAAAGCCCCCAACCGTCACCCTCTATCCCCTTTTTTTGCAGGGGGGTCGGGTGCGTCGGGGAAACAAAAACACATCCGCGACGGCATTGCGTCACGGATGTGTTTGAATACAGTATTTATTTTTCCGAAGCGATTACAGCGTAAACCCTTCTTTTTCAAATTTGCCGCGGATGTTCGCGGAGAACGCCTTAACGAGCTCTTCGTTGGTCTCCGTCTTGTCGAGGAGGCTGAGTATCTGCTCCGTTACCTCGCTTGTAGTGCCGCTGGCATACATTCTGCGCATCAGATAGACGAAGTCCTGCTCCTGCTTTGAGAGCAGAAGCTCCTCACGCCTCGTGCTCGAACGCTGTAGATCGATAGCAGGGAAAATTCGCTTTTCGGAAAGCTTGCGATCGAGATGTATCTCCATGTTGCCCGTTCCCTTGAACTCCTCGAATACCATGTCGTCCATGCGGCTTCCGGTCTCGGTAAGTGCGGTGGCGATTATCGTAAGGCTTCCGCCGTTCTCGATATTTCTTGCGGCACCAAAGAAACGCTTCGGCTTAAACAGCGCTCCCGGGTCCATACCGCCGGAAAGTGTCTTGCCGGTTGCGGGAATGGTCAGGTTGTATGCGCGTGTGAGTCTTGTTATGGAGTCCATAAGCACTACGACGTCCTTGCCGTACTCTACGAGGCGCATCGCACGTTCCATTACCATTTCGGCGATCTTTGTGTGATGCTCGGGCATCTCGTCGAACGTCGAATAGACAACTTCGCCCTTTATGGAGCGCTGCATATCGGTGACTTCCTCGGGACGCTCATCAATGAGCAGTACGATGAGGTGTATGTCGGGATGGTTCTCGCTGATTCCCGTTGCGATTTCCTTTAACAGCGTAGTCTTACCTGCCTTGGGCTGGCTGACTATCATACCCCTCTGCCCCTTGCCTATCGGGGCGACGAGATCTACGAGCCTTACTGTGCGGTTTTGCTTGCGGTCGAGCTTTTTGTTTTCAAGAGTGAGCCTCTCTGTCGGGAATATCGGTACTAAGTCGTCAAACGACTTGCGCTTCATGGTCTCCTCGGGCGGTGCATAGTTAACCGAGTCCACAATGAGCAATGCAGAGAACCTGTCGGAATCCCTGTTGGGCTTGCTTCTGCCGGTGATATAGTCGCCGGTCTTGAGCATGAAACGCCTTATCTGAGCGATTGAAATGTAAATGTCGTTGCATCCTGCACAATAGTTGTTGGTTCTTATGAAGCCGTAGCCGTCCGGCATTATCTCGAGCACACCGCCGACCTCGATCACGTCGTCACCTGCCAATATGCTCGATACGTCGGGGTTTACGCCTCCGGAGTTGTCCTGTGCGTCGCTGTCGCGCATCGAATCCTGTCTCGAAGCAGGTTCGCGTGCAACATAGTCCTTCTGCTGATAGACGTCAGAAGAATAACCGCGCTGATAGCCGTCAGGAGAATAGCCGCGCTGATAGCCGCCTTGTGAGTAGCCGTCGTTTTGTCTGCGCTGATAGCCGTCGTTCTGCTGATAACCGTCATTCTGGTTATATCTCTGATAACCGTCATTCTGTCTGCGCTGATAGCCATCGTTTTGACCATATCTCTGATAGCCGTCGTTTTGGCCGTATCTCTGATAGCCGTCGTTCTGCCTGCGCTGATAGCCGTCGTTTTGGCCGTATCTCTGATAGCCGTCGTTCTGCCTGCGCTGATAGCCGTCATTCTGTCTGCGCTGATAACCGTCATTTTGCTGATAACCATCGTTCTGGTTGTATCTCTGGTAGCCGTCGTTCTGCCTGCGCTGATAGCCGTCGTTCTGCCTGCGGTCGTTATCCTGCCTCTGATATGTCTGTATACGGCGTACAGGCTCTGCAGGCACATGATATGTGGGTCTTTGAAGCGGGGTTGGTTCCTCCGCCATGTCGGGTTTTTGTTCGTCTGTAATGTCCTCGATCATAAAATCGCGTGGCGGCTCGACCGGTTCGGTGGGGTTCAAGACTGATATGTCCCCGCCTGCCATAATGATGTCGATCAGGTCGTCCTTGCGATACTTCGTGAGACTCTTAACGCCTTGCATTTTAGCAAGCTCTCTCAAATCTGCCAGACTCTTCTGTGAAAGCGTTTTTCTATCCACTTTTGCCTCCTAAATAGATGTGGCCGTGCACCGCAATAGATGTGACGGAAAACACGACGCGACCTGCGAGAAAATCCGCAAGTCTCTTGTTTTCTGTGGGATTGCAATAAAGAGATTCGGATTGGTGACACCAACACCATTCACGAGTAATCATTATCTGCGGTAATTCTACTGCAACTTAGGTGCTTTAGTCAACTGCGAATTATAATTTTATTTGACAGAGCACAAAAACACATCATATTTGGAACAAGTCAACAATAATCTGTATAAATACGTATACTGACGGAGGTGTGCATATGGACAGACCGATACTGGAGGGCGCAGGGACAAGGCTCAAGACACACGCCATTCACATAGAAAACAGGGAGCTTATGAGCATCACGGGCATAAAGGAGGTAATAAGCTTCAATGATGTGGAGATAGTGCTTATGACCGATCTTGGGGAGCTTCGCATAGAGGGCAATGACCTGCGAATAACGAAGCTCAACGTGGACGACGGCAATGTTATCATAGAAGGTCAGATAATCGCACTTGAATACGAGGAGACAACTATGCAAAAGGGTGGGCTGTTTTCCAGAGTGTTCCGTTAATGAGGGGCACTCTCGGCCAGGCATTTGAGTTTGCGGGAGCGGTGTACACGGGGCTTATCATAGGGCTTATATACGACGGCTTCAGACTGCTCAGAATGCCGTTTCCAAACAAACCAGTCACCATAATTTTAGACAGCGCTTTCTATATTGTCGCAGGCGCTGTTTTCGGGTATTCGCTGTTTGTGCTTAACGGCGGCACGCTGAGACTCTACATCATAGCGGGGGCGTTATTGGGCGTGGCGTGGGAGCAGTTTGGGGTAAGCCTCACGTTTAGGCGAATGATTTCACATTTTTTGCGCAAAACAGCAAAAAAATAGCTTGCCTGCACAAGAGAATAACCATATAATAACAGTACAATATATGATGGCGGAAGGGTACTGTCATTATGGGTGAACAGGTTAAACAGAGCCGCAAGTCGACTGGAAAAAAAAGGAGCGGAATTGCTGCCTTTGCTTTGTTGTGCGCTATTGCAGTGCTTGTATGCCTTACTGCCATATCATTCGTAAACAACATGAAAGCCAAGGCGGAGTTGGATGCGCAGTACAGCGCGCTTGAGGACGAAAACCGCGCACTCAAGATGGAGGAAGAGCTGCTAAGGACAATGCTCGACTATTCGCAGAGCAAAGAATACTTGATACAGCTTGCGCGAGAACGTTACGGTTTTGTTCGCCCGGGAGAAATAGTGTTTGACATCAATCAAACGACACCCGATGAATGACAGATTCGGGTGTTTTTTTGGTGGGCACGATAAATCCTGTGGGATTCGGTACAAAATTCACCGTTTGTTAACCTAATTCCCATGAAAAAGCATTATTATTTATACAAATAACAACGGAGTTTTACAGACATATGAGCAGGAGATTCAAAATAACGGTCGTGGGGGTGCTGATTGCCGCAGTTTTGCTGACGGTCGGCTGTTCTGCGCAGAAAAACTTTCTGACGGACGATCTTAAAACGCCCGCAGGCGGACTTCTCTCCGACGACCTTTATATAGAGCTTGGAAAGACGCTCGTTTCAAGCATCATATCGGATACCGAGATGCTCGCCTGCTCGGCCGAATTGAGGGTGTTTTGCGATTTGAACGGATACACCGACGTATCGAGCCGCACGAATGCTCTGTTTTGGTGGAGCGCATGGAAAGTAAACGAACTGCTTTCACCGGAAACGACATATGTAAAGCTGCCGCCAAGGCTTATAGGCGAGATCTACATGAGGGCATTCGGCGAAGCCTTTGACGGATCGAAACTCGTGCTCGACGGCGATATCGCAGAGAAGAGCGGCGACAACTATTTTGTAAAGCTCGACTGCGAAGCTTTCCCGATACATGCGAGCATGAGCAGCTTTAACGAGACCGACGGCGTATACACTTTCTCCTATGTGGACAGCCGCAGCGACACGACGATGTTTGGCGAGGTGTGCGTATCGTTTACATCGATAGACGATATGTTCTGTATTAATTCGATAGAAAACACCACAGAGCCTTTGGGCATATACGACACGGCTTATATTGACGACGAGCTGTTTGTATTGCCCGATGCCGAGACATTTATCTGCAGAGTGCTGCCCATACGCATGACCGCAGACAGGCTGTTTGCATACGACGACGAAAAGTACGTCACTTTCCTGCTTTCAAACTATATGCCCTATCTGTTGGAGGATTCGGGGCTCGGGGCGGATTCCGCCTATTACAATTTGAAACTGAGCTCGGATAACGCAAGCAAGCTCCTCGAATCAATGGGAGTAACGCATATCGATATAAACAAAATAGCCGAATCGTGGTGGATGGTCAACGTCGAAGGCATGGATTTGCCGAGCAAAAACCACGTCGGTAAGCCCGTACTCGCGCAGAAGGACGGTTATTTCTACATATCCCCCTACTGCCCGTATGGTGTCTCTTTTGCACTTTTGTGTGCGCCGGAAGCCGTGCAGGAGGGCGATCGCGAGCCTATGTCCGATACTGATGTAGATATTGATAGTGATATCTGTCAGTCGGGGCAATTCGTAAGCGAATACATATACACGCCGAGTGAGCTCGACTACGGCGGCTACGTAGAGCACGGCACGGTCGAGGTGGATTACACCTGCTTCGGGGACGGGCGGCCCATTATGGATGAAATCGGTTTTATTGAGCGGTCGCTCGATATTAAGAGCTGTTTTGACATATCCGACCTTGATATTACACTCGATGAATCGGAGCTTCAGCTTGCGCTCTGCAAGGCGAGGATAGCCGCACTTGCGCTCACAGGCGAGGGCGAAGCGCCGGAACTCAGCATAGACACGCTCGCTTGTTCGCTATTGAGCTTTGTGCGCACATACGAAGAAAACCCGGGCTTTGCTTATCATGGCGAAGCGTTTGCGGTGCTCTCCGATGACACAGGCAGAGCGCTTGCGAATATGCTCTATGGCGAAGAGGGCGCCAGATTGTATGACGAGCTCGTGCTTTCGGATGACGGCTTTGTCTATAGCGCAGACGGCAAGCTCTATCTGCGTTACGACATAGTAGCTCCCACGCGCATAGAGATAACGCCGCTAAGCGGTGCGGATTTGGGCAGCTACTATTACATACATCAGTCCGACGGAAGTTATTGGTGGACGGGAATAGTACGCTGTGAATTCTCCCCCATGAAAGACGGCGATCCCATGACCTGCCGCGTAATAGAGTTAACCTCACAAGAGAGGCGGATAAGATACCCGTCTTAAACGCTCTGATGCAAAAGCACTGCAATGAATCAAAAATGAGCGCATTCAGCGCACTGCGCCTCCCGCCGCAAAAAGGCTCGGGGGCGTTTGTATGACAAGCAGAAGAATGCGTCATGTTTAACACAGATGGTGCAAAGGAGGTATCTGCGTGAATATAGGACAGGGAGTAATAGAGCTGGACGTACACGGCTGTACGTGGTATCAGGCGAGGGCGATAATCGACTCGACACTGAAGCGCGCTTCCAAGTCCACCTACAGGATACGAATAATACACGGCTGTAACAATGGCACACGCCTGCGCGACATGGTACGCAAGTACTACGCAAACCACGCTAAAGTAAAGCGCATAGAGCTTGGGCTCAACCCTGGGCAGACGGACCTTATACTTAGAGAGTTGTACGGATGAGGAGCCGTCGGGGTATTGCCGAATAACTGAATTACAGAACAATAAAAAAACGAGAGAAAGCATTTGGCAGTCTCTCGTTTTCATATAAATAATGAGTAAGCAATAAGCCGAGTTCTGTCTGGTGCGACCATCTATCTAGGCGCATAGTTACCTGTGCGCTCAAGCGATTACAGAGAGCGTGACGAGCAGCCATTAAATGCTCTCATTCCAATCTTGCTCCGAGTGGGGTTTACAGGGCCGACAAGTCGCCATGTCGCCGGTGAGCTCTTACCTCGCCTTTCCATCCTTACCCTTGCGGGCGGTTTATTTCTGTTGCACTTTCCTTGAAGTCACCTTCACCGGGTGTTATCCGGCACTCTGCTCTGCGGAGCTCGGACTTTCCTCATGTTGCCATGCGGTCGCATAGCTTACTCAAAATTTCGCATTGGTTTTATTCGGCTACTGCCGAATCGTAGAGTATTCTTCCGCAGTTTTCGCAGATGACCAGCTCGTTTTGCTGGCAGACCTTTCGTATCACCACGGATGGGAGCTGCATCTTACAACCGCCGCACTGGTTGTTCTCTATCGTCACCATGGGGTTGGCGAACTTTCTCCTTATGGATTTATACCGCGTTGAAAGCTCTCTGGGAAGCGCCGCTTCAATTGCCAAAAGGTCCTTCTTTGCTGCTTCTATCGCGGGCATTGCCGCTTTGCGTTCTTCTTCGCATTCGGTTCTGAGTGCGGTGTACTCGCCCATGGAAGCGCGGCCTTTCTGCTTCGCGTCCGCAAGCTCATGTGCCGCACGGTCTATCCATGTCAATGTATCCATAAGCTCCTTGCTGAGCGTCTTTATCCGGGAGAGAAGCTTCTCCATAGATTGACGGGAGTACATAACCTCTTCGGAAGTACATTCCTCGTCGGTTTCCATTATCTCGAAATCGGATATCTCAAGTGCATAGTCATGTTCAAGCTCTGCTACTGTTGCCTGCATATCGTTGAGCTTTGCGCTCTTTGCGGCAAGTTGCTCCGTCAATGAGGTTACTGCTTCCTGCTGTTCGGTCAAAAACCTGTGTACCTTGTTGAAACGCTTGCGCGCCTCGGTGTGCTTTAGGCCCGACTCTATATCTTCCAATTTTGTATATGCAACGTGGTATTGCTGCAGGGTGGCCAGATTGTTCATGTAAACACCTCGCTTTCTATTAGATACGACGCCCTCCGTCAAACATAACGAAACGGCGCCCTGTTACATGAAGCTACTTTATATTGTACATCATGGGTATGCATCTGTAAATCGCTAATCAAGTGGCTGATAACCACGTTTTCTGTCTCAAAATGTCCGCAGATTACTACAGCCTGCCCCAAAACAGCCGCTTCAAGTGCCTGCGAGTGTTTACATTCGCCCGTAACAAACGCATCCGCACCCAATTCACGCGCTAAAGCCATGTCGCTCGCGCCGCTCCCGCCCAACATCGCCACGGTCTGCACCGTCTTTTCCGGGTGGCCGGTGTATCTGACTTGTGCATGGAGTTTATCTCTGCAATGTGCGGCAAACTCGGAGAGCTTCATAGCGTTTTTGAGCTGTCCTATGCGCATGATATGCTCTTCTCCCGCGACAGCGGCGTTTTCCACGCCCAACACCTCTGCGAGAGCGTCGTTGACGCCTCCAAGAGCGGCATCGAGGTTAGTGTGCATAGCGAACAGCCCTATGCCGGCATTTGCGAGCGCATATACCACGGCAGAAGAAGGGTCGTCGGAGAGCAGGCGCTTAATCGGCTCAAACATAAGCGGATGATGGGTGACTATTAAGTCAAAGCCCTCCGCCCGCGCCTCCCCGACGACGTCGAGCGTACAGTCCAGGGCCACAAGCACGCGCCTTATATCCGCAGCTTTCGGGCTGACGAGAAGCCCCACGTTGTCGAAACCGAGCGCCAATTCCGGGGGCGCGATATGTGCGCACGCCTCGATAAAATCAATGAGTTTCATAGTCTCTCCTCCAATATACTTATAACGTTTTCGATTTCCTGCGCCTGCCTTATAAGCTCTGTCGGCGGATTTTTTTTGCTGTTTGCGGAAACAAGCCGCTTTTTCGTCCCATGCAGTCTGTGACGCAGATACCGCATGAGCATATCGGGCGAATTGACGGCCGCCATCTGTCCAACGAGCAGAAAGTCGTTAGGATAATAGTCCAATACAACTCTTTCCTTGCCCTTTGCGGCGCAAAGAATTTGATAGTATCTTCCGCCGTCGTAAATCACGCGCTCGTCATAGATGGCAAAGCCGTTAGCGCGCAAATATGCCCTAAGCTCCTCGACGCCCCTTTGCGGCTGCATTATTATGCGCTCGCACGAAAGCGCAAGAGGTTTGTTCCTGTCTATTATATCGGCAATAAGCTCGCCGCCCATGCCCGATATCACCAAAGTATCCGCGTCGCCGCACGAAAGCCCGATGAGTCCGTCGCGTCTCACAGCCGTCAGCTCGTTTTCGCCTATGCCGCACTTAGCCGCAAGCGTGCGGGTCTTTTGCACCGAAATCTCGCTTATGTCGGAGGCGAGGACTTTTTTTACGCCGTATTGCTTAATCAGCGCACAGGAGAGCCTCCCGTGGTCACAGCCTATGTCGGCTGCAACTCTCGCGCCGTCGCATAGCAAGGCTATAGTCTCAAGCCTGTGTGTCAGAACAATCCGCTTCAAGCAAAGTGCCCTCCCCCTGTGTCTCTATGAGCATTCCCTCACCGGAAGCGACCTTGCCGAGCTTCTTTCGCAATTGCCTCGTGCGTGTGCCTACGAGCTTGTCCAACTCCGTGTTTGCCTGCTCGAGCCTCTGCTGCGTGAGTGCGAGCGCATCCGCAAACTTATCGAACTCGCCTTTTACTTCGTTTAGCACATTCCAGACCTCGCCGCTGCGCTTGTGCACGAGATACGACCTGAAGCCCATCTGCAGGCTGTTCAGAAGCGCCGCCATAGTGCTCGGTCCGGCTACGGTCACCTTGAACTGCCTCTGAAGCGTCTCAATAAGCCCGAGCCTCACAGCCTCGGCGTACAGTCCCTCCGTCGGGAGAAACATTATAGCATACGATGTCGTCTCGGGCGGTGCGATGTACTTTTCTTTTATGTCGCCTGCGCTCTTGATAAGCGCCGCCTTTAGCGCATCCGCTTCCGCCTTTATTTGCTGTGTGTTGCCGCTGTCGTAGGCGTCCGTGAGCCTGTAATACGCCTCCGTGGGGAATTTCGAGTCTATGGGCAATAGCACCGTGCCGGAATCGTCCCCGGGTAGCTTTACCGCAAACTCGACAAAAGTGTTGCGCTTTATCTGTGCGTTGGTCATGTACTGCTCGGGGGAGAGCATTTCGGAGAGTATCGCGCCGAGCTGTACCTCGCCTAGTATTCCCCTCGTCTTTACATTTGTGAGCACTTTCTTTAGGTCGCCTACTCCCGTTGCGAGCGTCTGCATCTCACCAAGCCCCTTGTAGACCTGTTCAAGCCTCTCATTGACGAGCGTAAACGACTGCGTCATGCGTTCGTTCAACGTGCGGGACAGCTTTTCGTCTACTACGGTCCGCATATCCTCGAGCTTTTTGTTGTTATCCTCCTGCATGGCGGACAGGTGCCTCGAGACCATTGTTCTTATGTTGTCGAGTCTCTGCTCGTTTTCCGCCGAGAATGTGCCGAGCCTCTGTTCGAGCTGTTTTAAAAGCATCGCCGTCGCCTCGCTGTTCGCGGCAATTCCCTTTGTTATGGCGTCAAAGCCGCCTGCAAAGAAGCTCCTCTGCGCCTCGCCGTTTGCCTTTTCGAGCTTTTCAATGGCAGAGAGCCTCTGCGTCACGGTATCCAAAAAAGCGCTCTGCTTTATTTCCGCCAAGCTCGCATTGAGCGCAAGCTGTTCTTTCAATTCGCGCCTGAGCGATTCGAGTTTAAGCTCCGTTTCACGTATTCCCGAATCTAAACGGGCGGCGAGCCCGTCGTTCGGCTTGGTCTTTGCAGAGAGCTTAACGAGCATTATCGCACACATCACCGTGACTACGGCAAGCAAGGCTATGCATATGTAAAGCATTGTGTCCATGGCATATTCCCCCTAATGCCTAAATTATAGCACGGATTCAATGCGTGCGTGTACCGGACAGGTCTCATCGCAGCTAAATAAACCGTCCAGGCGGCTTAAAAAATCCGTGACACGGGTGCATCACGGAGTTGCGGTTAATCAGAGCGGATAAATTTGCGGCTGTGCGGATTCGCCGATAAGCGAAGCGCACGAGCCGCCGTCAGATTTTACTTCATAAGAGCTTCCATCTCGTCGATGAGCTCGCCGAAGAGCTTGAGCGCATCCTCTACGGGCTTTGCGGTCGTCATGTCCACGCCCGCTATCTTCAAGAGGGAAATCGGGTCCTGACTGCCGCCGGAGCTGAGGAAGCGGATGTAGTCCTCGACCGCCGGACGACCTTCTGTGAGTATGCGGTTCGCAATAGCAACTGCGGCGGAGAAGCCGGTCGCATACTGGAACACGTAGAAGTTGTAGAAGAAGTGGGGTATCCTTGCCCATTCGTAGGCGATCTCGGGATCTACCACCATGTCCTTGCCGTAGTACTTGCAGTTGAGGTCGTAGTAGACCTTGCAGAGCGCATCGGCGGTTAAGCTGTCTCCCTTTTCCGCCATGCTGTTCATAAGCATCTCAAACTCGGCAAACATTGTCTGACGATAGAGAGTCGTTCTGAACTGCTCCATGAAGTAATTGATGAGTGTCGCACGCTCGCGCTTGTCCGTCGTCTTTGAGAGCAGATGGCGCATGAGCAGAACTTCGTTGCAAGTAGAGGCTACCTCTGCGACGAATATTACATAGTGCGAGTTGATGGGCGGCTGATGCTTGCGTGAGAGGTAAGAATGCAGCGCATGACCCATCTCGTGTGCGAGTGTGAACTGGTTGTCGAGCGTGTCGTGGTAGTTCAAAAGCACGTAAGGATGTGGGTCTCCGCCTGCGGAATATGCGCCGGAGCGCTTGCCCTCGTTCTCGTATACGTCTATCCAGCGATTGTTGAAGCCCTCGCGGAGCATATCGAGATAATCCTCACCGAGCACGGAAAGTCCCTCTAGACAGGCGGCCTTTGCTTCATCGAATGTTACGGTCTTCTGGTCGCCCTCGACTATGGGCATATAGATGTCGTACATGTGGAGCTCGTCTACGCCCATGAGCTTCTTTCTTAGGGCAACGTAGCGATGCAGATACTCCATGTTGTCGTTGACTGCCTTTATAAGGTTATGGTAAACGGATACGGGAACCTCTGTGCGGTCGAGAGAGGCTTCCATTGTGTTTGCATACTTTCTCGCCTTTGCAAAGAACATGAGCTGCTTGACCTGTCCGTTGAGGAATGCGGCTGTGGTGTTTTTATAGCTTGCAAACGTGTCGTACATCGACTTGAACGCGGCCTTTCTAAGCTCTGTGTCGGGCATCTCGAGCAGGGGAACGAAAGTGCCCTGTGTTACGGGGTATTCCTTGCCGCTGCTGTCCTTTACGCTCGGAAACTTTAAGTCCGCGTTTCTGAATACAGAGCCTATGTCACCGGGAGTGCCGGAAATCTCGCCTGCCGCGGCAAGTATGGCCTCCTCTGCGTCGGAGAGCGTGTGCTCCTTGCGTCTTAGTACCTTTTTAATGTAGCGCTCGTATACGGCAAGCTTGGGTTCTTCCGCTATAAAGCTTGCGAGCTTAGCCTCGTCAAGTGTGAGAAGCTCGGGGACGGAGAATGCGTCTGCGGAATCGATCCTAACGTCGAGTGACATCATCTTGCCAACCATGTCGCGGTAGAAGCTGTTTGCAGTGTCCTCGTCGCTCTTTCTCATGGCGTAGTTTGCCAGTCTCGAAAGCCTGAGACCGACTTCATCCATAAGTGTGAAGTAGCCGAGCAGATTTTTTGCGCTCTCTGTGAGCTTGCCCTTGAATGCCGCAACGCGGTCGGGCATCTCCGACAGTGCTTCAAGCTCCTTGAACCAAAGCTCGTCTGTTGCGAAAAGGTCTTCAGTGGCCCAAGTATATTTGGGGTCCACTTCGCTTCTTTTGGGTGCCGCTTTGATGTTTGCCATAATAAATCTCCTTTTGGAATCTTCTTGAAGCGATTATATCATATTGTGACCGCATATATAAACCGTCAGTTTGGGATAATTTGGGATGATGAGGGTTGCGAGGGAGTAAATTCTGTTGTGGGTGCAATTTGATAAGAACATTGATTATCGCATGTCGGGTGTCTGTTTTTTGCCCTAATCTCTGTTATAGGGCCATGGGAGGCGTCGGTTTTCTGGTGGAAGTGTTTGGGGTAAACACTCGCGCTGATTTCCGCCGACTCCGCGCTCTGCTTTTTTCGTTTCCGACACACCCATCCCCATGCCCACTTCCCTCAAGGAAAGGGTGAGAAACAGTAGTGGGGTGAAGTTTCTTATGTTCCGGCCCGACAGGATTTTTATTCACTCACCCCGATACTAAAAGCGAATACCGGTCTATACCCCTACGGGTGCAGGTCGGTAGCCCTGCCGGGGTCGAGGGGCGGAACCCCTCGTGGGGCTTCGCACGGGCCCCTGTGTGACGCAGGGTGCGGCGGTATAATCCCCCTCCGCCCCACGCTGTGCAACTTCTCCCGATAACAACGCCCTCATGCCTCCGCCATTCTTTACCCATCAGACAGAAAAAGCTCCCTAAGCGGATACTCCATATCCGCGCGGAAGCGTTTCGGTAGTTCGTTCCATGCAGTTTTTATCTCCCAAGCCCCACTTACGCCCCTACGGGTGCAGGTCGGTAGCCCTGCCGGGGTCGAGGGGCGGAAACCCTCGTGGGGTTTAGAGGGGCAAAGCCCCAGATAAACAAATCTTACTTCTCCCTCACCCGGTCGACGGCCTTCTTCCAGCCTGCGTAGCGCGCGTTGCACTCGGATCGCGGCATTACGGGCGAGAAAACGGTGGTCTCGACGGGCAGTGCGCGTATGTCGTCAAGGGATGTGTAGATGCCTGCGTAAAGTCCTGCGAGGAATGAGGCGCCGAGCGCGGTCGCCTCGACGTTTTTGGGACGCACGATATCGCAGTCAAGCATGTCGGCCTCAAATTGCATCATGCAGTCGCTGTTGGAAGCGCCGCCGTCGACGCGCATGTGCCTGGGGAAGAAACCGCTGTCCATACTCATGGCGAATGTAATGTCGCAGGCCTGATACGCAATGCCCTCGAGTACCGCGCGGCAGAGATGCGCACGACTGAAGCCACGGGTGAGCTCAACGAGTGCACCACGGGCATACATATCCCAGTAGGGGGCGCCGAGACCCGTGAACGCAGGCACGAAGTAAGCGCCTGCGGCGTCGGGCACGGTCTCTGCGAGCCTGTCGCATTCCTGAGGGGTGGATATAATGCATAGCTCGTCGCGGAGCCACTTTATGGCAGAGCCGGCATTGAATACGCTTCCCTCGAGAGCGTATGTGACACGCCCGTTAAGCCCCCAAGCTATGGTCGTTATCAGACCGTTCTTGCTGTCCACCGGTTTTTCGCCTGTGTTCATCATAAGGAAACAACCCGTACCGAAGGTCGTCTTCATGTCTCCGGCGTCAAAACAGCATTGACCGAAGAGCGCCGCCTGCTGGTCGCCTGCAACGCCGCATATGGGTACGCCTGCGAGGGCTTCAAGACCGGGTATGTCGGACTTAACTTTGCCGAAAAGAGCACTCGACGGCAGACAGACGGGAAGCATGGACTCCGGTACGCCGACGAGGTCGAGAAGCTTAGTGTCGTAGCGGAGTGTCTTTATGTCAAAAAGCATAGTGCGCGAGGCGTTTGAGTAGTCGGTGGCGTGTACCCCGGTGAGCTTGTATATGAGCCAGCTGTCTACTGTGCCGAAAGCGAGCTCGCCGGCGTTTGCCCTTTCGCGCGCGCCCTCACAGCGGTCGAGTATCCAGCTTATCTTTGTGCCGGAAAAATACGCATCGAGCACAAGCCCCGTTTTGTCGCGGATATAATCTTTGTAGGGGGTAAGCAGTTCGCATTGCGGCGCAGTGCGGCGGCATTGCCAGACTATTGCGTTGTGAATGGGCTTTCCCGTGTTTTTGTCCCAAACTATAGTGGTCTCACGCTGATTTGTGACCGCTATGGCGGCTATCTCGTCCATGCCGACGGAAGAATCTTTAAATGCGTCCTTTATCGCCTTAAACTGGGAGGTAATTATCTCATCGGGGTCGTGCTCGACGTAGCCGGGTCGTGGAAGTATCTGCGTAAACTCGTGTTGCGCCATTCCGAGCACTTTGGCGTTTTTATCGAATATGACAGCTCTCGAGCTGGTGGTGCCTTGATCTATGGCAAGTATAAAGCTTCTCTTTTTCATATAGTCACCTCATGCCTTATTATGAGGATTTTACCATAAATATGCAGATTTTTGTATATGCTGTGCGTTATAGAGGCGTGGTTGTCAGCGAATCCGACGATCCTGCTTGCGCGACCCATTCGCGTTGCCGAGGGGCTTCTCGTAGCCGTATTCGATGAGCGTAAATGCAGGGCCGATTACTTCTGCGTAAGTGCCCGAGGCGCGCACAAAACCGCTCTTCTCGTATAGCTTGATGGCAGGTGCGTTGACTTGCGCCACAAAAAGCCTGAGCGCATTTGCACCCATAGCTAAACAGACTTGCTCTGCGTGACCGATCAACTTTGCGCCTATTCCCCTGCCCCGAAAAGCGACATTGACGCCGAGCTTTTCGATGTACATCGCTTTGCCGCAGGTGTATTTCCACACGACAGCATCCGCCCCGTCATTTGCATCCGACAGCGTGAACGAGCCAAGCATATCTCCGCCGTCAGTCAGCAAATACAGCGATTTTTTCTCTATGTCCTCCGCGAAAAACTCGCACGGGTACACATCGTCCCAAATGCATATGCCGGCTTCGTCCATACTTTCGACTATTTTTGCGTACACAGCTTTGAGCGCAGGCAGGTCGCTAAATGCCCCGAGTCTGAATTCCACAGCTTTCCCCCCAAGCGTTTACTGAGTCCATGATAATACATACCCATGCGCCTGTAAACGGGGCGTTATGGCGCTTGCGGAGAAGACGTGTATGGTAAAGAAGCATGAGTCACAGCATATTCAAGATAGTCACGCCGTGATTCAGTAGAGCATGAAAGTTTACCATAAGGCAAACAGACGAAGCGGACGAGTCTTAGTTTTAAGCTGGTTCGGCGTTGGTTAAGCAGAAACCATCGGGCAAGTCAACAGTCAAGACGAACGGGCTATGCGCCGTGGAAAAATGCTGCCTGTTTCGCCTATAGGCGGACAAGACGGTCAAGCCCGGAAGTGTTTAACCGTTTTATGATACAACGGTTATTCTTTTCGACCGGTTAAATCCAAACAGCCGGTATTTATGCGCCTGGAACGAGACAAAGTGAGAAATTCCAGGTTTCAGGTGGCATCTGAATGCTCAAATACCGCTTGGCTTCACTGAAACACCATCCTTTCGCTTTCCGGACATATATCCGTTTTTAAAACCATTCGTTACAGGAATCGATCGAAGCTTTCCGAAATCATCATTGTAATAAATTATACCGTACATTTTTGATACACTTCATTGTTCAATATGTCTTCGCGGACAAACCGAAAAGCCTGTTCGACTGCCTGGCTTTCCATAGAAGATATCCGTTGTAGAGTGAGAGAATATTTCCCAAGCTCACGTGTAGAGGCAAGAGGGGCTTTTCAGAGCAAGTTTCTGCCAATGTGCCGGATTTCGCAGATCGCTCGTTCTGTCCCATAGAATCTCGTTGCAGTGCCTTCCCAAATCCTGCTTATACCCCAAGGTGAAGAAAAGGCCGGTACACTGCAAATAAAATCTATGAATTTTCGAGGTTCTGCAAAAAATAGCTTCCACCCCCTTACGGGTTAGGAAAGCGGGAATCCGCGAGGATTGACAAATACCCGTAGGGGGTATAAGATTGTGATACCCCAAGGGGGTATGGAGGTCGACATGGATGAAATTACGAATAATACCGATGCGATAGAAGCCGCGCAGTGCGAGTGCTGTGCGGCGGAGGGTGAGGAACGCAGTCCTTGCGAGTGTTGCTCGGGAAAGCGCAAGGAGAGAAGCGAAAAGGAACGCAGAGAGCTGCTCAATCGCCTAAGGCGCATAGAGGGTCAGGTCAGAGGTGTTGCGAATATGCTCGAAAAGGACACCTACTGCACGGACATACTCATGCAGGTAACAGCGATAAGCGCCGCGCTCAACAGCTTTAGTAAGGTGCTGCTTGCAAGTCACGTGCGCTCATGTGTCGCGGAGGATATAAGGGCAGGTAATGACGATACTATAGACGAGCTCGTGTTTTTGCTGCAAAAACTCATGAAATAGTAAAACAACGGGAAATGAACGGGATAATCGATATGAAGCAATACAACGTTACGGGCATGAGTTGTGCCGCCTGCAGTGCCCGAGTGGAAAAGGCGGTGTCGGGCGTGCCGGGAGTTACGGCGTGCTCGGTCAGCTTGCTGACAAATTCCATGGGGGTAGAGGGGGACGCTTCCGCAGAGGCAGTTGTGGCGGCGGTCGAAAAGGCAGGCTACGGCGCTTCGCTTAAGGGCGAGAATACAGCTGTCGCCCAAACTAACCCCTCTGAGGATACCCTTCAGGACAGGGAAACGCCGGCGCTAAAGAGAAGGCTTTTCGTCTCGATAGGCTTTTTGCTGGTGCTCATGTACTTTTCAATGGGTCACACGATGTGGGGCTGGCCTCTGCCCGCTTTCTTTGCGGACAATCACATAGCTATGGGGCTCGTTCAGCTCCTGCTGACTGCAACAGTACTCGTAATCAATCAAAAATTCTTCATAAACGGCATAAAAAGCCTGTTCCGCGGCGCACCAAATATGGATACGCTCGTGGCTTTGGGTGCAGGGGCGTCGTTTGCGTACAGCACATACGCGCTCTTTGCGATGACCTCGGCTCAGCTTGCAGGCGACCATGCCGCCGTTATGGACTGTATGCACGAGCTTTACTTTGAGTCCGCGGCTATGATTGTCACGCTCATTACGGTTGGCAAGATGCTCGAAGCGCGCAGTAAGGGCAAGACCACCGATGCGCTCAGAGGACTTATGAAGCTTGCGCCCAAGACCGCAACGGTCGAGAGAAGCGGCGCAGAGGTACTCGTACCCATTGAGCAGGTACGGACTGGAGACATTTTCGTGGTGCGTCCGGGTGAGAATGTTCCGGTCGATGGCGTAATAATCGAGGGAGAGAGCGCGGTAAACGAATCCGCGCTTACGGGCGAGAGCATACCCGCAGACAAGGCGGCGGGCGGCACAGTGAGTGCGGCGACGGTCAATCTTTCGGGCTTTATACGCTGTCGGGCAACGCGAGTCGGGCAGGACACGACGCTTTCGCAGATAATCCGCATGGTGAGCGACGCCGCGGCGACAAAAGCCCCCATAGCAAAGGTCGCGGACAAGGTTTCGGGCGTTTTCGTGCCCGTTGTGATAGGCATTGCTGTTGTGACCGCTATAGTCTGGATGCTCGTGGGACAGAGCTTCGGTTACGCACTCGCGCGGGGAATATCGGTGCTCGTAATAAGCTGTCCGTGCGCGCTCGGGCTCGCCACACCCGTGGCGATAATGGTTGGTAACGGCGTGGGTGCAAAGAACGGCATACTGTTTAAGACTGCGCTCTCGTTGGAGCAGACGGGCAAGGTGCAGATAGTTGCGCTTGATAAGACGGGGACAATAACACGTGGCGAGCCGAATGTAACGGACATAATCCCTGCTGAGGGAGCGGACGAGGCGCAATTGCTCGAGACTGCGCTTGCGCTCGAGGCTAAGAGCGAGCATCCGCTTGCAAAGGCGATACTAAAGCTTGCGGATGAGCGCGGCATGACGCCCGGCGAAGTAACGGGATTCTCCACGCTCCCGGGAAACGGCCTAACGGCTCAGCTTGACGGGGAAAAGCTCGTCGGCGGAAGCGTTGACTTTATTGATGGACAGGTAGGAGTGCCTGCTGAAATTCTTTCTGTCACGGAATCGCTCGCAGAGCAGGGCAAGACGCCCATACTGTTTACCAAAGCGGGAAAGCTCTTGGGAATTATTGCAGTTGCCGACGTCATAAAGGAGGACAGTCCGCAGGCTGTGCGCAAACTGCGGAGCATGGGAATCCGGGTAGTCATGCTGACGGGCGACAACGAGCGCACAGCACGAGCTATCGGAAAGCAGGCAGGTGTCGACGAGGTAATAGCAGGCGTACTGCCAGACGGCAAGGAAAATGCAATAAGGGAGCTTGCGGCAAAGGGGCGCGTGGCAATGGTCGGCGACGGCATAAACGACGCTCCCGCGCTCACGAGGGCGGACATAGGCATTGCGATAGGTGCAGGCACGGATATCGCTATAGACGCGGCAGACGTGGTACTTATGAACAGCAAGCTCAGCGACGTACCGGCGGCGATAAGGCTGAGCCGCGCCACATTGCGAAACATACACGAGAATCTCTTCTGGGCATTCTTCTATAACTGCATAGGAATACCGCTCGCCGCAGGAGTGTTTATTAGCCTCTTCGGCTGGCAGCTCGACCCCATGTTCGGAGCGGCGGCAATGAGCCTTTCAAGTGTCTGTGTGGTGACAAACGCACTCAGGCTGAACCTTTTCCGAGCACATGACGACAACAAAAAATCAAACAGAAATACAAAGGAGAAAACCAACATGAAAAAGACAGTCAATATCACAGGCATGATGTGCGGACACTGCGAAGCGCGCGTAAAAAAGACGCTTTTGGCGCTCCCCGGGGTGGAAAGTGCGGAAGTAAGCCATGCGACAGGCACGGCGGTCATAACGCTTAACGCCGAGCTTGCCGATGAAGTCATAACAAATGCGATTGCCGAGCAGGGCTATACGGTCACGGGAATCAAATAAGCGCACCGCAAGCTAAGAAAAAGCCCTCCGCCACAGTTAAGCATGACGGAGGGTTTTACTTTGTGCTTTATCCGACCGAATCGACTATTTTGCAAATCTTGTCTATCTCGAGCTTTGGATTTTTCCACCAATTCGCGCTCCAAATGCGGTGTATTTTCCAGCCGCGCGATTCGAGGTACTTCTGCCTGTGGAAATCCCTTTCCCTCGCCGACCTCGAGTTTTGATAGAGCCTGCCGTCGCACTCTATCCCCAGCACGTAATCGCCGTGCTTCTTGACGGCGAGATCGATTCTGTAGCCGCCGATACCCACCTGAGCGTCGACCTCATAGCCCCTTTGGATCAATGCCGCACAGACCTGATTCTCAAAGTCATCGTCGGAACTGTATGACTGCGCCGGTGTCGTGGTGTCGCTCAGTGAGAGCAATATCTGCCTTGCGCTCTCCGTGTCCCCTGCGCTGACCGCGAATGCGTACTCGAGATACTTCTTAAGATAGTGAGGACCCTTGTTCTTTATGTCGTCCGTTATGATCTCCGAGGGATCCAGAGACGTCACTATATGGATCTTCTTCTTCGCGCGGCTTATGGCGACATTGAGCCTGTTTTCGCCGCCCTGCTGATTGAGCCAGCCGAATTTGCGCACTATCTTTCCATCGGCATTTCTGGCATAACCCACGGAGAATATGATTACGTCTCTCTCGTCGCCCTGAACGGTCTCTATGTTCTTGACGAAAAGGCCTATGTCCTCGCCGTCCCTCCTGCGCACCAGCTCTGTGCGGATTTTCGCCGCAAAATCGGGGTCTTTTACGCACTCCTCGTCGATCAAGTCGTCTATGAGGTCTCTTTGGGATATGTTGAATGTAATTATTCCTATTGTCTCATCGTTCTGCCTCTCGTTGAAGAACGTCTTTAGCATATTTACGATGTAACGGGCTTCCTGCATATTGGACTTATCCACCCAAAGGCCGTCGTCGATTTTGTGCACCTCTATAGGTGGCTTTTCGAGCTTCTCGGTGTTTGGTGAGACGTAGAGCCTGCCGTCGTAAAATGCGTAGTTGGAGAATGCGATAAGCTCCTCATATCTCGAGCGATAGTGGAAGTTTAAGAGTATGTCGTCGTATTTGAAGCGCGCCAGATCCAAGAGACTTTCTTCTTCGAGCGCCGCCGGCACTTCTTCGTCCTCGCCCAAGAAGTCCTCGTCGAATTCCACTCGACCCGCGCCCAGATTTGAGGGCCTTAACTGCTTGCTGTCGCCCGCTATGACGACTTTCTTCGCCCTCAGAATAGAGGGTATACCCTTTTCAACGAACATCTGGGATGCCTCGTCGAATATAACCAGGTCGAAAACGCCCGTCTGCAGGGGGATTATTTCGGAGACGACTTCGGGTGTGAGCAGCCAAATCTTGACGCTCTTAAACAGCTCGAAGCTGAATCTGTTTATAAACTTGTTTACGCTCCACTTGCGCTTGCTTTCGATTACGCGGAGAATCTCGCCGTGCCGCTTTGACATAGTGAGGTTGTACATATCCGCCATGAGCAGGGCTTCGAGCTTCTGCCTCGTGAGCTTTTGCTTTTTGTCCATCGCTTCGCTCATCTTTTTGATGATGCCCTCGAAATTGTCTATGCTCACGAGGATGTCTCTGTGCTTTGACTCAAATTTTTCTATCTGCTTAGTTATGAGCCTGTTATAGAGCACGTCGTTTGCCGCTTGGAGTGTACAGCTGCACTTGTCTCTGAGCTTTATGAGCGCGTGGACGTATTCCGTTTCGTCCGCGGAAAGCCCCATGTACTGCGCCCTCGTATTCCAAAACTCGGCGTAAACTCTTATGCCCTCGATGACGGCGTCGGTCTGCTTGAAAAGCAGCTTTTTGAGTTTCCCGTCGGACTGCGCGAAATAAGCGCTCAGTATAGCGGCAATCTGCTTATTTATACTTCCCTTGCCGAACAGCCTTGCGAATAAACCTTTGCCATTGTACTCGCAAATCGCGCCTCTGAGGCTGTTAAGCTTATCCTCAAGCTCATACACGTCAAGCTCGGACAGCTCGGGCTTAGTTTTTTCGAGCCAATCGTAAGCTGTGCTTAAATTGATATAGCCGTCTATGGCTTCACAGACGCGTGTATCCTCAAACAGCGTGTGCGCTCTCTCCACGGCGTCGAACTTGAGCGCGGCGAGCGGCTCTGTTATTACGGAGTTTGCGGCAATCTCGCGCCTGCGCCCCTCCTCTTGAGTTATATCGACCTTTTTGCTCTTTTGGTACAGGCGATACGGCTCTATACCGAACTCATTCGGCGCGAACATACTGTCTGCTATGACCTCGAGCCTGCCTACCAAAGCATCTATCTCCTGCGATACCGCATCGACGGACAGAGTATCGCTTGCCGCATCCCTGCTGAGCGCTGTCATAAGGCGGAGCTGTGAATAAAACTCCTCCTTGTTTTCCACGTCGTCTATTAACAGTGCGTACTGCGACAAATGCCCCAAACGGGAATAAACCACGTCGAGCGCCGTCTTCTTTTCGGAGACCAGAAGCACCGTTTTATTCTGACTTACCGCATCGGATATGAGGCTCGTGATAACCTGCGACTTGCCCGTGCCGGGAGGCCCCTGCACCACGAGCTCGTCAATAGTATCGATTGCGGAAATGACCGCCTCCTGCGAGCTGTTCAGGCTGTTTATGTTGGCTAAGCTCTGTTCCGAAACGAAGAGCGGAGTTTTAGCGGCAGCGGAAGCACTCGCCATATTTTCAAGGCCGTCCGATGCAGGCTCGCTCAGCAGGTCGTTTAACAGCGCGTTTATGTGATTGTCCTTGAGTATGTTGTCGAAATCCTTTTGTATGGCGTTGCTGCAGACGGGGAATCTGCCGAGCACTATCGAAAACTCAACACGCAAATCTCCCGATGCGAATTTCGGGAATGTATCCGCGGTGTACTCGGTGAATTTCGCTATGTCTGCTTCTTCGCAAGCTATGGGCAGATCGTTTTGCTCGTAAAACGCGAGCAGGCTGCTTATAAATGTGCCGCGCGAAACCTCCTCGACGTCCTCCTCGGGCAGGGGCTTGTTTATTCCGCTGAATTTGTAGTTTGCGAGTATAAGAGTGTTGTTGTAGAGCACGTCTCTCGTCTCGTCGAGCGCGAGCGTTATCGTAGTGGGGGTCTTTTCCGCAACTACGGGGAAGAGCGCCAAAGGTGTACGCACGTCAAAATCCCCGGAGGGTATCCGGCCTATTACGAACGGATAGCCTATGTACAGGTCGTTTTGACCCTTGTCGCGCAGGTCCTTGGAGGCCTCCCTCAGAATGCGCACGAATTTCTGGAAACGCCCGTTTTTCTCGCCGTCATCGTCACGAGAGTCGCACACTGCAAGTGTCTTTCCATTTCCGAAGATTATGTCGAGGGGATTTGTCTTTGTGCCGAACAGGTCGACCGCGTATTTGTTTGCCGCCTTTGGCATGTATAAAAGCCTGTTGCGCCTGTTGATGTTCACGAGCTTCTTGCCGAGCTCCTTCAACACTCCGCCTACAGCGCCGTCGATTTGAACTGTTTTTTCGGTGGGCGCTTCTTCGAATCTCCTTATTACTTCCAAAAATCTCTTTGCGTAGTTGTCGATAAATACCTTGCCTATACCGGGTATGCTCTCAAAATCCGCCACCCTCTTTGGGCATAAGCTCGCAATCTGCAACAGTGCGTTGTCTGTGCAGGCCACCCTTGCCTTTCCGTACTTCAGCTTCTCCTCGTTCTTTATCTGCGCTCTCAGCTCGTATAGAGCCTGCGCGAGCCTCTCGTTATTACTCATAACAGCCGCCTCCCCGATTCAGCACATACATAGATTAAATAATTTACAGGTTTTGTTATACATTACCATAGCAATGTGCGGAATTCAAGCGGAGAGGGGAGGTAGGAGCAAGGTACGCAACGTGTTATTTGGCAAGGGTGGCTTTATGGATATAACGATATAATCACAGGTTATTTCGGAAATCTCACAGTGACCGTCGTACCTTCATTCAACTTGCTTTTAAGCTCAAGCTTCGCTCCGTGTATGCGTGCGACGTGCTTGACGATTGATAAACCGAGGCCTGTGCCGCCTATCTCCTTGGAGTGGCTCTTGTCCACGCGGTAGAAGCGCTCAAACACCCTGTCCTGCGATTCTGCGGGGATACCTATGCCGGTGTCGGAGACTGTGAGCACGACTTCCGCCGGAGTGTCTTCTATATTAACGGTCGCGGCGCCGCCGTTGCGGTTATATTTGATGGCATTGTCACAGAGGTTATACACGAGCTCCGTTAAAAGCGGTGCAATGCCCGATATTTCGCCCTTACCGCCCTCTACAGCGAAAGTTACTTGTCTTGCTTCCGCCCGGGGAGCGAGGCGCGATGCCGCATCTTCCGCAAGGGCCTTGAGTGAGACAACCTCTCGGGGCATGTATTCCACGCCCTCGTCCAATTTGGAGAGGCGAATTATGTCGTCAACGAGCGTTATCATGCGTTGGGATTCCGTATAAATACGGTCTATGAAGCGAGGCATATCCTCCTGTTCCACAAGGCCGTTTTTTATTATTTCGGCACTGCCGGATATGATATGCAGAGGCGTTTTCAACTCATGTGAGACATTGGCGGTAAACTCTCGACGCATCTGCTCGGCGCGCGCCTTGTCGGTAACATCGAAAAACAGCAGAGCCGTACCCTTTGTTTCGCCGCCGGACATGACGGGGCTTGCGTTAACCTGATATTCGCGGCATCCGAGCTCCACAACCAGCTCAGCCTTTTCACCCCTGGCGGATTTGTCAAGCAATCTTTGTATGTCCAGGCATCGGCATATGGCGAGGAATGTGCTTCCGATGCAATCGGGGTTTGTATCCAATAGCTTCATGGCGCTGTTGTTTATGCTGATTACTGCACCGTCGGCACTGATCAACACTATGCCTTCGCTCATGCTGCCCGTTATGGCGTCCCATTCCTCCTGTTTGTGCTTCAGTTCGTCAATCTGCGACGCTATCTGCCTGTGCTGATGCTCTATGCGGTTTAACAGAGGCGAAAGCTCCTCATATGAATCGTTTTCGAGGGGTTTGTCGAGGTCAAGCTCGTTCAGGGGTTTAACTATGCGCTTTGAAAGTCGTGAGGCCAGCAGTGCGGACAACACTACGGCAATAGTCATAACCATGATAATGGGTTGGAGCATACCGAGCACGAGCGTGAAAATGCTGTTCTGCTCGCCTGCCACGCGGATAACACTGCCGTCTGAAAGCCGCTCGGCATAGTAAAGCATCTTTTCCGTCAGCGTCGAAGAATAGCGTGAGCTCTGCCCCACGCCGTTTTCGAGAGCTTCAATGAACTCCTCACGGTCTGCGTGGTTTTCCATTGCCGATGCGTCGGACTGCGTGTCATACAGCACTGCGCCGTCACGGTCGATCCATGTTATGCGGTAGGGCCCGGCATCCAGACCGTCAAAATACGCCGCACCCTCATTCTCTATCGCCTGTGCGATAAGCGAGGTCTGCGTCTGCATCTGCATCTCGTACAGGCTTGTAAAGTAATTGTAGAGCACGCCCATGACTATGACGAGACAAGCCGTGAGAATGGCGACTGCGACGGCCAGTATAGAGCGAAATATGCGTTTTGTCACAGCTCGCTCACCTCCAAGCGGTAGCCGACGCCTCGCACGGTACGAATGTAATCGCCGCAATCGCCCAGCTTTTGGCGCAGAGTTCTTATATGCACGTCAACGGTGCGGGTCTCGCCGTCGTAATCCATGCCCCAAATACTCTCAAGCAGATTGTCGCGAGTGAACACGCGGCCCGGATTCTGGAGAAAGAGCTTAAGCATCTCGTATTCCTTAAGCGTCAGTACGACGCTCTTACCGTCGGAAACAACCGTATGTTCAGCGTCGTTTACCGTTAGCTTTCCGGCACGATATTCTTTATCACGGCGGTGCGGTGCGGTGCGGCGGAGTACCGCGCGGACTCTCGACACCATCTCCATCATGCCGAAGGGCTTTGCGAGATAATCGTCTGCACCCAGGTCGAGGCCTGTGATTTTGTCGTACTCCGTGCCCTTGGCTGTCGCCATTATGACCGGAATCGCGCTTGTAGCGGCGCCGCTTCTAAGCTTCTTTAGGATAGTTATACCGTCCTCGCCTGGGAGCATTATGTCGAGTATGACAAGCTCAGGCATGCTTTTTTTAAGAGCCTCCCAAAAGGGCGTGGCAGAGGGAAAACCCTCTGCTTCAAACCCCGTGGATTTGAGGGTGTAGGTCATCATATCGCGTATGCCTGCGTCGTCTTCAACGATATAGATCATGTTGTTACTCCTTATTGCCTGTCACGGAATAGAGTACCCATTCCGCAATGTTCGTTGCGTGGTCGCCTATGCGCTCGAAGTATTTGGCTATCATCAGCAGGTCGAGGGCGTACTCCATCTCGCCGCCTGCCTGAAACCGCTCTGTTAGTGCCCTTTTGACCGCGTCAAAGAGCCCGTCCACGACATCGTCATATGCTATGACCGAATGTGCCAGTACAACGTCACGCTTAACAAATGCGTCTATGCTCTCCGTCACCATCTTTATGACCGCACGCGCCATCTCCCCGATGTGCAGTGTTTCATCCGATGCAGTGATGTGCGCCATTGTCACAATTTCCGCTATGTCCGCCGACTGGTCGCCTATGCGCTCCATGTCGGTTATCATCTTGAGCGCAGCAGAAATCGTGCGAAGATCGCGCGCGACAGGTTGTTGCTGTAGAATAAGCTTCATGCAAAGCGTCTCTATGTCGCGTTCCTTTTGGTCTATCTCGGAGTCGTATTCGGCAGCTTTATTCGCCAATTCCATATCGCCGTCAAGCAACGCTTTTGCGGACATGGCGATGACGTTTTCACAAAGCGCACCCATCCTTATGAGCTCCTCGTTGAGTTCTGCGAGCTGTTCATCAAATTTCGATCTCATCATCCGAACCTCCCCGTTATGTAATCCTCCGTGCGTTTGTCTACCGGCTGTGAAAACAGCTTTTCCGTATCGTCGTATTCAATCAAATCACCGAGGAGAAAGAACGCAGTTCTATCCGAAATGCGTGCGGCCTGCTGCATGTTATGCGTCACCATAATGATAGTATAGTTTCTTTTTAACTCCACAGCAAGTTCCTCTATTTTCGATGTAGATATCGGGTCGAGTGCACTCGTCGGTTCGTCCATCAAGAGAACCTGCGGCTCCACAGCCAGCGCACGGGCTATACACAGCCTCTGCTGTTGTCCGCCGGAGAGACCCAATGCGGACTTCTTCAACCTGTCTTTTATCTCGTCCCATAGGGCGGCACTGCGCAGACTGCGCTCCACTAAGTCATCCAGCTTGGCCTTGTTTTTTATCCCGTGTGTGCGCGGACCGTAGGCGACGTTGTCGTAAACGCTCATGGGGAACGGATTTGGCTTTTGGAATACCATGCCGATGTTTTTTCTAAGCGTGCTCACGCATACGCCGGGTGCGAAAATGTTCTCTCCGTTGTACCTTACCTCGCCGGTGATACTTACGCCGGGAATGAGGTCGTTCATGCGATTCAGCGTTTTTAAGAAAGTCGATTTGCCGCAACCGGAGGGGCCTATGAGTGCAGTAATGCTATTCTCCGGTATGTCCATATTGATGCCGTGCAGTACCTCGGTGCTGCCGTAGCGTAGCCGCAAGTCGCGGACTGTAATTATATCGCTCATTTTTTATTCCTCCTCATGAAGCAACGGCTTACGAGTGATGCCGCAAGATTTATGATAAGCGTCAACAGCATGAGTATCGCCGCTATCGCAAAGGCTACTCCAAATTCGCCTTGTTCTTTTGCGTAGAAATAGAGTGCGACGGTGAGAGTTGCGCCGGAGCTCGTCAATCCCTCGAAAAACCCGTTAAGCGCGTGAGCAAAGCCCGCTGTAAACAGAAGCGCCGCCGATTCGCCCAGTATGCGCCCAACTGCGAGTATGCACCCTGTGACTATGCCGTCTACGCTTCCGGGCAAAACCACCGTGCGGATAACCCTCCATTTGCCTGCGCCGAGGCCAAACGCACCTTCACGGTAGCTCTGCGGCACTGCTTTCAAGCTCTCCTGTGTCGTGCGCATTATTGTTGGAAGATTCATAATTACAAGCGTCATAGCGCCTGCTATCAGAGAAGTCTTGAGTCCCAGGAATTTCAGGAAAAACAGCATTCCGACAAGGCCGTAAATGATGGACGGTATGCCCGACAGCGTTTCCGCCGCATATTCGATGATGCCGACCAGCTTTTTATTCTGCGCGTATTCGGTGAGGTAAATTGCCGCGCCCACGCCTATGGGCAGAACGATGAAAAGCGTTGCAATGACTATGTAGACCGTGTTGAGCATGTCCGGAAGTATACCGATGGTATCATTCAGATAGCTTGGCTTGGTGGAAAGCAGCTCCCATGTGATGTTCGGTATGCCGTTTATGAGCACATAGCCTACCATGAACAGTACGAGTGCGGTGGTAAGACCTGCCGCAAGGTACATAAGCCCTCTAATAATAACGCCGTAAGCTTTACGCCTACTCATGACCGTCACCTCGTTTCAGGAAAAAGCTGAGCGCCGCATTTATGAGCATTATGAATAGGAACAGCACCAATGCTATTGAAAACAGCGCCTGCCTTTGAAGTCCTGCGGAATAGCTCATCTCGCTCGCCACTGCCGTCGTTAGGAAGCGCACGCTCCGGAACAGCGAAGGCATATTGGCCACATTTCCCGAAACCATCATAACCGCCATAGCCTCGCCTATGGCACGCCCTACGCCTAAGACGACGGAGGCCGCGATACCGCTCTTGGCCGCCGGTACAGATACTCGGAAATAGGTTTCTGTCTGCGTCGCACCCAACGCCAGAGATGCATCCTCATACTCCTTTGGCACGGCTTCAAGAGCTGTCATCGAGACTTTGATTATGCTCGGAAGTATCATGACTGCCAGTACCGCGATGGCGGCGAGCAGGCTCGCTCCGTCCGGCACGTTGAATATGCTCCGTATCGTGGGGACGAGTACCAACATACCTACGAGACCGTAGACAACCGATGGAATGCCCGCAAGGAGGCTTACAGCGCCGCCTACGAGTGATTTTATCTTCGTCGGCGCGACTTTTGCGAGATATACCGCCGTCAAGAAGCCTATCGGAACACCTATCAGAATCGCTCCCGCTGTGCCGTAGATCGAGGTTAGTATAAAGGGCAGTATGCCGAAGCTGGGTTCCGCCGCCGTGGAGTCCCACGTTGTACCAAACAGGAAGTCGAATATCCCTATTTTGCTTATTGCCGGTATGCCGGAGACGACCAAGTACACGGTTATGAGCAGGACACAGCCCACGGTTACGAGACCGAGGATTAGGAATATGCCGTGTACTATCTTTTCTGCGAGCCGCTTTCGGTCAAGCTTTTTTTGCATATCTCATTGCCTTTCTCATATGGGAAACGCAGAGCCATGGCTCCGCGTGTTCATTTCTTTTATCCCTGGTTTGCAGCTACCGCGCCTGCGGCGGAGATTATATCAACTGCGTCTGCGGAGGTGATGTAGTCGAAGAACTTCTGCGCGGCTTCACTGAGTGCTACGCTTGTTCTTGTCACCAGTATGAAGGGGCGCTGTATGACGTAGCTTCCGTCGCGGATAGTGTCCTCACTCGGCATTACGCCGCTAACCGATAGCACCTTGACGCTGTCTTTGACAGATGCAATCGACGCATAGCCTATGGCGTTAGGGTTTTGTGATACCGTGGTGATTACGTCGCCTGTGCTTGGAAGCTCCTGGCGATACCGGCACTTTTCGGATGTGTCGGTGATGGATTCAAAACCGTCGCGCGTGCCGCTGCCTGCCTCACGGCCTATTAGCACTATGGAAGCGTCATTTCCGCCGACCTCGGACCAGTTGGTAATCTCGCCGGTGTAGATGGCGGCGATCTCCTCGAGTGTAAGGTCGCTCACGGGGTTATTTATGTTCACTATTACGGCGATGCCGTCGTAGGCCAAAACGGTTTCCGTAAGACCGGAGGCCTTTTCTTCGTCCTTCAAAGCGCGGCTGGAAAGCCCTATGTCACAGCGTCCTTCACTGACTGCGGCGATGCCACCGGTGGAGCCCGTGGGGTTATATGTAAAATTAATGTCGTTGTTTTCGTTCACGAACGATTCACCCAACGCACCTATGACGTTTTCCATTGAAGTTGACCCGTCTGTGGAGACCGAGCCTGATGTAGTTGCTTTTCCGCAGCCTGTCAGCACCATGAGTGCCACTGCCGCAATAATTACGATGCTTATAAACTTCTTCATTTTTTGTTATCTCCTTTGCTGCTTATTCTCTTTTGTACGATCTCATGGTATTATCTCGGTGTAAAACCAAAAAGCGCAGTAATGTTAAATAAATGTTAAATGGGAAAATTGATAAGAGACCGAAAATGTTGTGATAGGTGCGGAGAGCCCG
>SAMEA3663246__coassemble_67_pt1 | contig 49688 bp, 40 predicted proteins | sample SAMEA3663246__metabat2_low_PE_033 | metagenome-assembled genome bin SAMEA3663246 (sample SAMEA3663246) | pig gut metagenome | biome: pig gut; feature: pig-associated habitat; material: faeces | place: China | collected 2013
GCCGGAAGCTTGTATAGAATAGCAGACCCGTTTCCTAAAGTCAACACTTTTTTTTGAAAAATTTTTGTATATTATTCAGGGGCTTTTTTTGACTTTATAGTTCCAAATCCTGCCACCCCATATTTCCCCTTGTTTCTGCGTTTTTTTCGTATGTAGGTTGTGGGCAGACATCTGTCGGATGCATAATCCGCGCATAAAATCCCTCGAAAAAGAATTTTGTCAAGCACAATTCGACAGATATTTCGTCTCTGATTTCTTCCGACACACATAATCTTCATTATACAAATTTGGTATCTTTAGAGCACAAAACTCCGCCAAAATCCAAAAATATATTTTTTCCTTTACCGCAATTCTGTGCGTGATTGCCGCTCTAACCAAGTTTGTCAACAACATTCACCTGATTTGGCATTGTAAAAAGGAGGTCAAGCATGAAACCTCACCTCGTCGTAAACACGATTTGCTCAAACTCAGCGGGCGTTATGTGCTTGCCGCAGTAGAGCACATAGATTGATCTCAGCCTCGCAAGCAGCTTATCCTCGCCCAAATAATCAAGCCTCGCCATAAGTCGCATCGATGCGCGCCCGTAAACTGCGTCCTCGTATTCGGAACGTGAACCGAACTCATTGAGCGCCGCGTGGTAAACCCCATCGGTATCCGTCTCGCTCACCTCTATATCAAACGCCCTCCTCATGTAGTCCTCGCCGTGCAGCTTTTTAACATATAAGTAAGAGCAGAGCGTCGCAAGCCCTTCATCTATATAGGCGTCGTTGTATTGGTCGACTTCCACGGCACATCCGAAGAACTGATGCGCCAACTCGTGCGAAAGCGTCAACTCGGCCTGTGAGCGGTATTTGGGGAACCAGAAGCGAGACGATAGCATTATAAGCCCGGGATATTCCATTGCGCCGTCCATGCTGTTTCTGACAATGCAGAGCCTTTCATACGGCAGGGGTCCGAATTCGTCTATATAATACGAAAGCGCCCCCTCGCAAATGCTCTTTACTTGATTTATCTCAGCATTGTAGCCGTTTGTAAACAGCACGACTTTCTGACCGCTTACCTCGAATTCGTATTCCCAAAAGTCCTTGCATAGCGCTATGGCAAATTCACTTATGCCCTGTTTCCTGTAGTGCCTAACCGTGTAACCGTCTTCCTCGCGAGAGGCGTACTCCTCCGCACTTGCCGCAACGAGAAGCTTTGAATTGCTTCTGAGCGTGACCGAATAATCCGCACTCTGCCAATAGAATGGGTCGCCAAAGTCGGTCGCACCGGCTAACTGCCAACTGCCGTCCTTAAAGCCTGCCATCTGAGGGAGTATTCCTCCGAGCATTATGCCATAGCCGCAAAGACCGAATCTGCCATTCGTCTCGGGCACATCTACCCTGAGCTTAATGTAAATCGTCGTCCTCTCGCCCGCAAGCAGTTCATCCGTCAGCGGAATCTTGATGAGCTCACCGTCCTGCAGGCTCTCATAATAGCTCTGCGTCCCGTCCACCGCAAGCTCGCTTATAACTGCGCAGTTTGGGCTGACTGCATTGGGGTAAAGTCTTATGTAAAGCTCCCAAAGCGAGGCTCCAGTGTTATTTGTAAAGCGTATCTCCTGGGTTATGTCGACATGATACCCTTTCGATATGTCGATGTAGCTTATTCCCCTGTTCTGCACGACGTCGATATATGCGCTGTATGCCGTGGGCGTGTGCTCCGTACCTGTTTGCGGTTCGGGGTCGCTTGGCGCAGGGCTTTGGGTAACGCTGTCCGTGGGCAGGGGAGTATTGTCGTCAATAGTCTGCGTGGGCAGAGGAGTGATATCCGCATTCGTCTGCGCAGGCAAAGGAGCGTCCGGATTGTACGACATGGTGACAAATATCCACACGCAAATTGATATTATAATAATAAGAAGCAATACACCTAAACACCAACTAATCACGGTCCTCCGACCTGCGGAGCGCCTTCTCTTTGCAAAGTGCATTACTTTTGGACGATATCTTTTCATTTACTTTTCCTTTGGCGTTTCACAGCGGCGGCAACCATGCTATAATCAAACATAAGCCGCAGTTTTACGCTGTCGCTACAAGATTATACTACAGCCCGGGAGAATTGACCATGTTAAGGTGCGTATTTACAAACGAATCGGCTATGCTCGACATAACGCCCGTCGAAAACATATTCATATGCGAGTATATGCCGAATGCGCCGGACGGCTATGTGAAGATATATCTCTACGGGCTTATGCAGTGCAGAAACCCTCAGCTCGAAACGGAAGACATAATGCTTGCGCTGGACTGTGACGAGGCAACGCTCACCGGGGCGTTTTCCTATTGGCAGTCAAAGGGGCTCGTTAGGATAGTGGGCGAGGGCGAGCTTTCAACTGTGAGATACTTAAGCCCCAGGCTTGCCGGCATGACGCGACCCATAGCGTCAGCTAAGTATTCGGACCTCGTAAACAATCTTACGGCGCTCTTTGAGCCGAGACTGCTCTCCACAAACGAGTTGAGGCACGTTTACGACTGGATAGAGGTTTTCGGCATATCGGCGGAGGCTGTGTACGAACTGTGCAAGAGCTGTATAGCGCAAAAGGGTAAGAGGGTAAGCATCAACTATCTCGAGGCGGTCGCAAAGAGCTGGGCTGACCGGGGGATTTCGACTCTCGAGCAGGCTCAAGACAACATTGAGATGGTAGGGGAGGCGGAGAGCGGCGCAAAGAAGCTGCTTTCAAGGTGGAAGATAGCCCGCAGACCCACAGTTGACGAGACTGCGCTGTATGAGAAGTGGACGCGCGGCTGGGGCTTTACGCACGAGAGCATCGTTTCGGTCTGCATGAGCATGACGTTTGCCGCAAACCCCTCTTTTAAAGCGCTCGACACAATACTCGACAACTACAGGCAAAAGGGCGCCATAACGCCGGAAGAGATAGACACAATAATGAAGCGCGACGACGTCAGAAGGGAATTTATCCGCATGGTTTTCTCGAGGGCAAGCATACAGAGCTCGCCGAGAGCATCCCAGAGGGAGCAGATTTCGAGATTTTTGGACGTTTGGAACATGGACCCCGAGCTCGTGCTCTACGCAGCAGATGTTTCAAGAGGCTCTCCCACGCCATTTGCCAACATAGTCAAGCTCGTAACGGGCTGGCACGACAAGGGTATCACCAAAGACCTCGAAGCCGCAAAAAAGAACCACGAGGCTTCGACGGTTGCGCCGCAGAAAAAGCGCTCCAGCACGGCGTCGCAGTTTAAGACCAGAACTTATACCGATGAGGAGCTCGACCGCATAGGCGTGAGCTTCTTGGACGATTGAGGAGGAACTATGGCACTGCCCAGAGACATAGAACAAGAATACAAGTTGGCGCGCGAAGAAGCTGTCGCAGAGCAAAGCAAGCGCATAGAGCGCGTTCGCGAGATTTGTCCCAAGTTTTTCAGCGTCAGCCGCAGGGCGAGGGAGATAATCGGCTCGTACACCCGACCCATAGCGTTAGCCGATGAGGCCGGCAAGCGGGCGCTTATAGCGAAGCGCGACGATGAGCTTTCACTGCTTCGTGCAGAAAGGAACAGGCTGCTTACAACTAACGGTCTGCCCGTTTCCTACCTCGAAGCGCCGTATCGCTGTAAAGCCTGCTCGGATACGGGGTATGTAAACGGTGCTCCTTGCGATTGCCTCAAAAAAAAGCTGTTACTCAGGCGTTACAGTCTGTCAAGGCTCGATAGCGCGAACTGCTTTGGAAATTTTGATTTGGATTTGTTCAAGGAGGGGCGCATAAGGCGACAGATGGAGAGACTGCGCGACTTCAGCATGGAGTATGCCGAGAACTTCCCCAATGTACATCCCAAAAACATAATTTTTCAGGGCCCTGTTGGCGTTGGCAAGACGTATCTCAGCGAATGCATAGGAAACAGAGTCTTGGAGCGCGGTTATACGGTCGTAAAGGTCGCCGCATACACATTTATCAACAGTGTACTCGCGTCCATAAGGGGCGGAGCGGAGGTTCCTACGTATACCGAGCCCGACCTTTTGATAATAGACGACCTCGGAACAGAGCCGCAGATACCGAATATCACTGTCGAACAGCTGTTTTGCGTGATTAACGAGCGCTGTGAGCTGAATAAGGGTACTGTTTTTGCAACAAATCTTACCCCAAGGCATATAGAAGAGATGTATGGCGAGAGAATATTCTCAAGATTGACTGCAAAATCTCTGACGATCTTTATTACAATAGAAGGATCTGACATAAGGGGAAATAAAAACACCGCAGTATAGACGCAGTTGAACTTGATTCGAGTGATTATATAATGTAAAATATACTGTATGACTATATTCAGGAGGTTGAAATGCCGACCGTCATAGAGATGATCAAAAACGCCGAGGAGAAAGCTGTTTCCATAAGGCGTGAGGCATCCGCAGATGCCAGAAATATTATAAACGAGGCGCAGCTCGACTATCAGCAAACGCTCGACAAAACGACCGAAGAATGCCGGGCGCTTCTTGTATCACAGCGCGAGCAAGCCGAGTTCGACGGCGAGAAAAAGGCGCGCGAAGTAATAGAGGAATACAAAGAAAAAGCGGAAAAGCTCTGTGCCGACGCCCGTATCAACCTTGATTCGGCCGCAACATATATACTCGAAAGGCTAACTGACATATGATAGTCCCCATGAAGCGGCTGACGCTTATAGCGCCGCGCGACGATGAAGATTCAATAATGCGTGCCCTTCAGGACATAGGGGCGGTTCAAATAATTGCCACGACGGAAAAGCGCATGGGGGAAAGCGCCCTAAAAGATGCCGGCGAACTACGCAAGCGGCTTGGTGACGCGTACGACATACTCAAGCCCTACGGCAAGAAAAAGGGCATGCTTACCCCGACGATGTTTGCGACTCTCGGCGAGGTGAATGAAGCCCTGTCCGAATCTGCACCCATAGTCGAGGAAGCGGACGCCTATAAAGCTGAGCTGACATCCGTGCAAAACTCTATGGACAAGCTCATAGCGAAGAAAAACGCCCTGCTCCCCTGGGCAGGACTTACTACTCCCGTTGAGGAATTGGGGTCTACAAAAAACGTCCGCATACTTTTCGGATTCATAAAGCCCGACAGACTTTCAAAGCTTGAAATGCCAAACGAGGCGGTGTTGAGCGTAGTTTCAACGGGCACGTTAAACGCTGTCATGCTCGCGGTACACAATACGCTCTTCGATGAGTTGTATGCACAGCTCCGCGAGCTTGATTTTACCGATTACAGCTTCCCACCGATAAAGGGCACAGTGCAGGACGAACTCAGCAGAATAGCAGTCGAACTCGAATCGCTTGCGCGAGAGAGTGAGAAAACCAGACTAAAGCTCGTTGAGCTCGCAGAGGCGCGCACAAAGCTCGGTCTTGCAATAGATGCAGCGTCGATAGATGTGACGAGGGAAGAGGAGCTGTTAAAGACGCAGTCTCTCGAGACGGTTTTCGTGCTTGAAGGCTGGTACAGGGAGTCCGACGAAGAACTCGTCACAAGCACATGCAAGTCCGCAAGCTCCGTCTGCTACATAGAGACGCGCGATCCCAATGAGGATGAAGAACCGCCCGTTGCGGTTAAGAATCCGCCCGCCGTTGCGCCGTTCGAGACTATAACAAACCTCTACAGCGCACCGGCCTACAACGGTATAGATGCCGCACCGCTCGTTATGCCCTTCTATCTGCTCTTCTTCGGAATGATGCTCGCAGACACAGGTTATGGCCTCATACTGCTCATAGGCGGCTTCCTCTACAGCAAATTATTAAAGCCCCGCGGAGAGATGGGAAAGCTCGCAAAGGTGCTTACTTTCTGCGGCGCATCGACTGTAATCTGCGGAATGCTCACCGGAAGCTTTTTCGGAATGGAATGGCCCGAATTCTTGGGCGAATCCAGCCCCTTCCCGCTCATAATGAATCCCATGGACAACGTTATGGGCATGATGATCATATGCTGTGGACTGGGCTTATTGCACATGATGTTCGGCATAGGCGTCAAGATGTATATGTGCTTTAAAGCGGGAGACTGGAAGGAAGCCATATTCAACAACTTCTCGTGGATACTCCTGGTGCTTGGCTTAGTGGCCGTGCTCGCCAATATGTTCGTATCCGTGAGTTGGCTCTCTACAGTGGGCATAATAATAGCCGGCATTGGCGCGTTTATGATGCTGTTCTTCTACAACAGAAAGACAAAGAACCCGTTAAAGCGCGTAGTATCGGGACTGAGTCAGCTCTATAACGTGACTAGTTATATAGGCGACACGCTGAGCTACGTCAGAATACTCGCCCTCGGACTCGCAGGCGGCGCAATGGGAATGGTATTCAACCTCATGGGCTCCATGGTGTTCAACGCATTCTCCGGGCTCGGCGCAGTGGGCGTGATCATAGGCATTGTGATTGCCGCACCCCTGCTTGTGGCATTGCACGCATTCAGTCTTTTCATCAACGCTCTCGGTGCTTATGTGCACACGGCGAGACTGCAGTTTGTCGAATATTTCGGCAAGTTCTATGAGGGCAACGGCAAACCCTTTAAGCCGCTCTCTTACAACACAAAATACATCAGCATAAAGCGCTGACAAAATAGCTTATCCCCTTTCTAACCAAAGGGCATGTATATAAGAAATAATTTCCAATTGTTAGGAGGACAAAATGACTACCTTATTCGAAGCAGCCGCAGAAGCACCCGGCGTATTGGCGCAGACCAACTGGCCCCTCGTTCTCACCGTCCTGGCGGCGGTCATAGCACCGTTGCTGTCTGGCATAGGTTCGGCGATAGGCGTAGGCCGTGCAGGTCAGGCGGCATCAGGCGTAGTTGCGGAGCAGCCGGAGCGTTTCGGTAACTGCATGGTATTGCAGCTTCTGCCCGGTTCACAGGGCATTTACGGACTGGCTATCTCGATCCTCATGCTTGTTACACGCGGTATCATGGGCGGCGAACTTCCCGACATGGCAGGCGCATTCAGCCTCGTATTCGCAGGTCTGATGATTGGCGTAGGCGGCCTCGTATCTGCCATATTCCAAGCAAAGGTCGCAGTTTCGGGTATAAATATGCTCGCAAAGCGCGCGGACGGCTTTGGTAACGCCATGATGCTCACGCTGATGGTTGAGACCTACGCGCTGTTTGCCTTCCTCGTTTCACTGTTTATCGTTATAGCGTAATTGACGTAATTGGAGAGAATTATGGCAAACGAAGTCGCAAGCGGACTCGACGCTCTCGTTGAGAGAATACTCAGCGACGCTAAGAATGATGCAGATAATACGATGGATGCCGCGGCCAAAGAAGCGGCGGCTATAGCCGCGCGCGCAGAACAGGCAGCAGAGGGCATAAAGCTCGATTACAAGAGGCGCGCGCATGAGGCCGTCGACTCAATAATCGAGAGGAGCACCACAAATGCACAGCTCGAGGGCAGAAAGCTTACGCTGACATATAAGCGCGGGCTTTTGGACGAGGCGTTTTCGCTTGCCTACGAGCGCCTTTGCAAGCTTACGGGTGACGAGCGCAAAAAGCTCTTAAGGTCTCTCGCCATAAGAGAGGCAAACGGCGGCGAGACCGTCTCACCGTCGAAGGCGGACAAAGAGCTCATTGGAGCGCTTCTTCCCGAGATCAATACAGAGCTCGAGCGTGCAGGCAAAGCGCCGTTGGTGCTTTCAAAGGAGACCGCAGACATTGACGGCGGCTTTCTTCTCATCGCAAAGGGTTATGTTAAGAGCTGCTCGTTTGAGGCACTTTTAGCGGAGACGCGCAGTGCCGAGGAATCAAATGTCGCCGCCAGACTGTTCGTATAGTACGGCGGACACGGAGGACAACAATGCCACAGGACAGCAATATATACGCGGTCGCGAGGATCCGAAACCTCGAAAAGGGGCTTTTGGGCATGGAACGACTGCGCAGAATGGCAGGGGCGACGCTCACGGAGGCTATGAGGCTTTTGTGCGAATCAGGCTACGGCAACACGGCTGAAGCGAGCTCGGAAAAGCTTGAGGAGATGATAGCCTGCGAGCTGGGGCGTGCCTATGACGATGTCGAGGCGCTGACACCCGATAAGGCGTTGACGGATGTGTTCCTTTTAAAGAACGACATACTCGCACTGAAACTGCTCATAAAGCTTCGCGCATTGGGCTCGCCGCTTACCGGTACGGGTGCACACAGGGGCGTTTACAAATACTCCGAGCTTATCGCTATGGTGGAGGCGGGAGAATATGCCGCCTTGCCCGAAGTCATACGCCGCGCGCTCAACGAGCTTGAATTGAGGCTCGCATTAAAAGTCGAGCCGCGCGAGATATCCGTGAAGCTCGACCGTGCGTACTGCGAATACGCGCTTTCTTTCCCGAACGATGTCGTTCGCGAATACTTCAAAATATTCTGCGATTATACAAACCTCATTACTACACTGAGGCTCAAGGACAACGGACAAAACCTCGATGCACTTGAGAATTCTCTGCTGTGCGCGGGCGATATACCGCTTTCTCATTTTATTAAATACTACGGTCAGCCTGCGGAGGCAATAGTCCGCTCAATGGATTTCTCTCCTGCACGCGATATGCTCATGGGCGCAATTGCCGACTATATGCGCGACGGCTCCATAGCGGTAATAGAGCGCGACCGCGACGACAGGCTTATGAAGCTTCTCTCAGACCTGCGCTGGGATTCCGAATCCGTCTATCCCGTGATTGGCTACCTGCTCGCAAGGGAAGCCGAGGCGAGAGCTGTAAGGCTCGTCATCACGCTGAAGCGCACGGGCTTCGGTGAGGAGACAATAACCGAAAGGCTTAGGGAATTATATGTCAGATAAAGGCAACATAGCTATCATAGGCGACCGCGATTCCGTACTGCTGTTTAAGGCGATAGGGCTTTCTGTGTATCCCGAGTCGGATGCCGCCGCCGCTTCAAGGCTCATAGCCCGACTTGCCCGAGAGGGCTGTAAGGTCATATTTTTAACCGAGCCGCTGTTCCTCTCCTGCGCCGAAACCATAGAGAAGTACAGGGAACAGGCTTACCCTGCCATAATACCCGTGCCCGACAGCAACGGCTCGTCCGGCGCGGCAATGGCAAGCATCAAATCAAACGTAGAAAAGGCGATTGGCGCTGATATACTGTTTTCGGAGGATGAATAAATGTCGGAAGGTACCATTATAAAGGTTTCCGGTCCGCTTATCGTAGCAAGCGGAATGGCGGATGTGCAGATGTACGACGTGGTGCGTGTTTCAGAAAAGCAGCTCATAGGTGAAGTAATAGAGCTGCGCGGAGACAAGGCGTCAATTCAGGTATACGAAGAAACCGGCGGAATAGGCCCGGGAGAATCGGTCGTCTCTACGGGCGTACCACTCTCTGTCGAGCTCGCCCCCGGACTTATAGAGTCTATTTACGACGGCATACAGAGACCCCTCAACGAGATTCGTGCGCTTGCGGGTGACCGCATCACAAGGGGTATCACCGTCACATCACTCGACCACGAAAAGCTTTGGGACTTCGTTCCGACGGCTAAAGTGGGTGATAAGCTGACTGCAGGCGACGTGTTCGGTACTGTCCGCGAGACAGAAGCCGTGCTTCACAAGATTATGCTCCCGCCTAAGACAGAGGGCGAGCTCGTCTGGATATACGAAGGTCAGGCTAACATAGACAAGCCCATAGCTCGCATAAAGCGTGCAGACGGCACGGAGCTCGAACTTACGATGCTTCAGAGGTGGCCCGTAAGGCGAGGCAGACCCTATAGTAAAAAGCTCCCGCCCAAGGCTCCCATGGTAACGGGTCAGCGCGTCATAGATACGCTTTTCCCGATAGCAAAGGGCGGCGTTGCGGCTGTACCCGGCCCGTTCGGAAGCGGCAAGACGGTCGTACAGCATCAGCTCGCAAAGTGGGCGGACGCCGACATAATCGTATACGTGGGTTGCGGCGAGCGCGGCAACGAGATGACCGACGTTCTTATGGAGTTCCCGGAATTGAACGACCCGCGCACGGGGCTTTCGCTCATGAAGCGCACGGTATTGATTGCAAATACATCGGATATGCCCGTTGCGGCGCGAGAGGCTTCAATTTACACGGGCATTACGATAGCCGAATATTTCAGAGATATGGGCTATCACGTAGCTATAATGGCTGATTCGACATCACGTTGGGCGGAAGCTCTGCGCGAAATGAGCGGCCGACTCGAGGAGATGCCCGGTGAGGAGGGTTATCCGGCATACCTCTCAAGCCGTCTTGCAGAGTTCTACGAACGCGCAGGCATGGTCGAGACGCTTTCGAGCGACAGGAGAACGGGCGCGATAACCGCTATCGGCGCAGTTTCTCCTCCCGGCGGCGACATATCCGAGCCGGTATCACAGGCGACCCTCAGAATAGTAAAGGTATTCTGGGGCTTATCAGCAAAGCTCGCATATGCACGTCACTTCCCGGCTATAGACTGGCTGCAGAGCTATTCGCTGTACACAGACAGGCTTCAGCCGTGGTTCGAGGACAATGTCGCTGAGAGCTGGACATCGCTCGTGTCCGAAACGATGCGCCTGCTCCAACAGGAGGCAGAACTTGACGAGATAGTAAGGCTCGTCGGTATAGACGCGCTTAGCTTCAGAGACAGGCTCACGCTCGAAGCTTCCCGCTCCATAAGAGAGGACTACCTCCATCAAAACGCATTCCACGAGATCGATACATACTCATCGCTCAAGAAGCAGCACATGCTCCTTGACCTGATACTCTCCTACTACCACGAGGGTCTCAAGGCGCTCGACGCCGAAGTTCCCTTCTCAAGCATAATCTCTATGCCGGTTCGCGAGCAGATAGGCCGTTTCAAATACGTACCCGAATCTGAAGCGCAGGAGCGTTACTCACAGATTTACAGCCGGCTCCAGAAAGAGCTCCGCGAAATGGTCGGCGACGACGAATAAGGAGGCAATATGCGCAAGGAATATCGCACAATTAAAGAGGTCGTAGGACCGTTGATGATGGTCGAGAACGTCGAAGGCGTCAAGTACGACGAAATAGTCGAGATCGAACAGGCAAACGGCGAGATCCGTCACGGCAAAGTTCTTGAGATACACAACGACAAAGCGCTTCTCCAGCTCTTTGAGGGTTCACAGGGGCTCAGGATAACCGATTCAAAGGCGCGTTTCCTGGGTCGAAGCATCGAGCTAAGCGTCGCTCCCGATATGCTGGGTCGAGTATTTGACGGTATGGGCAGACCCAACGACGGCGGCCCCGAGCTTATCGCACAGAAGCACATGGACATAAACGGCGCTCCCATCAACCCGGCCGCAAGGGACTACCCCAGCGAGTTCATACAGACCGGCATTTCCGCCATCGACGGACTTAACACGCTCGTCAGAGGCCAGAAGCTTCCCGTTTTCTCGGGTTCCGGTCTTCCCCATGCAAACCTCGCCGCACAGATAGCGAGGCAGGCAAAGGTTCGCGGCACAGACGACCCCTTCGCCGTAGTATTTGCCGCAGTCGGTATCACGTTTGAGGAGGCGGACTTCTTCATTAACGACTTCCGCGAGACGGGCGCTATCGACAGGACGGTCACATTTGTAAACCTCGCAAACGACCCGGCTATCGAGCGTATCGCAACTCCACGAATGGCTATCACCGCCGCAGAATATCTCGCATACGACTTGGGTATGCATGTGCTCGTTATAATCACGGATATCACAAACTACGCAGAGGCGCTCCGAGAGGTTTCCGCCGCGCGTAAAGAGGTTCCCGGCCGCAGAGGCTATCCCGGTTATCTGTACACCGACCTTGCGACAATGTACGAGCGTGCAGGCAGGATAAAGGGACGTTCGGGTTCCATCACGATGATACCTATACTCTCCATGCCCGAGGACGACCTTACCCACCCCATACCCGACCTTACGGGCTATATAACAGAAGGTCAGATAATACTCTCGCGCGAGCTGAACAGAAAGGGTATAACACCTCCCATAAACGTTCTGCCTTCGCTGAGCCGCCTTAAAGACAAAGGTATAGGTCGAGGCAAGACCCGTGAAGATCACGCAGACACGATGAACCAGCTCTTCTCGGCTTATTCCAGAGGCAAGGAGGCAAAGGAGCTCGCTGTCATCTTGGGCGATGCGGCTCTGAGCGACGTCGATAAGCTGTATGCGCAGTTTGCGGATATGTTTGAGAGGGAGTACGTAAATCAAGGTTTCTACGGAAACCGCAGTATAGAGGAGACTCTCGACATTGGCTGGAAGCTGCTTTCGATACTGCCCAAGAGCGAGCTTAAGCGTATAAGGGACGAGTATATAGAGAAATACCTGCCCACACAGGAGCAATAGTCCGAGAGGAGTGACACATGGCAACACTCAATGTAAAGCCGACTCGCATGGAGCTTTCCAATCTTAAAAAGCGTCGTGCGGTTGCGATAAGAGGACATAAGCTTATGAAGGACAAGCGCGACGAGATGGTGCGCCGCTTTATAGGCTATGTCAAAAAGAATAAGGAGCTGAGGGAGAGGGCTGAAAAACAGCTCTCCGAGGCGATGCGTGCATTCGTGCTTGCCAGAGCATCCATGACGGCCGAGGAGGTCGAGGAAGCGCTCGTCTATCCCGCTCGTCCCGCAGAAGTATCCTCCCGCATTGCCCATGTGCTTTCGATAGAGGTGCCTAAGCTCGAGCTTACTACTACAGGCGATTTTTCGTATCCTTACGGCTTTGCGACCACGAGTGCACAGCTTGACGGAGCTGTAAGGGCGCTTGCGGAGCTGCTTCCGCTTCTAATCGAGCTTGCGGAGATAGAAAAGACCTGCAACAGGCTGGCAGACGAGATAGAAAAGACCCGCCGCCGCGTAAATGCGCTCGAATACGTAATGATACCGCAGTTTGACGAGACGATACACCGCATTTCCATGAAGCTCGACGAAAACGAGAGAGGCAATCTCACGAGGCTCATGAAAACCAAAGAAATGTTACAGAATAAGTAGAATAAACACAACAAAAACGCACGGCTGTGCGTTTTTGTTGTGTTTCCGTGCGTTTCCATGCTTTATTCGTGCGTTTACTGGTAATATTTATAATAAGTAACGGTGGAGCAGGGCAATAAATCACAATCAAGTGTAATCACGGCGCCAAAGCACCAAATCTACAAGTCCTTCCGCTTCACTTCACCAAGATCGTATTCACGACTATCATTGCCGCAAATATCGCGACGCCGACCACTGATATGAGTATACCCTTAGGCGCCTTATTGCCCTTCTGCACACTGAATAATGAAAATACCGCACCGGCTATACTGAGTACCGCAGGTATCAAAATCGCAACAGGCTTAGTCAACGTCGCATTCCCATTCGCATTCATAGCAATCTGTATAATAACAGTCTCCGGCAAAACGAAATAAGATACGATCGTAAGTACAACTGAAATCACGATAAGTGCAATTGCCCACTTTTTCTGCTGTGACATAATTTATCCCCCAAACGCTTTTTAGGTATTATATCACCACACAGGCACACAGTCGCATAGTTTTTCCGCTTTATCGAATAATTCGGTATTATGGGATGCGAGCGAGGGAACACTCAACATACGCATTGTTACATAACCGTTAGTCTGTTATAATATATTAAACCCATCATCAGTATTGGAGAAAGCTATGGAAGCACCGGCGTACTACAAGCCTTTGACAGAGAAGATAATAAACGTTTGCGGCACCGAATGGGGCGCTACAAAGAAAGCCATGCGCGAGGCGATGCGGCATGAGGCATTTGCGGATGCTGTAGCTAAATACAAACAGACAAAGCGGGTGACGGCCGAGAGCATACTGAAGCTGTGCAAACCCGTCATGAACAGGCTTTCTATCGAACCCGAGCAAGGCTGGCTGAGCTACATATACGACTATCTGGCAAGTGGGCTGTTTTTTGACGAGGGATTCACAGAGACCGCTCGAAGGCCGGCCGTGGGCTTCTTTGTCACGGTGTACGAGTGGTTCTTAGGGCTTGAGGATAAAAAGGATTTCGATCTGCTGACCGATGTTATCGAGCTTGACGATGAAGAAATAGCTTCAAGCGACATAACCGAGCAGTACAGGCAGTTTAAGGCGGCGGTCGCGGACAGTCACTATATCGCACTCATGCGCATAGGCCGTGAGATAAAGAGCTTCGACCCGGCTTCCCATACGATAGGTGTACACAACGTAGCGGTGCATACCGCAAGGCTTGCAAAAAAAGCCGGTCTCCCCGTGGATGTGGCACTCGTCAGTGCGTCTGCGCTTTCGCACGACATAGGCAAATTCGGTTGCAGGGGCAAGGACGCCAAACGCATACCGTTCTTACATTATTATTATACTTGGCAGTGGCTCACCGACTGCGGAATGCCCACGATAGCGCATATAGCGGCAAATCACTCGACATGGGACCTCGAGTTTGAGAATCTTCAGATAGAGTCGCTCATACTCATCTATTCAGACTTCAGAGTAAGAGGCCTTAGAGACGAAAACGGCATAGAGCGCGTAGCGATATACACGCTCAACGAGGCGTACCAAGTCATATTCGACAAGCTCTACGACATGACGCAGGAGAAGGCGAAGCGTTACAAGACCGTCTACGCAAAGCTCCGCGATTTCGAGAGGTTTTTAAACAGCCACGGCGTAACGGGCAAGCTCGACACCGATGAACTTTGCGAGCAGGATACGAGGGACTTTGCACTGCTCACCAGAGAGGAATCGCTCGATGCGCTGAGAGACCTCACATTCGAAAACAGCATAACGCTCATGCATACGCTCGCAAAGAATGAATCGTTCTCCGAGCTGCTCGAGCAGGCCCGAAGCGAGAAGAATCTGCACAAAATAAGGACTTATCTCACTCTGTTTGAGGAGTACAGCACATACATGACGCGAGACAGCAAGCTGAGAACGCTTAGCTTTCTGTATGAGCTTCTCATGCACAGGGAGGGCGACGTAAGGCGAAATGCGGCGCGCATTATGGGCCAGATACTCGCAAACAGCGGCCCCAAGTACCGAAAGGAGCTTCCCGACGGCGTAAGAAACAAAGAGATAACCGCACCCACGGTAATGGCCCTGCTCGAAGAGTCCACGAGGCTTTGGGACGAGTATATAGGACTTTGTCTGCACCCCGACGTGAAGATATCCGCAAAGCACGCCCAGAGAATTGCCAATTCGCTGAAAATAGTCACGCAGAGCCTGTTTAAGAGCTGCGATCCGCAGGAGGCCAGACACTATCTTTCGCCGCTCTACACGAGGCTTACTAAATATTCCTCGGGAAATGACAGATTTGTGTTAGTCGATTCTATACTGCAGGTGCCGTTTGAACTGCTCCGTCCCAGCGAGCTTACGACGATTCTCACCACGCTGAGACACGCGCTAAACGGCGGCGACGATATGCTGACGATTGCGGTACTCAGGTGCATAGAGAAGTGCAAGGGCGTGCCGTATGCCGTGCCGTATGCGTTGGATGTGCTCGACGAGCTCGACACAAACAGTCCTGCGGTGCTCTACATGAGTAAAAAGGTGCGCACGGAGCTTATGGGCGGTGAAGAGCCCGTACCGGAAGAGATATCCGAAATTTATCTCAGCAACCTCAAAAACGCTGTCCATTGGACGATAAAGAAAGTACAGATAGACGAACTCTGTGTCTATGCCGCGAAGCATAAAGAGAACGCATTTCACATAGCGCTTCACCTGTCAAACCTGCTCTGTGTCAGTGAGCATCTGCCCGTGAGGGAGCACGCAGGAAGGTCGCTTGTAAATATCGCAAACATGCTCAAGGTCGAGGAGTGCAACGAAATAGTCGTCGACCTGCTACGAGAGCTTGAAATAGGTCAGGGCGAGGTAGCGAGGTTCATTTCTCCGTGCGTGGGCAGGCTCATTTGCAGGCTTCCCAAGAAAGAGTACGACGAGTGCATAGACGAGCTCGATATGCTCGTAAGGGGCGCAAACGTACACTCGGCTTGTACGGCGCTTCAGACGCTCAGCGTAGTGCTCTACACACACGCAATAAACGACGGCGCAGCATTTGACCCGGAGGCTGCAAGCAGGATAATAGGGCTTATATTCACAGGCATCGCCCACTATGACGACACTATACACAGCGTAGCTTTGGCCGTGCTTTGCAGGGACTTCTTTGAAAACAGCTTTGTGCCCGAGGAAGCCAAGAGAAGGCTCTTGCCGGTAATCGCCAAAAAGCTCGGCACACTCCTTGCCGAGCACAGGGATGACAAGCTCGTATTCTTCAACCGCGCGGCGATGCTCAACTACCTGTATCGCTTTGTCACGCGGAGCGAAGTGAACTTCGGAAATTTTGCATTCTCCCGTGAGAAGCCGGCAGCATTCTTCCCCGGTACATTCGACCCTTTCTCCTCGGGACACAAGCAGATTGTGCAGGAGATAAGGGACAGGGGCTTTGAAGTGTACCTCGCGGTGGACGAATTCTCATGGAGCAAGCGCACATTGCCGCACAGGCTGAGAAGGCAGATAGTCAGTATGTCTACTGCGGACTCGATGGACGTATTCGTTTTCCCGGAGACGATACCCATAAACATAGCCAATCCGCTCGATTTGAAACGGCTGATATCGCTTTTCCCGAACAGGGAGGTCTATATCGTCGCAGGCAGTGACGTGATCAAAAACGCCTCCGCATACAGGCAGAGCATCGCAGGTGGAGCGGCGGAATACAACCACATAGTGTTCCTACGGGATGAGGATGGAACGGACGATTCGGGTATCAAGCTCGAAAGTCTTATACGGGGCAAGCTTTTGACGCTTTCGCTCCCTGCGTACTACGAAAGCGTCAGCTCTACGAGAATAAGGGAGTACATAGACAAGAATCTCGACATATCGATGCTTATCGACCCCGTAGTGCAGGAGTTTATCTACTCACACGGGCTGTATCTGCGCTCCGAACAGCTAAAGCGCGTATCTTCGCCCGAGGAGCTGTATTTTGTAAACTATTACGGTGAGGATATAGCTTCGGGTGTTGCCCCCGCAGATGAGCAGGCGGCGGCGCTTTCCGGCACAAAGAGGCTTTCGCTTCTAAAGAATACTTCAAACGGTGCTTGCATTGGCTTTGCGCTCGGCAAATCGCTCAGGGCGGCAGACATATACGGCGAGCTTCTCGACCTCGATTCCGCAGAGAAGGTCAGAGATGCGGTATCCGGCAAGGTGCTGCTCCTTGAGGGCGTGACACTTCTTGGCGATGCGACGCGTGAGGAGAGGCTCATGCTCGCGACAGAGCTGCTTGCGCGCTCGCTCTCCGACGACCACACTTATGCGATTTACAGATCGCGGGGCGACACCGCGCTCGAGGCTTTGCTCCCCGAGCTTGGCTTCATAGCGCTTTGCAACGGCGTGTACTGCGTGGATATGAGGTCGCCCGTTGTACTTATACAGGATGTAATGGACACGATAAAGCCGCACCTTGCCTCCGAAACGGCTGTGCAGGAGGCGGTGAGCAGTGCCAGAAGCGGGCTCAGGCGCTCGCTATGCGGGCTTTTCCCCGGAGTATTGCTCATGTGCTTCTCGACGGATATGCTCAATCATGCGCTCGTAAGGCGCATAAGGAATATAGGCGGAGTGGAATCGAATAAACCCGGCGACGGACTTTCCGATGCGCTGTGCGTGCCGTACGGCAGGTTGCTCAACGGCATGATAGTGCCCAATGTCGTAACGAAGGCGCTCCACATAGACAAGGTATTTTTCTCGGACGTGACAGGCTTCAGCATAAGGGAGACCCACGGCTATTCGGCGCTCAAAAACCAGGTTATGATGCTGAACTCGTTCAACAGGCCGTTGCTTATGGTTGACGACATAATGCACAACGGCTACAGATTCGACAGGCTAAAGCCGCTCATAAAAGACGCAGGGATTGAAATACAAGGCGTCGTTGTGGGCATACTGTCGGGTAGGGGCAAGGATATTATGCGCGCACAGGGGACGGATGTGCAATGCGAATACTTCATACCGAATCTGCGCTATTGGTTCACAGAGAGCTTGCAATATCCGTTTATAGGCGGCGACTGCATAGATGTACCGAGCGAGGAAAGTTCGCTCCCGCAGGCGATAAACCTTATAATGCCCTATACATGGCCGAGGTACATAGCGCGTTCGGGCGAAAAGGCTATAATTAACTTCTCAAGGACGGCGCTCGAGAATACTCTTCGTATACTCAGGGCGCTCGAAAGCAGACATCAAGCGCAGCTTGGCACGGCACTGACCATAAGGCGGCTCGGCGAAGCGCTTTACATACCCATGCTGCCTTACAAAGGGGCATGCTTGATATACGACAAGAATAAGGCGGCATCCGACTGTGTCAGCGAGGACATAGAACAGCTTTTGAGGCTGTCGCCGAGCGAGGAATAAGCGTGAAATTCTACGACTACAGAGGGATTTGTCTGTATTGTGCGGACAATTCCGTAAATATCCCAAAGAATGCGCATGAGGTAAACGAGTCCTTCTCCCCCATTGCGATACTCATAAACAGGGACCCGATGAACTCTCGAAGCGTATTTCCCGTCCTTAGCGGCGGCGAGGTGTACGAAAGCGAGGGCGTGGGGCTTTTTTTGCCATGCGCACATGAGAGCGATTTGCCCCGAAGTGTACTCGATATAGTCGCGTCGGGCGAGGCTTTCTGTGTAAACACCGCATTCCCACTGGTTTTCGACGGGCTATCCGCATTGAGGCAGGATAAAAAGCGTTTCACACTAACGCTCGTAGGCTTGGGAGATGTCGGAGCTACTGTGTTGCTTGGACTTAAGCTGCTTGGAAGCGACATAGACAGCATAAGGATATACGACCCTAACGAGGCGCTCTGTGCGCGCTATGAGGCGGAGTTCAACCAGATACTCCCGATGTATTCCGATGTCCCAAAAGTCGAGATAGCCGACAGATCGAAACTCTTTGACTGCGACGCATTTTTATTCACAGCCTCCGTCGGTGTACCCCCTGTGACCGAAAACATTCCCGACGTTCGCATGTTTCAGTACGCACGCAACAGGGCTATGCTTAAAAGATATGCCATCGAAGCGAGGGAGAGCGGTTTCTCAGGGCTCTTTGCGCAGATTTCCGACCCCGTCGATCACTTGAGCCGCGCCGTGTTTACAGACTCAAACACGGCAAGTGACGGCACAATGGATTTTCTCGGGCTTCTTCCGGAGCAGATTCAGGGCTATGGACTCGGCGTAATGCGCGCCCGAGCGGAATATACAGCGGATAAAATCGGCGTGGATCGCCGCGATATACGAGTGTACGGACCCCACGGAAACGGGCTTATAGTTGCAAATTCGCCCAACGAGAACTATGACGACGACATCTCGCTCGCACTTACCGAGGCGGCGAGGACTGCAAACCTCAGAGTGAGGGAATTGGGCTTCAAGCCGTACATCGCCCCCGGAATATCGAGCGCCTGCGTGAGCATACTAAAGACGCTGAGAGGACAATGGCATTGGAGCGCCGTACCTATGGGCGGCGCATATATGGGCTGTGAATCGCGCTTTACGCATTCGGGTATCGAGATAAGGCGCGAGAAACTATCTCCAAAACTTACAGAGCGGCTGACCGAGACATTTGACACACTTAGGAGGTTTGACTACAGATGAGCGACCTGGTTGTGCTGTTTAACAGGCTTACACCGAGACTCGAGGGAGTACTGGCACATGCGCTTAGCGGCAGGGTGCACAGGCTCCTTTCACTAAACCGACTTGCGGAAACCGACATAAGAGGCAGCAAAGTCGTGTTTGCGCTGTGTGTGGGCGAGTACGGGCTCGATTCCGACATAGTCAAATTGCTTCTGCATTTGAGGAAGCACCCCGATTGCATGGATAACTGTGTCGCCGTAATGCTCATAGATGGGACTGTTGAGCTTTATACAAAGCACCTCGCGCAGATGTTTACGCTTGCCGCAAACTCCGCAGGCTGTTTCTTCCCCGGGAAGCCCTTAGTCGAGGCTACGGGCTCACTGGCTAACCTCACGATAATGTCAAAACGGCTGAATATGAGCCTCGAGGACACGTATCTATATAAAGCGAGGGAGCTTGTCGACAGGCTATTGGATTTTTCCGCGCCGTCATACGAAAACCCGAAAATGCTGCTGCTCCACGCCTCGGAGAAGCGCACTTCCAACACACTGGATATTTCCTCGGAAATATGCGCGCGCATCGGGCAAAAGTATACTATAAAAGAGATATCGCTCCGAAACGGTCAGGTGCACGACTGCAGAGGCTGTTCATACAAGACCTGCTCGCACTTTGGCACAACAAACGAGTGTTTTTACGGAGGAAGCATAGTTGAAGAAGTTTTCCCCGCACTCATCGAGGCAAATGTGCTCATGCTGCTCTGTCCAAACTATAACGACTCTGTCAGCGCAAACATAATGGCCTTCATCAACAGACTTACATCGCTTTTGATCAAAAACACATTTTTCGATACGCTGCTTTACAGCGTCGTAGTCTCGGGCTACAGCGGAAGCGACATAGTTGCTCAACAGGTCGCAGGCGCAATGTGTCTCAATAAGACCTTCATGCTTCCTCCGAGATTCGTACTCATGCAGACGGCAAACGACCCCGGCACGGCAATGCGCGCACAAGGCATAACCGAACGCATAGACAATATGGCGAACAGAATGCTAAGCTTTGCCAAGTAGCGGCGCTTCACTGCGCGTATTCGTGGTATAATATTACAATAAAGGCATTACGGAGGATTAACCGACAGATGAAAAACGGCTTTATCAAGGTTGCGGCTGCTACGCCACGCATAAAGGTGGCAGATTGCGACCACAACGCCGAAAAAATAATCGAGCTGAGCTACGAGGCGTCCGCACGGGGCGTAAGGCTCATAGCATTCCCCGAGCTTTGCATCACCGGCTATACCTGCGGAGATTTATTTACCCAGACGGCGCTCATCGACGGTGCATTAAATGCACTGGGCAATATAATATGTGCGACATCAAATCTCGATACGGTTATCGCTGTGGGATTGCCCATGTACCATAAGAACAAGCTCTACAACTGTGCGGCGGTAATCCATCACGGCAGGCTTTTGGGTGTCATACCCAAGAGCAACATACCCAATTACGGCGAGTTTTACGAGAAACGGCACTTTGCATCGGGACAGGCTGTCGACGGGCGGATCTCACCTTTCGGCTACGGCGTCAGATTCGGCTCAAAACAGCTCTTTACCTGCGTTAAAATGCCCGAATTCTGCTTCGGTGTCGAGATATGTGAGGACATGTGGGTCCCCAACTCGCCATCTGTAGAGCTCGCACGCGAGGGTGCGGTTATAATGCTCAATCTCTCTGCCAGCAACGAGGTCATAGGCAAAGCCGAATACAGGCGGACGCTCGTAAAATCGATTTCGGGAAGGCTTACCTGCGGCTATGTGTACGCAGATGCAGGCTGTGGCGAATCGACTACCGACCTGGTGTTTTCCGGACACAACATAATCGCTCAGGACGGCGCGATACTCTGTGAGACAAAGCTGTTCAGCAGCGAGCTGCTCATAGGCGACATAGATACAGAAAGGCTTTTGCACGAACGCAGGCGCATGAATTCCTTTCCCGACGCAAACGGCGATTATGCGCTGAACGAGTTTGATATGGAGCTTATTCCCTGTAAGCCCGAACACCCCGTAGATGCACACCCGTTTGTGCCGTCCGATGAAAACCTGAGGGCTGAGCGCTGTGACCTGATACTCAAGATGCAGGCGACCGGGCTTGCCACGAGACTGTGCGCGGCGCACACAAATCACGCCGTCATAGGCATTTCGGGCGGTCTGGATTCTACCCTCGCTCTGCTCGTCACCGTTCGCGCGTTTGATATGCTCAAGCTCGACAAAAAGCAGATAATAGCACTCACTATGCCCTGTTTCGGTACGACAATGAGGACTCTCAACAACGCGAGGGAGCTTTGCGCTTCGCTGGGAGTATCCCTGCACGAGATAAATATCGCCGATTCTGTAAGACAGCACTTTATCGACATAGGCCATGACGAGAGTGTACACGACACGACTTACGAAAACTCTCAGGCGAGGGAACGTACCCAGGTGCTTATGGACACCGCAAACGCAGTTAACGGGCTCGTAATAGGTACGGGTGATTTGTCCGAGCTTGCGCTCGGCTGGGCGACCTACAACGGTGACCACATGTCAATGTACGGCGTTAACGCCTCCGTGCCTAAGACACTCGTGCGTTACCTCGTAGAATACGTCGCAAAAACGAGCGATGAAAAACTCTCCGCCACGCTGTACGACGTGCTTGCAACTCCCGTAAGCCCCGAGCTTCTGCCCGCAAAGGACGGCGAAATCAGTCAAGTAACCGAGGATATAGTCGGTCCCTACGAGCTTCACGACTTCTATCTGTACTACATGCTCCGCTGGGGCTTCACGCCCGAAAAGATACTCATGCTCGCAAAGGCGGCGTTTGCGGACCACTATACAGAGGCATACATCAAAAAGTGGCTCAGGACATTCTATACGCGCTTCTTCACACAGCAATTCAAGCGCTCCTGTATGCCCGACGGTCCCAAAATCGGCTCGGTAACGCTCTCACCCCGGGGCGATTGGCGTATGCCCAGCGACGCCTCCTCTGCACTTTGGCTCAAGTGGTGCGAGGAAAACTGTTAATCAAACCGCATATAAACAGCACAAATACCCAAGCCTCGACGTCATAAAATGTCGGGGCTTGTCGTTTGAACTCGATTGCTATACTTATATGTTTAAATTTTACGGTTAACAAATCTTACAAATGCCAAAAAGTATTTGGGCGTACACATTTTATTCATAATTGAATAGTATATCAAAACTGCTCACTTCTTTTTCCACATAAATAACCCCGAATACACCCAAAAGGTGCATAACCTTGTGGATAAGGTGGAAAACCATATGCACAATATACATATTTCATATGCTTCAGCTCATATATTTAGAGTTGGGCAGCTTGTAAATTAGTTTCTTCACCTGAAAAATCATGCTGTTTTCAGACTGTTGGACGTTCTTATTGCGCCGAGAAGTACATACAATGTAGCAATATCATCATGTTCGGAGGGCGTTATGGAGCTTATTCAAAAAGAGCTTAATATAGAGCGAATCGTACTGTCGGAGAATGCACAGGTGCAGGTAGCCGGAGACGTGCCCGTGCTCGAAGGGCGTTCCGCACGAAGTATAATCGACGCTTCCGCATCGGTTGCGGTACAAAACGCCGAGCTTATCGGCGACAGCCTTAAAATCGTGGGAACTGTCAAAATCGATGCCGTATGCGCCGACGGTCAGAACGAATACTTCTCGTTTACCTCGTCCGCGCCGCTTATGCATACGATGCCTTACCGTGAGCTCACGCCCACATCCAGAATCAATGTGCGTCCTACGGTACAGAGTTTTATCATCAGACCGGGCGACTCCGTGTTGAGCTTTGATGCGACGATAGAACTCGTATGCACGGCGACGGATTCCGCACCCATACACGTACTATCCGCAATTTGCGGCATCGACGACATGGAGTGCAAGTGTCAAAAGCTGAAGCTCGCCTCACGCACTCATATAGGCACGGGCAGGCTGAGACTGCGCGAGGAACTCGAGGCAAAGGGCATAAACGCCATTATGGCCTCAAACGGCTATGCAATATGTGATTCAGTTATTTGCTCCGCAGACGGAGCGCAGGTCAAGGGCAGAATCGTGGTAAGCGCACTTGCCTCAGACAAGGACTCGAGGCTTTCCCAGCTTACCGAGGAAATCGGGTTCGACGAACTGATTCCCGTACAGACATTCACGCATAGTCCCGTGGCGACCGCCGAGCTTGAAAGCATATCGATGCGTCCCCTGAGCGACGAATTCGGCCTTGTTTCCGTTGAGGCGATAATACTCATCGACATAGAGGAGAACAGCGAAAAGGAATGCGAGCTGCCCATCGATGCCTACTCGCCCACAGTCAGTTTCGACCCCAAACTCACGAAGCTCGACTTGCCGCTGCCCTGTGAGATGATAAGTGCGCGCCGCACAATTAAAGAACGTATAGCGCTCGTTGAAGGACTGCCCTCGCTCTCAAGGCCGGTATATGCTTCAGCAAAGCCGCTCGTGACCATGTCATACGCCGACGGCAACGACCTCACCATCGAAGGCGTACTCCTCACGCGGATAGTCTACGAGAGCGAAAGCGGCTCGGTATACTCCTTCATCGAGGACATTCCCTTTGTGGCGACCGTCGAATGCTCAAAATTCCCCTGCGAGCCTGTGGCAGCGGTCAACTGCTGTGCCAAGATAACCAATTCCGGCGAGCGGTGGGTTGAGGTCGTATTCACGATAGATATGCTCACAAAGCTCAACTGCGACGTTGAAATCGAGACGATTGTCGGCTTTGAAGAATGTCCCGACACCGTCTGCGAGCAGAAGGGCATACTCATATACGCCGCCCGTCCCGGCGACACCGTATTCGACATCGCAAAACATCTGCGAGTCCCTCAATCTCTCGTAAAGGAGTCCTGTCCCTCCAAGGATTCATTCGAGGGCAGCGAGAAGATAGTGGTATTTAAGGCGTAGTCACGCAAGGGTTTTTTTCAAGTGACTCCGTCCCTTGACCCCTTTCTGAGGGGCTCTGCCCCTCGGCCCCGGCAGGGCAGACCGCCCTGCACCTGTACAGACGTGGGATGAGGCGCAATGGTGACAAGTGAATTCGTGGTTATCGCAACTCTCCGATCGGATACTCCGTATCCGACCGGAGAGTTTTTTCCTTGACATGACAGCCGAGTTTGTCATCCGTTGCTGATTAAAAGCGTGAGAGGGTTTGCAGGAGAGGATAAACCAAAAAAGCCGATTCGATGTGAGCAAAAGCTGTGCAAGGGACGAGTACACCCCTGCGCAAGCAATGGGGCAATGGGATAAGCCCCAACCGGCAACCCCCAACCACTGAAGTCTAACTCCTCAACAAACCAAACCCACACAACGCATGACAAACAGCATAAACTCTCTTCTAAGCTCTGCTCAGAGGTCGAGCGCAACGATGCACACCACAGAAAAAGGAACCCCCACATCCGGAGATTCCTCTTTATACTAACCAATCGCTACTTATTGTTAATGGTTACACATTTGTTATATACCTTTACCTCAGCCTACCATTCTCAGGAACACATACAGCCGGCTCTGCGCTTCGTCATAGTCGAAATTGTCGCCGCAGGTGATGAGCGTTACGAACGTGCTTCTCGGCGAGGGTGTCACACCGAGGTTTACCTCAGAACGCGATATCTGAGTGTTTATCCACTCCATAATCGTTGCGTCATCGACTGATGAGAGCGTCTGGGTGTTGTAGAGCAATGTGGATGTCGGCTCGTCATGCGGCACTTCGTAAATCGAGAATACCTCCCACTTTGCATTGCGACCGAACAGATTTATCGTCCAAATGCGGTTTGAATACTCCTGGAGCGAGCTTGCATTGTTCTGAATCTCGTGGAGAGCGTGGAACATGGTGCCCGCCTGCCTCATGTTGTGGCCCGTTATCGGATTATTCTTGGCAAGCACATTGTAATAGCTGTAAATGCTGCCTGCGTTGGACTTGTTGCGATAAATATCGTGGTCGTTGTAGTACCAGTCTCTGCCATAGAGTATCGGATATTTGATATTTGTGTTGGGGACATTTATGAAGCCCACGACGTCGGGGTTGACGGAAAGCGCTGCTTCATAAGAATCCAATACGACGGCCTGGGGGTCACCGGTGACCTGCTCTATGGGTTTGATTGTGAACTGCGCAATCCTGTCGCCGCGGAGCAGATACTGCTTAATCTGTATGGCGGCATCTGCTCCCGTGTAACCGTTGACATTTCCTGCGAGAATGACTGCCGGGCTGTCGGACCTGCCGGTGTCGTTTGCCTCCTCCTCAAGCTGAGCGGCATCATCTGTAGTTATAGCGCCGTCTCCGTTGACATCACCGTGAATGACGACCGTTGCGTAATCCTTGTCGTCTACTTTTATAATAATCCCTGTCGCTACGGCCTTCGTCATATCAGCTTTGCCGGCGGCCTCTATCTTTACATTTGTCGTGCCGAGCATGTCAGACAAGAGCGAGAGTGCCGATGCCGTCGATGTTCCGGGTATGAAGCCCTCTATGAGATTGTTCTCATCGCCCGTGAGCACGGGTCTGAGCTGTGCGCCCCCGACTGTTGCGACCTCACCTGTTGCCGAAACGGTCACAAGCTTGCCGTCGCGGGTCATAAGTGCGTATGCGCCCTCGCCGTTATCCGTTACCATTGCGATGTTATTCTGCTCGGAAAGATTTGCATTTGCGGGGACGGATACTACACTGCCGTCCTTTTTTAATACGACTGTCGCCGCCTTTGCCGCAAGCACCTGCTTGACGTCTGCAAGCCCTTCTACCGCACAATAATCCGCGGTTGAAGTGCCATCAAGCGAGAATGCAGCAACTTTTGCGTCCTTCTGCAGTACCGCCACATGTGTAGCGCTCACTGAGACGCGAACGCCATTTTTGATTTCCTGCAGTGCGGTGTTGAGCTTGCCGAGATTCGATACGGATGTCGTGTTCGTAGTAACGTCATACGCCGTTTCCACGACGGACACACCGCCCTTAAGCGATACTATTGCAAGTATCGAGCCGTATGCATCGATGTCAAAAGCATTTGTTACTCCAGAGATATCCGGTGCGTCGGGGCCCGTTACAAACAGCTTGCCCTCGTTGTTGATTCCTGCGACGAAGCCTCCGCCTACGGCAATTTTGATTATTCCCGTCCACGCATCGAGCTCGTCATAACCCTCTGCGTAGGATGAGTGATATACATTGCCCTCGCCGTCGATACCGACAGTGAGCCCGTTCACGGACTCTATCGCAAGCAATGAATAACCTACCGTGGTTTTGCCCTCGGGGGATGTATGTATAATATCGGTAGCAAAAGCCGTTCCGTCGGTGTATTCGGTAACTGTGCCGTCTGTTGCGAGCGCCGCGATGGTGTCTCCGTAATACTCGATGTCTCCAAACAGCATGGGTTTCGAGAGCGTATGTGTGATTACCTGAGCATTATCGGTAGGCTTAGGTGTGCCGTCGAGGTTCTGCGGATCCTTGGGTTTGCAGGCTCCGACAAGCGTAAGCAGCATGACCAGCGCACACAGCGTACAGAGAATTTTCCTCATTTTGTTGTTACCTCCATTTGTGGTTCACTGTATGATACCACATCATTATACAACACTAACGTATATATTGGTAACTCGGTTTCATGTATTTGGTAAACAAGTTGTGAAGTCGGGGGTTGGTTGTAAAAATCGTGACATTTTTCCGCGACAAAAAGAAAATATTCCGTCAAACAGAAAAATATATTTTTTAAAAGCCGAAAAAATGGCTATAATTGGGGCAAAAGATGCTTGCATTCGAAACAGTCGGTGCTATAATAAAGTGTTCGCTTTGAGAACTACCTGCCGATGCGGCTGATATACCCTTACCCGGTATATATTCGGCGGGTCATATATATCAAAAATACCGAACAGAATTTAATGGAGGTGCAACAACCTATGGCTCGTATTTCCGGTGTCGATTTGCCCAGGGATAAGAGAATTGAAATTGGCCTTACCTACATCTACGGTATCGGCCGCACGACCGCTGACCAGATCCTCGCTTCTACAGGCGTAAACCCTGACACACGCGTTAGAGATCTTTCAGAGGATGACGTATCAAAGCTTAGAGATTATATCGACCACAACGTTAAGGTAGAGGGTGACCTCAGACGTGAGAATTCAATGAATATCAAGCGTCTCATAGAGATCGGCTGCTATCGCGGCGTTCGTCATCGTAAGGGACTCCCCGTACGTGGCCAGAGCACAAAGCAGAATGCCCGTACACGCAAGGGACCCAAGCGCACAATGGCTAACAAGAAGAAGTAAGGAGGATTGAAACATGGCAAAAGCTACAAAGCTCAAGAGAAACGCCGGTAAGAAGCGTCGTGAGCGCAAGAATATCGAAAACGGCGCAGCACATATTCGTTCTTCCTTCAACAACACCATGGTCACAGTGACCGACCTTAACGGAAACGCCATCTCTTGGTCTTCCGCAGGCGCTCTTGGTTTCCGTGGCTCGAAGAAGAGCACGCCCTTTGCTGCCCAGATGGTAGCAGAGACTGCTGCAAAGGCAGCAATGGAGCATGGCCTCAAGAACGTAGAAGTCTACGTAAAGGGCCCGGGTTCCGGACGTGAGGCTGCAATCCGTTCATTGCAGACCGCAGGTCTTCGTGTAAACATGATTAAGGACGTAACCCCCATACCTCATAACGGTTGCCGTCCGCCAAAGCGCAGAAGAGTTTAAGGAGGCAAACGACAATGGCAAGATATACAGAATCCGTTTGCAGACAGTGCCGCAGAGAAGGCACCAAGCTGTTTTTGAAGGGCAACCGCTGCTACACAGAAAAGTGCGCCGTCGACAAGCGTCATACAGTTCCGGGTCAGCACGGTCAGGCTCGTATGAAGAAACCCTCCGAGTACGGAATGCAGCTTCGCGAGAAGCAGAAGGTGCGCCGCACATACGGAGTTCTTGAGTCACAGTTCAAGAAGTACTATGACATGGCAGTCAATATGCGCGGAGTAACCGGTGACAACATGCTCCAGATCCTCGAGCGCAGACTTGACAACGTAGTTTACCGCCTTGGCTTCGGCGAAAGCCGCCCCATGGCTCGTCAACTCGTCGCACACGGTCACGTAACCGTTGACGGCAAGAAGGTAGATATAGCTTCCTATATCGTAACTCCCGGCCAGGTTATCTCTGTCAGGGACAATGCAAGGCAGTTTGCCAGCATTAAGCAGCTTCGCGAAGAAGGTTCTGCAAAGCCCATTCCCCAGTGGCTTGAGCTCGATGCAGAAAACCTCACAGGCAAAGTAGTAATGTTGCCCAAGCGCGAGGATATCGACTTCAGCGTTGAGGAGCATCTCATCGTTGAGTTCTACTCCAGGTAATTATAATTTTCCGCCCGTATTGATAGGACTTACTCAGAAAGGGGAGTGTATTGAATGTTCGAAATCGGAAGACCGAAAATTGAGTGCATAGAAATGACGGATACATTCGGCGTATTCGTAGCAGAGCCTCTGGAACGTGGTCTGGGCACCACACTGGGCAACTCACTTCGCCGTGTTCTTTTATCCTCGCTTCCCGGAGCGGCAGCTACATCCGTCCGCATTGACGGCGTACTGCACGAGTTCTCCACAGTCGAGGGCGTAAAAGAGGACGTTACCGAGATTATACTTAACATCAAGGAGCTTTGCCTCAGCATGTTTACCGACGAGTCCCGTACACTGCACATCGATGCAGTAGGCGAGTGCGAGGTAACAGCCGGCGACCTTATCCACGACGCAGACGTAGCAATCGTCAATCCCGACCTCCACATTGCCACAATAGGCAAGGGCGGCAGGCTCGTCATGGATATCGAAGTCGAAAAGGGCAGGGGCTATGACTCTGCTGACAAGAATAAGCAGAGGAAGCAGCTCGAAATCGGAAGGATTGCCGTCGACTCTATCTTCACACCTATAAAGAAGGTTCGCTACGAAGTAGTTGACACCCGTGTAGGTCAGATTACAGACTACGACAAGCTTACCATCGAGCTTACAACAGACGGCTCCATAAAGCCCGACGAGGCAATGAGCTTTGCTGCTAAGTACCTGATAGACCATCTGTCCCTGTTCCTCAACCTGTCTGACAGCGTTGCGGATATCGGGATCGTAATCGAGTCCGTTGACAACGAGAACGGTAAGGTGCTCGAGATGACAATCGACGAGCTTGACCTCTCCGTCCGTTCATTCAACTGCTTGAAGCGTGCAGGCATCAACACCGTTGAAGAGCTGATCCAGCACAACGAGGAAGAAATGATGCGTGTTCGTAACCTGGGCCGTAAGTCGCTCGAGGAAGTCCAACAGAAGCTGGCTCAGCTTGGACTCAGCCTGAAAAAAAGCGACGAATAATTAAAATTACTTAGGAGGAAGCAATATATGCCTAACCGTAAGCTTGGCAAGCCGACCGACCAGCGCGTAGCTATGCTCAGGAACCTGACGACAGCGTTGCTTTGGAACGGCCGTATAATCACAACAGAAGCTCGTGCTAAGGATGTTCGTCCGATAGCCGAAAAGATAATCACACTGGGTGTTGCCGAATACAAGAACAGCACCAAGGGCACAAAGGAAATCAAGAACGACAAGGATCAGATCGTCGAGGTCGAGACAGTCGTCGATATGCCTTCAAAGCTCCATGCTCGCCGCCAGATGATGTCCTATCTGTACGATATCCCCGTCCCCAAGGGAAGGAAGGAATCAAAGAAGGAATACCGCGCCCGTATAAAGGGTATCGGTCATCCCGTGGTTGAGAGAGTTTTCCGTGAGATCGCACCCGCAATGGACGGCAGAAAGGGCGGTTATACCCGCATCATGAAGCTTGGTCCGCGTCGTGGCGACGGTGCCGAAATGGTAGTTATCGAGCTTGTAAACTACACGCTCCCCACTGCCGACAAGAAAAAGAACGCATAAGCTCAGCTAAACAGATAAAGCAGCATTCCGTTTGGAATACTGCTTTTTTGTTTATTCACTTAATCGGCACAAACGCCCATTTACATACTACTACCTTTCGTAAACAAATCCCCTTGTCAGCCGTTTTTGGATTTGACTTCGTTTGGGCTTTCCTCATTCTTTACGAAGCTCATAGCGTTATCGAGTGTCGTATTAGCTATAGCTGTGAGCGCCTCGCGAGTGAAGAAGCCCTGATGCGACGTTATCATCACGTTCGGAAACGAAAGGAGACGGGCGGTGACGGAGCTTTCGAGTATCTGCTCGGAACGATCTTCGAATACGTTGTAAGCTTCCTCCTCATATACGTCAAGCCCAACGCCGAAAAACCTGTGTGCGCGGATGCCCTCGATAAGGTCCTCTGTGTCGATAAGCGCGCCTCGCGACGTGTTGACGAGTATGCAGTCGTCTTTGAGAAGAGGTATCGTCTTTTTATCTATAAGGTGATGGGTGGCGTCGGTCAGCGGACAGTGCAACGATATAAGATCGCTTTGGGAGAGTACCCGCTCAAGCGGAAGGTATGTGCATATGTCGGCTATCTCGGGGTTTGGTTTGTAGTCGTAGGCGATACATTTCATGCCAAAGCCGTGACATATTTTGACCATCGCTTGGCCTATCTTGCCCGTGCCGATTATGCCTGCGGTCTTGCCGTGGAATGTGTAGCCTATCAAACCGCTGAGTGAGAAATCGTTCTCGCGAACCTTGACATAAGCCTTGTGAATCTTGCGGTTTACTGTGAGTGCGAGAGCCATTGCGTGTTCTGCTACTGCCTCGGGAGAATAACCCGGGACTCGTAATATCCGTATGCCGCGCTTTTTGCATGTGTCTATGTCGACATTGTTAAAGCCCGCACAGCGCATAAGTATCAGTTTAATGCCGCATTCGTTGAGTATATCGACCGTCGCCTTGCCGATTTCAGAGCTTACAAAGCCGCATACCGCGTCAAAGCCGCGCGCGAGGCGCGCCGTATTCTCCGTAAGGTCGGCTTTGAGGAATTTTATTTTGATGTCGGGGTAGCTTTCGAGCGCGGCGGCAAAAGCTTCCCTGTCGTAAGGCTTCGTATCATAGAAGAGTATATCCATGTTTCCTCCCGGGTGGCTTAGTGCATGATAAGTACACTTAGTATCCGCAGGAGGTATGGATATGATGCAAATTCTCCCGGTTACAGCGAAAAGTCTATCCGCCTGAGACCGTTCTGCGTCAGCTCATAGACAGCGGTAGCGATAGCCCCAATGTAACGGCGGTCGTGGGAGGCCGATATTATCGCACCGGGGAAGTTTGCAAGCAATTCCCTCACCGCAGGTGCTGAAAGAGGGCTGAAATTGCGCGTAGGCTCGTCGAGTATCAAAACGTTTGCATCGTTGAGTATCATATTGAGGAGCAAAAGCTTCGCCCTTTGACCGCCCGAAAGCTCGCTTATCTTGTGCGACATCTCGTCTGTTGTGTATTTCATGCTTCCGAGGTATATGCGCGCTCTGGTGACGGAATCCTTGTCGCCGTTAGGAGCCAGATATTCGACCGGGAACAGCGATGGGTCGAGCATATCATCGTAGCTCTGTGGCATATAGGCGGCGTTTATGTCCCTCCGGGGCAGAAGAGTTTCCGCGATCTGCTTTAGGAGCGTCGTCTTGCCACAGCCGTTTTTCCCTATTATGCATATGTGCTCGGGCCCCGTTACGTTTAGCTGTATATTGCGTGCAAGCAGTCTTTCGGATACGCGGAGCTCATTAATCGATAGGTCGAGCACCACCTTGCCGTTTATTAGCTCTATTCCCTCGTCGAATTTGGGGAGTATCGCCCACTCGGCTTCAGGCATGGCCGTAAGCTCTTCTTCCTCCTTGTCGAGCCGCTTGCCAAGGGATTTTACGCTGTGCATCTTCTTTTTTAATAGCCGCCCCGTGCTCGGGTCCTGCCTGGTAATTGAGCCTTGTGCGCTCTCGACTGCCTGGTATATCGACAGATAGCGTTGCTTTTTCTTTTTAAACTCGGCGTGTTCAAACCTCGATATCTGTTCGGTTTTCTCCATTCTCGCCGCCCTCTCGTCCATGTATTTGCGGTACGGCTGTCGTGCAACGGTAACGCGAGGTATCGTCTTTCTCCTGACCTGCTCAACGTGGATTATCAGCTCTGCGGTACGCTCAAGCAGTACTTCGTCGTGCGATATGTAGAGCACTGTTGCTTTGCTCTCAAGCATGAACTTCTCGAGCCACTCGAGCGTAGGTATGTCTATGTCGTTTGAAGGCTCGTCGAGCAATAGCGTGTCACAGCCGTCGAGCAGGAGCCCCGCAAGTTGCAGCTTTATCCTCTCGCCGCCCGAAAGCGTACCCATGCTCTGCTGTGAATACAGCGTCTCCATTTCGAGCCCAAGCTGTCTGCATATGCGGCTCACCTCGCGCGGCGTCTTTTCGTCTATGACGCAGGCATCGCACATATAGTCATATACCGTTTTTGCGCGCAGTGCGATTGGAAGCTCCTGGGGGAGATAGCCGCATTTGGCGTTTCCCGTGTAGACAGAGCCCGTAACGTGAGCATAGTCCTTTACGGATTTCGGGTCCATTATCCAACGCAGGAGAGTTGACTTCCCGTTGCCCTCTTCGCCAATCAGCGCCGCCTTTTCGCCGTCGTTGACTACGAGATTGAGCCCTTCTATTATCGTCTTGTTATCTCTGAGCATATTGATGCTGATATTTGTCAATTGAAGCATGCTTGCCTCCTTTATCTATAAAAAAAACTGTTTCCCATATGCGGAAAACAGACCAACTCAATACAACCAAAATAAATGTAATGCGGTGGCAAAAGTATAATCCGAATTCGCACAAAACAAGTCCGACAGCGTCGAACTGCATATTCATTTGCGAACACAGATTATTTTCTCACCTTTTCACCCCTCTCGTTTAGAAGTATTATACAAAGCCATTAAGCTATTGTCAACGATTTGCGGCAACGACCGTACCGTGTCCTCAGAATTGCCGTTGCTTTTTGATCTCCGCCAAAACGCCTTTCTTCGCGGTGCGGCTCACGGGTATCATAACGCCGGAATACAGTATGATGAGGTTGTGTGAGCTGTCAACGCGCCTTATGTGGGAAATGTTAACTATATAACTCTGATGACAGCGCACGAACATACCCTTGGGAAGCCTCAAAAGCAGATCGTCGAGCTTCCCCGTGAACGATACGCACTCGTCGCCAAGCATATGTATGATTATTTTATGCGCCTCCGATTCAAACCATTGAATTCTCGCATACGGGAGGCTGCGCATAATGCCCCTTTTAACCAACAAGAATGCTCTTCCCCTGGCATCAGAGGCAGACAGATACGCGCTGAACGTATCTATAAAGTCGACCTTCATCCTCTCCTTAGACACTATGGCAAGAGGGATATACTTATGACAGCCCTCTAAAGGTGTCCCCACCGAGAATGTAAACACTATTGCAACGTCGGGCTTATTATGAATTATGTACTGCGCGACTTGATTTTCGTCATCGTTGTCACAGGTGTAATTGATAAAAGCCATATCGAAATCCCTGTCGGAAAGCAGCTCTATTGCTTTGCTCTGCGTGTCACTTAGCGTTATGGCAAGATCTTTCCCGGCATATGCTGAACAACGCTTCATTCGCAACGCGAGTCTCTCAAGAAATTCGGTATCCTTATCCCATACTAGTATATTAATCATATATTAATGTTACACAACGTCGCAATTAAAGTCAACGGCTATCTGCAATAAAAATACATTTTTTCCATGTAATATTGCTGACTGAGTATTTTACTTAAGATATTCTGCAATTCTATGTTATTCCTTGACAATTACGTCGCCCTAAAACTATCACTTTCTGTCGGAAAATCGAGCCTGTGTAGACTGATTGCTGTATTACACACTTTGAAAATGACTTTACTTTTTTACATGTCCGCATGGCGTTTACTCATACCCTCTAATGTGCTATACTATGGTAAATAATTACGGGGTGCGCAATGAGATACTGTATCCTCGACATGGAATGGAATCAGCCTTTTTCAAAGCAGTGCGCTAAACGGAAGCCATTCGTACTTGTCGGTGAAATAATCCAAATAGGTGCATACATGCTCAACGAGCGACTGGAAATAGTCGACGATTTTTCCATTTACATCGCCCCGAAGTACTATAAAAAGCTCCAAAGCAGAGTAAAGCGCATAACGGGTATAACTCAATCTGCGCTCTCCATGGGCTTTCCGTTTGATACGGCGATAAGCCACTTTAGGCAATGGTGTGGCGACGACTGCGTGCTTCTCACATGGGGCAGGGATGATATACCCATGTTGTTGGATAATCTCCGCCTGCACAAATTAGATGCCGGTTGGCTCCCCCCGTGGTACAATCTCCAGCTCATATACTCGCGTCAGACTCAGGGCGACATGAATCAGCGCTCATTGTCGTCGGCTATGGAGTTTTTCGGCATAGAGCAGTTAGTCAGCGCCCACAACGCCCACAACGATGCGTATCACACAGCGCTTGTAGCAAAGCATCTCGACCTTGAGACGGGCATTAAGGAATACTTCTCGCCCATAAAGACGAGGACGGTATTCTCAAACTCCCACGTTTTCAATACGGTGCTTTACGGCTTTCCCACGAGGGAAAAGGCGCTCGCGGCGAGGAAGCAGATAGGCTTTGCCTGTCCCGTATGCGGTTTTGAATTGCCGATAGAGGGTTGGATTCAGCACAGCCCCTCAAAGGCAATAGGCATCACCTACTGCAAAAAGCATGGGGATTACCTTGCTAGGGTAAAGGCGTCTCTCACTAAGGACGGCGCATGGAGGCTCAGCGCATTCTTGTATGTCGCCGATCAGACCGTGAGAAACTACTATTCGCAGAAGCTTTGGGAAGCAGAGCATAAAAAGACGCAGTAGTTTTTGCGATTCTCGCTATTGATTAACAATCTTGACAACGCAAAAACAAAACAGCTTCCCTCGGCAGAAAGCTGTTTTCTTTTATTCTCACGGGCGGCACTCTTACCGAAACAAGCTTCGACACGGGTATTGATTGCCGCATTTTTTATACTTTACCTGTCAACCTACCGCCTTTAGGAATATGTAGAGTCTCGACTGAGCTGTGAAGCTATCGTACCTGTCTCCGCAGGTGATGAGCACCGCAAGCTGGTTTCCTGCTGTCGCTCCTACGCCGAGATCTGCCTCGCTGCGTGCGAGCTGTGAGTCAATCCACGACTGGGTCGGGTTGAGCGTGTTGACTATATTCGTGAGCGTCGATGCAGGCTCGTCCGCAGGGGTCTCATAGAATGCCCATATCTTCCAAGTCGTCTTGCCCGCAAGATACATATAGACGGTCTTATTGCCGCCGGGGTTCTTCTTGAGGCTGTTCTGTATAGAGTGAAGCTGATGGAACATGGTGCCGGAGTTTCTGCTGTTGTGCCCGATGACGTGTATGAGCTTGGCGTTGGGCTCTCTGTAGAGGTAAATAGCGCCTCTCGAACTCGGCTTTCCGAGCCATGTGTGACTGTGGTAGAAATTCTGTGCCGATGGGTCGAGCATGATCGGGTAGGAGATATTCGTTCCGGGGATGGCTATGAAGCCTCGTGTATCGGCACGCCTGCTTTTTGCCCAAAGATAGCCCTGCCTTACATAGCCCGCATTCTTCGGACCTGTAGGCGCAGAGTAGGTCTGGCTTCCACCTGAGCCGTCGGAATCTGTGTGTTCGTTGAAGCTCGACTTGGTTATATAGCCCGTACAGTTATTGTAAGTAACCTTGTAGAAGCTGCCTGCAACGGCTATCACAGTCACGTCAGAGCCTCTCGGTATCTCGGGGCACTCGGCAACGCGCTCGGAATCGGTGTAAGGATACACGCGCAGATACGAAAGCTCCGTAGTCGTGCGCTCCTCGGCTGTCATAGCCTTGTCCTCGGGGAATTCGGGCAGCTTCAGACCCATGAGCTCCTCGGATGCCTGGCCCGAAATCTCCGCAAACTCCTTGAGAATATAGCCTGTGAGCTTGGCGTACTGTACCTTGTAATAGCTGCCCTCTTCGGCAATCAGCAGTGCAAGCGTGTCTATCGACAGCCTCCTTGCCCCCGTAACTTTATCTGCGCCATTCTCGGGAGATACGAGGAAATCGCAGGTCTCTATGACCTTGACCGCCATCATGGGCTCGGGAGTGGGTGTCGGAGTGGGAATGGGCGTGGGCGTGGGCGTGGGAATAGGTGTCGGCGTCGGCGTTTCAACCGGCATCGTTGGCGTAGGCGAGACATCCACTGAGACGCCGGCACACGCTGTAACGGAAAGCGTTATTACCGCAAACAATACACAAGCCATTCGCTTTAGCAAATGCGCACACTTCATATTAAAAGAACTTCCTTTCCGCCGAGCCATCGTCTACATTCTCTGCCGTCCTCGGATACTCTGTCGATGTGGACTTAAACTCGGAAGACACCTCTTCCTCGGCACTTTGTACGGTATTCTTCCTTGTTGCGCTTCTGGGAGGCGCTACTTTTGTCGCCTTCTCCGGGTCTTGGTACTTTCTGGTGAGAGGTACGACCAAGAAGAGCGGTATTATCGCAAGCACACCGAGCACCGTGTTTAGCCAAGCGATTTTTGAGCCTTCCGAAAACCAATCCGTCAGCAGGTCGATAAGTCCCGCCGCGAGAAGCAGTGCGGACGAGGCAAACAACAACAGTCTCGTAACTCTCTTGACGTCGGGTATGTTTTCCTCTTTCATCTTTGACATGTCAAAGAGCGAGCCCTTTGCGATTATCGCCGAAATGACGAAGTAAAACGCAAGCCCTAAGTAGAGAATGGCAAACATCTTTTCCGATAAGAAGTTTGAAGTATTCGCTGTCAGCAACAAATTCATGTACGGCATTTTCTTCTCCTTGGTAGTTATTTAATTGTCAGTCAATTCTTTTAAGCTTTGCGCCCTGCGGCGTGTCCTCTACCGCGAAGCCCATGTCGCGAAGCTGACCTCTTATCTCGTCCGCACGTTTGAAATCCTTCTGCTTTCGGGCTTCCGTGCGTTCAACGAGAAGCGCTTCGGCCTCTGCCGGGAATTCACTCTTTTTGGGTGACGGGTCAATACCCAGCACGCCCGTGAGCTCGAAAAGCATATCCTTTGCCGCTTTTACCGCGCGTTCGCTCCTCGGCTCGGTGACGAATGAGTTTGCAATGCGCACAAAGTCGAACAGCACACCCAACGCATCTGCAGTGTTGAGGTCGTCATCCATTGCCTCAATAAACGCCGCGCGAGTGGTCTCTATACCCTTTATAAACTCGCTTTCCTCCGCCTCGTTAGGCGTGTCGGTGAACCGAGCTTCATTTATCCTCTCCGCGGCAGTCCTTATGCGCAACAACGCCGCTTCCGCCTGTTCCATTGGCTCCTCGGAGAAGTTGACGGGCGTCCTGTAGTGGGCGGTCAGCATGAAGAGCCTGAGCACATCGGGTTCAAAGTGCAACGTGATGTCCCTCACGTTGAAGAAGTTGCCCTCGCTCTTGCTCATCTTCCTGTTGTTGACGTTTATATGCCCGTTGTGCAGCCAGTAGTGCGCAAAATCCACGCCTGTCGCGGCTTCGCTTTGAGCTATCTCGTTCTCGTGATGCGGGAAAATCAAGTCGACTCCGCCCGCGTGAATGTCGAACGTCTTGCCCAATATGTTCATGCTCATTGCGGAGCACTCTATATGCCAGCCGGGACGACCCTTGCCCCAGGGTGAATCCCAAGAAGGCTCGCCGGGCTTAGCACTCTTCCACAGCGCAAAATCGAGCGGGTCCTGCTTGATGTCGCTCGGGTCTATCCTTGCGCCACTTTCGAGCGACTCGATAGACTGCCCCGAGAGCTTTCCATAGGCAGGATAGCTCCTTACTGCAAAGTAAACGTCTCCGTTCTCGGCAACATAGGCATGACCGAGTTCAATGAGGCGGCTCACAAGCCCTATTATGTCGTCGATGTGCTCAGTCGCCCTCGGGCAAATTGTCGCCGGCCTGACATGGAGTGCTTCCGAATCGGTGCGATACTCATTTATAAAGTGCTCGGCGACCTCTGCAACTGTCGTGTTGTCCTCGTTGGCGCGCCTTATGAGCTTGTCGTCTACGTCCGTAAAGTTCTGTACAAACGTCACTTCATAGCCCCTATATTCCAGATAACGTCTGAGTGTGTCGAATACGATGAGGGGACGAGCGTTGCCGATGTGGATGAAGCTGTAGACGGTAGGGCCGCAGACATACATGCTGACCTTTCCCTCCCGTATCGGAACGAACTCTTCCTTCTTCTTAGTCATGGTGTTGTATAAACGCATAATGAATTCTCCGTTTTTTGTTTCAAATATAATATTACCACAGAATTCCATTGTTGATAACCATATTGAAAAAAACTCATGGGTATAGAGGAAGTTTTTTGCGTTCCGCATTTTAGGAATCATTTGCCCAAAAGAGAGTTTGTGCCGCCGCTTGGAATACGCTACGCGTTGTGGAAGCTCGATTTATTGGGCGCTTCGCCCCTTGTGGCGGCAGTCTCACTTGATCGTTGTGGGCTTCGCCCCAAAGCAACCGCTCACTTATCATACACACCCAACCCCCTGCCCCTTCCCTCAAGGGAAGGGGATGAATAGGTTATGGGGCTTCGCCCCTGCCCCGACTGCTGATACGGATCGTGGGGCGGTCTGTTAGTGTCTGTGCTCCGAATCTTGCAGAGGTGAGGAAGTGTGTGTGATTATGCCTCGGTGGTAGTGCCGGGGCAGGGTCTGTTTAAAGAAGATCGTCCCACGTCTGTACCGGTGCAGGGCGGCGCACCTTGGTGAGATCGAGGGGTAAAGCCCCCGATAAAGCCGGAGTCAAGAGGCAGGGTCCTCCGAAATTCCGTAACCCCGCGAAAAAAGTCCCACAGGGCGGCGCCGAGTGGAACTTTGTGTGTTGAGATGCGGTGCGAACTGTAATAAACAGTTGTACCGATGTTGGTTATTGCCTCTCGTACTTGACGATGGGCTTCCTTGCCGCGGCGACCTCGTCGGGACGACCTACGGGCGTAGTGACGGGAGCGGCATGGAGGGCATCGGGATTCGCCTTTGCCTCGGCTGCGATACTCTTCATGGCTTCGACAAACTCATCGAGCGTCTCACGGCTCTCGGTCTCGGTAGGCTCTATCATCATAGCCTCGTGAACGATTAGCGGGAAGTAGACGGTCATGGGATGATAGCCGCGGTCAATGAGCGACTTGGCGATATCGGTCGTGTGAATGCCCAGAGCGGAGAGCTCTTCGCCGGGGGTGATAACGCATTCGTGCATACAGATGCGGTCATGCGGAACGCCGAATGTGTCCTTGAGGCGCGAGAAAACGTAGTTCGCGTTTAGAACTGCATTCCGGCTCGCCTCACGCAGACCCTTGCCGCCGAGCGAAATGATGTAGGCGTAAGCCTTTACCATGACACCGAAGTTGCCGTAGAAGCTCTTGACCTTGCCGATTGAAAGGGGCCTGTTGTAATCGAGAGTTACCCTTCCGCCGTGGCACGCCATAATGACGGGCGATGGGAGATAGGGGATAAGCTCTGCCTTTACGCCTACGGGACCCGAACCGGGGCCGCCGCCGCCATGAGGCGTTGAGAACGTCTTATGCAGGTTGAGGTGCATGACGTCAAAGCCCATGTCGCCCGGACGAGCTACGCCCATAATGGCGTTGAGGTTTGCGCCGTCGTAGTAGAGCAAGCCGCCGGCTTCGTGAACTATGCTCGCGACCTCTTTGATGTTGGACTCGAAAAGACCGAGCGTTGAGGGGTTTGTGAGCATGAGACCTGCGGTGTCGGGGCCGACTGCGGCGCGAAGAGCCTCGAGATCAACGCTTCCGTCGGGAGCGGACTTGATCTCCTTGATTTTGAAGCCTGCCATGTTGGCTGAAGCGGGGTTTGTGCCATGAGCGGCATCGGGAACGATAATCGTCGTCCTTGCGCTGTCCTGCTTGAGCTCGTGGTAGGCGCGAATCATCATAAGACCGGTGTACTCGCCGTGTGCGCCCGCCGCAGGCTGGAGAGTGAACTTATCCATGCCCGTTATCTCGCAGAGCGCCTTGTCGAGGTGGTACATCATGTCGAGTGCGCCCTGGCACAGGTCTGTATCCATAAGGGGATGCAGGTCGCTAAATAGTGCGGGCAGCTCCTCGTTGATCTTGGGATTGTATTTCATGGTGCAGGAACCCAAGGGGTAGAAGCCGTTGTCTACGCCGAAGTTTCTGCGTGAAAGGTTGGTGTAGTGACGAACAAGGTCGATTTCCGCAATTTCGGGGAGATCGAGCTTGCTCTGCGCCTTCATTTCGTCGGGAACGAGACCGTCGAGGGAAGGTACGTCGAGCTTGGGCAGGTCGTAACCGCGTCTGCCCTCCTTTGAACGCTCGAATATAAGCTTGTATTCGCTTCTCATTTGAGCACCTCCTCCAAGGCCAGTATAAGACCGTCGATCTCATCTCTCGTGTTGAGCTCCGTTGCACAGAACAACACTCCGTTGTCATCACAGCCGTAGTAGCCGAGCCTCATGCCGCCGACATAGCCCTTTGACTTGAGAGCGGCGTTGATGACACTTGAATCCTTGTCGAAATCGACTACAAATTCGTTAAAGAAGGGGGTGTTGGGGTAGCGCAGTTTAGCTCCGGGGAGGCTTGCGATACCTTCTGCGAGGTAGTGAGCCTTCTGCAAATTCTGGTCTGCGACCTCTGCCATGCCCTCGGGGCCCATAACGGAGAGGTAAATGCTCGCCGTAAGCGCGCACAGCATCTGGTTGGAGCAGATATTGCTCGACGCCTTTTCCCTGCGGATGTGCTGTTCTCTGGCCTGGAGCGTGAGTACGAATACCCTGTTGCCGTCCGCGTCGGTAGTCTGGCCGGCGATTCTTCCGGGGAGGTGACGCATGAGCTTTGCTGTCGCGCACATGAAGCCACAGTACGGGCCGCCGAATGAGAGGGGCATACCGAGGGGCTGTGCTTCACCTATTGCAATGTCTGCGCCGTAGTCGCCCGGACGCTTGAGTGCGCCGAGTGAAATCGGGTTGACATAGCTTACGAGCAGTCCGCCTAGCTCGTGGACCTTGTCGGATACGGCCTGCATATCTTCTATACAGCCGTAGAAGTTCGGGCAGGCACATATGTAGCCTGCGGCGTCCGCAAAGTTCGCTTCGAGCGCTTCCATGTCCGTCCTGCACTCGTCTGTGAGCGGTATCTCGACTATCTCTACGCCGCTGCCGTGTGCGTAGGTCCTGATTGTCCAGCGCACTTCGGGACTTAAGCCTTCGCTTACGAGGACCTTCCTTTTGCGCTTTGAGTCGCGGAGCATCAGCATTGCCTCTGCGGCGGCGGTTGCACCGTCATAAACGGAGGCGTTGGATACGTCGAGCCCCGTGAGATTGCACATGAGCGTCTGATACTCGAATATACCCTGGAGCATTCCCTGGCTCATCTCCGCCTGATACGGTGTATAGGCGGTGTAGTACTCACTGCGAGCGAGCAGCTGGGGAATGACTGCGGGGATGTAGTGACGATACGCGCCCGCACCGCGGAAAAGCGGCATATCTGTGCGGGTGTTGGCGGCGTAGGCGGCGAATATCCTTCTTATGTCCGCCTCGCTCATGCCTTCGCCGAGGTCGAGCTCGCGCTTAAGCCTGAGGTCTTCGGGTATATCGGAGAAGAGGTCGTCCATAGAGTCAAGGCCTATGACCTTGAGCATTTCGGCGCGTTCCTGCTCCGTATTGGGTACATAGCTTCTCATCGGCATCCTCCGATTAATGTTCGGATGCTACGAATGCATCGTACTCCTCTGCGTTCATGAGCTTTGACTCGTCGATCGATGTGATCTTGAGGGCGGCAATGAATGTATTGAATGCGTCTGAGTTCAAGAGCTCGGGCTGTGCGTCCAGCTCCTCGTTTATCTCACAGACAACGCCTGTTACGCAGGTGTAGATCTGTGAAACTGCCTTGACACTCTCTACAACTGCGAATGATTCGCCGGCTTCGAATGTGTCATCAACTGCGGGAAGCTCAACGTACACGATGTCGCCGAGTGCTTCCTGTGCATATTCGGTGATGCCTATTTTTGCTGTGTCGCCTTCGACGAGAACCCACTCGTGGTCCTTTGTGTATCTGCGGTCATTGGGTGTCATTTTTATGTCCTCCTGAAATTATTGCTTATTTATTTACTCCTCTTGTAGAAGGGGATAGCTTTCTTCTCTGCCGCGAGTCTGCGGTTTCTGATTTCTACGGTATATTCGGGTGCGTCTGCATACTCGACGTCGACGAGCGCCATTGCGTAGCTGCCCTCGAGCGTGGGTACGGGCATTCCCGATGTGGTGTGACCTACGAGCTTATCACCTACGTATACGTCGTAATGCTCGCGGAGTATTCCCTTATCCTTGAGCTTGAGACCGATGCGGACGCGCTTTCTCTCGGCCTTGAGCGGCTCCTGGCCTATAAATGCGTCTGTCTTGTTGAGCTTGATGGCAAAGCCCAAATCAGCCTCGACGGGGGTTATCTTGTCGCTCATCTCGTGGCCGTAAAGGGGCATACCGGCTTCAAAGCGCAGGGAGTCTCTCGCGCCCAGTCCGCACGGCATAATGCCGAATTCCTTGCCGGCCTCCATGAGTGCCGCGTGCAGCTTTGCGCCGTCTGCGGCCTTGCAGTAGAGCTCTACGCCCGCTTCGCCCGTGTAGCCCGTTACGGAAACGAGGCAGTTGACACCGGCAACATTCATGCTCTCGACAAATGTATAATTCTTTGTGGGAAGCACGCCCTCATAACCTGCGGTACTGAGCACATCGAGGTACTTGGGACCCTGGAGCGCAAGCTGTGCCCAGTCTGCAGACTGGTTTTCGAGCGTAATGTCGTCCGTCGCATGGCTCTTGAACCACTCGAAGTCCTTGTCGGTGTTGCCGGCGTTGACTACGAGCAGATACTTGCCCTCGGAGATCATATAGATGAGAATGTCGTCAACGGTGCCGCCATCCTCATAGCACATGGGGGAATAGCGAACCCTGCCGGGCTTCATGCTCGTGATGTCGTTTGTTACGAGCTTCTGAATGAATGCGAATGCACCCTCGCCCGTGACCATGACCTCACCCATATGGGAAACGTCAAACAGACCTACGTCGTGCCTTACCGCCTTATGCTCGTCGATTATCGAAGTATACTGTACGGGGAGTGCCCAGCCGCCGAAGTCTACCATTTTTCCGTGAAGCGCCAAATGCGTTTCAAATAACGGTGTCTTCTTCAGATTGTCCATTGTATCCATGTGTTACCTCCGTATTTTCAACTGAATGTATTATATAACAGCGTAATTTCCAGTGCAATCACCGCATGCCGCATGAGGAAAATATAATCCCGTGAAGCACGAGTTTCAGCTCGTCTTGCTTGGCTTCGGCGTCGCACAAAAGCCCGAGCTGGTTTAGCGCCCTTGTCAAATTGTGCTTGGGATTGTTTACCTTGAAATAGATGTCGCCCATTAGGTAATCCGTCAGGAAGCGGACCCCATTCTCGTATATCATAGCAAATGCTCCCAAAAGCAGTGAGGAGAGCTCGGCTTGCGTCAAAACGCCACCCAATGCGCGAATATAGCCTCTCGAAAAAGCGGAGAAAAGCCCAGCATCCAATACAGCCGTCCCCGAATCCTCGCTCGAAGCCGCCGCGCACGAGCGTATGCCGTCCCCGTAGTCGGATATGATACAGCCCTGCATCACCGTGTCGAGGTCAATGACGCATACCGCCTTGTCCGTCTCTTTGTCGAACAGCACATTGGAAAGCTTAGTGTCGTTGTGTGTCGCCCTCGGTGCGATATCGCCGCAGACTCGGCAAAATTCACGGGCGATGTGTGTTCTGTCCATGAAGCTGTCGTACACGTTTCTTACGGACTCGAATCTGTCGCAAACGTCTTGCCTTGCCGCCCTTTCGAGCGTCTCGACCCTCTCTACAGTGTTGTGAAAACCCGGGAGCGTCGTGTGGAGCTTTTCTGTCGGAAAATCGTCGAGCAGCAGTGCGAATCTTCCGAAGCACTCCGCCGCAGACTCCACCGCAGAGGGGCTCACCGAGTTTTCATATGCACAGGTATTCTCGATATAGGGGTAGAGCCTCCAAACTCCGCCGCCCTCGTCCATTATGCATATTCTGCCGTCGCGCGCCGGCAAAAGCGTGAGCGTTTCCCTTTGAGGGTCGCCGCCCGTAGCTATGAGTTTACGTTTTATGTGACCCGTAACACGCGCAATGTTCTCCATAACGTAGTCGGGGCGTCTGAATACGCTCGGGTTTAATCTCTGTAGTATGAATTTCTCGTCCCGCGAGTTCACCAAATAAGTGTCGTTGATATGTCCCGTGCCGAAAGGCAGAGTGCTGTCAACGTGCTCTAAGTACAATGCGGCTATCTCCTGCGCCGCCATGTCGACCTTGTTCCCCAATGTATTAGCCATATTTATGATTATAACACATATAGTCATATTGCAACAGTTAAGTATAGCCTGCAAAACGCAGTGGCAGAGCGTATTCACGCTGCCTTTCATAATAGACACAACAGCTTCGGCGTGATAAAATTTCTCTAATTATCGACAAGTAATGCGGAGGTAACTCATGGATACAAACAGACTGACAGAACGCTTTATGGACTATGTGCGCTGCGACAGCGAATCGAGGGACGAACGCCGCTTCTGTGAAAAGCTCGAAGCGGAACTTGTTGCACTCGGGCTCGAGGTGCGCCGTGACGATGTAAGCGAGTCCACAGGCTCAAACGGCTTCAACATACACGCGAGGTTAAACGGCACGGGCAAGCCTTTACTCTTTAGCTGTCACATGGACACCGTCTTCCCCGGAAAAGGTATAACGCCTGTTATCAGGGACGGCGTGATCTGCTCTGACGGCACAACAATACTCGGTTCTGACGACAAGTCGGGAATTGCCGCGGTCATGGAATCGCTCCACAGAATAGTCGAGGGCAATCTCCCCCACAGGACTATCGAAGTTATGTTCACAGTTTGTGAGGAGATAGGGCTTCTCGGAAGCAAAAACGCCGACTACTCGGGTGTTCAGAGCAAGGGCGCTATAGTACTCGATTCGAGCATGGTAGGCTGCGTGATTAACCGCGCACCTGCGACGGCGCGCATACATGCCAAAGTCACGGGCAAGTCCGCACACGCCGCCATATCTCCCGACCATGGCGCTCACGCGCTCAAAGCCGCCTGCGAAGCAATAGCCAACATTCCCTGCGGCTACATAGGCGACAACACGGTAATGAACGTCGGCACGCTCAAGTGCGAAGGCAAGACGAATGTCGTGCCTGCGCTTGCGGAATTCGATATGGAAGTGCGTTCGTTTATCAAAGAAGAGCTTGAGGCGCACATTTCCGCCTGCGAAGAGACGCTCAAAAAGGCGTGCGAGCACTACGGCACTTCATATGTGTTCGATGTCGACCGTCAATGCGACGTGCTGTATGTCAACGAAAACAGCGATACAATGCTCGAGCTGCTGAATGCATACCGTGAGCTGGGCCACGAGCCGACAATCTCCCGCACCTACGGCGGCAGCGACGCCACATGGCTGTTTGCACACGGCATAGATGCGATAAACATAGGTACGGGAATGGAAGACGTACACGGTCTTTCTGAGCACATAAATATCGAGAACATGGTCACCACCGCCGAGCTCGTATTCAAGCTCATGTGCAGACAATAGTGCAACAGAATTTCGGGTTTACATGCCACGTTGAGTTTATGACGGACGGGTGCCGAGCGCCTATCCGTTTTTATGCCCCGCCGCAATGTATTAAATTCGGAGTTTATAGGGCATAAATATCCTCTGAGCAAGGAAAACCTTTCTCGACGTCCACCGATTACGGCATATGCGGTGTGCCATAAGCGGCGCATAGCACAATAGACTGCGACACATCGTCATCATAGCGTTTATCTGCGCATATATTGTGCCAAAAATACCGCTAAATTCGGGACAAAAGTTGACAGGGGCTTTTTACGTGCTATAATAATATGCTAACCTATCGGTTGGAAAAAACTGTAATTATCGGAGGATTTTTATATGGGCGTTAAACTGAGTGCCGAGGGCAAGCGCGAAAAAGAACAGAAGCTCGATTATCTCAAATCTATAAGGCGTAAAGAAGTCGCCGAGGAGCTTAAAGAGGCGCGTTCACACGGTGACCTAAGCGAAAACTCCGAATACGATGCCGCAAAGCTCGCACAGGAACAGCTTGAGATAGAAATAGCGGAGCTTGAAGACCTGCTTCGCCATGCCGAGGTTATAGACGAGTCAAAACTGGCTACGGACGTAGTTGCATTGGGCAGTGTCGTGTGTTTCCTCGATGTAAACACCGGCAAGGAGCGCACCTACAGGATATCCAGTGCCACTGAAGCCAATCCCCGCGACCCGGTCAAACCCAGCATTTCGGACCAGTCCGACATCGGCAGGGGACTTCTCGGTCACAGAGTGGGCCAGGACGTAGAAATCACCACACAGTCGGGTGTAAAGGTAATACGCATACTGTCGATAAACAGATAAGAGGTAACAAATGGAGAATAACACCCCTAACGTCGGGCAGGAGCAGGAATTATCCGAGCTTTTGCAGATAAGGAGAGACAAGCTCGCGGCTTTGCAGGCGCAGGGCAATGACCCCTTCCGCATCGTGAAATTTGACCAGCAGTACTACAGCACGGAAATAACCGAGCGTTACGACGAGCTGTGCGACACCGCCGTCAGCATCGCAGGCAGAATGATGTCAAAGCGCATAATGGGCAAGGCGAGTTTTGCGCATCTCTTGGACTGTAAGGGCGACATACAGATATACGTCCGCCGCGACGACATCGGTGAAGAGAACTATACCGCGTTCAAGACTATGGACATAGGCGATATAATCGGCGTGACGGGTATCGTATTTAAGACCAAAACAGGCGAGATATCCATACATGCGCAGAGTGTTACGCTGCTTTCAAAGTCGCTCCGCCCTCTTCCCGAAAAGTTTCACGGCTTAAAGGACCCCGAGCTACGCTATCGTCAGCGCTTCGTGGACCTCATCGTCAACCCAGAGGTAAGGACGACATTTGTCAAGCGCAGTGCCATAGTATCCGCCATAAGAAAGCGGCTCGATTCCAAGGGCTTTATAGAGGTGGAGACGCCCGTGCTCAATACCACGGCTTCCGGCGCTTCGGCTCGCCCGTTCATCACCCACCACAACACGCTCGACATAGACATGTACATGAGGATAGCGACAGAGCTTCACCTAAAAATGTGCATAGTCGGCGGACTTGAGAGGGTATACGAAATAGGCAGGCTTTTCAGAAACGAGGGCATGGACTCCACTCACAACCCTGAGTTTACGTCCATAGAGATATATCAGGCCTACACGGACTACAACGGCATGATGGAGCTCTGCGAAGATTTGTTCGCCCATTGCTGTCAGCTCGTCAACGGCACGACAAAGATAACCTATCAGGGCATGGATATAGATCTCACGCCGCCTTTTGCAAGGCTTTCCATGAACGACGCAGTGATCAAATACGCCGGCGCCGACTTCTTGGGCTGTGCGACCGATGCGGAAGCGCACAAGCTTGCAAAGCGTATAGGCTTAAAGGTCGAGGACGCCACGGCGACAAAGGGCAAGCTGCTTGCGCTTGCATTCGACGAATTTGCGGAGGACAAGCTCATAGCTCCAACGTTCATTACGGATTATCCGATAGAGATATCCCCCCTCTCAAAGCGCAAGTACGACACCGAGGGCCTCACCGAGCGTTTCGAGCTCTTCATAGCGGGCCACGAGTATGCAAACGCATTCTCAGAGCTCAACGACCCCATTGACCAGCGCAGCAGATTCGTTCAGCAGGCGCAGGAGCGCAGCAAGGGTGACGACGAAGCCATGATGATAGACGAGGACTTCTGCCTCGCTCTCGAATACGGTATGCCTCCCACTGGCGGCATAGGCATAGGCATCGACCGCATGGTAATGCTCCTCACTGACAGCTCGACAATCAGGGACGTATTGCTGTTCCCGACGATGAAGCCCCTCGATAAGTAAAGGTCTAAAAAATCGGTGTTTATGTGGATTTCGGGACTTCATAAACCAAATAAATTTACCTCTTTATTTATCGATTACATCACGCGCGTGTGAGAACTCGTTACAAAATGGCAAAGTCAGCCGTATTGACCGCGAGGCGCCTTGCACCTTTTAATTTGTCAGTGAGATAAAAGGCAACCGTTTCGTGTGATACCATTGTGAAACAAGAATATTCGTCATTAAATGTGCGGAGAGAATTATGAAAGGAGGTCATCATAATGGCTAAGAGAATAATACTCTTTGTTATTGGAGGATTATTGATGTTTGGATTATTTGGTTGTAGTAAAGTGCCCAATGTGAAGAATAAGAAACTTATATCATATGTATATTCGAGCGGCGGTGGTATGAACGGAGGCGGTAATTCCACAGAGATTAGTATTATTGATGGCGAGGTTATTCTGACATACTCCGACACGGAATGGTGGTATGATGACAATGACATCACTGAATATAAGCTGGATAAGGCTGTCCTTGCCGATATAGAGAGTGTGTTCAGAAAATATAAGATGCAGAACTGGAATGACAAGAAGTTCACCGATATGTTCGTGGCCGATGGACCCAGTTACAGCTATTCATTCAAATTTGAGGATAGTACCAGAGTATCATTTTCATCACAAGTCTATCCGGTGTCTTATAGCAAGAAGCTGGCTGAGATTGATAAGGTGATAGAAAAATACAAGGAGAGAGGAACCCTAGAGCCGGGGCTTGTTACAAAGGAGAAAACCGATGAGGAGCTTGCGGGCAAGAACAATCCTGACAACGGACTGGTAGAGATAGAGGTCTATGAATATAGTAAGGACAGAATCTGTTTTCGTATATTAAACGGTACAAACGAGGATGTGGCAGTAAGCAATTCTGTGAAGCTTGTACGAAACAGCGACGGAGAAATGCTGTATAACGAGAGCAGTGAATATTCCATAGAGGTAAATGCTACATCTGCAAATGAAGAGTATCTTCTATCCGGCAGATTAGAGGAAGGCATTTATACTATATATGTAGGAGACTATTCCGCGGAGTTCGAGATCAGGCTTCCAAGCGATAATTAAAGTGCATATTGTTAAACGAAAAAGAGTATATCGAAACAGCCCTGTATTTGATTTCAGCACCAAATACAGTGCTGTTCTTTGCATATTGTTCAATATATTGTGGTTTTGTTGGGGCTTCTGAACCTACACATTGTGGCTTGTCGCTTATTTGTCGCTTAAATCTGC